>Ga0164242_10004327_pt1 | contig 15976 bp, 10 predicted proteins | sample OricomgcompostMG_FD_108783 | JGI IMG/M metagenome (GOLD analysis project Ga0164242, IMG submission 108783) | Miracle-Growth compost microbial communities from Emeryville, California, USA - Original compost - Miracle growth compost (MG) ... | reverse complement strand
TTGGCATTTGCAGTGGATCCCAATAATTTGCCAACTGAAGACCATCCTGTTGCATTTAATGTGATTATTAAAAAGTCAGGCTATTCTACGGTAAATATACCTGTAGAAATAACGATTGCTGATAGTAGTGCCATGCATTATGTTGTAATGATCAACAGAGCTAGCCCACCTACCGGTGTAGAATCAAAATCCAATACACTTAAACTTCAGAACGGCAAGGTCATTAAAGACACGGTTATATATGTGGGTCCTGGAACCTGCACTTGTACAACTGGCAAAACAACTGTAGGCCTTAAGGCCGGAACAGCTTTTAAAACGGGAGACGGGACTATTCTTGGCAGTGAACTTTCCAGTATCCAGATTACGTCCCTTTATGTAGAAACATCCAGCAATGATGCGCTACAGGTGTTTCCCGGAGGTGACCTGACTCAAAAGAAAGTACAGGTTGAAGGCGGTGAATTTCAGGCAGGGACATTACTGCCAGCAGGGCTGATTGAGCTTTCTATGACAGGGGCAGGCAAGGAGATTAAGGGCTTTACCACACCTATTGATATTACGATTCGGCTGAACCCTGATTATATAAATCCTGAGACAAAAGATCCGGTGAAAGCAGGCGATCAGTTAAAAGTATTCAGTTATAGTACGGATAAAGGGTATTTTCAATTTGAGACGGAGGCTACGGTAGAAGACCTGGGTGGAAATTTGTCCGTTCATTTTCCAGTGGATCATCTGAGTTGGTTTATGGTGGGGGATTTTATTAAAGCCTGCAATAGTAGTATAGCAACGGTTTTATCCAATAATGCTGCTATGGTCAGTCTGGCCTTTAAAATTCAGGCTGCCTGGTTGGCCACAGGAGTGACAACACCGGTTACCATAAAGGTGTATTCGACAAAAGATGGCGGTACTAATCCGGATTTGTTAATCTACACCTTAAGTGGAACAATAATGGACGGTCAGCAACTGGCGACAAGTATCATCCCTGGAATGCCTATTATAATAAAAGTATTTGATGCGTTTGGTAATCAAATGTTTTCCGGAAATGTCAGTGATCCTTGTAGCCTGGCAACTACACTGGGAAGTGAGGGAGGTGTAGATCTGCCACTTAATCAGACTGATGCGACTAGTAATGCAAAGACTACCATGCAGCTATATGTCAGATGTCCAAATAATAAAAACCCAATCACCGTACTTCCGACCTTCTATCTTTATTTTAAGGATGCAGGAGCCTCCGATGATACTTATAAACTGGTCGGTATGGTGACAAATGGCTATATAACTACCAATTTACTAAGTGTAAACAAAAGATATGATTTTAAAGCAATCTGGGGTAATACCGTAAAAGTGGTGCATGATAAATCCGTCTTAGCTGATAATACAGCCACTGTAGGAGATAATCAGGGAGCCGGGGAGCTAATAGGGACAAAAGCTGGTGCCACCAATCTGGAGATGCTGAAAGAGAATTGCGACGGGCTGTTATGATTGAGTATATAGCAACCAGGGAGGTGCCATTAATTCCGTCTCAATTTATTGGAGCCTCTCTGGATTGCTGCTCAAATGATTTTAATAAGTTCTAATGGTCAGGTGTTTATGAAAGGGTCAAGGATCTACAGATTCAAAATTTGTTGAATCATTTGGTGGCAAAAATAGATGGTAATTTAGGGTTCGAACTGTTATTCAAGATGTATTCCACCTCTGACAAGTGCCATGCCTTTGATTTCGGTTCGGGCGATTTCAAAAGTATGGAAAGACGGGTTGTCACTGCTCATTTTAAAATGGTCCTCATCTTTGCCCTCTAGTATTCTTTTGACAATAACTCCTTGGCTTGTTGAGAGGACGTAAATTTTATTCCATTGAATAAAATCTGTTGATTGGATGATTTTGCAGGCGATGAAGTCTCCACTGTTATATAAAGGAAAGAGTGATAAGTCCCGTACCCTTGTGAAGAAGTCGGCATCGCTGAATTGGGTTTGAACGTAGTTGGTAGGGAAGTCAGGATTGGGTTCAGTATGATCTCCTGCCAAAAATGGAGCAAGGTATTCATTAGGTATTAAAGGTAGCCCAATAGGAGTGGTTGTGGCTTCCTGCCCGGTGCTTGGCTTTGTAGAGGCTCCCGATAAGGATGCTTCCTTACCAAGCATGTCGCCTAGTCCAACTATTAACCAGACTATGTTTACTTCTGGAAAGGAATGAACGAATTTTAGAATATTGCTTTCAGTTATTCCATTGTCCTGATCCAGGATGCCACGAGTGATACCGGTGGTTTTATAGAATTCATATTTGGTAATACCTTTAAAGTTAAGGTATTGTATAATGCGTTTTTTAATGGATGATTTTTGTTTCATAAATATAATTGACCTTTTTGTGTTTGTTTTTTGTTTCTTAATCAGAAACAAGCATTATGCAAGGTCAAGCAGTTTGCAATTATACACAAATTTACGTATGAATTTCAATCTAAATATTAAAAAGAAATAAAGGATTGTGGACAATATTTGACTTGTATTGATTATGTCTTTTTATCATTTAGTTATATATTATTTCAAATTAAAATTTTAAATAATATTTTTAAATAATACCGAAATTTAAAAGCTGTTATGAGTGTCCATTTTGGGGTTTAATAGTTTGATTCTAACAAAATCAAAAGTAATGCCAATTTAATTATTGACTGCAGGTATTGCAAGAGGCCGCAACCAAAACTAACAAAAGGCCTATTCCAATCTTTGTGCAATACCTGCATTTTTAAAGGGCTATAGAACCTTTGTAATTATGTTTTGCTAATGAGATTATTATTGCTATGAGAACAGGTGTCGAAAATATAAACAGAAATGCGTCATGGATGTACCCTGGAAGGACCAGGGAGGGGATATCATTCAGGAATATAATTACAACACTTTTGGATTATGGAAAGGTTGTACTTCTTGTACTGGATCTTATACTTCTAACTTTAAGTCTTTGCTTATCAGGCTTGATAGTAAAAGGTATTGAATGGTCATTTTCTGAAACATTCATTTCGGGTATAATTTTCTTTAACCTGTTATGGGTATTCCTGAGTTATTTGAAAGGAATTTATAAAAACTTGCTTTTAGTAGATAGTATAGAACTCTTTACATGTTTGGGAAAGCTATTTGCAGGGTATTTTATTTGCTCCTGGTTTTTTATCCTAGTTCTACTGGATGGCTTTAATCACGTGATTCTTTTTTTGTTTTTCGTAGGCTTTTTTTACGCTTTATTCGGTACATTATTGGTGATTAATCGAGTGGTTCTTTTGAATGTAAGAAAGAAGTATAAAGATAAAGTTAGAAGGAAAAAAAATATTTTTATTATTGGAGATAGCTCTAGCTGTGAATTATTGGAAAGCTATATTCAGGAGAACCAATGTGATTTAAGATTAAAAGGTTATTTTAATGATCAATCTCAGGTTGCTGGTAATGATCAAAATCTGTCGAAATATGTCAGCCTTAACTTTTATAAAAAGTCTGAACAATATGCTGAAAATGCATTAGAAGATCTAGTACTACCAGTAATAAAAGATCAAGAAGAAAATGGTGTTATTTATGGAGCTGAATGTAGTGTCTTTAATCAACCGGAATCAGGCATACCAACAAAACCAATTAAAAACATGCAGAATGTTGCTTCTTTACAAGAACGGCCTATAAGAGGAGATGTTTTAGAATGTGTTCGGTATTTTGGAGAAATGGAAATAGATGAAGTGTATTGTTCTTTACAAAGTTTGGATGAGGAGAAAGTACGATATTTAATCAGAGAAGCTGATAAGCATATGATTCGCATTAAATTTTTGCCAGACTTTTATCAAATATTTAGAAGACGATCCTCTATTCATTATCTTGGTTCAGTGCCTGTAATTTCAATTAGAGAAGAGCCATTAACAATTGATTCAAATGTTATTATTAAGCGATTGTTTGATTTTTCATTCTCCCTGATTGTAATAGTATTTGTTCTCAGTTGGCTGTCACTAATTATAGGGTTGCTAATTAAAATTGAATCTCCCGGTCCTGTATTTTTTAAGCAAAATCGATCTGGAATAAATAATAAGCCTTTCAAAGTATATAAGTTCAGGAGTATGCGTAAGGTCAAAGGAATTTCAGAGGATAGTCAAGCGGTTAAAAACGATGTTAGACTAACAAGAGTAGGATCTTTTCTAAGAAAGACTAGCATAGACGAATTGCCTCAGTTTTTTAATGTATTGCTTGGGAATATGAGTGTGGTTGGGCCAAGGCCTCATATGTTATCACACACAGATAAGTTTAGTAAGGAAATCGATACATACATGGTACGCCATTTTGCGAAACAAGGAATTACTGGCTGGGCGCAAGTTAATGGCTTCCGTGGTGAAACTAGGACGAAAGAGGCTATTGAACAGCGTGTCCAACATGATATATGGTACATTGAAAATTGGTCATTGATCCTTGATCTAAAAATTGTTTTTCTAACGATAAAGAATGTTTTCATTGGAGAAGAAAATGCTTATTGAAGACTATATCAAAAATATATTTCAACTAGTTTGTTTAAGAAATTTTTTAATTAATTGCTTCAAGAATAACACATTATGTTTATGAGACGACTAAAAAAAATACAAAAAATTGACAATGAAGGCAAAGTAGTCCTTAATCATTGTAGAATGAACAACCTTATGATAAAAATAAGTGTTGCTCTGTATGCTTTCCTAACGAATATTCCTAAATGGTGTCGTAGGAATAAATGTTTGAAAATTTGTCAAATTCGATCGTTAATGCCAATATCCTGTACTGTATTATTATTTTGGGTGTTGTTGAGCTCCTGCTCTAGCTATAAGAAGATAACCTATTTTAAAGATTTGAATGATAGTAGTAATATTTATAATCAGGGAGAAAGTATAAATTCAATTGCTTACCAGCCATTGATTATTCAACCTGATGATATTTTGCAAGTCATTATTTCTACGATAGATCCTGATGAGAATGATGCCTTAAATATATCGCAGGGCAATAAATCCTGGGGCAGCAACTCAGAGTTATTTAATGCCCCTAAAAAAGTGGATGGATATTTGGTGAATAAAAAAGGTGATATCGAATTGCCTGTATTAGGTACTTTTCATGTAGTTGGGCTCACAACAGATGAAATTAAGGATACGGTTTTTAAGGCAGCATCCAAAATTCTTAAACAGCCTGTAATTAATGTTCGTCTTATTAATTTTACTGTTAATGTATTAGGTGAGGTGACAAGGCCTGGTTCTTATGTGATTGCTGGGGAAAAAGCCAGTGTTCTTGATGCATTAAGTCTTGCCGGAGATATGACTATTTATGGCAAAAGGGATAATGTTATTCTTTTACGAAATGAAAATGGAGTTCAGAAAAAAGTAGCAAGATTTAATTTAAATAATACTGCTATGTTAAGTTCTCCCTATTTTTATTTGCGACAAGGTGATGTGATTTACGTTGAACCTACTCGTGCAAAAGCGGCATCAACGGATATGAGCGCGACGAAGACTTATGCGATTGCGGGTTCTATTTTGTCAGTAATCCTAGTTGTAATAAGTAGGTTATAATTATAAATAGTAATTAATCACAAAAAAAAAAATCATGCAAAAGTCTGATATGGAATTGTTAACGCCTGTTAGAGTGATCAATACAGGTAAAAGGGATCCTAAAATTGATTTCGCTAAAATAATACATAAAATTAGAGCCAACTGGTTTTATTGTATTATTAGTGCTTGTATCATGGCTGGTTTGACGTTTCTATATTTTTATGTCACTCCTTCCACTTATAAGGCTGTAGCCACAGTTTTGATTAAAGACAATAATGGTCAAAATTCTAGTCCTCAGAATTCTGGTATAGCTTCATTGCAGAGTTTAGGTTTATTCCCTGGTGCGAGTAATGTTGATAATGAAAAAGAAATAATTGTCAGCTATCCAATTTTATATCAGGTTGCCAAAGACCTAAAGCTTTATTTAGATTTTTCTACTTATAATAATTTTAAAACGAAACATCTTTACAAAAGCACGCTTCCTTTTAATGTTGCTGTAGCATCATTTAATACGACAAATTTAAATGAAGCGCAATTGAGTTATGAGATTGAGTTGGATCCTAAAACAGGAATATCTATTATGTCAAATAATAAATCGTGGAGGGGGAAATGGGGTGAAGAAATAAAATTGCCTTTTGGTAATATTGCTTTTAGCAAAAATAATATTTTAACTTCTTGGGACTATAGCCAAAGTATTAAAATGCAGGTTAATAATATTTCAGCGATTGCTGATGATCTTCAAAAGAATATTAATGCTGATGTATTTAGTAAACAGACAAGTATTATTGATTTAGCACTTAAGACTCAGATACCTGAACAAGGTATTGATATAATGAATCGCTTAATAGACGTATATCAGTTGTCTAATATTGAGGATAATAATCGTATTACAGATAGTACTATTATGTTTATAAATAATAGGTTAGATTTGGTTGGGACTGAGTTAGATTCGATTGAAGCTAATATTCAACATTTTAAACAAACAAATGATTTGGCTGATTTGACTACTCAATCTCAGGCCCTAATTACCAATGCAGGATCAAATGCGAAAGATTTGGCTGCACAACAAGTACAATTAAGTATTGCCAATTCTTTGATTGAGTACATGCAACAGAATAAGGGAAATGATAGAGTTGTTCCCGCCTCTTTGACGATTAATGATCCCTCCGTTTCTTCTGTGATTGATAATTACAATAAACTTTTATTGCAAAAGGAAAGGCTTCTTTTAAGTGCGACAAATAATCATCCGGTTGTTCAAAATATTGATAATCAAATTTCTGGATTAAAAGGTGACATGCTCGCTGGACTTACTTCTATTAAGAATTCTCTTGAAGCTGGAATAGCTACTATGCAACAAAACGAAGGGGCATTGAATGATAAGATCAGGCAGGTGCCAGCTAAGGAAAGGACTTTTGTGGAATATAGTCGTCAGCAATCTATTAAACAGGAACTTTTCTTGTTTTTGCTGCAAAAGAGAGAAGAATCTCTAATTGCAAAATCATCAACAGTTTCCAATGCACGTGTGATTGTTCCGGGAAGGGTGCAAACAGATCCGATTGCTCCAAATAAAAGATTGATTCTAGCCTTCGCCCTTTTATTAGGAATGATTATTCCATTTATTATTTCATTTTTTAAAGAGATTGCAAGTGTTAAAGTGTTCAATAAAGATGATATTCAGGATAATACCAATGCTCCATTACTGGCAGAAATGATTCATTTTGATCAGGAAGCTGATAATGGTATTGTTGTTTCGCAAATCTCTAGAACTCCTGTGGCTGAGCAATTTAGAATGTTGCGTACTGATTTAAATTATTTATTGCCTGAAAAAGATAATAAAGTAGTTTTAATTACTTCTTCAATGCCCGGAGAAGGGAAATCTTATGTTTCTTTGAATTTAAGTGCAATGACTGCTTTTTCAGGAAAAAGGGTTGTTTTAATAGAATTTGATTTGCGTAAACCAAAACTTTCCGAAAGATTAGGGATGCGACAGGATAAAGGTTTTAGTCAATTTGCAATTGGGGAAGCTAATCTTCAAGAAATTATATATCCTGTTGCGGATTACCCAAATTTATTTATTATTCCTAGTGGGCCTGTTCCTCCCAACCCAACAGAATTGATTTTATTAGATAGGACTAAGGATATGTTTAAGGCGCTTAAAAGAGATTTTGACTATATTTTTATTGACACTACTCCATGTATTGTAACAGATGCTCGTTTATTAGCTCGCTATTCTGATTTGACTCTATTTTTAATTCGGGTTGGAGTAACCTATAAAGAACAGCTTCAACAGGTACAAGAGTTTTATGAACAAGAAAAGTTTCCTCATTTGCACCTTATTGTCAATGATGTTCACAATAAAAGGAGAGGCGGAGCTTATTATTATGGTTATGGCCATGGATTGACTAATCTGGCTTTAAATTATGATAATCACGGATTTTCTTTAGGGAAAAGACGTAAAAAGCGTCCCGGATTGAGCAATGGTTACGGATATTTTGAAAGCTGATATGCCCTATTTGTTAGTGGTACTTAGTAATGATTTTGGTGTTTGTAATTTTCCTAATTAATTATATTTAGTTGTGAGTTTAAAACAAATAGCTTTTAAAGGTGTTAAATGGACCGCTCTCAGTTCTGTTTTTGCTGTAGGTATACAGCTTTTACAAGTAGTTGTTTTATCTAGATATTTAGATAAACGGGATTTCGGCTTAATGGCAATGGCTTTATTTGTTATTAATTTTTCTCAAATATTTATGGATTTGGGAATTTCAAATGTAATTATTCAAAAGAGGGACATTAATTCATTGCAACTGAGTACATTTTATTGGCTTAATATATTAATTGGGGGTATTATTTATGGATTTATTGCTTTATTAGCACCATTTATTTCGTGGTTTTATAAGGAGCCGGAACTTATACCGATTTTGCATTTGGTTGGTGTTACATTTTTGATTATGCCATTAGGACAGCAGTTTGATGTCTTAATGCAAAAAATATTTCATTTTAAACCTATTTCAATTATAACGATTTGCTCAAAAACTGGAGGCTTTGTTTTAAGTATTATAATGGCAGTGAGGGGATTTGGAGTATTTTCTATTGTTTATGGGAATATTTTTAATGCTGTTCTAAATTCCACATTAATGATGCTTGTGGGCCTCAAATATTATAAGCCCAAATTAGCGTTTTCTTTTGGAGCTATTCGTGGTAAAGGCTTTTTTTCTTTTGGTGGATTCCAGATGGGAGCAAAGATTGTTTATTCCTTGACTATGCAAATTGATACTTTATTTATAGGTAAAGTTCTTGGTATGGATGCATTGGGAATGTATAATATTGCAAAAATGATTGCGACTCGCCCTGCGATGGTTATTTCTATGGTTTCTTCTAAAGTTTCATTCCCCGTTTTTGCTCAACTGCAAAATGATATAGAGAAGTTGAAAGATGCTTTTCTTAAGTTCTTGCATTTACTCGCTGCATCCAATGCGCCTATTTATACAATTATTATTGTCTTTGCAAAGCCCTTGATTGAAATTTTATTTTCTACGCAGTGGATTGAGGTTGTTCCATGTGTGCGTTGGCTGGCTTTAGCAAGCTGCTTGAATAGTATTTGGAATGCAGTGGCGATTTTACTTTTGGCTCAAGGAAAAGCTAAAGTTGATTTCTTTGGCAATTTAATTTTGGTCATTTTTATTCCCATTTCTGTTTTACTTGGTCAGCGTTATGGCTTAACTGGCATTGCGATGGTTCTTTCCCTAGCTAGGCTGTTTTTTTTGATTTTGTCGTGGCGAATATTTATTAGAAAAGGACTGCCAAATTGTAGATTTAATATATATCTGAGTTCCTTTATTAAACCTAGTTTAATTGGTTTAGCGGCTGGTCTCACTGCAATGCTAATGTTGAGATTAGTTGGACTTTTAAATAATTATTTGTTGTTAATTCTCGGTGGTTTATTGATTTGCGTTTTATATCTGGTGTTTTCTGGAAAATATGACAAGGTTATCCTGAAGGAGCTTAAGTTGTTTATAAAAGGATCATAGATTAAATATTTCTAACTGCTTATTTAAAATATATGTTTAATAAGTTAAATTTTTATAACAAACCAGACAATTGGTTTGTAAATGGGAGTCATTCAGGCGAATTTGCGATTGACAGGCAATTGGCATCCTTTGGATATGAATCGTCTTTATTACTGAATAATAAGGCGGTTGTTATAATTCTATTTATTCTCCTTGCATTTTTTAACCCCCTAATCTCTAGATTTTGGCCGGCATTTGATAAAATTACTATTGGGTTATGTCTTTGTCTTTCCCTATTACTTATGCTATTTTGCAACTTTCTAAAATATCTAAATTCCTTTTTGGGATATGTTATTTTATTTTGTTTCGCCTTGTACTTTATTGATGGGCAATATTCTTTTTTAATTGAATTTATGGTTTGGCTTTCCTTTTTTGGCTTTTTATTTGTCGAAGAAGAAATTTTGGTAAGAAATGCCAAATTGTTGATTGGAATAATTTTAATTTTATCGTCATTGCAAATTTTATTTGACTTTTCTTTTCCAGTAGCTAACGCTGACAATGTTTTGGATAAGTATGCAGGGACATTTGTTATGGCTAATAATAAGTCCAGGTTTTTAATTTATATACTTCTTTTTCTTTTTTCCGTTAAATACCCTATTAAAAAATGGATTAAGATTTTGTTGATTATACCTATCACTGCTAGTATGATACTGGGAAATTCTGTTTTTGGGATGTTGTTTATGATTGTTTCTATTTTTATGGCGATTTTCGTCCGCAGATTTTTCATCTTTCTATTGATTGTGTTTGTTAGCGGAGTTCTTTCTTTTAATTATATCATAAAACATTACCAGGACAATGATGTATTATTAGTTAATTACAATCGTTATTTAGACCCTGAGCATGGCGTATATGGTGTTTATGAATATGGACTAGAGCAACTAAAAGAAACTGATTATTTAGGTGTGGGATTTGGGAATTTCTCTTCTAGAGCGGGACAATTTGTGAATAACAAAGTTACACTAGGAATCCCCAATACAATGATTTTATTCAATCAAGATCTTTTTACGACTAAATCACCATATGGGTTATCTGCTTTATTTGCACTTTTTGTGGAGATGGGAATATTTTCATTACCAGTCATTTATTTCTTAATAAGGACTCTTTGGACTTTTAAACACGAGAGTTTCTGGGGCTATTTTTCTTTCTATTATTTGTTTTTTGTCATTAATTATAATCCCTCTTTTTTTGAATTTTCAGAGGGAGGTCTTTATGTTTTAACTTATATTTTGACTAATGCATATTTAAAAAATGATATTTTATGGATGTTCTCATGCCAACCTTTAAGGACAAAGCCGTCTGGTATTCAGCTGTAAAGCATATTAATTATTTATTGGAATTAGGCACTCCTGTGACGGTCTATCTTTGTTCTGATGATCGAAAATGTGTAAGCGAAATCAGAAGTAGTTTTTTGAAAGAAGTAAAAGTGGTCTTTACTGTCAATAAGTTTTTAACGACCATTTTTTTATTATTTTCTTCTTCGAAAGCAATTTACGTTACTGATGTAATTGACGCATTTTATGCCATCATTGTTAGATTATTTACTCGGAAGGAGATTATATTTTGGGTTCAAGGTGTTATCCCTGAGGAAGATTATTTGAAATTTAACTCTAAGTTCAGGTATTGGACATTTTCGCTTCTTGAACGTTTGAGTATGCGTTTTTGTTCAAAATTTGTTTTTGTTTCTGAAGGAATGAAAGAGCATTTTGAAAAGAAATTCACAAGAAAGTTCTTTAATAGTATTGTTGTTCCTTGTATTTCGGAATTGAAATATCAAAATCTGCCGAGAATTGAGAATAGTTATGTTTATATTGGTGGATTGTCAGTGTGGCAGAAGTTTGATGAAATTCTGCGTATGTTTAACAAAATTGGTCTTAAGAAACCTACTTCCAAGTTATTCATTGTGACCTTTTCGAAAGAAAGAGCAATTGAATTGGTTAATAGTATTATTAATCCGTGGCTACTTGATAATGTACGAGTGCTAACTTTAATTAATCGTGATGAAATTGGTGTTCTGCTTTCGCAAATGGAATATGGATTTTTGTTAAGGGAAGAATCAGTAATTAATTATGTTGCATCACCTATAAAATTTGCAGAATATATTTCTTGTGGAGTAAATCCAATTATTAGCAGCTCTTTAAAATCTTATGCTACACTTACTGCTAAATATTCGGCAGGGATAGTAGTAGAAAATTTTAAATTGAAGAATGCTCAGATTTTTAAGCCAGCTGAACCTGATCTAGCTTTAACTGTAAGTTCCAGATATTTTTCAAAGACTACACAACTATGTAGATATAGGGCATTATTAAGTGATATTAAATTAGCTGTAAGCTGCTAAAGGTTTTATTATATATAATTTTTCAACAAACAACGTGTTTATGTGTTTTAATAAAATTTTATTTTTAGGTCCTGACTATAGAAACCATAATGGTGGAATAGGTGCGGTTTTAAGTGTTTATGCGAGGAATATTTCTCCTTTTAAATTTATTGCAACTTATAAAGGAGGCAAGGGTTTTTTTTATAATTTTTTCTTTTTTATTTATGCTGCCTTTAGTGTTTTTAAAAAATTATTATTTGACCATAATATAGATGTTGTCCATATACATGGATCAAGTAAAGGTAGTTTTTTTAGAAAATTTATCTTATTTATTTTTATTAAATTCTTATTTAGAAAGAAAGTCGTTTATCATATGCATGGTGCGATTTTTCATGAGTTTTATGAGGATTCTGTGATTATAGTTAAAAAATTGATTGTTTTTATGGTAAACAATGTGGATATGATTGTTTGTTTATCAAATAGATGGTATGAATTTTTTAAGAGTAATTTTAATCCAAAGCTAGTTTTTATTGTTAATAATCCTATTGAATTACTCGATGATTCTTCAGCAAAGTCGAAAAATGCTCTAAAGAAAATGATGGATAAGTGGCCAGAAGTTTGCGCGGATGATTTTAAAATGCAATTATTGTTTTTAGGAAGAATAGGGCCTCGGAAAGGAATATTTGATCTTTTAGAAGTCATAAGTCGTAATAGACAAACGTATGAGGGCAAACTTGAATTGTTGATTGGTGGAGATGGTGATGTTGATCAACTTAGGGAATTTATTACTGATAATGAACTGCAGGATATTGTTAGATATGTTGGTTGGGTGTCGGGTCATGTAAAAGAAGAACTACTTAAGAATGTTGATGTTTATGTACTTCCTTCCTATAATGAAGGATTGCCAGTTTCCTTACTTGAAGCCATGAATTATGGATTGCCCATTATTTCTACTGATGTAGGAGGTATTCCAGAAATTGTATTTAATGGTTTAAATGGTTTTATTAATCGTCCAGGGGATTTAAATGCTCTGGAGAATTCTATAAATCATTTTTTTGATTCTCCTAAAGATCTGTTTTTAATGGGAGCTGCTTCTAAGAACCTCGTTAAAAATTATGACATTCAATCTGTAAAATTGAACTTGAATCTTATTTATTCAAATATTTTAAACTAATTGGTATGATGGGTTTAATCAACCATAAATTGCGACATAATTTTTTGTTGGATCGAAAAATTAAAGAAATTCGTCGATTGCATGAATTAGATAATCAGAAGCTTTACGATTATGAGAATAGGAAATTTATAGAATTGGTAAATTATGCTTATAAAAATTCTACATTTTATAAAAAATATTATGATGATTTTGGAATTGATATTAATTCTATAAAGACTCTAGATGATATTGGTAAATTACCTATTATTGATAAAAATATTGTGGCTGAATTTAAGAAAAGTATTCTGACAAAATCTTCACTTTGGATGGTTAAAGGGTATACCAGTGGGACTAGTGGTTCATCTTTAACTGTATATCGGACTTTCAATGCAGTTTTGGCTGAAAATGCATATTTCTGGAATTTTAGAAATATGCATGGAATATTCGAAGGCGATAAATTAGTTGTTATTAGGGGGGATTTAAATAATGATGTTTTGTATAAGTTCGATAGATATTCTAATATTTTGTATTTGTCTAGTTTCAATATTAATAAAAATAATATTTATAAGTATATAAAATTACTAATTGATTTTAATCCTAAGTGTATTTTGGGATACCCTAGTTCACTTGAAATGTTGTCTAATGAGCTTTCAAAAGTAAATATTAATTTAAATATTCCTGTTGCGATTACTTCCTCTGAAACATTGTTTGGATTTCAACGAGAAAAAATTAGAAACTTTTTAGGAGCAAAAACATTCGATTGGTACGGTAACGCCGAAAGAACCGTTGCTATTGAACAATTTCCAGATGGTAATTATTACTTTGCTCCTGGTTATGGATTTGGTGAGGTTTTTAATGATTTTTTGCTTACTACTTCGTTTATAAATAATTCTTTTCCGTTGATTCGTTATAAGGTTAATGATGTTATTGAACTTGGATATGATACAGAGTTAACAGGGAGGCCATCATCTAAGATGGTGGCAAAAATTATGGGGAGGGATGATGATTATATTTTTTTGCCAGATGGAACAAAGATTGGTAGAGTTAGTAAAGTTTTTAAAGGTCTGGATGATGTACTTTTTGCCCAAATTATTCAAGATGAAATTGAATCGGTTCAGTTAAATGTAGTACCTGTCAGTGATAAGTTTGATTCTAGAGAACTGATGCGTAGATTCCGTTTAGTGGTAGGGAATCAGATTTTAATTAAATTTTCTTTTGTAACAGAGAATGAGATTATTAAAACAAAGGCAGGTAAATATAAGCTTGTTATTAATTCACTTTTTAAAAAGCAATAATTATGATTAGTAGTGAGGATTTGATATTTGCGAGTTTTTTGAGGTTAAAGGAATTTTGTGAAAAGGAGAATTTTAAGGGTTGGGATCCTTTTGATGGTTTAAATAGTAAAATTTTTTCAAAAGTACCCATTTTGTATAATAACCGTACGGCTAGACTACTTTGGATTCAATTCTTTAAACGGAGTTCGTTAAATTTTAGAAAGATGCTAAAGGTAGAAAAAGGATACAATCCTAAAGGTTTAGGCTTGTTTTTGAATGGTTATTGTAATCTTTATAGAGTTCGGCCTGATGTTGATGTTTTAAATCAAATACATTTTTTGGCCAATAAGCTTATTGTACTTCAAACTAAGGGGTATTCCGGAAGTTGTTGGGGCTATAATTTTGATTGGCAGGCTAGGGCATTTTATCAACCTAAATTTACTCCTACCGTTGTTGCAACTAGTTTTATAGCGTCTGCGCTTTTTGATGCATATGAAGTTACTGGAGAAATATTGTATTTGGAAACAGCCATTAGCAGTGGAGATTTTATTTTAAAAGATTTAAATAGAACATACGGTAAAGGTGGGACTTTTTGTTTTTCCTATTCGCCGAAGGATCGTTCTCAAGTTTTTAATGCTTCATTATTAGGTAGTAAATTGTTGGGAAGGATATATACTTACACACAAGATAAAAATATCTTGGAGGATGCGATGCTTTCTATTAATTATTGCTGTGAAGCGCAAAATGAAGATGGATCATGGTCCTACGGTAACTTGCCATTTCATCAGTGGATAGATAATTTTCACACAGGCTTTAACTTGGAGGCTCTGTGCTCGTTTCAAAGATATACTGGTATTTTTGATTTTGATGTGAATATTGAAAAGGGCTTGAATTATTATTTGAATACTTTTTTTACGGATGAAGGAGTTCCGAAATATTTTAATAATAAAACGTATCCTGTTGATATTCATAGCTCAGCTCAATTAATTATGACTTTAGCTAGTGCAGGTAAATTTGATGAAAAGATTCAGATTGTAAAAAAGGTTCTTAAGTGGACGATTGGTAATATGCAGGATAAACAGGGTTTTTTTTATTATCAGTTCCGAAAATCATTTACTAATAAGATTCCTTATATGAGGTGGGCTCAATCATGGATGTTTTATGCAATGAGTGTTTATTTTCTTAATTGCGAAAGCTCCAGTGGCAGCTCTTTGACTAAGGAGGTTATGGATAAAGTTAGATTGTTTGCTAATTAATACTCTAGATATTGTTTAATTTATAATATATTATTTATGTTTACTGAGAATTTAAACCGTTTAAATGAAGTTTTGGTCACTGATGTGACTGTACAAACTTCTACTTTAAAAGCAAAAGAAAGAGAATCACTATTTAATAATATTCCCAAAATTACTTTGCTTAATTGCCCAATACACGCAATTACAATGGATGATACAGTCAAAATAATTGATAATGCCATTAAAAAACGAAGACAGATTCATCATGTAGTAGTCAATGCGGCCAAACTAGTGAAAATGAAATCTGATCCCTCCCTAAGGGAGTCAGTAATCAATTGCGATATCATCAATGCAGATGGCCAGAGTCTGGTATGGGCTGCCAAATTGCTCGGCATGCATTTACCGGAAAGGG
>Ga0164242_10004326_pt1 | contig 15977 bp, 12 predicted proteins | sample OricomgcompostMG_FD_108783 | JGI IMG/M metagenome (GOLD analysis project Ga0164242, IMG submission 108783) | Miracle-Growth compost microbial communities from Emeryville, California, USA - Original compost - Miracle growth compost (MG) ... | reverse complement strand
TTAATAAAGAAATAGGAATAAAATCATTAAAGACAAGTATAAGACAGTCCAAAAGTCTTCGTTATGGAGAGAATCCACACCAAAAAGGTGTTTTTTACGGTGATTTGGATGCCATGCTTTTGAAATTAAATGGAAAAGAGTTATCCTATAATAACCTTATTGATATTGATGCTGCGGTAGCTCTTATTGATGAATTTAAAGAGACAGCCTTTGCTATACTCAAACATAATAATGCCTGTGGGGTAGCCACGGCAAGTAAGTTAAAAGAGGCTTATCTTAAAGCATTGGAATCCGACCCTGTTTCAGCATTTGGAGGCGTATTAATAACAAATAGAGAAGTAGACTTGGAAACAGCAGAAGTAATAAATAAACTTTTTTTTGAGGTACTAATTGCCCCTGCAATCAAGCAGGATGCACTTGACTTGCTTATAACCAAGAAAAATAGAATAATATTAAAACGTAAGGAAGTGAATCTTTCCGGTAGTCAATATCGTACTCTTTTGAATGGCGTTATTATGCAAGATAAAGATTTAACTACAGAAGATATTTCAAACTTGAAAACGGTAACCAAACAAGAACCATCGCTTGAAGAAAAGAAGGCACTTGTTTTTGCGGCCACCATTTGCAAGCACTCAAAGTCAAATACTATTGTTTTGGCAACAGCAGACAGGCTTATTTCCAGTGGGGTGGGGCAAACAAACAGGATAGATGCTTTGAAACAGGCTATTGAAAAAGCAAGATCCTTTGGTTTTGATCTAACCAAGGGGATTGTAATGGCTTCTGATGCGTTCTTCCCATTCCCCGATTGTGTTGAAGTAGCGGATCAGGCAGGCATTAAGATGGTTGTTCAACCCGGGGGCTCAATAAAAGACCAGGAATCTATTGATTATTGCGATAAACATGGAATGTCGATGGTGTTTACAGGTGTTCGGCACTTTAAACATTAAAAATATTCCTCTTGAAACTTATTTATAAATTTCCGAATTAATAAAACATCTTCTAATACTGTAACAAATGGGCATTTTTGATTTTTTTACCAGTGATATTGCCATCGATCTCGGAACGGCCAATACACTTATTATTTATAAAGATAAAGTTGTTGTAGATGAACCATCTATAATCGCACTCGATAAAATTACCGGAAAAGTCCTGGCTATTGGTCGTGAAGCAATGCAAATGCATGAAAAAACACATGAAAATATAAAAACAATTCGTCCGCTCAAAGATGGCGTGATAGCAGATTTTCACGCTGCTGAATACATGATAAGAGGGCTGATTAAAATGATTGACGGAGAGCGAAAATTTTTCAGTGCAGCATCGCATAGAATGGTTATTTGTATTCCTTCCGGTATTACAGAAGTTGAAAAAAGAGCTGTCAGGGACTCTGCCGAACATGCCGGGGCAAAAGAAGTATATATGATTCATGAACCAATTGCTGCGGCAATCGGATTGGGCATTGATATTGAGCAACCTATAGGCTCCATGATTGTTGATATCGGAGGCGGAACAACTGAAATTGCAGTTATTGCCTTATCAGGAATCGTTTGTGAACAGTCTATAAGGGTTGCCGGAGATGTTTTTAATAAAGATATTTTGGATTATATGAGAAGACAACACAATCTTCTTATTGGCGAAAGATCGGCAGAAAGAGTGAAAATGGAAGTTGGATCTGCCCTAACCGAATTGGAAAATGCCCCTGAAGATTATGAGATAAGAGGAAGAGATCTTATGACAGGTATTCCTAAAGTTATTAAAGTTTCCTATTCTGAAATCGCTTTTGCGCTCGATAAATCAGTTTCTAAAATCGAAGAAGCCGTATTAAAAGCACTTGAAATAGCACCTCCTGAACTCTCTGCCGATATCTACGACAATGGAATTCATTTAACAGGAGGTGGGGCTTTACTTAGAGGGCTAGATAAACGTCTGGCACTTAAAACAAAACTACCTATCCATGTAGCAGAAGATCCTTTGAAAGCGGTAGTACGCGGAACGGGAATAGCACTTAAAAACCTTAAAAACTATCGAGCCGTTTTGTTGACTTAAGCTTTGAATGTATAAGATATTTGAATTCTTTTATAGATTTCGGGCATTTCTATTATTCATCTTCCTAGAAATCCTTGCTTTTTGGATGATTGTTACTTACAATAGTTATCAAGGGACAGCTTTTTTTAATACTTCAAGTTCTTTTGCCGGGAAAATCCTAGCGACAGAAAATGATATCGTTTCTTATTTTCAATTGAAGCAGGTAAATAAAATACTTGTGGCTGAGAATAACCACCTACTTTCCCTTGTTACAAAATTAAATAAGGAAGTTGGTGAACCTAAAGACACAGCATCTCCGTTTCTAAAAGAAAATCAGTACACATTTATAACTGCTAAAGTGGTAAAAAACTCAACCGACTTACCCGAAAATTATTTAACCTTAGGGGAAGGTTCTTTAGCAGGCATTAAGCCGGATATGGGAGTCATTGGTGCAAAAGGGCTTGTGGGTAGGGTTAAGACTGTTTCTCCCCATTTTTCAACAGTAATTTCCATGCTATATAGTGGAATGAATGTTGCCTCAAAAATAAAAGGTAAAAATATTGATGCTACTGTAATTTGGGATGGACACAACCCTAGTGAAGGAAAAGTACTCCATGTTGTGCGCCATCACACAATTGCAAAGGGAGACACCTTGGTTACTTCAGAATATAATGCCGTTTATCCGGCAGGAGTCATGATAGGGACAATAAAGGACTTTTATTTGGGAAGTGGAAGTGCCGACTATGATATCACCTTGAATTTTTCTACAGATTTTACTGCGCTTTCTTATGTTTACGTTATTAGTAATGCAAAAAAAGCTGAAAGGGATTCTCTGGAAACCGCTTTAAAAAATCAGGATAGATGACAAAAACCGGGCAAATAACAACCTATGGACTGTATTTCTGCCTTTTTATGGCAATACAGATTCTCATTTTCCTACACTTTTCCCTTTTTCAGGGAACGGCTCTTTGCTTTGTATATATAGCCTTTTTACTGATACTGCCTTACGACATCTCAAATATATCCCTTATTTTAATAGGCTTTTTTTCAGGGCTTTTTGTGGATATGTTTTATAATACAGGAGGTATACATGCTGCGGCAACCGTACTCATTGCCTTCCTAAGACCTTATATAATAAATACCCTAACTCCCAGAGGAGGGTATGAGGAAGGGGTTGAATTATCTGTAGCCTCTCTTGGATTTCGTTGGTTCGCTACTTATGCAATCATATTGATATTTATCCACCATTTTATGCTTTTTATAATTTGGCTTCTTGGATTTGGCGATGTATTGCTAGTTCTTAGTAAAACCATAGCTAGTTCTGTCTTTACCTTGGTTATAGTCTTACTTTTCCAGTATCTCATCTTTTCTCCTAAAAAAGTTTGATGTTTAAGAAAAGGAAAAATATAATTCAGATTGTATTTATCCTTCTGGGTATAGTTTATATTATTAAGCTTTTCTCTTTGCAGATCCTTGATTCTTCTTATAAACTAGCATCCCGGGATAATGTACGAAGGCGCATTATTGATTATCCTTTCAGGGGATTGATTTACGATAGAAATGGAAAGTGGTTGGTTTATAATACCTCTGTTTTTGACCTTATGGTTGTTCCCAGGGAATTAAAGATTAAAGATACAGCAATCTTTTGTGAAAGATTTGGCCTGACTAAAGAAGCCTTTATTAAAAAGATGACAGATGCCAAGGCATATTCCAGAGCTAAGCCTTCTGCCTTTATGAAACAGCTCTCGACAACAGATTTTGCAAAAATACAAGATTTCTTAGTCGATTATAAGGGGATTTACCCCCAGCAACGTACCATTCGGGCTTATCCTCACCATGCCCTTGCCAATGCCTTAGGTTACATTGGAGAGGTAAGTCCAAAACAATTAGAAAAGCAAACCGATGGATATTATCAGCAAGGCGACTATATTGGCATAAATGGCTTAGAGCTTGAGTACGAACATTATCTACGAGGGAAAAGGGGGGCGCGTTATGTAATGGTAGATGTACGAGGCGTAGAAAAAGGGACTTATAAGAATGGAATCTATGATACTTTGTCTATTCCAGGAGCTAACCTTACCGCTTCCGTTGATCTCGACTTGCAAAAATATGGGGAAACACTGATGAAATACAAAATAGGCAGTGTAGTAGCTATAGAACCATCTAGTGGTGAAATTCTTAGCATCATTTCTGCCCCTTCTTATGATCCCAATAAACTTACAGGACGCAATTTTAGTGAAAATTACGCTGCCCTGGAAAAAGATTCACTAGTCCCTCTATTTAATAGACCCTTGATGGCTAAATACCCCCCGGGTTCTATTTTTAAAATTGCGCAGGCATTAATAGCACTAAATCTTGGAGTAATAACTCCTGCTACTACCTTTCCTTGTAATAAAGCACTTATTAACTGCCACCACCACCCATCGCCACAAGATGTAAGCGGTGCTATTCAATACTCCTGTAATCCATTCTTTTATATGACTTTTAAACATATCTTGGAGCAGGGAAAGGATCCTAATAAATACCAAGATTCTGAAATAGGATTTAGGAAATGGTACAATCAAATAAGGAAATTTGGGTTTGGTCAAAAACTCGGTGTAGATCTTCCCAATGAAACAAGGGGGGCTATTCCAAGTAATGCTTACTATGATCACCTGTATGGACATTTACGGTGGAAATTCTCAACTGTATATTCTTTAAGTATTGGACAAGGGGAAATTGGTGTCACTCCTATTCAAATGGCAAATTTAGCAGCCATTGTAGCCAATAAAGGTTTTTTTTATAGCCCTCACATGATAAAAAGCATAGGGAACAAAGGCGCACTGCCTCAGTACAAAGTGAAACACAGCTTAGGTATTGATAAGCAATATTTTAAACCAGTCATAGATGGTATGGAACAGGTTGTACTTGGAGGAACAGGAATGATCGCAAAAATTAAAGATATTGCAGTCTGTGGAAAAACAGGTACCGCACAAAATCCACATGGGAAAGACCACTCTGTTTTTATAGCCTTTGCCCCAAAAGATAATCCCAAAATTGCTATTGCCGTTTTTATTGAAAATGCCGGATTTGGTGCATCATGGGCTGCTCCAATTGCCAGTTTAATGATTGAAAAATACCTAACAGATACTATTACCAGGCCCCGATTGGAAAAGTATATCCTCGACAAAAAATTTTATACACCAAAAGGAGAAACCGAAATCCAAAATAAAAAACTAAAACCGAAAGCTCCGGCTCCGGCAAAAAAGACCCCTAAACCAAACGCAGCTGTATTGAAAGACTCTGCTCTGCTAAACGAAATTCCTAAACCAAAGGCACTTATATTTAAAGACTCTATTCCGGTAACAAAAACCCCCAAACCGGAAGTGCTTATATCTAAAGATTCTGTTCCAATAAAAAAAACAGATAAACCAAACGCAATTATTCCTAAAGATTCTTCCGGGAAGAACAAAAAAGAAAGGCGGACAAATTGAGAGGAGATATCAATTTTGCTAAAAACATAGATTGGATAACCATATGCTTTTATGTCGGCTTTGTGCTTTTTGGATGGCTCAATATTTATGCTGCCGTTTATGACCCTACACTACACATGAGTCCTTTTAATCCTGCTTCCAGATCAGGGCAGCAACTCATTTGGATAGGTCTGTCTGCCTTTGTTATTCTATTGATACTCATTGTTGATTATAAATTTTACAGCTCCTTCGCTTATGTTATTTATGGGGCTATAATTTTTCTTCTTATTGTAACTTACATTGTAGCACCTGATATTAAAGGGTCTCGCTCTTGGTTGGTATTGGGCTCTATTCGTTTGCAACCTGCAGAATTTGCCAAATTTGCTACAGCCCTTGCTTTGGCAAAATATCTCGGAGGTATTGGTGTGCGCTTTATTCAAAGTAGGACACAGCTTATTTGCGCTATCCTTTTAGGCGTTCCTGCTGCTATTATCCTCCTCCAAAATGAAACGGGATCAATGTTGGTTTTTTCTGCCTTTATACTCGTTTTTTATAGAGAAGGACTTTCTCCTTATATACTCCTTCTTGGCATTTTTTCCATTGTTTTGTTTGTATTGACTTTACTCTTAGATAAGTATTATTTAGCAAGTGGATTGGCCGTCTTAGGAATACTTACCAGTGGCTTTATTCTTCTGGGCTTACGTAAAAAAAATATCCGCCGCAAACCTATTATTCAAAAAGCTTTGGGCGTATTTGGAGCTTGTATTATTTCAATTGTGATAGTTTTTAGTGTCAACTTCTTTGTTACAGATGTATTGCAACCTCACCAACAAGCACGCATTAAATCGCTTATTAATCCGGGAGCTGATATAAAAGGAATTGGTTGGAACCTTTACCAATCAAAAGTTGCGATTGGATCCGGAGCTCTTACTGGTAAGGGCTTTTTACAAGGAACGCAAACGAAATTTGATTTTGTACCCGAACAAAGTACAGACTTTATTTTCTGTACTATTGGCGAAGAATATGGATGGATTGGAAGTTCTCTATTTATTATTGCCTATGTGGTCTTTCTCGTTCGGCTTATTAGCCTTGCAGAAAGGCAAAAAGATAAGTTTGCCCGGATTTATGGTTATGGGGTAGCCAGTATTTATTTTTTCCATTTTATGGTAAACATAGGCATGACTATTGGCATTTTCCCAATCATTGGAATCCCACTTCCTTTTTTTAGTTATGGAGGGTCTTCTTTACTTGGTTTTACACTTTTATTATTTGTTTTCCTAAAGTTAGATGCCCACAGGAAACAGCTCTTATAGTCTTATTTTTATAAATATCTTCTTTCTATAAGTATTAAAAATTCTTGTAGAAAGGGATTATTAAAATCCCAGTTAAATTTTGTTGCGTAGTTAGATTTTAATAAATCAAGTGCAGCATCAAGATCCGGAAGTCTTTCTAAGTCAGAAATAGCAATAGCATAGCTATTTGTATCATTATTAAATAATTCTTTTATGTAGATAAACTGTTCACCTAGAGAGATTTCAGCACTAAGGTCGGTGATTTTCCCTAAGGTCTGACCCATTTCAAGTTCTTTTTTCCCTAATACGTCGTTTAAAGTCGCTTCTTTTTTTAAGAATAAGTCATTTAAAGAAAGCCCTTCTTTTGTATTAATTTCTGAAGTTTCTAATCGTTTATAGATTTTGTTTATGTCTTCTACTATATCTGTTTCATTTTCTACTGAGGGATCTTCCTCCTGCACTCTTTCCGGAATATCTAAATTTTGTGGACTCGCAATTGCCTCTTCAGATAGTGCTGAAATCTCCGGTTTCAATAAAATATCATTTATCTCTATTTTTAATAATTCCGAAAATTGCCGCACAACCTCCTTTGTATCTTCCACTGGAATTTCTTGAGACTCCTGAAAATCTAGAATTGTTTCCGAAGGTAATGCTTGTTCCGCGCTTTTTTGCACCAGTAAGAACACCGCTTCAAAATACGGCTTATTTATTTGATGAAAACGCTCTATTTTCTTTAGGTGATCAAGGGTTACTAATTTTTCAGATAAAATTTCTTCTTCCAAGTAATAGAGAGGAGCAAGAGCAAGCAATAATGTGCTTTCTATAGCCTTTGCTACAAGTGGTTTAAAAAGTTCTTTCGAAACTGAAATATGATTTGATAACGTATTTATAAGCTTCTGAAGTGCCCTTTGCATTTCAGGAACATTGTAGTCAAAATAAGGGCTTTTTAATCTTTGGGTTTCGTCTTGCCATTTCTCAAATAAATTTTTCAAAATGAAAAGATTTATTTGTTCAATAGGCGTAAAGCTTTTTATCTCGGACCCGGTAATACAAGGTCTGACAGCAAAAAAATCGGTACAAAGTTTTTCTGACAAAACAACACTGTAAGAAGTTATTTTTTTATGGTCTATGAAAGATTTCATCTACTATTAACGTTTTTAATAAATATAAAATACATAACTCCTGAAAGAACTGCAATTAAAATTAATGTAATTATATTTACATTTGAAATTTTCCAATGCAAAGAATACTTTTACTTTTCCTTGTCACTTTTTCAGGTACTGCCTTTTCTCAGTCTGCAAAAGATATTCCAATAGGCACCTGGAGGTATGAGTCTCCCTGCCATTCTTTTTCCACATTAGCAATAGCCAACGATATTATTTATGCTGGCTCAGAACAGGCTTTTTTAGCTTTTAATAAAACAGACAATAGTTTGAAAGTACTATCAAAGGCAGATGGTTTTTCCGATGTAAGCATTGCAAAAATTGCCTATTCTCCGCAAAACAATACCACTATTATCGCCTACTCAAATGGAAATCTGGATTTATTAAAAGACGGAAGCATTCTAAATATTCCTGATATAAAAAACAAATCCTTTCCCGGTTCAAAAAGAATAAACGATATCAAATTTTATAAAAACTATGCATATTTAGCGACAGATTTTGGCTTGGTAAAACTTGATCTTGATAAAGAAGAAATCACAGAAACCGCAAGGGATATTGGGACTGAGGGAAAAGGACTTAAGGTTATAGGTGTTGCCTTAAAGGGAGATTCCGTATTCTTAGCCACTTCAACAGGTGTTATGGCAGCCAACATCCATTCAAATCTATTGAATTTTGACAATTGGAGAAGCTACGAGATCTCTGATGGTATCCCAACTACCAATTTAACAGGAATAGTAGCTTTTCAAGATAAAATTTATACAAGTGTTACTGCTTATATTCAAAAGGATAGTATTATTTCTGACTCTTCCGGCTTGTACTCCTACAATGGAAATAAATGGATAAAGGAATTAGCAATAAAAAATAAAATTTTTGGATTGGATTATTCAGAGGGCAAGCTTTTAATAAATACTTTAGGGAAAGTACTTATTTATAAAGATGCTGTAATACAACATATAGACCTCTATGTTTTTGAAGAACCTTTTGAATCTAAAATTGACAAAGATGGAACAATATGGATAGCAGATACACAGTTAGGGTTAATGGCTTACTCAAATGGGAAGCTTCGTAATTATAAGCCCAATAGTCCTTATTTTAATGAAACGTTCAAATTAGCATATATGCCCGGAAAAATCATAAATCTATATGGTGGGTATCATTCCAGTACGACAAACTTTTTTCGTACCAAAGGATTCGATATTTTAAGCGATGGACTTTGGACAAATTATAGTTGGGATCAAAAAACGCTTCCTCAAACATATGATTTTATAGATGCCCTTTATAACCCTTTTGATGACCTTACCTACTTCACCTCGTGGGGATATGGCGTTTGTATATTTGATGAGGATTCTATACACAACTGGATCATGGGCTATAACTCTCCTCTTCAAAGCTTAATTCCTGGTTCGCCTTATATTCGTGTTGGAGGGATTAGTGTAGATTCTTCCGGTAATTTATGGCTTGCAAGTTCTGTAACAGATGCCTCACACCCACTCCTTAATTACAGAAAACCTGATAATACCTGGGAGTCTTACTATTTTGATTTCCCGGGAGAACAAAATCCTTTCTCCTTAGATATTGATTTCAATGGCAATAAATGGCTGCGCTTTAGACCTAGCAGTAGCAAAGGATTGAGTTTTAGCCTTGTCGTTTTTAATGAAAACTTGAAACAGGGAAAGCAATACAGAGTCATCTCTACCGGTACTGGTTACGGTGGCTTACCTAATGCAGATGTCTTTGCTTGTACTGTAGATAAATCGGGGGATATTTGGGTGGGAACTCAAAAAGGAATAGCTATATTAAAAAAATCAGAAGACCCATTTACCACTGATTTTACACTGCCCTATTATGATGGATTCCCTTTATTAATGGATAAAAAAATAAATGCCATAGAAGTTGACGGGGGAAATAGAAAATGGGTTGGAACAAACGACGGGCTTTGGCTTTTTAATGATGATGGCACAGAAGTAATTTATTTCTTCGATGAAACAAATAGCCCATTACCCTCATCAGACATAAAGGACATAGAGATTCAGGAAGAAACGGGAGAGGTATTTATTGCTACTTCTAAAGGTTTGGTTTCCTTTAGGGGCACTGCAACAGAAGGCAACCCCAGTACTTTCTCCAATGTAAAAGTATTTCCAAACCCTGTGCGGGAAAATTTTACCGGCTTAATTGGAATATCGGGTCTTGCGATGGATGCCTCCGTTAAAATTACAGATGTTTTTGGTAACCTCGTTTATGAAACGAAAGCAGAAGGTGGTACAGCGGTTTGGAATGGTAAAAATTATAATGGAGAAAGAGCAAAAAGTGGGGTATACCTTATTTTTTCTGCCACAAAAGATGCAAAAGAAGGAATGGTTGCAAAAGTTGCTATTATAGAATAATGCTTGAAAAAACAAGAGGGCTTATTATAAGTAGCATAAAATACAAAGAAAATTCTTTAATTGTACGCATTTATACGGAATATTTTGGATTGCAATCCTTCATTGTAAATGGAGTCCATTCAAAAAAGAGCAAATTTCCTCCTTCTTTTTTCCAACCTCTCAGCTTACTGGATCTAATAATTTATTATAAAGAAAATAATGCACTAAAAAGACTATCCGAAGCGAAGTATTCCCATCCCTTTAAGTCAATAACCTTTGATTATAGGAAATCTTCTATCGCTTTATTTATAACTGAAATCCTTCAAAAAACTATAAAGGAGGAGGTTTCAGATGAAGCCTTATTTCAATTCCTTTTCAGGCAAGTTTTGCTACTTGAAGAATTGCCTTACAGCCCGGATTTCCATTTGTATTTTTTAGTTAAATTAACTCAATTTTTAGGGTTTCAACCCCAAAATGCTTCCGAAATCACTAGCAATACGAGGGAAAAGATAGTTGTAGAAAAATTACTAATAGCAGAACATCAAGAAATGTATATTTTAAAATCTAATACAGAACGAAGGTCCGCTTTAACGGCTTTGGTAAATTTCTATGCTGCCAATACCGAAAATTTTGGGACACTAAAGTCGCTTAAAGTTTTAAATGAGTTATTCAATCCTTTATAAAAAGAAGGAGGAATGCCCCTATCCCTCCTTCTTTTTCAATATAAAAAAGCTTAGGCTGCACCTTCCTTAGTGATGGTTATTTTCCTTTCAACAGGATTAAAAGGACTTTTTACCAATGCTCCTGTATTGTCTAATAATTCAAGTTTAACAGTGGTCTCCCCTTCTTGAAGCCCTTCTATAACATAAGGTCTCCAATGGGTAATGATAAAGGAATTTCCATTTATAGTAGCTCTAACTTTATTGCCGTCTGGAGAGAGTTTTGTATTTACGAGAAAGAAATCCAATATTACATTTCCTTCTTCTGTAGTATAGCTACCTTTGGGTCTGCTATAAAACATTTGTGGTGCATTTTTATCAAATTCAACACTTTTTGCTTCAGGATTTCCAACTGTAAATTCTCTTAGCACGTAAGCATCTGGATTTTTTACGCTTATATGATAGGATCTTGAGAGGAAGGAAAGCTCGACATAATGCCCGGGTCCCAATTTTTCCTTATGCTCGGTATCATAAACAGCTATATATGGATTGTTATTCAGAATTAGATGAATATGCTGTCCTTTATCAGAATTGGCACAATTTGTACAACCATCTTTTGAAGTTTGATCGCCCAATTGGTAATTCGTAAGGGTGTATTTGAAATTAACAGGCGAATTTACCTTAGCATTTTCCTTGGGTGAAACTTGCTCCAGTTTCGCATCAGGGAAATCTGGTATTGAATCCATTGCTACAAGCTTTATCCCATTTCTTTCGGGGAAGCTTAACGTATCACCATTTTCTGCTTGAACCTCAGATACAGCAGGAACTTCCGTTTTGTTTGCTGTCGAATCTGTTGTCGTTTTCCCCTGCTCTGTACTGGGTTGACAAGCGTATAAAAAGATCGAAAAAATAAATGGACTTAGAAAAATCTTTCTCATAATTATTAAAAGGTTTAAAATTTTTACAAACAGGTTAAAATTAAAATTGTTTAGATTTTTGTTAAATTTACTAAAAAAAAGGGAAAAACTGTCTACTCTTCTACAAGGTTCTTTATCAGTCCGCTCTGTCCGGAAAATCCTGTATTTGAAGGATGTCCTGTATTTGAGCCTGTTCTCTTTTGGGGGAGCACAAGCGCACCTTACTCTTTTTTTCAAGATTCTGGTAGAGAAGCGCAGGTACTTGACCAACGAAGAACTTCTGGAATTAAACTCTTTTTGCAATATTTTACCTGGTCCGGCCAGTACACAAACCATTATTGCTATAGGATTCCAAATAGGTGGCCCTTCGCTTGCTTTTCTTACCTTGTTGGTTTGGGCACTTCCTGCAACCATTGTTATGACAGGTGCTGCTATTTCATTAGAATATCTAAAAGAATCTTTAGTCGTGGCACGCTTTATTCAACCCATGGGAGTTGCTTTTGTAGCATTTGCTGCGGTTAAGATTTTTAGGGTTGCGGTAAATACCAAAACAGCAATTTTTCTTTTTATTGGCTCTACCATTATTTGTTACTTTATAACTTATCCCGGTATTTTCCCGGTTGTACTCCTTATTTCTGGTGCTGCTACTTCTTTACGATTTAGAAAGCACCCAAAAGAAAAGGAGGAAAAATGGAAAATTGAATGGGGAAATTTTGTTCTTTATGCATCTATTTTTGTAGGAGCAGCGCTATTGGGGCAAATATTGGACTATAAGCCAATAAAGCTGTTTGAGAATTTTTTCAGAAATGGAAGTTATGTTTTTGGGGGGGGGCAACCCTTAAGTGGATTGCTGTACCAAGAGTTTGTCTTATTTAAACACTATCTTGACAGAAGTGAATTTATGGCAGGATATGCTATTCTACAAGCACTCCCCGGCCCTTCATTTTCATTTAGTTCTTTTGTAGGGAGCCTTTCTTTGCGGGAATTTGGCTTAGGCGGGCAAATTGCCGGAGGACTAATAGGAGCAGCAGGTATTTTTCTTCCCGGGACTATTATGATATTTTTCATGATAAGATTTTGGGAGAAGTTGAAAAAATACAGACCAGTTCGAGCTTCTTTAGAGGGTATAAATGCGGCGAGTGGGGGAATTATTCTCTCTACTGCTTTCGTTTTAATCAAACCTTTTCTACTACAGCCCTTGCCGGATACCTATATCAATATCCTTATTTTTGCCTCTACTTTTATCCTTTTAATCACTACAAAAATCCCCCCTCCCTACTTTATTCTCGCCGGGCTTTTTTTCGGTATTCTTTTCGCCTAAACCTATTTCTTAATTAGATTGATAAGATATTGCCCATAGCCGCTTTTAAGAAGTGGTTTAGCCACTTGCTCCAGCTTTTGCGCATCTATATAACCCATGCTATAAGCTATTTCTTCGATACAACCTACTTTTAAGCCCTGCCGTTCTTCAATAACCTGGACAAATTGCCCCGCCTGCATAAGAGAGGCAAAGGTGCCGGTATCCAGCCATGCCGTTCCTCTACTTAATATGCCAACTTTGAGCTTACCCATTTCCAGGTATTTTTTATTTACATCGGTAATTTCATACTCTCCTCTCGGGCTTGGTTTTAGGGATTTAGCAATTTCTACTACCTGATTATCATAAAAGTAAAATCCGGGGACTGCATAGTTTGACTTTGGTTTTTTGGGTTTTTCTTCAATTGAAATTGCCTTTTTTTCATGATCAAATTCTACAACTCCATATCTTTCCGGATCTGTAACATGATAGGCAAAAATAACACCTCCATCAGGTTCGTTGTTTGTACACAAAACATCCCTAAGGCCTGATCCATAGAAAATATTATCGCCCAAAATTAAGGCTACGCTATCCTTTCCGATAAATTTCTCACCGATAAGAAAAGCTTGTGCAAGCCCATTGGGTTCCGGCTGCTCTGCATAAGAAAACTTTATACCGATTTGAGAGCCATCTCCCAGAAGCTTTTTAAAATCAGGAAGATCGTGTGGAGTTGAGATAATTAAAATATCCCGAACGCCTGCCAATAGTAAACAAGATATAGGATAATAGATCATTGGTTTGTCATAAACCGGCATTAGCTGTTTACTAACGGCTAATGTTAAAGGGTGTAAGCGTGTTCCTGAACCGCCTGCCAAAATAATTCCTTTCATGATTCCAGTTGGGTTTTATAAAAATTATTTTTGAACCAAAGTAATGTCTCTTTTAAGCCTTCTTTAAATCGAACCGTAGGTTCATATCCTATCAGTTCTTGAGCTTTTGAAATATCGGCAAGACTATCTTTTACATCGCCGGGTCTTGCTTCTTTAAATACAGGTGTAATTTTTTTGCCTGAAAGTTCCAGCAAAGTATCAAAAAGCGTATTAATAGAGCACCTTTCGCCTACAGCTATATTGTACACCTGATTTATAGCTAAGCAATTTTCTGTAAATGCCGCTTTTATGTTAGCCTGAATTACATTTTCAATAAATGTAAAATCTCTCGTTTGGTTTCCATCTCCATCGATAAGCGGCGATCTTTCATTTAGGATAGCATCAATAAATTTGGGGATAACGGCAGCATAAGCTCCGGAGGGGCTTTGATTGGGACCAAAAACATTGAAATAGCGAAGCCCTATACTTTCAAAACCATACGTTTTTCCAAAAACATCAGCATAAAGTTCATTTACATATTTCGTTACAGCATAAGGAGACAAAGGCTTCCCTATATTCTCTTCTATTTTAGGTAATGTTTTACTATCTCCATACGTGGAAGAGGAAGCTGCATAAACAAGCCTTTTCACCCCATTCTCTTTGCCTGCTACCAGTATATTTAGAAACCCGTCTATGTTTGCCTTATTTGTCGCTATGGGGTCTTTAATGCTTCTTGGGACAGACCCGAGAGCTGCCTGGTGGAAGACATAATCTACTCCTTTACAAGCTTTCCTGCAAGCATCTAAATCGGTAATATCTGCTCTTAAGAAAGCAAAAGAGGTTTTTTTTAAAAAAGATTCAAGATTCTTGATAAAGCCGGTTTCCAAATTATCAAGTGCTAAAACTTTACCGGCTTTATGATTTAGTAAATATTGAACTAAATTAGAACCAATAAAACCGGCAGCCCCCGTAACCAGAAACGTATAATTACTTAAATCTTTGGTATGATACGGATTATCAAACATTTACAAATTTATTAACCGTATTGTTCCTCGTAGTAATTTTTATATGCCCCGGAGGTAACATTTTCCAGCCATTGTTTATTATCCAGATACCAATCAACTGTTTTTTCCAATCCTTCTTTAAATTGAAGGGAAGGAGTCCATCCCAGTTCTTTTTTTATTTTTCCTGCGTCAATTGCATACCTGAAATCATGACCAGCTCGATCTTTCACAAAAGTAATTAACTTTTCTGACGCTCCTTCTGCTCTTCCTAGTTTTCTATCCATTATGGAACAAAGCACCTTTATTAAATCAAGATTTCCCCATTCATTATGCCCTCCGATATTGTAGGTTTCTCCATTTTTCCCCTTGTGGTAAACAACATCAATAGCTCTGGCGTGATCTACTACAAAAAGCCAATCGCGTACATTTTCACCTTTCCCATAAACCGGAAGGGGTTTATTTTCTTGTATATTATTTATAAAAAGTGGTATTAGTTTTTCTGGAAATTGGTTGGGACCATAATTGTTAGAACAATTGGAAATAACAATTGGAAGTCCATACGTATTGTGATAAGCTCTTACAAAGTGATCGGAAGAGGCTTTAGATGCAGAATAAGGTGATTGAGGATCGTATGAAGTAGTTTCGGTAAAGAAACCATTGTCGGTCAGAGAACCATAAACTTCATCGGTGGAAACATGGTAAAAAAGATGCCCTGCAAAGTTATCTTTCCAAAGGTCTTTTGCGGCATTGAGTAATGTTACAGTTCCAACCACGTTGGCAATTATAAACTCCATAGGATTTTTTATGGAACGGTCTACATGCGATTCGGCAGCAAGGTGAATAACTCCATCAAAGCGATGTTCCTGAAAAAGCTTATTCACAAAAAGAGCATCTGCAATATCTCCTTTTACAAAAGTATAGTTCTTACTCGTGTCAATA
>Ga0164242_10004325_pt1 | contig 15979 bp, 11 predicted proteins | sample OricomgcompostMG_FD_108783 | JGI IMG/M metagenome (GOLD analysis project Ga0164242, IMG submission 108783) | Miracle-Growth compost microbial communities from Emeryville, California, USA - Original compost - Miracle growth compost (MG) ... | reverse complement strand
GGAACGGGGGCAGGACGGGGACGGAAACGCGATGCTTGGCGTGGCCGGACTGACGCGGGCCTGGAGTGCGGGCGGGATCGTGAGCGGGACGGGGGCGCGCGAGCGGGATCGTGAGCGGGGCGGGGGCGGGCGGGCACCGCGGGCAGGACGCGGGCCGGGGCGGGGGCGGGACGTGGCCGGGGACCGCGGGCGGAGCCGCGACGCTACACCGGGCTCGCGGGGCCGCCCGCGGCACGCTCCAGCAGCCCGGTGCGCGCGGCGAGCGCCGCGGCCTCCAGCCGCGAGCCGACGCCCAGCTTCACCAGCACCCGCTGCACGTGCGTGCGGGCGGTGCTCGGCGCGATCCGCATGCCAGCGGCGATCACCCGGGTGTCCTCGCCCTCGGCGACGCGCACCAGCACCTCGATCTCGCGCGGGGTGAGGATGTCCAGCAGCCGGGCACCCTCGTCGTCGGGCTGCCGGGCGGGGTTGAGCAGTTCGGCGAACGCGCCCTGGAGCAGCGGCTGGGCGATGGCGACCTCGCCGGCCCGGGCCTTCGCCATGGCCCGCTCGACGCCCTCGATCCGCTCGTCGTGCCGCACGTAGCCGGAGGCGCCCGAGGCGAACGCCGCCGCGATGCCGCGCGGGTCCGGTACGGGCCCCAGCACCACGACGGCGACACCCGGCCGCTCCCGGCGGATGCGCGCCACCGGGTCGAACGCGCCGGGCTCGGCCGGCGCGGCGGTGCCGAACAGGCAGACCTCGGGCGAACGGTTCAGCACCACCTCGGCGGCGCCCGCGGACGGCGCGGTCGCCGCCAGCACCCGGTGCCCCCGCAGTCTCAGCGCCGAGGCCAGCGCCTCGGCGAGCAATCGGTGGTCGTCGACCACGACGAGCCGTACACCCATGTCGGGTCTCCCCCATCCCCCGGTGTCCGGCGGGCGGCCGTTCCGGGTCCCCACTCCATGCCGCGAGCGCCCGCTGATCGGCCGCTGCCAACGGTGCCCGCGGACGAAGACCGCGCGCTCGCGGCGAAGGTACCCGGTTCCGGTTACGGACACGCTCCCCCGGCGGGGAGTGTCGCGGCCGGCTGCGGGTGGCGGGCGCGCGCCGGGCCGGCGCGCGCCCCGGGTGTCAGCCGTAGACGAGGAAGTACGTCTGGTCGTCCTCGCCCGAGTAGATCGTCTTGGACACAAAGTACAGCCGGCCGCCGTGCCACACGTAGTAGTTGTGGAGTCCGCCGTTCTCCAGCTTGTCGTACGCGTCCTGACCCAGCGTCGCGTACGTGGAGATGGCTCCGGTGCCCGGGTCGAGCGTGACCAGCCGGCCCTGTTTGCCGTAGTCCGGCGCCTCCAGGGCGAGCGGCTTGCCGTCCTGGAAGCCGATGCCGTCGATGTCGTAGTTGTCGGTGGGCTTCGAGACCCACTTCGGGCTGGTGCCACCGGTGAGGCTGAAGGCCGCGATGCCGCTGAGCACCTTGCCGCTGCTGTCGCTCTGGCTGTCGAGGGTGAGGTAGATGTTGTTCTTGTCGACGAGGACGTTGTGCACGGCCTGCTGCTCCGTGCCGTCGTCGTCGATGAGGTACTTCTCCTTGCCGAGCGAGATCCGCGACACCAGGCGGCCGTTGTCGAGCACCGCCACGTCGCTGTAGGGCGTGTCGTCGGTGCCGAGCAGCACCACCACCGGGTCGGTGGAGACGATCGCGCTGACCTCGATGCCGCTGGGTGCCGTCCACGACCACTTGGCCGCGCCGTTCTTCGCCGGGTCGATCGCCTGCACCTTGTAGGTGTCGAAGTCGCAGTCGACGACGCCGACGAACTGCGCGCCGCCGGCGTACCCATCGTCCTCGCACTCGCCGCCGGCCGACCGCCACAGCTCGGTGTGGTCGCTGAGCTTGTACGCGATCGAGCCGCCGGTCCAGTCGACGCCGACCGCGTCACCGCTGATGGCCATCTCGCTGTAGTCGAAGGCCCCGTCGCGGGCGCCCGCGCCGCCGGGCAGCTCCTCGGTCCACATCTCCTTGCCCGCGGACAGGTCGATCGCCATCACCTTGTCGCAGTTGGCGCCGTACTGGATGGCGGTCATGTTGTGGTAGGCGTCGCGGGCCGCGGTGCACTCGGTGCCCGAGGGAGCGGGGATCGACCACTTCTTGGCGCCCGTGGTGATGTCGTAGCCGACGACCTGGTTGATCTGGTTGCGCACCACGTACTTGTCGGTGAACCAGATGCCCAGGGCGTCCTTGAGGTCGTCCTTCTTGGCCACCGTGTCGGCGGGCTTGTCGTACTGGAACGTCAGCTCGCTCTTGTGGGTCGTCGGGGCGCCCGTGGGGCCGCCGTTGGTGCCGCCGCTGTTCGCCTGCGGCTTGGGAGCCGGCTTGTCGCCACCGCCCTTGGTGGCGAACCACACCCCGCCGCCGATCACGAGGACGGCGGCCACGACCGCGGCGACGATGACGGCCAGCCGGTTCCTGGACGTGCCGCCGCGCGCCGGCTGCCCGCCGTAGGGAGGCTGACCGCCGTACGGGGGCTGGCCGTAGGGCGGCTGGCCGTACCCTTGGGCCGCCGGCTGGCCGTAACCCGGCTGTCCGTACGGGGCCTGCTGCGGGACCTGCCCGTACGCCGGAGCCGCCGCCTGGCCGTAGGGCTGCTGCGGCGCCGGGTAGCCGTACCCCGGGGCCGCCGGCGCCCCGGGCGCCGGCGGCTGCTGGCCCTGCGGAGCGGACTGGCCCGCCGGAGTGGCCGCCTGGGTGGGCGACGAGGCGTACGGGTTCTGCCCGGGCGGCGGCGGGGTCGCGTAGGGGTTGGCGCCGGCCGGCGCGCCCGGAGCCGGGTAGCCGTAGCCCGGGGCCGGCGCGGGCGGCTGCTGCCCCGCGGGCTGGGCCGGCGGCGCGGGCGGCTGCTGCGGCGGGCCCTGCGGAGGGGGCGGCGGCACGGCGCCGTCGGAAGACCCGAACTGCGGCGGGTTACCGGGGGGCGGGGGCGGCTGCGACATGGCAGGTCCTTCTCCTCACCGGGCGGATGCGCGCCCGGTACGCGCCGGCCGGGGCCTGGCGCGGTGCGGTTTCTGGTCGGTCGGGCAGAGGTGCGAGCGGTCACTCTTTCTATCACCCGGCAGGCGTGGCCCCTTGAGCCGCGGACGCATCCGTTACCGGGCCGCTACACGTTCCCCACGCGGCATTCCGGCCACCGGTCGGAGCGTGCCACGGCGGGACGACCTGACGATATGTCAACAACCGGAAATCAGGCGGGAGTTCGGGCAACAGCGCCACATGCGGCCCCTTCGACGGCGACGGCTCAGGCCTCCTCGGCGAGTTCGAGCCACCGCGTCTCCAGGTCCTCGCGCTCCTCGCCCAGGGTGCGCAGTTCGGCATCCAGGGGGGCCACCTTCTCGAAGTCCGTGGCGTGCTCGGCGATCCTGGCGTGCAGTTCGCTCTCCCGCTCGGTGACCTTGTCCAGGCGCCGCTCGATGCGCTGGAGCTCCTTGGCGGCGGCCCGGGCGTCGCGGGCGCTGCTGCGGGGCCGCTCGGCGGGGCGCTCGCGGCCGGCGGGCGCGGCCGCCGACTCGGCCGCGGCGGCCCGCCGCTCCAGGTACTCGTCGACGCCGCGCGGCAGCATCCGCAAGGTGGCGTCGCCCAGCAACGCGTACACCCGGTCGGTGGTGCGCTCCAGGAAGTACCGGTCGTGGCTGATCACCAGCATGGAGCCGGGCCAGCCGTCGAGGAGGTCCTCCAGCTGGGTCAGCGTCTCGATGTCGAGGTCGTTGGTGGGCTCGTCGAGGAAGAGCACGTTCGGCTCGTCCATCAGCAGCCGCAGCAACTGGAGGCGGCGGCGCTCACCGCCGGACAGATCGCCGACCGGGGTCCACTGCTTCTCCTTGGTGAAGCCGAACCGCTCACACAACTGGCCCGCCGTCATCTCGCGGCCCTTGCCGAGGTCGACGCGCTGGCGCACCGACTCCACGGCCTGGAGCACCCGCTGCGCCGGGTCGAGCTCGGAGACCTCCTGGGAGAGGTAGGCGAGCTTCACCGTGCGGCCGACGACGACCCTGCCCCGCGGCGGCTGCACCTCGCCGCCGCTGACCGCGGCCTGCGCCAGGGCACGCAGGAACGACGTCTTGCCGGCGCCGTTCACCCCGACCAGGCCGAACCGGTCGCCGGGGCCCAACTGCCAGGTGATGTGCCGCAGCAGCTCCTTGGGGCCGGCGGTGATCGTCACGTCCTCCAGGTCGAAGACGGTCTTGCCCAGGCGGGAGTTGGCGAACCGCGTCAGCTCCGCGCTGTCCCGCGGCGGCGGCACGTCCTCGATCAGCGCGTTGGCGGCCTCGATCCGGAAACGCGGCTTGGAGGTGCGGGCCGGGGCGCCACGGCGCAGCCACGCCAGCTCCTTGCGCACCAGGTTCTGCCGCCGGGCCTCCTCGGCGGCGGCGATCCGCTCCCGCTCGGCCCGGGCGAAGACGTAGTCGCTGTAGCCGCCGTCGTACTCGTGGACGGCGCCGCGCTGCACGTCCCACATGCGCGTGCACACCTGGTCGAGGAACCATCGGTCGTGGGTGACGCACACCAGCGCCGAGCGGCGGACCTGGAGGTGGCGGGCCAGCCAGGCGATGCCCTCGACGTCGAGGTGGTTGGTGGGCTCGTCCAGGACGATCAGGTCCTGCTCGCCGATCAGGAGCTTCGCCAGCGCGATGCGGCGCCGCTCGCCGCCGTACAACGGGCCGATCACCGTGTCCAGCCCCTCGGGCAGGCCGGGCAGCTCCAGGCTGCCGAACAGGCCGGTGAGCACGTCGCGCACCCGGGCGTCGCCGGCCCACTCGTGCGCCGGGCGGTCGCCGACGACCTCCTCGCGAACGGTCTTCCGCGGGTCGAGGGTGTCGCTCTGGGTGAGCACGGCCATCCGCAGCCCGCCCTGGTGGGTGACCCGGCCGGAGTCCGGCTCCTCCTGCCGGCTCAGGATGCGCACCAGCGTCGTCTTGCCGTCGCCGTTGCGGCCGACGACACCGATCCGGTCCCCCTCGGAGACACCGAGGGAGAGCGCCTCCAGCAGGACCCGGGTGCCATAGGTCTTGCTGACGGCTTCGACGTTGACGAGGTTGACGGCCACGGACGGTTCTCTCCACGTGCTTCCTGGGGGTGTCCACAGTAGTGCCCGCCCGCGGCGGCACGGGCGGGCGAGGCCCGGGCCTGTGGACAACCGGTTCGAGCCTGTGGAAAACCGGCGGTCGGCGAACCGTTCCCGGGGGCGGTGCCTCGGTGCGGCCGGCGCTACGCGACGACGGCCGCGGCCGGGGCGGGGGCGATGGCCACCCGCGCGGACGGGCCGAGCACCGACGCGGTCTTCTCGGCGGCCTCCGGGTCCGCGGCCAGGAAGGCGACGGTGGGGCCGGAGCCGGAGACGATCCCGGCCAGCGCCCCGGAGCCCAGGCCGGTCTCCAGGGTGTCGGCGAGCGCGGGACGCAGGCTGAGGGCCGCCGGCTGGAGGTCGTTGGCCCGCGCGGCGTTCAGGGCGGCGGCCAGCGCGGCGGCGTCCCCTGCGGCCAGCGCGGCCAGCAGCGCGCGGTCGGCGGCAGGCTCGGGCACGTCCGCCGCCGAGTCGCCGCCGCCGGCCGCCCGGCGCAGCCGGTCGCACTCCCGGTACACCTCCGGCGTGGACAGGCCGCCGTCGGCGACCGCGAACACCCAGTGGAACGTACCCGTGACCTCCAGCGGGGTGAGCAGCTCACCCCGGCCGACGCCGAGCGCGGCGCCGCCCAGCAGCGGGAACGGCACATCGCTGCCCAGCCGCCCGGCGATCTCCAGCAGCTCCTCCAGGGGGGTCGCGGTCCCCCAAAGGACGTCGCAGGCCAACAGGGCGGCGGCGCCGTCCGCGCTGCCCCCGGCCATGCCGCCGGCCACCGGGATGTCCTTGGCGATGTGCAGGTGGACGTCCGGGGCGATGCCGTGGTGGCGGGCGAGCGCGACCGCGGCCTTCGCGGCGAGGTTGCTCTCGTCGAGCGGCACGGCCGCGATGTCCCGTCCCTCGCCGGTGACGGTCAGACGGTCCGCTGGTGCGGCCGTCACATGGTCGTACAGTCCGACGGCCAGGAAGACGTTGGCGAGGTCGTGGAACCCGTCCGCACGCCGCCCGCCCACGGCGAGCTGCACATTGACCTTGGCGGGCACACGCACGGTGACGGCGGTCACGATCGGTTTCTCCTCGGTTCGTACGGTGGGCCCGGCGGATGCCGGCCCCGCCAGGATGCCCGACGGCTCGGCCGCCGGGGCGGCTCCAGCGTGCCAGAGCGCCTACCCGGCGCGTCACGCCGGTCAGGCGGGCGGGGGCGGCTGCGCGGGCCGGTGCTCGGCGACGGCGGCGAACTGCTCGACCGTGAGCTCCTCGCCCCGCGCCCGCGGCGAGACCCCAGCAGCCAGCAGCGCGGCCTCCGCGGCGGCCGGGGAACCGGCCCAGCCGGCGAGGGCGGCCCTGAGCGTCTTGCGGCGCTGCGCGAAGGCGGCGTCCACGGCGGCGAACACGGCCTCCCTGGAGACGCTGGTCACCGGCGGGTCCCTGCGCTCCAGGGACACCAGGCCGGAGTCGACGTTGGGCGCCGGCCAGAAGACGTTCCGGCCGATCGCGCCGGCCCTCCGCACCTCGGCGTACCAGTTGGCCTTCACCGACGGCACCCCGTACACCTTGCTGCCCGGGCGGGCGGCGAGCCGGTCGGCGACCTCCGACTGCACCATCACCAGCGTCCGCTCGATGGTGGGAAACGTCGCGAGCATGTGCAGCAGCACCGGCACGGCCACGTTGTAGGGGAGGTTGGCCACCAGGGCGGTGGGCGGCGGGCCGGGCAGCTCCCGCACCGCCATGGCGTCGCTGTGCACCAGGGCGAACCGGTCGGCCCGCTCCGGTATCCGGCCGGCCACTGTGGCGGGCAGCGCGGCGGCGAGCACGTCGTCGATCTCCACGGCGGTCACCCGGTCGGCCGCCTCCAGCAACGCCAGGGTCAGCGAGCCGAGGCCCGGGCCGACCTCCACCACCGTGTCGTCGGGCCGCACCTGCGCGGTACGCACGATCCGGCGCACCGTGTTGGCGTCGATGACGAAGTTCTGGCCGCGCTGCTTGGTCGGCCGCACCCCCAGCGCGGCCGCCAGCTCGCGCACGTCGGCCGGGCCGAGCAGGGCGCCGGGGTCTGTCGTACTCACACCGGCAAGGCTATCCGCAGGCCGAGCCGGCTCCGTACGCGTGCTGGACCCGGGTGCTGGCCGAGCCGTACACGTGCTGGACCCGGGTGCTGGCCGAGCCGTACGCGTACTGGACCCCGGGCGCGCGGGCCGAGCCGGCCGGCCCCTCAGTACCGGAAGGCCGCAGCGGTGTTCGCCGCGACGGCGGCGGCCAGCTCGTCCTCGTCCTCGCCGCGGGCCGCGGCCATGGCGCGCAGCGTGAGCGGGATCAGGTAGGGCGCGTTGGGCCGGCCCCGGTACGGCACCGGCGGCAGGAACGGCGCGTCGGTCTCCACCAGCAGCCGGTCGCGGGGGACCGCAGCGGCGGCGTCCCGCAGGCCCTGCGCGTTCTTGTAGCTGATGTTGCCCGCGAAGGACAGGTAGTAGCCGCGGTCGGCGCACAGCCGCGCCATGGCGGCATCGCCGGAGAAGCAGTGGAAGACCACCGTCTCGGGGGCGCCCTCCTCCTCCAGGATGCCCAACACGTCGTCGTGGGCCTCCCGGTCGTGGATGACCAGGGCCTTGCCGTGCCGCTTGGCGATCTCGATGTGCCGGCGGAAGGAGTGCTGCTGAGCCGCCACGCCCTCGGGACCGGTGCGGAAGTGGTCCAGGCCGGTCTCGCCGACGCCCCGCACCTGCGGCAGCGCCGCCAGGGCGTCGATCTCCTCCAGCGCGGCCTCCAGGGCGGCCTGCCCGCCCGCGGGGCGCGGGCCGCCCATGTCGTCCTCGGGGGCGCCGTGGACGAGCTTGGGGGCCTCGTTGGGGTGGAGGGCCACCGCCGCCCAGATGGCGTCGTGGGCTGCCGCGGTCGCCGCGGCCCAGCGCGACCCCTCCAGGTCGCAGCCCACCTGGACGAGCGTGCGCACGCCCGCGGCGGACGCCGCGGCCAGCGCCTCCTCCACGGTGCCGGACTGCATGTCCAGGTGGGTGTGCGAGTCGGCCACCGGTACCCGCAGGGGCTCGGGAGCCGGCGGCGCCTCCTGGGCGGCGCGCCGTCGGAGCGACTCGCCCTTGGAAGGCCGTGATCCCCCGGCGCCGGCCGGCGGTTCGGCCCCGGGGACGGCGGACAGGGACCCGGCTTCCCCTGTCTGGGAGGGCGTCGGGTCGGTGGGTTCGGTGGGCCCGCTCGGCGTGGAGGACATGCCTCCGATCCTAGGGAGCCGGCGGGCGGCGCCGGGCCGGCCCCTCCACAAGCTCCTCTGCGGGTGGCCGTCCCGGGCGCGCCTCCCAGGCACGTGGACACGGCGCGCCCCTACCAGGCGGGCGGACACGTGTCGGCGGTGGGCCTTCCTATGGGGGGCGGGCACGTGTCGGCGGTGGGCCTTCCTAGACGGCGGACGCGTGTCGGCCGTCCGGGTGACTCGGTGGGCTCGCGTGCCGCCGGCGGAAAAGGCGCAGCAGGTTCCAGTTCCACCGCTCCCGCTCGGCCGCTGCCGGGGCGCCGCCCTCGTCGCCGCGGTGCTGCCTGCCGTGCCAGTGCCGCCCGCCCTCGTGGTGGACCGCTTTCCGGCGCGCGACGGACGCGACCTGTCCGGCGCGCGTGATGCGCACGAGGTGACCGCCGCAGTTGCCGCAGCTCGGCCGGGTCAGCGGCGACGGCACCTGGACGCCCTCGGCGAGATAGGTCACATAGGTGCGCCCCGAGGCGTCGGCGTGGTGCTCTATGACGTACGCCTGCTCCCAGCCGTGCCCGCAGTGCATGCAGGCGAACGCGTACGCCTCGGTGGAGTCGGCCTCGAGGAGGGCGGAGCGGCCGGGACGGCCCGCCGTCGGCAGGGCGTCGCCCGGGTGTGGTGTGCGGCCCGTGGCGGGCCGGCTTCCTGTGGTGTCGCTCATGGCAGCTCCCGCGTGCCCGCCGGACGCTCTGTCCGGTCCGGGACTTCCACGTCCAGCGAACGCCCCGGGCGGAGCCGCCGAGCGGTTCGGGGTCCAAGCTTGGCGCAGTTTTGGGCTCTGTGTGGAACTGGGCCGCGATCACTTTGCCGAGCTGCGGGTTTGTCCGCCGGGCGCCCCTGGACGGCGCCCCAGCGCGCGCCGGGCGCCCGGATCGGCCCCCGCCGCGACGGCCCTGCTCCCCCCCGCCCTTGCGGCCGCCGCAGCGCTTGCCGCCGTCGCACCGGCCCGGCCGGTGCCGGCTCCGTGCGCGCCGCCGGGTCGCGCAGCACATCCACCCGGCCGGCGTCGGCTGGGCCGCGCACCCGGCCGTCAGCCCGGTCGACGTGGCTTCGGCCTCGGTGCGGGTGTGCTCAGCCCGCCTGGTGCTTGGCGGCCACCACCGCGTCGAAGACCTCGCGCTTGGGTAGCCCGGCCTCCGCCGCGACCGCCGCGATGGCCTCCTTGCGCCGCTCGCCGGCCTCCTCGCGGGCCGCGACGCGTCGCACCAGTTCGGCCGGCCCGAGGTCCTGCGGCCCCGGCGCGGGCGCCCCGGCCACCACGACGGTGATCTCGCCGCGCACCCCGTCGGAGGCCCAGCGCGCGAGCTCGCCCAAGGGGCCCCGGCGGACCTCCTCATAGGTCTTGGTCAGCTCGCGGCAAACGGCCGCCGGGCGCTCCTGGCCGAACGCCTCCGCCATGGCCTCCAGGGTGACGGCGATGCGGTGCGGGGCCTCGAAGTACACCAGGGTGCGCCGCTCGGCCGCGGCCTCGCGCAGCCGGGCCAGCCGCTCGCCGGGCTTGCGCGGAAGAAACCCCTCGAAGCAGAAGCGGTCCACCGGCAGCCCGGAGACCGCCAGCGCGGTCAGCACCGCCGAGGGCCCCGGCACGGCCGTCACCCGGATGCCGCGCTCCACGGCGGCGGCCACCAGCCGGTAGCCGGGGTCGGACACCGACGGCATCCCCGCGTCGGTCACCAGCAGCACGCGGGCGCCGCCTTCCAGCGCGTCGGCCAGCTCGCCGGTGCGGGCGGCCTCGTTGCCCTCGAAGTACGACACGACGCGTCCGGCCGGCTCCACGCCCAGCGCCTGGGTCAGCCGGCGCAGCCGCCGGGTGTCCTCGGCGGCCACCACGTCGGCGGCGGCGAGTTCCTCGGCCAGCCGCGGGGGCGCGTCGCCCAGGTCGCCGATGGGGGTTCCGGCCAGGACGAGGACGCCTTCGGTTGCGCTGGTCACGGGACGAGTCTAGGTGCGCTCCCCGGCCGGCCCGGCCGCCGCTACCCGCCGCGCAGGGAGCCCATACGGGACAAAGCCCGCCGGGCTGCGCCGACCTCATCGCAATCACAGACGCTTTCCCTACGATGGCCCGGTGACGAGTGAGACGGTGGCCGAGGACCGGGCCGGCACGGGCGAGCGCGCGGACGGCGGGCACAGCCCGTGGGCCCGGCGGCTGCGCCGCTTCGGGTACACCGAGCCGGCGCGGACCGACACCCGCGAGCGCCTGGTCCCCCCGTTCCCCGAGCCCGGCACGCACGGGTGGGAGATGCTCGGGCTCGGCCCGGCCCTGGCCCGCCGGCTCGCCCGCTGGTCCGGGTGGCTGGGCCCGCTGGCGGTCGCCGTCTTCGCCGGGGTGATCCGGTTCTGGCGGCTGGGCAGCCCGCACGACGTGGTCTTCGACGAGACGTACTACGCCAAGGACGCCTGGGCGCTGCTCCAGTACGGCTACGAGGGCACATGGCCGGACGGGAAGGTCTCCAACCCGGAGATCCTCGCCAAGCACCAGGTGATCCCGCTGTCGGACGTCGGGAGCTTCGTCGTCCACCCGCCCATCGGGAAGTGGATCATCGGCCTGGGCGAGTGGGCGTTCGGCCTGAACCCGTTCGGCTGGCGCTTCATGACGGCCGTGCTCGGCACCCTGTCGGTGCTGATGCTGTGCCGCATCGGCCGCCGGCTGTTCCGCTCCACGGCGCTGGGCTGCATCGCCGGGCTGCTGATGTCGGTGGACGGGCTCCATTACGTGATGAGCCGTATCGCCCTGCTCGACCTGGTGATCATGTTCTTCGCGCTGGCCGCGTTCGGCTGCCTGCTGCTGGACCGCGACTGGTCCCGGGCCCGGCTCGCGGCGGCCCTGCCGGTGGACGCGGACGGCTTCGCCCGGCCGGACGACACCGTCGGCTCCCGCACCGGCATGGGGTGGCGGCCCTGGCGGATCGCCGCGGCGGTGATGCTGGGGCTGGCCGCCTCCAGCAAGTGGAACGGCCTGTACTTCCTGGCGTTCTTCACCGTCCTGACCGTCCTGTGGGACGTCGGCGCGCGCCGGGTCGCCGGGGCCCGCCGCCCGCACCTGGCGGTGCTGCGCAAGGACCTGGGATGGTCGCTCCTGACCATGCTGCCGACCGCCCTGGTGACCTACCTGCTCACCTGGACGGGCTGGTTCGCGACGTCCAACGGCTACGACCGGCACTGGGCCGACGGCCGCGGCGGCACCTGGGCATGGATCCCCGCACCGCTGCGCAGCCTGTGGCACTACGAGTACCAGGTCTACCAGTTCAACGTGAACCTGCACGCGTCCCACCCGTACCAGTCCAATCCGTGGAGCTGGCTGGTGCTGGGACGCCCGGTGTCCTACTACTTCGAATCCCCCAAGTACGGCGAGGACGGCTGCAAGGCCGTCTCCGGCTGCTCCCGGGAGATCCTCGCCCTGGGCACCCCGCTGCTGTGGTGGGCGGCCTGCTTCGCCCTTGTGTACCTGCTGTACCGGTGGATCGCCCGCCGCGACTGGCGGGCGGGCGCGGTCCTGTGCGCGGCCGGCGCGGGCTACCTGCCGTGGTTCCACTACCAGGACCGCACGATCTTCTACTTCTACGCCGTCGCGTTCGTGCCCTATCTGTGCCTGGCCGTCACCATGATGATCGGAGCGATCCTGGGCCCGAGGCAGGCCACGGAGAGCCGCCGCATGTGGGGCGCGGTGGGCGCGGGCACCCTTGTCCTGCTGATCGTCTGGAACTTCATCTACTTCTTCCCGATCTACACGGGCATGACGATCCCCTACCACTCCTGGCAGGCCAGGATGTGGCTCGACTCCTGGATCTGATCCCCGTGCGCGCGGGGGGAGGCACGGCCCGTGCACACGCCGGGCCGGTACAGAGCCCGTACCGGCCCGTGGCCGATTCGCAACCTCTGCGCCCCCTCCACCACATAGAGTCCCCTGGCAGCGCGTTCGTCTGAACGTGTTCAACGGTGGGGGGCTTCCGTGGCGCTGTCGCGCGGTATGAAGAACGGCATCATCGGCGGGGTCTTCACCGCCATGGTCGCAGTCGCCGGATACGGCGCCTACAACATCTACTCCGCACTGGAGAAGCCGGGGCCTCCCGGCGCGGACTCGCCGCGGGCGTTGTCGTCCCCGGTCAGCTCCGAGCCGCCGACCGCGAAGGAGGTCCATTCGGCCGCCACGGCCTTCCTTGCGGCCTGGCAGCACGGGGACACCCAGAAGGCCGCCGACCTGACGGACAGCCCCACTCTGGCCGTCGACAGCCTGAACGAGTACAAGGACGCCCATGTGACGCCCTCGTCGATCAAGGTCGCCGACACCACGGGTGCCGAGGTCACCTTCCACGTCGACGCAAGCATCACCTATCAGGGCGTCACCAAGCCGTGGCGGTACGACTCGTCGCTGACCGCCGTTCGCGGCGACAACAACCAGGTCGTCGTCGGATGGACGCCGGCCGTCCTGGTGCCCGCACTCGGCGAGGACGGCCATCTGACCACCGGGCAGGCCAAGGCCACCGAACTGGAGATCGACGACGTCCACGGCAAGCCCATGGACTTGTCCGCCTACCCCTCCCTCGCCGACATCACCGGCCAACTGCGCAGCCGGTACGCCGACAAACTGCACGGCACCCCGGGCATCGAGACGTACGTCTCACACGACGACGGCGGCTACACGACGCTGGTGGTGCTGCGCAAAGGAAGCAACGCGAAACTGGCCACCACCCTGGACCCGGACGCCCAACGGGCCGCGGAGAAGGCCGTCGGCGCCCAGCCGAACTCCGGCGTGAGCGTGGTGGACGCCGACACCGGCGGCATCATGGCGGTCGCGTTCAACCCGCCCAGCGGGGACAACCTGGCCCTCCAGTCGCTCCAGGCGCCCGGATCCACCTTCAAGGTCGTCACGGCGACCGCGCTGCTCGACGCCGGCGACACCCCGCAGACGCCGTCCCAGTGCGTCGACGGCTACGCCGCCAAAGGCGGCCGCCCGTACCACAACGTCACCAAGGACAATCGTCAAGCCACCCTGGAGTGGGACTTCGCCAACTCCTGCAACACCGGCTTCATCCGGCTGTCCACGCAGATCGGCCCCAGCACGCTGCAGCAGACCGGGCGCACCTACTACGGGCTCGGCGCCACCTGGTACACCGGCGTGACCACCAGCGACGGCGACATCCCGGTGGGCCAGGGCGACGAGCTGACCTCCGACATGATCGGCCAGGGCAAGGTCCTGATGACGCCGCTGAACATGGCGTCCGTCTCCGCGACGGTGGTGAACGGCCGCTTCCACCAGCCGACCCTTCTGCGGGACACCGGACTCATCGACAAGCGCGCCGCCATCGCCGCCTCCCCGCTGCCGGGCCGGGTCCGCCAGGACCTGATGGCGATGATGCACACCACCGTCACCAGCGGCACCGCCTACGCCGCCATGCACACCTTCGGCGGCACCGTGGGCGCCAAGACCGGCTCCGCGGAGAACGGCACGGGAGCGCCCAACGGCTGGTTCACCGCCTACCACGGCCATGTCGCCGCGGCGGCGATGGTCCTCAACGGAGGCGAGGGCGGCGACACCGCCGGCCCGATCGTGGCGGCCGTCCTGGCTGCCGCGTCCTGACGCCTTGGCGACATGTCGATGTGTCGCCCTGGCGCCGGCGGGCCCGGACTGCAGTGACGGGTGTGTCACTCGGCCGACAGCAGCGCGTCCACGAAGGTCTGGTTGGTGCCCAGGATGCCGCCCTCGACCGGAAGGGTGACGCCGGTGATCCAGGACGCGTCCCGGGAGGCCAGGAAGGCCACCGCGGCGGCGATGTCGGCCGGCTCACCCACCCGGCCCAGCGGGTAGGCGCTCGCGACGGCTTCCAGCATCCGCTCCCGGCCCTCCCATGCGGGCGTCCGGATGGTGCCGGGCGCGACGAGGTTGACGCGCACTCCGCTCCGCGCGGCCTCCACCGCCAGGCCGCGCGTCAGCGACACCAGGCCTGCCTTGGCTGCGCTGTACGCGTGATTGCCGAAGTACGACAATCCGTTCACCGAGCCGATGTTGACGACGGCCCCACGCCGGTCCGGCGCCGCCGCCAGGTGCGGCAGTGCCGCCCGTGAGCAGCGCATCGCGCCCAGGAGGGTGATGTCGAGGTCGCGCCGCCAGTCCTCGTCCCGCTCGTCGCTGAACTCCTCCCGGTGGTCGCTGCACGCGTAGGCGTTGTTGACCAGCACATCGAGGGTGCCGAACGCGGCGACGGCCGCCTCGACAGCCGTGGCCACCGCCTCGGAATCGGCGACGTCGCACCCGACGGCGGCCGCCCGGCCGCCGTCCGCCTCGATCGAGGCGGCCGTGCGGCGCGCCGCCTCCACGTCGAGGTCCGCGATCAGGACGCCGGCGCCCTCCGCGGCGAACCGGCGGGCAGTGGCCTCCCCGATGCCGCGAGCGGCCCCGGTGACCATGACGCCGTAGGAGTCGAAACGATCTGTCATCGCGTCAGGCTAGGCACTGCCTGACCGCCTTGACCAGAGCCTGGGCGCGCGGATCCGCCGTCACCCCGCGCTGCATGCCGTTGGTGACGTAGCCGAAGCCGATACCGCTTTCCGGGTCGGCGAACCCCAGCGACCCGCCGCGCCCCGGGTGCCCGAAAGCGCCCGGGCCCAGCATCGGCGAGGCCGGGCCGTGCAGCATGTAGCCCAGCCCGAACCGGGTGCCGACCACCAGGACCCGGTCCGGCCCGTCGGACTCCGCTGTGCGCGCGGCCGCCAGTGTGGCCGGGGCGAACAGCCTGGCCCCACCGTCGACGTCGCCCACCAGCGCGGCGTAGAACCGGGCCAGCGACCTGGCCGTCGCGACGGTGCCCGAGCCGGCCAGTTCGCCCGCCCTGTAGGCGGGGTCGTTCTCGTCGGGCAGCGGGGTGATGGCGGCGAACGCACGGCGGGTCAGCGACTCGGGGTCGGCATAGGCCTCCTGGACGGCGCGCCTGGGGCGGGTGCGCAGCACCCCGGACGCCGCGGGCTCCGGGGTGGGCACATCCCCGATCCGGCCCACCCGGTGGCTCTGGGCCGCCGGCAGCCCCAGCCAGAGGTCCAGGCCGAGGGGGCGGGCGATCTCCTCCGCGATACAGCGGCCGACACCGCGCCCGCAGGTCCGCCGCACCAGCTCGCCGACGAGCCAGCTGAACGTCTGCGCGTGGTAGCCGTGCTCGCGGCCGGGCGGGAACTGCGGGACCTGGGCGGCCACCGCCCGTGCCCCGGACACCCCGTCCAGCGCCTGCGCGGGAGTGAGCGGCACGTCCAGCGCCGGCACGCCCGCGCGGTGGGCCAGGACGTCCCGGACGCTCACCCGGTCCTTGCCCCCCGCCTTGAACTCGGGCCAGTAGGAGCCGACCGGTGCGTCCAGGTCCAGTTGACCGCGCTGGTGGAGCAGCAGCAGGCAGGCTGCGGCGACGCCCTTGCCGGCCGAGCGGATCGTCTGCGCCGTCCCCTCGTCCCAGGCGGGCCCGCCGTCGTATCCGGTGCGGCCGGCCCACAGGTCGACGACCTTGCGTCCCCGGTGGTACACCGCGACGGCGGCGCCCACGTCGCCGCGGCGGGTGAAGTTCCCCTCGAAGGCCGCGCGAACCTGCTCCCAGCCCTGGTCGGTCCCGCCGTGGACCTGCACCGGCTCCGACGGCTCCCGGGC
>Ga0164242_10004324_pt1 | contig 15980 bp, 13 predicted proteins | sample OricomgcompostMG_FD_108783 | JGI IMG/M metagenome (GOLD analysis project Ga0164242, IMG submission 108783) | Miracle-Growth compost microbial communities from Emeryville, California, USA - Original compost - Miracle growth compost (MG) ... | reverse complement strand
TCGATCAGCACTGCACCATCGGACCCGGCGGGCAGTCGCGCAGCGTACGGATCAGCCCCGTGAGCGCGGCAACGCCCGCATCGGGTTCGGAGAGCGATTCCGCCGTGATCAAGAGAACGTTGTGGCCGCCCTGGCGGCCACAACGTTCTCTTGATCACGGAAGAGGAGAGGGCCGGCTAAAGAACGCTGGGACGCGAGCCGGCAGCGCAACGCGGGCCAATGACAAGCTGCCCCCGTCGCCGCCAACAAGAAGCAACCGAGCTGGAACAGAAGCCGCCAGCGCAATCGCAGCGAACCCTGCCACCCGCATCACTACCCCGCACACGCCGACGACGCCGCCCTAGACTCGGCGGCACCGTGGACGTCGACGCCTTCATCGCCAGCCACAGCGGCCAGTGGCACCGGCTCGAGTGGCTGAGCCGGCGGCGGCGACTGTCCGCGGTCGAGGCCGACGAGCTGGTCGACCTCTACCGCCAGGTCGCGACGCAGCTGTCGCTCGTCCAGTCGCGCACGCCCGATCCGGTGCTTGCGGCGCGGTTGTCCGGCCTGCTCGCGCGCGGTCGCGCGGCGGCGGTTCGCGGCGGTCGAACGAGCGGGTGGGCGGCACTCGGTCACGGCATCACGGTCACGTTCCCGACCGCGGTCTACCGGACGTGGCGCTGGTCGGTTGGCATGGCGGCCGTGAACCTCGCCGTCGCCGCGGCGATGATGCTCTGGCTGCAGCACCATCCCGAGCGGCTCACCCGGCTGCTGTCGTCGGCCGACGTCCGCAGCCTGGTGAATCACCAGTTCAGCGACTACTACTCCGAGCACCCGGCGCGCGCGTTCGCGGCGCACGTGTGGACGAACAACGCGGTGGTCGCGGCCGTCGCGCTGTTCCTCGGCGTGACGCTCGTCGGGACGCTGTACGTGATGTGGCAGAACACGCTGAACCTCGGCGTGGTCGGCGGCGCGATGCTCGGCGCCGGCAAGGCGAATGTGTTCTTCGGGCTGATCCTGCCGCACGGAATGCTGGAGCTGACCGCCGTCTTCACCGCCGCCGGCATCGGCCTGCGCACCGGGTGGGCGTGGGTGGCACCGGGCGATCTGCCGCGTGGCCGGGCGCTCGCCGAGGCGGGACGGACGGCTGCGGTGGCCGCGCTGGGGCTCGCCGGCGTGCTGCTGGTCTCCGGGGTCCTCGAGGCGTTCGTGACGCCGTCCGGCCTGCCCACCGCGGCCCGCATCGCGATCGGCGCGCTCGCGGAGATCGCGTTCCTGTCCTACGTGATCGTCCTCGGACGCCGCGGCGTGCAGGCCGGCGCGACCGGCGATCTCGCAGCGGACGAACGCGAGGACGTCCTGCCGGTGGCCTAATGACTGTTGGCCCCGCAGCAGGCTCTCGCGCGGCGTGTCCCCCTGCTACGGGGCCAACACTAAAGTCGACCAGCGGCCTTGAGGTCCAGGTACGCGTCCGCGACGTGCGAGGCGAACGAATCGGCCGCGGCATCGACGACGACGGCACCCATCACCTGCAGCTGCTCGACGACCCGGCGGCGGGCGGACGCGGCCAGCTCGGCGGCCGCGGCCGTGTAGACGTCGACGGCGTCGGCGCGTCCGGCGGCCAGCCGGGCGAGCGCTGGGTCGGCCACCGACGCCACCACCAGCTCGTGGCGCGCGGCGATCGCGCGCGCCGCCGGCAGCAGCCCGGTCTCCGCGGCGGTGTCCAGCGAGCCGAACAGCACGACCAGGCTGCGCTTGCTCACCTGTCGCAGCACCTCGGCCGCGAGCAGTTGCGGATCGGTCTCGACCAGCGCTGGCTCGAGCGGCAGCACCGCGTTCACGATCTTCGGCAGCGCGTCGCTGCCGCCGGTCGGGCCGAGCCGGGCGCGCACGGCGACGTCGGCCGCGACCAGCGCCACCCGGTCGCCGGCGCGCGCCGCGACCGCGGTGAGCAGCAGGCAGGCGTCGAGGGCGGCGTCCAACCGGGGTTCGTCGCCGAGCCGAGCAGCGGACGCGCGACCGGTGTCGATCACGAGCACGAGCGTCCGGTCCCGCTCGGGACGCCAGGTGCGCACGACCACGTCCCGCGACCGCGCGCTCGCGCGCCAGTCGATGGACCGCACGTCGTCGCCGATCACGTAGCTGCGCAGCGAGTCGAACTCGCTGCCGCGCCCGCGCTGGCGCACCAGTACTGCGCCGTCCAGCCGCCGCAGTCGCGACAGCTTCTCGGGCAGGAAGCGGCGCGAGTCGAAACGCGGCAGCACGCGCACCGTCCCCGCCACGGCGAATCGCCGCTGCCGCCCGGCAACCCCGACCGGCCCGTACCCGCGCAACGTCACCTCGACCGCCGCGCGCTCGCCGCGCCGGGTTGGCACCAGCGTGCTGGTCAGCGCCGTCCGCGCGCCGGGACGAATCAGCACCGGCTGAGCGCGCGGTTCGACTCCGGCGGACGGAACCCACGCGTCGCGCACGACGCCACGCAGGGTGCGCCGCCCGGTGTTGGTCAGGTGCAGCACCGACGGCGTCCGCTCGCCCAGCCGGACCGGGCGCGACGGCGCGCGCTCGATGCGGATCCCCGCCAGCCGCGCAGCCAGCAGGACGTCCACCGCGACGAGCAGCACGAGCGCGACCGCGTACCAGACCGCCACCGCGGCGGACGCCCACGCGAGGGCCAGCCCCAGCGCGGCGAGCGCGACCAGCCGACCGGTGATCAACATGATCAGCGGGGGACGGGTACCGACGCCAGCACCGACTCGAGCACCGCGTCGGCGGTCGTCCCCTCGAGCTCCGCCTCCGGGCGCAGCGAGATGCGGTGCCGGAACGTCGGCCGCGCAAGCGCCTGCACGTCGTCCGGCGTGACGAAGTCGCGGCCGGACAGCCAGGCCCACGCGCGCGCCGTGGCGAGCAGCGCGGTCGCGCCACGCGGCGAGGCCCCCAGCGATACCGACGGCGCGGCGCGCGTGGCGCGGGCCAGTTCGACGATGTACGCGAGCACCGCGGGATCGACCCGCACGGCACGCACCGCCGCGGACGCCGCCACGAGGTCCGCGGCCGATGCGACCGGCCTGACCCCGGCCGCGACGAGGTCGCGCGGATCGAAACCGGCAGCGTGCGCGGCGAGCACCCGCACCTCCGTGTCGCGGTCGGGCAGCGGCATCGTGACCTTGACGAGGAACCGGTCCAGCTGCGCCTCCGGCAGCGGGTACGTGCCCTCGTGCTCGACCGGGTTCTGCGTCGCGATCACGCAGAACGGCTCGGGCAGCGCGCGCGGATGCCCCTCGACGGTGACCTGCCGTTCCTCCATCGCCTCGAGCAGCGCGGACTGCGTCTTCGGCGGCGTGCGGTTGATCTCGTCCGCGAGCAGCAGGTTCGTAAAGACCGGTCCCTCGCGGAACTCGAACCGCCCGCTGCTCCCGTCGTAGATCAGCGAGCCGGTCACGTCGCCGGGCATGAGGTCCGCGGTGAACTGGATGCGCGCGGTCGACAGCTCGCACGCGGCGGCGAGCGCGCGCACCACTAGCGTCTTCGCGACACCGGGGACGCCCTCGACCAGTACGTGCCCGCGGCAGAGCAGGCCGACCAGCACGCCGGTCACGGCCGGGTCCTGGCCGACCACCGCCTTCGCCACCTCGGCGCGCAGCCGGTGCATTGCCTCGCGCGGATCGCTCATGTGCTCCCCTGTAGGTCGTCCAGCGCCGTGGCCAGTTGTATCAGCGCCGCGTCGTCCGGCGGCGGCGCGCCGAGCAGCAGCGCGCCGACCTCGGCGGGCGGACGACCGGTGCGCAGCGCGACGGCGGCGACCAGCTCGGACGGCGGGACGTTCCGCGGCAGGTGCAGCGCGGTCGTCAGCCGGCCGATCGCGCCCGCGCGCAGTGCCGCGGCGGCCCGCTCGCGCGCGGCCGCCCGGTGGTACAGCCGCCCGTGCCCCTCGACGAGCTCGGCGGCGCGGACGAGCACGGGCAGCGGCTCGCTCACCACGCGCCCGAGGCGGCGCCCGCGCCACGCGATTAGCAGCACGCCCAGCACGGCCAGCCACACGAACGCGCGCCGGGCTCCGTCCGGGAACAGCGCCCACACCGTCGGCGCCGCCTGCTGCCCCCGCGCCGAGGTTCCGGGCAGCAGCCACGTCACGTCGCGCACGGTGCGGTCGGCGCTGATCGCGTTGACGTCGAGCGCCGCCACCCCGGTCCGCGCGACGACGTCGTTGCGCAGCAGGGCGGACGAGCCGAGCAACGTCCAGCCGTTGCCAAATAGCACCGCGCCGCCGTAGCAGGACTGCACGCCCGGCGCGGTGAACGTCGCGGTGCCAGCGGGCAGTTCGACCAGGCCCGCCGCGGCCGCGCCCGGCCAGGTGCAGTCCGGCGCCGTCCGCCCCACGACGGTGCCGAGCGGATGGGCAGGCGTGCCGAGCGCGAGCGGCGCCGACCCGCTGTCGCCGAACAGCACCAGCTCGCCGCGCTCCGCGAGCGCGCGCAGCTGCGCGGCGGAATAGTCCTGCGGATCGACGACGACGATCCGCCCGCGCGCCGTGGACGGATCGGTGCTCGTGTGCACGCGCACGCCGTAGCCGCGCAGCGCGGTGGCCAGTGCCTTGCTGCCGCCGGGCGACGGCGAGGACGGGTCGAGTGCGCGGCTCGAGCCCGGCCGGGTGAGCGCGACGAGCACCGCCGCCGCGACCAGCACGATCGCGGCGACCACCCACACCGTGCGCGCCCGCATCGCGCTGCGTGCCGCGTTGCCGGCGCTCATCGCGCGGGAACCCGGTCGGCCAACTCCGCGGCCGACCGCGCGGCGGCCACGTCGGCGTCGGTGGCCGCCCGCCCGCCGAACCACACCTCGTCGAACGCGGTCGCGGCCGCGGTGAGGTTGGCGGCCGCGTCCGGCAGCAGCGGACCGGCCTCGCGCGCGAGCGCCGCACCGGTCCGTCCCGGGCGCGGCAGCAGCACGCCGCGTTCCTCCACGCTCGCCACCGCCGCGCGCAGCCACTCGCGCAGCGCCTCCGCCCGCTGGCCGTTCGCGGCGAAGGCCAGCGCCAGCTGCCGATGGTCGACGTCCGCATCGGGCGCGAGCGGGTCGGACGCGGACGGCCGCCGCGCCGTCCGCCGCGGCACGCCGGCGCGCACGACCGCGAGGATCACCACGGCGGCGACGATCACCAGCAGCACCAGCAGCGTGTTCGCGCCGGGCGAGCCGCTGAACAGCGAGTCCAGGCGGTCGAGCACCCAGTTCCACGCCTGGCTCACGAAGCTCTGGTCGCCGCGGTGGTACTCGGCCTTGCGCAGTTCGTCGACGACGGCGTGCCGCGCGTCCGGGCCGGGCACCGGGCTTGGCGCCAGACCCGGCACCGGCCCCGGGCCGCTCAGCCGCATCAGAACGCGGTCCGCGGGGGCGCGGGCTGCACCGGGCGCGCGTACAGCGACTGCTGCAGGACGATGTCCAGCCCCTCCTTGCGCATGCGCAGGTCGACGTACAGCAGGGCGTCGATGCCGGCTCGCACCGGCGCGACGAACGTGGCCGCGACCGCCGAGCCGAGCGCGGTGAGCACGACGAACACGAACGGGATGTGGTTGTTGCCGCTGGACGCCGAGAACGCGTCGCTGTCGACGACGGCACCCACGATCGCGAACGGCGCCGCGATGAACACGCTGACCACCTGCACGATCAGGGCACCGAGCGCGCGGATGCCCCAGACCCGCCAGAACGTCCCTCGCACCAGCTCCCGCGACCGGCGCAGCGCCGCGCGCACGCCCGTCCCCTCCACCATCAGCGCCGGGACGGACACCGCCCACACGCCCCACAGCCAGATGCCGGGCGCGAGGAAGAACAGCAGCCCGACGAACTCCAGCACCGTGGTGATCAGCGCGATCGCGATCAACGCGCCCAGCCGCGGACGCGCGGACGCCCAAGCCTGCCGGACGTCCAGCCGCACGCCGAGGACGTCCTGGGTGATCGCGGCCGTGAGCATGCCGGTCAGGACCGCGCCGAGCAGCGTGCTGACGATCAGCCCGACGAACTGCACGCTCTCGTCACCGAGCAGCGGACCCAGACCGGTGCTCGCGTTCGGGTTGCTCGAGCTGGTGACGTTGATGTTGCCGAACGCCGCGAACGACAGCAGCTCCAGCAGCGCGACCAGCAGTACCTGCGCCGCCGCGACGACCGCGGACAACCCGAGCGTCACCCGCGGGTTGCGGCGGATCATGGTGAAGCTGCCGTCCAGGATGTCGCTCACCCCGAGCGGACGCAGCGGCACGCAGCCCGGACGCGGTGCCGGCGGCAGGTAACCGGACCCGGGCCATGTCATGCGAGCCATCTTCGCACCGGAACCGGCCCCTTCGGCGCTGCTCGTGCGGCGGGGTCCGCCGGGTTCACGGCTCGGGGTGCCACCATAGGGGCGTGAAGCCCCGTGTGCTGGTCGTGGACGACGACTCCGCCCTCGCCGAGATGCTCGGCATCGTGCTGCGTACCGACGGTTTCGAGCCGTCCTTCGTCGCCGAAGGCAGCCGGGCGATGCAGGCGTTCCGCGAGAGCAAACCCGACATCGTGCTGCTCGACCTGATGCTGCCGGGCATGTCCGGCATCGACGTGTGCCGCGGCATCCGCGCCGAGAGCGGCACGCCGATCATCATGCTCACCGCCAAGAGCGACACGGTGGACGTGGTCCTGGGCCTGGAGTCCGGGGCGGACGACTACGTGGTCAAGCCGTTCAAGCCCAAGGAGCTCGTCGCGCGGATGCGTGCCCGGCTGCGCCACCACGAGAACCTGGTCAGCGAGCAGCTGACGATCGGCCCGGCCGACTCGCCGGTGATCATCGACGTGCCGGCGCACCAGGTCAGCCGCGACGGCCGGCCGGTCGCGCTCACGCCGCTGGAGTTCGACCTGCTTGTCGCCCTGGCCCGCAAGCCGCGCCAGGTGTTCACCCGTGAGGTGCTGCTCGAGCAGGTGTGGGGCTACCGCCACGCCGCGGACACCCGGCTGGTCAACGTGCACGTGCAGCGGCTGCGCTCGAAGGTCGAGCGTGACCCGGAGAAGCCCGAGGTCGTGCTCACGGTGCGCGGCGTCGGTTACAAAGCTGGGCCGCCGTGACCTCCCCGACATGAGTGGCGAGCGAACCACCGACACCACGAGCTGGCTGTACCGACGCGTCCTGCACCCGATCCGGCTCGCCGCCGACGCCGTCGTGCGTGCCTGGCAGTCCTCGCTGCAGCTGCGGGTCGCCGCGACCACGCTGGTGATCACCGGCGTCGCGGTCGTCGTGATCGGGGTGTTCATCGTCGACCAGGTGGCCGGCGGTGTCCTGGAGGCCAAGCGCAACGCCGCGATCGGTCAGGCACGGCTCGGCCAGGAGTCGGCGCGCACCTCGCTGGCCGAGACGGACACCAGCGTGCCCGGCGACGTGGAGGCCGCGCGGACGAAGATCACCGCCGACCTGACCGCGAATGGGCAGAGCGCCGGGCTGTTCACGACCGCCCTGGAGTCCGAGTCGCCGTCCGCGAACGAGATCACGCCGTCGGTGGCGATCCCGGACGGGCTGCGCCGGCTCGTCCAGCGGAGCAACCTGGCCGTGCAGTACGCGCCGGTGCGCGACGGGGACCGGACGGTGCCCGGCCTGATCGTCGGCGAACCCGTCTCCGCCCGCACCGGCGTACTCGACCTCTACTACCTGTTCCCGCTGACGGCCGAGGAGCAGACGATCGCGCTGGTGCAGCGCACCGTCGCGGTGTCCGGTCTCGCGCTGGTGCTGCTGGTCGTCGGCATCGCGCTTCTGGTTACCCGCCAGGTGGTCCGTCCGGTGCGCGTGGTGTCGCAGACGGCGGGACGGCTCGCGGCCGGGGACCTCTCGCAGCGCATCCGCGTGCACGGCGCCGACGACATCGCCCGGCTGGGCCGCTCGTTCAACGACATGGCCGGCAGCCTGCAGCGGCAGATCCGGCGGCTGGAGGACCTGTCCCGGCTGCAACGGCGCTTCACCAGCGACGTCTCGCACGAGCTGCGCACCCCGCTGACGACGATCCGGATGGCGTCCGAGCTGCTGCACGCGCACCGCGACGAGTTCCCGCCCGCGCTGTCGCGTTCGGTCGAGCTGCTCAACGCCGAGCTGGACCGGTTCGAGTCGCTGCTCGGCGACCTGCTGGAGATCTCGCGGTACGACGCGGGCGTCGCGCGGCTGGAGTCCGAGACCGCGGACCTGCGCGGCGTCGTCCAGGCGACCGTCGAGGCGTCGCGACTGCTCGCCGAACGGCAGGGCTCGGAGCTGATCGTCGACCTGCCCGACGAGCCGGTGCCGGTGGACATGGACTCGCGCCGCGTGGAACGGATCCTGCGCAACCTCGTCGGCAACGCGCTGGACCACGGCGAGGGCAAGCCGGTGGAGATCCGGGTCCGCGCCGACGCGGACGCGGTCGCGGTGGCCGTGCGCGATCACGGCGTGGGCTTGCGCCCGGGGGAGGCCGGGCTGGTCTTCAACCGGTTCTGGCGCGGCGACCCGTCGCGCAGCCGGCTCACCGGCGGCACCGGGCTGGGCCTGGCAATCAGCCTCGAGGACGCCCGCCTGCACGACGGCTGGTTGCAGGCGTGGGGCGAGCGCGGCAAGGGCGCGCAGTTCCGGCTCACCCTGCCTCGGGTCGCGGGCCACACCCTGCTCGCCTCACCGCTGCCGCTCGTGCCGGACGAGGACGTGCACGAGGCGGATTCGTTCGAGTTCGAGGAGGAGGACGCGTGAGGCCCGCGGTTCCGGCCCGGATCGGTGTTGCCGCCGTGCTGCTGGCCGCGGCCGTGCTGCCCGCGGCGTGCACCGGCGTGCCTCGCTCGGGCACGCCGCAGATCGTCCAGTCCGTGGACGAGCAGCAGCCCGAGCAGGCCGTGATCACGCCGCAGCCCGGCCGGGACCCGCGCGGGATCGTCCAGGACTTCCTGTTCAACAACGCGTCCAACGACGAGCACCACTCGGCCGCCCGCGCGTTCCTGACGCCCGAGGAGAAGAGCCGCTGGTCCGACTCGGCCGGAGCCACGATCGTCGACCGCGTGCAGGTTGGCGTGTTCAAGGACAACACGGTGACCGTGACCGGGCACGAGATCGGCACGCTGGACAGCACCGGCGCGTACACGCCGATCCTGCAGAGCGACGGCGGGTCGAGCGCGGGACCGAAGTGGCAGGAGCCGATCGGGCTGAAGAAGGTGGACGGCCAGTGGCGCATCGACACGCCGCTCGGTTCGGGCTTGGTGATCACCGCGACGCAGTTCGCCCAGTTCTACAACGCGCCGAAGTCGGTCTACTACTTCGACCAGGCCGAGCAGCGGCTGGTGCCCGACGCGCGGTACAGCTCGCTCACCGACCCGGGTCTGCTGGCGAACTGGTTGATGCAGCAGTTGGTCGTGGCGCCGAACTCGGCACTGACCACCGCGCTGCCGAACGTGCCGAGCGGCAACCCGGTCAAGGTGACGACCAGCGGCCAGACGCTAGTGGTGGACCTGCCCGGGGCCAGCCAGCTCAACGCAAACACCAAGAACCTGATGGCCGCGCAGGTTGCGCTGACCCTTGATCAGGCCGACCGCAACGCGCGCATGCGGATCACCGACGGCGGCCAGCCGGTCGTGATCCCGCAGGTCGGCTCGGCGACGTTCGACGCGGACCAGTTCCGCGCCGAGTACCTGCCGACGCCGCGCTCGCCCAAGCTCTACTACGTCGACCAGGGCGCGGTGTACGACGACGCCGTCAAACCGATGCCGGGACCGCTCGGCAGCGCGTCCAACAACCTCACCTCGGTGGCGCTCGCGTCCTCGACCACCAGCAGCCGGCTGCTGGTCGCCGGGACCACCGGCCCGTCCAACGACGCCACGCTGTCGCTCGGGCAGTCAGGTGGCGCGTTGCGCCCGACGAGCGTGCGCGGGCAGCTGTCGCGGCCGTCATGGGCCCCGGACGTCGACGAGGTGTGGATCGGCGACGGCGGGGTGCTGTACCGGGTGGACGGGACCGGGCACGCCAGCCGGGTACCGATCGCGTTCCGGTCGGCCACGGCGACCGGGCGGATCCTGTCGGTCCGGTTCAGTCCGGAGGGCGCGCGGGTCGCGCTGGTGATCGAGGGGACCGCCGGCCGCGGCCAGCTCTGGATCGGCACCATCGCGCGCGCGCCGACGTCGGTGCGTGTCAGCGACCTGCACCCGATCAGCCCGGACGGCGTCGCGCTGCGCGACGCGTCGTGGAACGACCAGTCGCTGCTGATGGCGGTCGGCCACGACGTCAGCAGCGGGGACCCGAGCGTGTACGAGGTGCACAGCGACGGCTCGCTGTGGACCTCGCTCGGCACCGGCAACCTGCCGCCCGGCCTGGACAGCATCACCGTCGCCCCGGGCACGGTCGCGGCGGTGTCTGCCGGCGGCGAGGTCTGGGAGCAGAGCAACGGCACCTGGGCCGGTCTCGGCAACGGCCCCACGTACGGCACCAACCCGGTCTACGTCGAGTAGCTCTCCGGATCTGTGGACGGACGGGGTCATCGTCCACAGCTCCCGGCGCGCAGTCGCGGCGGGCAACGCCGCGCGAGAACGCTGACCGGGTGCCATTGCTCGACCTGCTCACCGCCGTCGGCGAGCTGGTGCTGCCGCACGCGTGCGCGGGGTGCCGCCGTCCCGGCGCCGTGCTGTGCCCGGCCTGCCGCCCGGACGGTCCACCCCGCGCGTCCGAGGTCGGCGGGCTGACCGTCGTCGCCGCCGGCGACTACGAGCGCGGGCTCCGGGCCGCGCTGATCGCGTACAAGGAGCGCGGCCGTGCCGAGCTGGCCCGTCCGCTCGGCGGACTGCTTGCGGCGTCCGTGCTAGCCGCCGCGGATGCCGCGCCGGCGTGCCTGGTTCCGGTCCCGTCCGCCGCGCGGGCGCGGCGTGAGCGCGGCGGTGATCACGTGCTGCGGCTGGCCCGGGTCGCGGGTCGTGCCTGCGGCCTGCCGGTGTCGCGCGCCCTGCGGCTTGATCACGAGGTCCTCGACTCCGCCGGGCTCGGACGCGAGGAACGGGCGGCCAACCTGGCCGGCGCGTTCCGCGCGACGTCCGCTCCGAACGGGCTGCGTCCCGTCGTCGTGGACGACATCGTCACCACCGGAGCGACCCTGCGCGAGGCGACGCGTGCACTGTCGGCCGCGGGCTGGACCGAGCCTGTCGCGGCCGTCGTCGCCGCGACCCGGCGCCGGTTCTGAACGACGCGCCGTGTGCTCTGGCCAGCTGCCGGACCGGCGGCTACCGTGGGGATGACCTGACCGAGTAGGCGTACCCGACCCGTGGATCCGGGCGAAGTACCCGGCCCGCACGGTGCGAGCACGCCGCAACGCACCTGGTGGAGGTCGCATGGAAACCGTCACGGATGTCGCGAGTGGGCGCACCGAGATCGTCGTCCACGGTCGCAACGTCGTGGTTCCTGACCATTACCGGCAGCACGTCGCCGAGAAACTGATCAAGCTCGAACGCTACGACGGCAAGATCATCCGTGTGGATGTGGAACTCACCCACGAGCGCAACCCGCGCCAGAACACCCGCTGTCAGCACGTGGAGATGACCTGCCGTACCCGCGGCCCGGTCGTGCGCAGCGAGGCCTGCGCGGAGGACTTCTACAAGGCCCTCGACATCGCGGTCGAGCGGCTCGAACGTCGGCTGCGGCAGGCGGCCGACCGGCGCCGCGTGCATCACGGCCGGCGCACCCCGCCGTCCATCGCCGCGGTCGCGGCCGACGCCGACGAGATCGCCCAGACGACCCTGAACGGGCACCGTCCGGAGGCCGACGACGGCCTGGACGAGGGCGGCCCGGGACGGATCGTTCGCGAGAAGGAGCACCCGGCCAAGCCGATGACGGTCGACCAGGCGCTGTTCGAGATGGAGCTGGTCGGGCACGACTTCTATCTGTTCAGCGACGCCGACAGCGGCCGGCCGAGCGTGGTTTACCGGCGGCACGCGTACGACTACGGCCTGATCAGACTGACGGACTGATCAGCGCGAACCGCACCTCGTCGGAGTAGCTGCCGTCGGGGTTGCGCAGGCGGCCGGCGCGGACGCCGTCGGGTTCGAAGCCGGCCGCCAGCGCGGCCCGCTGCGAGGCGACGTTCTCGGTCTTCGCGCCGAGTTCGAGACGGCCGAAACCGCCCGGCCCGAACGCCCACGGCACGAGCAGCCGCAGGGCGCGGGCGGTGTAGCCGCGCCCGCGGAAGGCCGGGTGGACGCCGTACCCGATCCCGCCCACGCCGGGCGGACCCGCGTGGCGCAGCCGCAGCTCGCCGGCGAAGCGGCCGGTCGCGACGTCCTCGATCGTCATCGTCGCGGCCCGGCCGACCAGCCAGTCCAGGCCCGCCCGGTCGGCGCCGCGGCGGGCCTCGGCCGCGCTCATCGGATCGCCGGAGAAGCCGAACTCCAGGGTCACCGGATCCGATTCCAGCTCGCGGTACCCGTCGGCGTCCTCCGGGCGCATCGCACGCAGCCGGACCACGCCGTCGGTCAGCCCCTCCCGCGGCAGCGCGGCGAACGCGGGCGCGACCGGTTCCCCGGAGTCGCCGGCCAGCCGGGCGAACCGGGCCAGGTCGCTGACCCGCGGCGCCGTGGTCCCGTCCAACGGGCGCAGCAGTTGATCGCGGGCGGACCCCTCGTACTCGAACCCGGCCGCGAGCGCGGTGCGCGCCGAGGCGACGTTGCGGACGTCGCACAGCAGCTGGACGCGGCGCAGCGCGTGCTCGAACGCCCAGTCGACCAGCACCCGCACCGCCTCGGCCGCGTAGCCGTGGCCCTGGGCGTCCCGCGCGATCCAGTAGCCGACGTCCTTGTCACCCGCGAGCCGTAGCGCCGCCGACCCGACCAGCCGCCGAGTGCCCGTCTCCACGACCGCGCAGCCGATGCCGGTGCCGTCGCGGCGGCCCTCGTCGCCCAGCTCGGTCACGAACCGCAGCGCGACCTCGTAGGTGTACGGGACGGGCACGGCCAGGAACTCGGGCATCGCCGGGTCCTGCATGATCTCCTGGACCCGGGACGCGTCCGCCCGGCACCACGGACGTAGGGTCAGTCGCGGCCCGTGCAGCACTAGATCCTCCAGCTCCAGGCCCGCGAAGGTTCCCACGGCGGCACAGCCTGCCAGACCACGTACCATGGCCGCCGTGGTGCTAGCCAAGATTCTGCGTGCCGGTGAAGGCAAGATGGTCCGGCGTCTGTCGACGATCGCTGATCACATCGAGACGCTCGAGGACGACTACGTCGACCTGACCGACGCCGAACTGCGCGCGATGACCGACACCTTCCGGGCCCGCCTGGGCGACGGGGAGTCGTTGGACGACCTGCTGCCGGAGGCGTTCGCGGTCGTGCGCGAGGCCGCCCGGCGCACCCTCGGCCAGTTCCATTACAAGGTGCAGCTGATGGGCGGTGCCGCGCTGCACCTGGGCAACATCGCCGAGATGAAGACCGGTGAGGGCAAGACGCTGGTCTCCACGCTGCCGGCGTATCTCAACGCGCTGCCGGCCAAGGGCGTCCACATCGTCACCACGAACGACTACCTGGCCAGCCGCGACGGCGACTGGATGGGCCGCGTCCACCGGTTCCTCGGCCTGACCGTCGGCAAGATCCTCAACGACCTCACCCCCGAGCAGCGCCGGGCCGCCTACGCCTGCGACATCACGTACGGCACCAACAACGAGTTCGGCTTCGACTACCTGCGCGACAACATGGCGTGGTCGCTGGACGACCTCGTCCAGCGCGGCCACAACTACGCGATCGTGGACGAGGTGGACTCGATCCTCATCGACGAGGCCCGGACCCCGCTGATCATCTCCGGCCCGGCCGAGGAGAACCAGCGCTGGTACCTGGAGTTCGCGCGCATCGCGCCGCGCATGCACCGCGACGAGCACTACGAGGTCGAAGAGGGCAAGCGCACCGTCGCGGTCACCGAGGCGGGCGTCGCGTTCGTCGAGGACCAGCTCGGCATCGACAACCTGTACGAGGCGGCGAACACGCCGCTCGTCGGCTACCTGAACAACGCGCTGAAGGCCAAGGAGCTGTTCAAGCGCGACAAGGACTACATCGTCACCAACGGCGAGGTCCTGATCGTCGACGAGTTCACCGGTCGCGTGCTGCACGGGCGCCGGTACAACGAGGGCATGCACCAGGCGATCGAGGCCAAGGAGGGCGTGCCGATCCAGCAGGAGAACCAGACGCTGGCCACGATCACGCTGCAGAACTACTTCCGCCTGTACGACAAGCTCTCCGGCATGACCGGTACCGCCCAGACCGAGGCGGCCGAGCTGCACCAGACGTACAAGCTCGGCGTGGTGCCAATCCCCACCAACAAGCCGATGATCCGCATGGATCAGACGGACCTGATCTACAAGACCGAGGACGCGAAGTTCTCCGCCGTCATCGACGACATCGCCGAGCGGCACGAGAAGGGCCAGCCGGTGCTCGTCGGCACCGCCAGCGTCGCGAAGTCCGAGCGGCTGTCGTCCCTGCTGCTGCGCCGCGGGATCCCGCACGAGGTGCTGAACGCCAAGCAGCACGCGCGTGAGGCGGCGATCATCGCCAACGCCGGCCGCAAGGGCGCGGTCACCATCGCGACGAACATGGCCGGTCGCGGCACCGACATCATGCTGGGCGGTAACCCCGAGTTCACCGCCGACTTCGAGCTGCGCGCGCGTGGCCTGTCCCCGGACGAGACGCCCGAGGAGTACGAGGCCGCGTGGGCCGAGACGCTGGAGAAGTCGAAGGCGTCCGTCGCGCTCGAGCACGACGAGGTCGTCGAGCTCGGTGGCCTGTACGTGCTCGGCACCGAGCGGCACGAGTCGCGGCGCATCGACAACCAGCTGCGCGGCCGGTCCGGGCGCCAGGGCGACCCGGGCGAGTCGCGGTTCTACCTCTCGCTCGGCGACGACCTGATGGTGCGCTTCAACGGCGAGCGCGTGCAGCAGATGATGAACTTCCTGCGCCTGCCCGAGGACGTCCCGATCGAGGCGCGCACGGTCTCCAAGGCGATCCAATCCGCGCAGACCCAGGTCGAGCAGCAGAACTTCGAGATCCGCAAGAACGTCCTCAAGTACGACGAGGTCATGAACAAGCAGCGCACCGTCATCTACGAGGAGCGCCGCAAGGTGCTCGAGGGTGCCGACCTGTCGAACCAGATCCGCCCGATGATCACGTCGGTGATCACCGGTTACGTCGAGGGCGCGACCGCCGCGGGCTACGCGGAGGAGTGGGACCTCGACCAGCTGTGGACGGCGCTCAAGACGCTGTACCCCGTCGCGCTCACAATCGACGAGGCCATCGAGCAGGCGGGCGGCGAGAAGTCCGACCTGACCCGCGAGTTCCTGGTCGAGGAGCTGGTCGCCGACGCACAGGCCGCGTACGACGCGCGCGAGGCCGATCTCGGTGCGGAGGTGCTGCGCGAGCTGGAGCGCCGCGTGCTGCTGTCGGTGCTGGACCGCAAGTGGCGTGAACACCTGTACGAGATGGACTACCTGCAGGAGGGCATCGGCCTGCGGGCGATGGCGCAGCGCGACCCGCTGGTCGAGTACCAGCGCGAGGGCTTCGACATGTTCGCCGCGATGATGGACGGCATCCAGGAGGAGTCCGTCGGCTTCCTGTTCAACCTCGAGGTCGAGGTGGAGGAGCCGGCCGCGCAGCCCGCGCCTTCGCTCGAAGCCGCGGCGCAGGAGTCGGCCGGTGCCGACACGGTGACGACGGACGAGCCGCAGCTGGACACGTCGCTGCTGGACGCCGCCCAGGCCGCGCACGAGCAGGCCGCCGCGCCGCAGATCTCCGCGAAAGGGCTGGACCGCAACACCGCGCAGCAGCCGATGACCTACAGCGCGCCGGAGCTCGGTTCGGACTCGCCGTCGGTGCAGCACAGCGCCCCGGCAGCGTCGTCCGAGTCCAAGACCGCCAAGCGGCAGCAGGCGCGGACGAACCCGAACAAGGGCAGCCGCGGCAGCAAGTCCGGCAAGTCCGGCGGGAAGCGCAAGAAGTAGGGCGCTCAGCCGAGTTGCAGCCGGGTGCAG
>Ga0164242_10004323_pt1 | contig 15981 bp, 13 predicted proteins | sample OricomgcompostMG_FD_108783 | JGI IMG/M metagenome (GOLD analysis project Ga0164242, IMG submission 108783) | Miracle-Growth compost microbial communities from Emeryville, California, USA - Original compost - Miracle growth compost (MG) ... | reverse complement strand
GGGACACGGTGACGCGCACACTCGCGCATGAGCCCTTCGGGCACCGACCCACGATCTTGCAGATCAGGGTACGCCGATATCTCTGTTCCTGGTGCCGGAAGGTCTGGCGCGAAGACACCAGCCAGGCCGCGCCCGAACGAGCAAGGATCTCTCGTGCCGGCGTCCGCTACGCGCTTGAAGCACTCGTGATCGATCACCTCACCGTCGCTCGTGGCGCCGCGAACCTCGGGGTGTCCTGCCATACCGCGAACACCGCGATCCTTGACGAGGGGAAGCGGCTGCTGATCGATGACCCGGAGAGATTTGACGGGTCACCACGATCGGCGTAGACGAGCATGTGTGGCGGCATACCCGTCGGAGCGACAAGTATGTGACCGTGATCATCGATCTCACCCCGGTCAGGGAGCAACGCGGCCCGGCTCGGCTGCTCGATATGGTGCCGGGCCGATCGAAACAGGTGTTCAGCGATTGGCTCGCCTCGAGAACCCCTCAGTGGCGGAAGCGGATCGAGGTGGTCGCGATGGATGGGTTCACCGGGTTCAAGACCGCGTCCAAGCAGCATCTCCCGGACGCGGTCGAGGTGATGGTTCCCTTCCATGTGGTCCAGCTCGCCGGCGACATGCTCGACCACGCCCGGCAGAGGGTGCAGCAAGAAACGCTCGGGCATCGCGGGAGGCGGGGAGACCCGCTCTACCAGGTTCGGAAGGTGCTGCGCACTGGAGAGGCGTTCCTGACAGAGAGCCAGCAGGCCAGGCTCGATGCCGTGCTCGCTGACCCTCGACATGCGGATGTGTGGCGGGCCTGGCGGGTGTACCAGCAGGTCGTCGCGGCATACCGGGAGAAATACGGCGGGCTCGGGCGGAAGCGGTTACGCGAACTCAGCGATGTGTTGAAAGCGACAACGCCGGCCTGGTTCGCTGAGCTCCGCAAGCATGCGTACACGTACGACCGACGACGCACGGACATCCTCGCGTACTTCGATCACCCTGGGACTTCGAACGGGCCGACCGAAGCGATCAATGGCCGGCTCGAGCATCTCCGCGGGTCAGCGCTCGGGTTCCGGAACCTCACCCACTACATCGCACGGTCGTTACTCGAGACCGGCGGATTCAGACCCCGTCTACACCCCCAATTCCGATGAGCCGCTTTTGTCTTCCTCGCATGATCCTCCGACCGATCACGCCTGCCCACCAAAATAAGGAGTGGGCGCTCTCAGACCGATGGCCCTTGAGCACCCACCCACACTGCTCTGTATGAACTCACATCGCGCGGGTCCCAGTCAACGCTCCGGAACCGTCACCGCGGCAACCTCCTCGGTCACGACGCCGGGCTCCTCTCCGCCGCGGCTCAGCAGCTTCGTCCGCAACCAGCGCCAGCCATGGGCGATCGCGGGCCCGGCGCCCTTCGGCAGGAAGATCATCGTGAGGATGAGGAGCAGGGCGTACACGGTGTAGGACAGGATCGCGGGCGCCGTCGCGGGCATGCCGGGCTGCGTGCTCACCACGTTCAGCACCTGCACGACGACGGTGATGACCGTGGCGCCGATGATCGGACCGGTGAGGGTGCCCATTCCGCCGACGGCCGCCATGATGATGAACTGGAACGCCAGCAGCACCGGGAAGGACGACGGCGAGAGGAAGCCGAAGTAGAACGCGTACACGCCGCCCGCGACGCCGCCGAACCCGGCGGAGAGCACGAAGGTGGACAGCTTCACCCGCCCGACGTTGATTCCGGTGGCTGCGACCGCGGCCTCGCTCGCCGACAGCCCGCGCAGGGCGCGCCCCACGCGCGAGTGGAGCACGTTCCTGGCGACCAGCATCACGAGGAACAGGATGATGACCGCGAGCCACGCGTAGTCGAGCGAGCTGCGCAGCTCCAATCCGAAGAAGTCGAGCACCGGGATGCCGCGCAGCCCCACCGAACCCCCGGTGAGATCTCTCGCCTGAGTGATGATCGTCAGCAGGATGAGGTGGAAGGCCAGGGTCGCGAACGCCAGGAACGGGCCCGACAGCCGCAGCAGCGGGATGCCGATCACCCAGGCCACCAGCATGCTCGCGATCGGCGCGGCGATGAAGGCGATGACCGTCGGCACCCCGTTGACCGCGAGCAGACCCGCCGTATACGCGCCGGTCGCGTAGAACGCGGCCTGCCCGATCGACAACTGCCCGGCGTACCCCACGATGAGCGACAGGCCCAGCGTGTTGATGATCGCGAGGATCAGGACGATGTAGATGACCTGGTGGCCCGCGGACATCAGCAGCGGCAGCAGGAGACCCACCACCAGCGCGACCAGCCAACCGGCGGCGTTCAGCACAACTCTCTTATTCACGCGACGAGCACCTTCCTGCGCGACTGCCAGACGAGCACGAGGATCAGGATGACCAGCGCTACCGGCAATTGATAGGCCGCGGAGAGATACCCCGCGGTGAGGGACTGTGCGACGCCCAGGATCATCGCACCGGCAAAGGCCCGTCCGGGCCGGGTGAGCTGGCCGAACACCGCGGCGGCGAAGCCGTTCAGCACCAGCGAGACGTCCGAGTTGAAGGCCATCGGCTGGATGGGCATCAAGAGGATGCCGGCCACGGCTCCGAGCATCGACGCGATGACGAACGCGATCACGCCCATGCGGCGCACCTTGATGCCCAGCACCTCGGCGGACTCGGGATTGCTCGCGGAGGCGGTGAGCGCCTTGCCCAGATAGGTCTTGGAGAAGAAGAGCGCGATGGCGGCGAAGACGAGGAGGGTGACGCCGATGATCAGCAGGTACTGGTACGAGAGCGTCACGCCGCCCAGGGAGAAGGTGCCGGATAGACCGCGCAGGCTCACGGGCTGATCCCCCCAGATCATCACCATCGGGGCGTACAGGAGAATCCCGAAGCCGAGGGAGATGATCATCGACGAGTCGTGGCCCGTGGAGCGCCTTCCCATGATCACGACGGCCGCGATGACGCCGACGACGACGCTCACGATGAGCGAGACGACGACCGCGACCGCCATCGGGAGGCCGGCGCCGACCACGGAGGTCGCGGTGAGCCCGCCGAGCACCGAGAAGATCCCCTGCGAGAAATTGACGATGCCGGTGACTCGGGCGATGAAGACGATGCCGCTCGCGACCAGCGCGAAGGTGCATCCGAGGGCCAGGCCCGTCGCGAGGTACTGGACGAACTCAGTCATGGATAACCTCCTGGGTTCCGGTGCCCATATAGGTGCCCTCCACGACCCCGTTCGCGATCAGGTGATCGCTCGCGCCGCTCGTGACGACCGAGCCGGAGTCGAGGATGTAGGCGCGGTCGCACATGCCCAGCGCCACGCGCGCGCTCTGCTCGATGAGGAGCACGGTCATGCCGCGTTCGCGGTTGAGACGCGTGATGAACTCGACGAGCTCGGCGACGACCTTCGGCGCGAGCCCCAGCGAGAGCTCGTCGATCAGCAGGACGTCGGGATCGGACATCAGAGCGCGTCCGATGGCCACCATCTGCTGCTGGCCCCCCGAGAGGTTTCCGGCCAACTGCTTCGCCTTTCCCCGCAGGTCGGGGAGCACCTCGTACACGCGCTCGGGATCCCGGTTCCGCGACCGCCAGGCGCCGAGTCGCAGGTTGTCCTCGACGGTCATGTCGTTGAACAGCTGCCGCCCCTCGAGCACCACGCCGAGGCTTCCGCCGACGGTGACGGTCCCGGAGGCCGGCCGGAGCACGCCCGCGACCGTCTTCACGAACGTGGTCTTGCCCGCGCCGTTGGGGCCGATGAGGGCCACCATCTCGCCGGCCTCGATGCTGAGGCTCACGTGCGAGAGCGCCAGGGCGCTGCCGTAGCGCACGACGAGGTCTTCGACCTCAATGATCGCTGCCATTGCGGGGCACCACCTCTCCCAGATAGGCCGAGATCACATCCGGGTTGGATTGGATCTCGGCGGGGGTTCCCTCGGCGAGTTTGGCGCCGAGGTTCATGACGGTTACGGAGTCGGCGACGCTCATGACGAGGTCGACGTCGTGCTCAATCAGCATCATCGACAGCCCCTCGGAGTGCAGCTTCTGCAGCACCTTGCCGAACTCGGTGCGTTCGCCGCGATGCAGGCCCGAGGCGGGCTCGTCCAGGAGCAGAAGCTCTGGTTTGCTGGCGAGCGCCCGAGCGAGTTGCACCCTGCGCAGCTGCCCGAAGGTGAGCTCGGTGGTCTGACGGTGCGCCAGCGAGCTCAGACCCAGCATCTCCAGCGCATCGACCGCGGCCTCCCGCAGGCTCCGCTCTTCTCGTCGCTGCCCCGGCGTCGAGAGGATCGCGCGGATGAAACCGGTGCGACCGAGCCGGTGCGCGCCGAGCATGACGCTCTGCAGCACCGTGAGGCCGGGGAATGCGGGTGGGTTCTGGTACATGATCGAGATGCCTCGCCGCGCACGAATGTGCGGCGGAAGGGCGTCGATGTCCTCTTCGCGCAGCCGGATCGACCCGGTGTTCGGGATGAGGCGGCCCGCGATGATGCTGAAGAGCGTGGACTTGCCGGCCCCGTTCGGGCCGATGATGGCTCTCAGCTCGCCTGTGCGCAGGCTGAGGGACATCTCCTTCACGGCGTGCACGCCTCCGAACGATTTGCTGACTGACGAGACATCGAGCAACTGCGGAGGCGAATCGGTCGGCGCAGGCTTCGGCTCGGCGACTGGTGTCTTCATTGACGCGTCTTTCGGTTCAAGGTGGACGGGAGGGTCGGCGTTACACGTGCCGAGGAGAGGGGGGTCGCCATCGTCGCGACCCACCTCGCACGGCTCTATTTGAGGAGAGCGTCGAGATTCGTGACGCTCCAGGGCTCTCCGACCATCTCGCCGTCGGCGATCTTCGTGATGGCGATGTACTCGGCACCGGGGCCGCCGTGGTTCGTGTCGGAGTACTCGATAGGCCCGATGACGGTGTCCGCCTCAAGCGTGCTCAGTGCGTCGCGAACGGCCTGGTGATCCGTGGAGCCGGCCTTCTCGATCGCGGCGAAGATCACCTGCATCGCCGCGTAGGCGTGGTAGGCGAATGCGTCGGGGGCCGCACCGGTCTCCTCGGTGAAGCCTTCGATCATCTCGGCCATCGCCGTCTTCTGATCGGAGTCGGCGAGGGAGTCGGTGACGACCGGGAGCGCTGCCGCGAGAAGCGTGCCGTTCACGTCTTCTCCCCCGCCCTTGACGAAGTAATCGGAGGCGACGGCGTTGGTCGTGATCACGGGAGCCTCGTTCCCGGAGCTCGCATACTGCGTCGCGAACGCGAGAGCCGGAGGACCGGCCACCATCACCGCGACGATCTCCGCTCCCGAGGACTGCGCCTGGGCGATGGCCGCGGAGTAGTCGGTCGTCGTGGTCGACACCTCGGCGACACCGGCGACGGTGACATCCGACTCCTCGAGGCCGCTCTTCATGGCGTCCCACCCTTCCGTGAGACCTGCCTCCTCCTTGTTCACGATCGCGAAGACGCTGGAGTAGCCTTCAGCCGCGACGTAGTCGCCCATCTGCGTGCCGACATCGGATCCCGAGGTTGGGGCCTGATAGATCCAGTCGTGAACGGGATCGACCTGTTCGCTCGTCGCGGCGGATGCGACCATGGGGATCTGCTGCCGCTCGACGAAGTCGAGCACGGCGACCGCGGAGTTGGACCCGCTCGGCCCGATGAACACGTCGACGTCGTCGGCGAGATCCTGGAAGGCCACTGCGGCCTGGTCCGGCTTCGACTGGTCGTCTCGGATGTCGAGCTCCACCTGGCGTCCGAGCAGCCCGCCTGCATCGTTGATCTCCTGCACCGCGTACTCCGCTGCGGCGCGAGCACCGGTTCCCGTGACCTGGAAGTCACCGGTCAGCGACATCGCTCCGCCGATGAGGATCGGTTCATCGGTGTCCGCCGATCCTCCGTCGGAGGCTCCCGAACATCCGGTGACCGCCAGCGCGATCACGGCCGTGAGCGCGGCTGCGCTCAGCCACTTCCTCTGGGTTCTGAACATTGTCAAGCTCCTTTGCTGAGCCCGCGTCCTCCGCGGGTCTTGTCAATCGGTTCCATGTCAATCGGTTCCATATCCCGCAGAAGTGGAACGAACGGGATATCGGGTCTCCTGCAGATTCGTACGATCACACTCTCTGCCTCGCGCGGATGCGGGCCGCCATCTGCTCGGCGAGCATCAGGATCGGCACGTTGATGTTGGCTCGCGGCACCTGCGGGAAGACAGAGGCGTCGATCACGCGCAGCCCGTCGATGCCGTGCACGCGGCAGTCCCCGTCCACGACCGCTTCCTCCCGATCCGCGGAACCCATCTGGCAGGTGGCGGAGACGTGCACGGTGTCGTCGATCACATAGGGCAGTGTCTCCGCATCCGGGAACTCCACCGGCCTGCCCAGCGCGCGGCTCAACGGAGAGCGCTGGGTGAGGTCGCGCATCCGTTCGACGCCGTCGAGCACCATCGCCATGTCGCGCGGGTCGGTGAGCAGGCGCTGATCGATCCAGGGATCGACCAGCGGGTCGGCGCTCGTGAGCATCACGCGACCGCGCGAGAAGCTCCGCTCCTGCTGCATGCCGATCGCCGGACCGCCGAGGGGGCCGTCGCAGAGATTGCAGACGAACATCATGTCGTTCAAACCGCCGTCGCCGATCCCCGACGAGTAGCGGGTGTGCAGCACGCCCAAGAGGTTCGTGGCCTCGAAGTCGTCTGCGAGCTGCACGGGGATGAGCAGCATGGCGTGATCCTGCAGACCGTGGCCGACCCCGAGGTCGGCCACCTGGCGGATGCCGAGCGGATGCAGATCCTCTGCCCGCCCGATACCCGAGCGCATCAGAATGGCGGGCGAGTGGACCCCTCCCGCGGACACGATCACCTCGCCACCGGGTGCGACGCGCTCGACGTCTCCGCCGACGAGTTCCACCCCGATCGCTCTCGTTCCGCTCTCGTCGAACAGCACGCGCGCCACGTGCGCTCCGCCTCGGATGACGAGGTTCGCGCGGCCGCGGGCCGGTTCGAGGTAGGCGTCGTTGGTCGACACCCGCCTTCCGCCGACGGCGTTGCGCGGGGTCTGTCCGATGCCCGTGGCGTCCGGCGCGTTCAGATCATCGCTCCAGGTGTAGCCCGCTTCCAGCGAGGCCTCCAGGAACACCCGGTCCCCCTCCGTCCACTGCTCCTGCGGCGTGCGGCTGATCGGCATCGGTCCCGCGTCGCCGTGGTAGGGGGCCGAGCCGAAATCCAGGTCGTTCTCGAGCCGGATGAAGGTCGGCAGCACCTCGTCCCAGGACCAGCCGTCCACGCCGTAGTCGGCCCACGCGTCGTAGTCCGCGACGGTGCCTCGGAGGGCGATCATGAAGTTGACCTGCGATGTTCCCCCCAGGCCGCGACCGCGGGGATACCACCGCGGTTCCTGGACGGGGTTGCGACGCCCCTTCAATTGCGGATAGTAGAAGTCGGCGTCACCCACGGGATCCAGTTGGACGGCCGTCGTGAGCAGCTTCTCGGGTGCCGCTCCCGAACGGAAGTCCGGGCCCGCCTCCAGGAGCAGGACACGAGCGTCCTCTTCCTCGCTCAGCCGTGCCGCGAGCACGGCTCCCGCCGTCCCGGCACCGACAACGATGTAATCCCAATCGTTGCTGCTCATTACGTGCAAACACTCCCTTGTGCTCCAGGTTGCCTGTTCGTCGGTCGGGTCACGGAACGGCGTTGATGACGATGCTCTTCTCCTGCAGGTACTCGTCGATCGCGTCGATGCCGTGCGAGCGACCGAATCCGCTGCTGCGGAAGCCGCCGTGAGGAGAGCCGATCGCGCCGTGGAACGGTCCGATCGCGTTGACGGTGACGGTTCCGCTGACGAGCCGCTTCGAGACACGGATCGCCGTGCTGACGTCGCCGGTGAAGACCGACGCCGCGAGCCCGAACTCGGTGCCGTTCGCGATGCGGATGGCCTCGTCCTCGCTATCGAACGGGAGCACCGTCAGAACCGGTCCGAAGATCTCCTCCTGCGCGATCACGTCCGTGGGCTGCACGTCGGTGATGAGGGTGGGCTCGACGTAGAACCCGTCGACGAGCGCCGCGTCTTCGGGAGCACGACCCCCGTGGACGACGGTGGCTCCCTCGCGCACGCCGGTCTCGATGTAGGAGAGCACGGTGTCGCGCTGCTTCGCGCTGATCAGAGGCCCCATGTGTGGCTGCGAACTCGCCGGCCCGAGGCTGAGGGATGCCATATGCTGCGCCACCGCTTCCACGACCTGCTTCTCGATGGAACGCTGGACCAGCAGGCGGGATCCCGCGCCGCAGATCTGGCCGGAGTTGAAGGTGATGCTCTGCACGATGAGCGGGACCGCGCGCTCGAGGTCGGCGTCGGCGAAGACGATGCTCGGCGATTTGCCACCCAGCTCCAGGTTCAGCGGCGTGTGATTGTCTGCGCAGGCCTTCATGATCGCCGTCCCCGTCGTCGGCGAACCGGTGAAACTCATGTGATCGATTCCCGGATGCCCCGCGAGAGCGCTGCCCGCGACGCTCCCGCTACCGGTCACGATGTTGACGACGCCCGCCGGAATGCCGGCCTTCACCGCGAGGTCCCCGACGAACAGGCAGGCCAGCGGCGCCTCTCCGGCGGGCTTGGCGACCACGGTGTTGCCGGCGGCGAGTGCCGGCGCGATGCTGTAGGTCATCAGCCCGGCGGGCACGTTCCACGGTGTAATACTCGCACATACGCCGTAGGGCTCCCGGACCACTGCCGCCAGGACGTCGGTCGACTCGGTCGGCAGGGTCATACCGGTGATCTTGTCCGCCTGGCCCGCGTAGTAGCGCACGATCTGACCGATGTTCGAGGGCCCCCAGCTCGGCCGGCCGATTTCGAAGGACTCGATGCGGTCGATATCCAACGCGTGCTGGTCGAGCAGGTCTGCCCAAGCGTAGAGCAGCCGGGTTCGGACCGACGCGCTCAGATCGCGCCACGCAGGAAAGGCCGCTGCTGCCGCGGCGACCGCCGCATCCACGTCCTCCGCCGTTCCGCTGGGAACGCTACCGATCACGGATCCGCTCGAGGGATCGATCACGTCGATCGTCTCGCCGTTCTGAGCGGGAACCCACTCCCCTGCGATCAGATGACGCCCCTCCTGTACCAGTTCGCCGATTTCTTCTCGCGTCGACATCTTGCCTCCTCTTTGAGCCCCGCGTTACCGAATGAGGGACGACGAGTCCGAACTCGCCTCCAGTTAGATAAAACAATATCAGATGATTTGAGTTGAGACCATCATGTTTCAATCAACCTTCGAGACTCTCGCCGGGACGGGATCGCGTAAGAAGAGCAACGAGTTGGCCGAGCACCATCGTGCTCGGCCAACTCGTTCATCTCTTCAGGCGCTCGATCACTCGAGAAGAGCGCTGAGCCGATCGATCGACCAGGGCTCGGCGACGAGCCGATTGTCGACGACCTTGGCCATCGCGATGTATTCCGCACCCGGGCCGCCGTGGTTGTCGTCGCCGTATTCGATCGGTCCGACCACGGTGTCGATCGTGAGGTTCGAGAGAGCGTCCTGGATCGCGGCGGGCTCGATGCTGCCGGCTTTCTCGATGGCGGCGAAGATGACCTCCATAGCGGCATATCCGCTCACGGCGAACTGATCGGGAGCCGAGCCGTTCGCCTCTGTAAAACCGTCGATGAAAGCGGTCAGACGAGTCTTCAAGTCGGAGTCGGGCAGATCCCCCGCGATGCCCGCGAGCGGCGTCGCCACGATCGCCCCGTTGACGGACGCCTCGCCGCCCTGAACGAAGTAGTCCGCGGCAACGGCATTCGATGCGACGACGACGGCCTCGGGATACACCTCGGCCGCCTGTTGCGCGAAGGCGACCGCCGGCGGTCCGGCCAGGAACATCGCGATCGCATCCGCATCGGCGGCCTTCGCCTGCGCGATCACCGCCGAGTAGTCGACGGTGGCCGTAGAGACCTCGGCGGACCCGGCCGCGGACTGACCCGCGCTCTCGAGGGACGCCTCGATCGCGGCCCACCCTCGGGTGAGACTCTGGTCATCGGTGTTCACGACGCCGAACACCCGATCATACCCGGAGTCGGCGAGATACTCACCCATGGCCTTGCCTGCTGTCTCGCCCGTGGACGGCACTTGGAACACGTTCTCGCGTATCGGTTCGGTCATGCCCTCTGCGGTGCCCGGTGAGACCAAGGGAAGCTGCTGGCGCTCGGAGGGGTCGAGCAGCGCGGTCCCCGTGGTCGCCGCCCCAGGAGCGAGGAACACGGCCGAATCGGCGGCGAGCTCGTTGAAGGCGGTGACCGCCTGCTCCGCCTTGGACTGATCGTCGCGCACGGTGAGCTCGACCTCGCGACCGAGCAGGCCCCCGTCGGCGTTGATCTGGTCGACCGCGTACTCGGCGCCCGCGCGCATGCTGACCCCGACCACGCTGAAGTCGCCGGTCAGCGACTGCGCCGTCCCTATGGCGATGGGATCATCGGAGCCCGCGTCGTCGGATGAACCGCCCTCCGCCGAGCAGGCCGCGAGGAGGATGGAGGCGCTGACCAGCGCCACGGCCGCGAGCGCGCGTCGCCGGGTGCCGGTGTTCGTCGTCGTACGGAGCTTCATCGCTCGGTCCCTTCATGTGTCTGTTCGGAGGCACGACGTCCCTGGCCGGCGGGCCAGATCCCGGACTTGCCCGGGGCGAGGATGCCCGCAGGGTCGAGAGCGTCCTTGAGGCGCTCGGTCAGGCGGCGCAGCGCGTGGTCGTTGAAGTCGAACTGGTCGGCGACGAGGTCCATGTACTTCAGATGGGTGCGGTACTCGCCGAAGCCTCGCTTGGTGGCGAGAGCGATGACCTCGGGAACGAGGTCCTCCATCGCAGCAACCTGCTCAGGAATCGAGCGATCCCAGAACAGCTCCACCACGTGGTTGACATATCTCGGCCCGAAATGGAAGGAACCCGCATAGTCGAATCCTCGCCCTTCGATGAGTGCGCGCAACTCATCGACGAATGCCATCACTCTCTGCCCGTCGAAGGGCAAGATCGGCGACACGCAGATGTGGCATCCTCGACCGGGTCCCCCGCGGAAGTCCGGGAGATCCGCGCTGCCCATATCCGGGATGCCGAGAGCAGGGCGATGAGGTGGGAGAACATCCTCCACCTGTGCGTTCCCCGCGTATCTCGTCGCCTTCACAGCGACACCCGGGATCTGCTCGAACGCTTTGCGTACGACCTCGAACTTCGCGTCGGCCACCTCGTCGGCACCGTACAGCGGGAAGGACATGTTCCAGCGGCCGAGGCCCTCCTCAGCCATAATGCGCTCGACGACTTCCTCGGGCACGGGCCCCTCGTCGACGTACCAACGATCTCGGGTGGCGAACGTCGCTGCGACGCCGAGCGTTTCCGCAGCGGCGACGTGGGCGGTCACTGTCCCATCAAGCTTGAATGGACGCAGCGTCTCGATCAGCTGCTCGAGATCGGCGAACCGTGAGGCCAGCACATCGACGAAGATGACTGATTTCGGACGTGGCCGCAGCCAGATCCCCATTTTCGTCACGATGCCGAGATTCGACTGCGAGAACAGCCCGTCAACCGCGGGTCCGTAGCCGGGTCGATAGAGGTTCCACGCCTGGTTGCCGGACATCGCGCCCATGCCGGTGCGCAGCAGCTCACCGTCGGGCAGCACCACCTCGAGCCCGCACTGCTGAGCGTGATGCTCACCGTAATCTGTGAACCCTACGCCCCGGTCGAGGTTGTTGCCGACCACGCTTCCCCACCCGATCGACGGTGGAGACGGCCACAGGCCAGAGCCCGTCGAACGCAGGTGCTCGGCAAGCTCGAAGAACGTCACCCCCGGTTCGACCACGGCGTAGGCGCCGCGCTCGTCGACCTCGATCACCCGCTTCATCCGGGTGAGGTGCACCACGACTGCGCCTCGGGTACGCGGTGAAGCTCCCCCGTACGCGTTGTTCTTACCCGCCGACACCGGCCACAGCGTCACGCCGGACTCGGCGGCGATGCGGACCACGTCCTGCACCTGCTCGGCCGACTCGGGGTACACCGCCGCCGCCGGGGCGAAGTCGTCGGGGTCGCCGAGCGGATACGGGTCGAGCAGTTCGGCGGCCGCTTCTCCGATAAGGACTGCGTCCTCGCCCAGCACCGCGATGAAACGCTGTATCGCGGCGTCCAGATCCGAGGGGACGGCCTCTTCGCGTGCACTGCTCACACGGTTTCTAACACTCATCTTGGTGAACTCCTTTGTTCGGTTCGCCGCCCGTTCAGGCGCCAAGGTTCTCGGAGGTGCGGCGCGACCGTCAGATCGCGGTCGCTCCTCCGTCAACGGGGATATCGATCCCGCTGATGTAGGAGGCCTCGTCGGAGGCGAGGAACAGCACCGCGGCAGAAACCTCCTCAGGCTGCCCCTGGCGTCGGAGCGGGGTGCCCTCCTCGAAACGTCGCTCCATTGCGGGAACGGCGGCTTCCGCGACTCCGCCGGTGCGATGCACGAGCGGGGTGACGATCGGGCCGGGGCTGACCATGTTGACGCGGATCCCGCGCGGCAGCAGTTCCGAGCTGAGGACCTTCGTGAGCGACCGCAGACCGGCCTTGCTCGAGGCGTACGCCGCGTTCTCGGGGAAGCCCTTCAGGTGCGCGGCCGACGAGTCGATGACGATCGCGGCGCCGGAGGACATGAGCGGCAGGGCGTACTTGATCGTGAAGAACGTGCCGCGCAGGTTGATGCCGTGGACGTGGTCCCAGGTCTCCTCGGTCATCTCCTCGATGGGATAGAAGGCCGCCACGCCGGCGTTGGCGAACAGCACGTCGAGACGCCCGTACTCCTCGCCGATCCTCGTCATCAGCGCGCGGATCGCGGCGACATCGCTGCTGTCGGAACGCACCGGGAGCACGTCGCCGCCGATCTCATCGGCGGAAGCGGTGAGGGTCGCCTCGTCGCGGCCCGTGATGATCACCCTCGCGCCCTCTTGCGCGAATGCCCGCGCGGCGTCCTTGCCCAAGCCGCTATTGCCGCCCGTCACCAGGACGACCTTGTCATCGAATCGCTTCGTCATCGAACTATTGCTCCTCATTCTTCTCGGTCGAGCACGCGTCAGACGAGCGGGCGCCCGCTGCGGGTCTTCTCGGGGACCTGGGTCACGCTCTCCCAGTGCTCCGCGATCCGGCCGTCCTCGACGCGGAACCAGTCCATGACCGAGGTACCGAGGTCACCCGGATACCTCACCGCGTGCGAGTGCAGGGCGACGAGATCCCCCTCGGCGATGATGCGCTTGACGTCCAGTCGGGCTTCCGGAAAAGCTGAATCGAACTCGCCCACGAACTCTCGCAGTCCGTCGATCCCGTCGGGGGCCTGAGGGCTGTGCTGGATGTAGTCCGGGTGCAGGTATCGCTCGACGTTGCTGAAGTCGGCCCCGACGACGACCGTCTGGTAGAACTCCACCACGAGCTTCTTGTTGGCTTCCAGATCCACGGTTTCTCCTTTGAACTCGGTGATCGTCTCAACGCGACGTTCTGCGTGAGGATGAAGACGCCCCGGAGAGGCGGATGCTCCTCATCCCATCAGGTCAGATGATCAAGATTAATACAATCGCACTTCTATCAAGATTCCGAGTGCGCAACCGCCGCGCTCGGGCGGGGAGCTGCTCAGTCCTGGGCGGCGAATCGCTCGACGGCGCTGCGGTGCTCCTCCGTCGACGCGGCGAGCGCCTGGGCGAAGGCCTCCCGCTCGACGGCGCTCTCCAGCCGCGGCGCAATCGACTCGTTGATCAGCCGGCGTGTCAGTCTCAGGGCGGTGGTCGGCAGTCCCGCGAGCTTCCGGGCGAGCGCGTCGACCTCGTCCTCGAATCGCTCCGCCGGAACGCTGTGGGCGATGAGCCCGATCCGCTCCGCCTCCTCGGCGCTCACGCGTCGCCCGGTGAAGGTGAGTTCCCGCGCCCTCGCCACGCCCACGGCCCGCGGGAGCAGATGCGTCGCTCCCCCATCGGGCACCAGCCCGAGCGGGGCCCACGCGAACGAGAACCAGGCGTCAGAGGAGGCGATCGCGATGTCGCAGGCGAGCACGAGACTGGCGCCGCCCGCAGCGGCGAGGCCGTTGACGGCGGCGATCGTCGGCTTTCGGAGCCCGCTGAGCAGGTGCAGCGTGAACCCGATGGGACGCGACACCTGATCGAACGTCTCGACGGACGATAGGCCGCCCTGCTCGGAGATGTCGCCTCCCGCGCTGAATGCGCGGCCGCTCCCGGTCAAGACCACGCAGCGCACGTCCTCGTCGGCGTCCGCCTGCAGGATCGCCGCGTGCAGCTCTTCGGTCAGTTCCCGGCTGATCGCGTTGAGCTTGTCCGGTCTTGCGAGGCGGATCGTGCGTACCCCGTCTGCCGTGGTGATCTCCAGGTTGCTCATCGTTTCCTCTCCACTGCCTGCCCCGACCTCAGTGAGGCAGGGACATGATCTCCTGAAAGAACGGCGCGATCACGCTCGGGCTCACCAGACAGTCAAGCACGATCGTGCCAGTGGCGCCACGAGCGATCCACTCGTCGAGCGCGCTCAGGTCAGCGACTGAACGGACGGTGATCCCGGACGCTCCCATACCGCGGGCGAGCACGGCGAAGTCGGTCTGCTCCAGCAGCGCCGGCTCCACCGCCAGCCCCCGCGATCCGTACTGATGCAGTTCCGCGCCGTACGCGGCGTCGTTGGAGGCGCCCACGCTGCGCGACCTGGCCGCGGCCACAGCCGACGCGAGGTCGGGCAGCGCCATCAAGCCCCCGCCGTCACCGGTGGCGAGCACGACCGTCCGGTCCGGTCTGGCCACGGCGGCCCCCAGAGCGCTGGGGAAGCCGAGGCCGATGGTGTTGTAGGCCGACCCGATGAGGAGGTAGCCGGCGGGGTCGTTCGCATGCCAGAAGGCGGCCGGCCACCCCACGAAGTGCCCGCCGTCGAGGACGATGCTGCGCTGCTCCGGGAGCAGTCGTTCGAGGGCGGCGCTGAGCACGCGTGGATCGAGCCGCCCGTCCTCGAGGTACTCCGGGACATCGGCGACGCCCCACTCGTCTCCCGCCGGAAGCGCCACGTCGGCGCGCCAACCGGTCGTCTCAGGGAGCGATGCCGCCCGCTCACGGAGCATCGCCGCGAATGCGCCGGCGTCCGCCCGCAGGTAGCGGTTCACGCGCGGAGAGGTCGCGGTCTCGGCAAGATCCACCTGGGTGACGGTCGCGTCGGGGTGGAACAGCCTCCCGAACCGGCTCGTGAACGGGTTCAGCGAGGCGCCCACCACGAGCACGGCGTCCGCCTGCGCCATCAGCTCCGCACGGGGGGCCGAGGCGAATCCCCCGGCGATACCCAGGTCCCATTCGGTATCGCCGAAGATGTTGCGCCCGAATACGCTGCTCGCGAAGAGCGCACCGACCTGATCCCCCGCGGCGCGGAGGTCCCCGCCCGCGTCGGCAAGCCATGCGCCCCACCCGCCGAGGATCAGCGGCCGACGCGCGCCGGTGAGAATGGCGAGCACCGCCTCGATCTCGTCCGGCGCGGGCGCGGGCGCATCTGCGACGGCTGCCGGCGCGGCCGACTCCACGGCCCCCGCCTCCGCCTCCGGCGTCGCAGGGCTCTCGGCGACGTCGCTCGGAAGTGCGAGCACGACCGGGATCAGATCACGGTGGGCGAGATCGAACGCCTCCGCGGTGCGGACGCGTGCGCTCGCAGCATCCGTCACCGTGATCGTCCGCACGCCCACCGCCGTTGCGATGGCGCCCTGGTCGACGTCGATGGGGCGGGGGCCCGAGGCGGGGGCGTCCCCGACGATCAGCACCAGCGGAACACGCGCCTTGGCGGCCTCTGCGAGTGCGGTCACGATGTTCGTGAACCCGGGCCCGTAGGTCGTCGTGGCGACCGCGATCGCTCTCGATGATCGCCAGTGAGCGTCCGCGGCCGCCACCGAGGCGCCCTCGTGCCGTACCCGAACGTACTGGACGCCCTCGGAGAGCACCCCGTTCACGAAATAGGCGTTGCCATTGCCCATCAGCCCGAAGACGGTGGAG
>Ga0164242_10004322_pt1 | contig 15981 bp, 14 predicted proteins | sample OricomgcompostMG_FD_108783 | JGI IMG/M metagenome (GOLD analysis project Ga0164242, IMG submission 108783) | Miracle-Growth compost microbial communities from Emeryville, California, USA - Original compost - Miracle growth compost (MG) ... | reverse complement strand
AGAGGTTCCCCGTGGCCTGGAATCAGCAGGTCGGCATCGATTCGCAAAAGCCGCTCGGTCATGCCGTGTCTCCCACCATGAACAAACCGCGAAAAGCTCTTGTTTCAGCCTAGCAGCGTGATCTTTGGCTGGCCAGCACTGGCCGGCTCGTTCGATCAGGGATCGGGATCGCCCGGTTACGCCAGTCTGGCGCTTTTTCTGATGTCGGCCATGCGCTTCGTGGTGATTCAGGCCAAGGTCGGATTCGTGGACCGTGGTGGCTTCCTCGCTCTGGTCCTGTCCGGGGAGCGGGGCACTCCCTCGGCAGCCACCTGCAGCCACAGCCAGTCGTGCCAGTCGACGCGGCGGTAACGCGAGATCAGCAGGCAGCAGCGCAGCAGGTCGGCCGGCTCGCGCATGGGCGGACTCATGGCCAGCAGGGCGGGGCTGCATACCGGCTCGATGACATCCTCGAAAAGCAGCTCCGCATGGAGCCCTTCCCAGTTGCCGTCGCCAAACTGGATCGCGGCGTCGACGCCGTCCTTGCCGAAATCCACCGGGGCCACGTCGGTGTTGATGCTCACCTCGATGTCGGGGTATCTGTCGTGGAAGTCCGAAAGACGGCGAATCAGCCACCTTGCTTTGATAGCGTGCGCCTTCCGGGGTCTGCACCACGCCGTTCTGCTCACGGACCAACAGTTATGTTGACATTCTTGTTGGCATTTTGCCGGGCTCGAGAAGCTGATACTCGCTCTGTCCAAGGAGGCGGGGGCTTTTCAGTCTGAGAGATCAGATTTTCTGAATCTCTTGACAGAGCGAGCGCTCTGTCTCATGTTGTTGCGACGGATAACAATGACGTTGACACAACAGGGGGCCTGCATGGCTCGTGTAAAGATTGAAATTGAAGGCGCGATTGCTGTTCTGCTTATCTCGAACCCTCCGAATGGGTATATGACCGACAGTCTGGTTGGTGATCTATACAGAGCCTTTCGGGAAGTGGACGGTGACCCGAAAACCAGAAGCATCATCATCACCGGTGAAGCCCCAGGGGTGTTCATTCAGCATTACGATCTCGCCGAGCTGGCTGAAATGAGCCGCCGCTTGCATGAGCGCGGGAGTCGTTATTCGGAGCAGGACCATATTCCGGAGCGGAAAATGGATCTTCTCTTTCGCCTGATTGAAGCCAGCGCAAAGCCGGTTATCGCCGCTATAAACGGTAATGCGATGGGGTTTGGCTGCGAATTGGCCATGGCCTGCGACCTCCGGGTACTTCACAACGGGGACTATCTTCTTGGCCAACCGGAGATTCGTGTTGGGTTGATTCCGGGCGCTGGCGGCACTCAGCGTTTGGCCCGGCTTGTCGGTGTGGGAAGAGCCATGGACCTTGTGTTGCATGGGAGGCGCCTGTCTCCTCGTGAGGCACTGAACATCGGGCTGGTGAATGAGGTGTGTGACCAGCCTGTGCTGGTAAGAGCAAAAGAGAGAGCAGAAGAACTGGTCAAGCTCTCACCCATCGCCGTTGCTCATGCCAAACGGCTGGTACGGGGCGCATTTGATGACGATCTGTACTCACGCCTGGATCGTGAACGGGCTATGTTCGTCGATACTCTTTCCACCTCCCAGGCTCACGAAAGCCTCGACACGGCTGTCGGTCAGGGGATTGATTTCCGTCACGCATAGCTGAGGGGGGATGCACCATGCTTTTGATCGACTACTTCGAACAGACTGCCCTGCGTTACCCGGATCGGCCGTTCCTGGCGTTTGTCGATGAGCAGGCTGAGGGCGACGTCGAGTTGACTTACGCGGAGATGAACGTCCTGGCCAGCGGACAGGCCCGGCGGCTCCAGCAGCTCGGCATAAAAAAGGGGGATGTCATTCCTCTTCTGATGGAAAACTCGCCTGAGTGGATTGCTGAATATCTGGCCTGCCAGAAAATTGGCGCTGTCAGTGTCGGGCTGCATACCAATGCCACGCCATCCGAACTCGTCGGAATGCTCGGCGGTATTGAAGCTCGCCATCTTGTTTACGGCGTTGAACTGGAGCCCGTTGCGGAAGAAATCCTGAAAGCTTGTGACGGTATCGTCGGTTGCCGATTCTCAAGACATGAGTCTGGTACGGAGAAGGTTGAACTCTCTCGGTTGTCCGATCTTGCCGAGGATGATTTCGTATCCGCCATTTATACGTCAGGGACGTCGGGCAGTGCGCCAAAAGCGGCACTGCAGACGCACAGACCGATTGTCGGGGCGATCAGTCAGTACGTCGATGAATTGGGACTGGTGGCGGAAGACCGGATAATGGTTGTTACCCCCCTCAGTCACAGCGCTGCATTGAACTGGGCCGTCTCGCTCACGCTGATAACAGGCGCCACTCTGGTGCTTACCCGTCGCTTTAGTGCCTCTCGCTTCTGGAACCAGGCTGCCCGAGGTGGCGCAACGGTGGTCTGGACGATGGGCACAATCCTCTTCCTGCTACTGCGTCAACCGGAGAGCGGGGAGGAAGCCTCTGCCTTGCAGAAGATCAGGTTCTTTTTTGGAGCCGGATCGGCACTGCGGAAGCGCCAGCTTGTTGAACGCTGGAATCGTCCTGTGCTGGATGGCTACGGAATGACGGAAACATTCGGCACGCTGACCTCGTCCGATCACAGTGGTGAGAGTGGCCCTTTCCCTTGCGTGGGACGACCTGTCGGCGGCGTTGATTTGCGCGTTGTCGATCGAGACGGGCAAGAATGCATTCCTGGTCAGCAAGGAGAGATTGTCGCTCGTTTTGGTCAGGGATTCGCTGGTTACCTGGGCAACCAGAATGCCCTCGATACCTCGGTTCGGGATGGCTGGTTTCATACCGGCGATCTGGCATTCCGCGATGAAGCTGGCGCGTTCTATTTCGTGGACCGGCTCAAGTCCGTGATACGTCGTGGAGGCGAGAACATCTCCAGCCTGGAGGTTGAAGAGTGCCTGTCCGCACATCCGGGCGTAAAGGAAGCCATCGCCATACCTTTTCCTGACTCGGTGTTCGGTGAAGTCGTGCTTGCCGTGCTTGTGCTGAAGAAACCATGGCTGAGTCTGTCTCTGGAAGACCTGCATGGTTTCTGCTCAGGCAGAATCGCACGATTCAAATGGCCGGAGCGGGTGGAGATCCTGGCTGAAGAGGACATACCCCGAACATCGTCAGGGAAAGTGCAAAAGAAAAGGCTTCTGGAAAGCTTGAGAACAAAGTGACTCGCATATTCAGGTTCAGATAACAAAAGAAATTTACGGAGCTATGACATGATGAAATTAATTTGTGCTGCCTTGATGGCTGCATCCGTACTGATAGCAGGCACGGTGCACGCCGAAGAAAAACCACCGCTACGCCTGGCCTTCATCGATCCGTTGAGCGGGGCCTTTGCCGCCAACCCCATAAATGCACTGGCGCAAATCAGATTCGATGTGGCGCGCATCAACAAGGAGGGCGGGATCAACGGGCATAAGGTCGAGGTGGTTGCGTTCGACAACAACATGGACCCTCAGAAAAGCCTGACGGACCTGAACAAGGCCATCAACGATGGTATTCATTATGTAATACAGGGTAGCAGCTCCGCAGTGGCATCGGCCTTGCTGAATGCTATCAACAAACATAACGAAAGGTCGCCTGATAGTCGCGTCCTGTACCTGAATCGTGTGGCACAGGACCCGGCGTTCACGAATGAGCGGTGTTCGTTCTGGCACTTCCGCTTCGACGACAATACAGCCATGAAGGTCAAGCTCCTCACGAGCTGGATCGAGCATAAGAATGACATGAAAAAAGTATTTTTGATAAATCAGGATTACAGCTACGGTCATGCCGTTTCAGAGGCTGCCCGGAAGATGCTGAAGGAAAAACGCCCTGACATAGAAATCGTGGGGGATTCGTATGTTCCGATATCCAAGGTGAAGGACTTTACGCCTTACGTGATCAAAATAAAGGCCTCTGGCGCGGATGTGGTCATCACCAGCAACTGGGGACAGGATATGACCCTCCTGACAAAGGCGGCGTCAAGTGCCGGGTTGAACACCCCTTTCCTGACATTGTACGGAAATGCACCTGGCATGGTGGAGGCGGTTGGCAAGAAAGGTGTCGGTTCCATCTATGCGATGTCCGACTTGTCCGGTGATTTTGATAACCCGGAGATGGCAGAGCGGCGGGTCGCAATGTACCAGCAAACCGGACAAGAACTTACTTATGTCCGGATCAGTGACATGATGATGCTGCTGAAGATGGCAATGGAGAAGGCCGATAGTATTGATCCGACGAAGGTGGCGTTTGCCCTGGAAGGCTTGCAATACGATTCGCCTACCGGTCGGGTCGTCATGCGAGCCAGTGATCATCAGATTCAGCTGCCTATGTTCATGTCTGTTTTGAGTGATAACATGAAGCACGGGATCGGCGATACAGGGCTCAATTTCCACGCCATAGAGAAATTTTCCGCTCAAGATGGGGAGATGCCGACGACTTGCCATATGAAGCGGCCAAAACACCCGTGACCACTCGACCAGGGCTTTTTCCAGATCTACTTTTCCCAGGTCTACTTTCTTCAGGTCAACAAGGAGGCTGAGTACTGCATGGCAGGCAACCAACCCAATCGGCGTGAGCAGATTCTGGAGATCGCCCTGAAGCGCTTCGCCACGGATGGCTACGTGGCTACATCGACGCGGGATTTATGCGCTGACCTGAAGATGACCCGGTCAGCGATATACAATTATTTCGCGTCGAAGGAGGACATTATCCTCGCCATTGAAGAGAGGGAAATGACTGGCATGCTGAGCCAGCTCGAGGCGATCAAGGCGACGACCGCGGGCAGCACTCAATTGGCGCTTGTCCAGGTTGTCGCTTTCGTTTGTCAGCAGGCGCTGACAAGGCAGAAATCCTGGCGCCTTATGGCTGACATGATCCGCTCTCTCAAGGAAGACAATCGGCGGCGTGTGATCAGGCGTCGTGACGCGGTGGAGGGTATCGTGCGGGAAGTGCTGACCGAGTCGGTCGAAGAGGGCTTGATCTTTGAGCGGAACATCAAGCTGGCCTGCCTGCAATTGTTCAGCATGGCGGAAGGCATGTCCGGATGGTACCGGAAAAACGGCCCCAACAAGGCGGAAGAGATCGTCGAACATGCTTCCGAATTCTTCCTCAGCGCCGTGAGGGCAACCCCGGAGACTTTGGCTGCATTACATGACTGGCTTGCTGTCTCTGCGCCGGTAAAGAAACGGGAAGTACGTAGCAAGTAAGCACATCCGAAATGATGCTACGAGCTTTCAATAGCCCCCCGAACGGTTGCCGAATCCCGGCCCGCGATACTTTGAGGCACTCCCTCGGAAGCCACCTGCAGCCGCAGCCAGTCGAGAAAAATCCGCAGTTTTCTCGGCGGTTCGCCCGACTTGGGATAGATGAAGAAGTGCGCCAGTTCCCGTCGTAGCGGTTTGTCAAAGGGCGCTACCAGCGTGCCCGTCTTCAGCTCTTCCTGCAGCATGTGCAACTGGCCGATGGCGACACCGAGCCCGTCTATGGCCGCCTGGTAGGTGAGCAGCGAGCTTGGAAAGGTCATCTGGCTTTGTTCCGGCGGCACCGTGACGCCGACGCTGGACAACCAGTCGTGCCAGTCGACGCGGCGGTAACGCGAGATCAGCAGACAGCAGCGCAGCAGGTCGGCCGGCTCCCGCATGGGCGGGCTCATGGCCAGCAGGGCGGGGCTGCACACCGGCTCGATGACATCCTCGAAAAGCAGCTCCGCATGGAGCCCTTCCCAGTTGCCGTCGCCAAACTGGATCGCGGCGTCGACGCCGTCCTTGCCGAAATCCACCGGAGCCACGTCGGTGTTGATGCTCACCTCAATGTCGGGGTATCTGTCGTGGAAGTCCGAAAGACGGCGAATCAGCCACTTGCCCGCGAAAGTGGAATAAACCTTGAGTTTCAGCGGTTCCGAGGCGGCGGTAAAGCGTATTTCCCGGGTGGCCGAGGCGATGGCAGCGAAGGCCGGGCCGATCTTGCTCTGATAGCGCGCGCCTTCCGGGGTCAGCACCACGCCGTTCTGTTCACGGATGAACAGCTTGATACCCAGATATTCCTCGAGAGCGCCGACCTGCCGGCTGACCGCCGACTGGCTCACCAGCAGCTCTTCGGCGGCCTTGGTGAAGCTGCCCTGGCGTGCGGCGCATTCGAATACGCGGAGCGGATTGAGTGGGGGAACGGTGCGGCTCATCGATCAAGCATACCAACAAGTAATGCCGGGTTTACATCCCTGAAGTGGCGTAACCGAACGCGCTGCGGACAATGGGAAACCGTCAATGCACTTTTACAGGACTACCCCCACATCATGAACTTTGAATTCACAGAAGACCAGCAGCTGTTCGCGGATCAGGTCCGCCGGTTTGCTCTGGACAAACTGGCGGACGGGGCGCTGGAGCGTGCTCATGACCCCGGTTATCCATGGGAGATTGCGAAGATGCTTGCCGATCAGGGCCTGCTCGGAATTCTGGTCAGGGAAGAGGACGGCGGCATCGGCGGCACGCTGATGGACGCGGTGATCGCGATTCAGGAACTGGCGCTGGTGTGCCCGAAAAGCGCTGACGTGGTCCAGGCGGGCAACTTCGGCGCGATTCGCACCTTCGCGGAATATGCGGAGCCGGCCCTGAAGGAACGCTTTCTGCCGGATCTGCTGGCGGGCAGGCAGTTGCTGGCGCTGGGCATGAGCGAGCCGGATGCCGGCTCGGCGGTGACCGATCTGAAGACCAGCGCCCGGGCGGATGGCGGCGACTATCTGATCAATGGCAGCAAGGTGTTTTCCACTCACAGCCCTGATGCCACGGCGTTTCTGGTTTATGTGCGGTTCGGGCCGGGGGTCGGCGGTATCGGTTCCGTTATCGTCGAGCGCGACATGGAAGGTTTCGAGGTCGGCAAGCCGGCGTCGTTCATGAGCGGGGAACAGTGGTCGCCGCTGTATTTCGACAACTGCCGGGTGCCGGCGGAGAACGTGCTGCTGGGGCCCGGTGGTTTCAAGAAGCAGATCGCCGGTTTCAATGTGGAGCGTATCGGCAACTCGGCGCGCGCCCTGGCGCTGGGCCGGCATGCGTTCAACGTCGCCCGTGAGCACGCGCTGGTCCGTGAGCAATTTGGCCGGCCCATTTGCGAGTTCCAGGGTATCCAGTGGAAGTTCGCGGAAATGGCGGTCAAGCTGGATGCGGCGCAGCAGCTGCTGTACCGGGCCGCCACCAACGCCGACCGGGGATTGCCGTCACCGTACGAGACGTCCACCGCCAAGCTCGCCTGCAACATGGCGGGCTTCGAATGCGCCAATGAGGCGCTGCAGATTCTCGGCGGCATGGGTTATTCGACGGAAACGCTGGTCGAGCACTGCTTCAAGCGCACACGCGGCTGGATGATCGCCGGCGGCTCGCTGGAAATACTCAAGAATCGCATCGCCGAAGAAGTATTGGGGCGGCGTTTCAGCCAGCGGCCGCCGAAGCGGGATCAGCAGGAGCACGTTTGATGAGTGACGTCCAGGTGCCGGAAACGGCTCTCGCCCAGCAATTGCTGAATCCCCGCAGCGTCGCGCTGATCGGCATTTCCGATGACGGGCAAAAGACCTCGGGCAGACCGCTGCGCTTTTTGCGTCAGGCGGGATTCAAAGGCGCCATCTACAACGTCAATCCGCGCAGGGATCGCGTGCAGGGGGAGCCGGCTTTTCGTTCGCTGTCGGATTTGCCCTGCGTTCCCGATCATGCCTTCGTGCTGACCAACACCGACGCCGCCATTGCCAGCGTGGAGGAATGCGGTCGCCTGGGTGTGCCGGTGGTGACCGTGCTGGCGGCCGGGTTTTCCGAGTCGGGGCCGGCTGGGGTGGCGAGAGAGCAGCGCCTGAAAGACGCGGCGGCGCGTTATGGCATTCGTGTTCTCGGCCCGTCCGCTCTCGGTGTCATCAACCCGGCGCGCGGGCTGGTGCTGACCGCCAACGCTGCCTTTTCCGAGCCGGTGCCGGTGGGCGGCGTGTTTTGCGCTTCGCACAGCGGCAGCATGATCGGCGCCCTGGTGACTCGTGGCCGGCAACGCGGTATCGGTTTTCGCGGCATGGTGACGGTGGGCAACGAGGTCGATCTGTCCATTGGCGAGATTTGCCGGGCCACGGTGGATGATCCTGCTGTCACCAGCTACATGCTGTTTCTGGAGTCCCTGCGGCACGCGGAGAGCCTGCGCGATTTCGCCATCGCCGCGGCGCAGCGCGGCAAGCCGGTGGTGGCGTACAAGCTGGGCCGCTCGGCAGCGGCGGCGGAGCTGGCGGTGTCGCACACCGGCGCGCTGGCCGGCGAGGATGCGGTGGCCGATGCGTTTCTTGCCGATTGCGGTATTGCCCGTGTCGAAACCCTGGACGGGTTTCTCGAATCATTGCCGCTGCTGACACAGATGCGCAAACGGCCCGCTCTGCGTCGCCGCAGTGTCGGCGTGGTGACCACCACGGGAGGCGGAGCCGCCATGGCGGTGGACCAGCTTGGCATCCGCAACGTGGATGTGGTGCCGCCCAGTGCGGAGACTTTGAAGCGATTGTCCGAGGCGGGCATCGAAGTGGCGGCCGGACGCATTATCGACCTGACGCTGGCGGGCGCCCGTTACGAAGTAATGAAAGCGGCGCTCGACGTGCTGCAGAGCGCCGCGGAATTCGATCTGCTGCTGGCGGTGGTCGGATCGTCGGCCCGCACCCAGCCGGAACTGGCGGTCAAGCCGATTGTGGATAGCATCGGCGGCGGCAAACCGCTGGCCTGTTTCATTGTTCCGGAGGCTCCGGATGCGCTGCGCCTGCTTGCCGATGGCGGCGTGCCGGCTTTCCGTTCCCCCGAAGCCTGTGGCGACGTGATCGCCGCCGCGTTGCGTCTCCGTCAGCCAGGCGCTCATCCGTTGTCGATTGTGCACGGTACCGGTAGCGCCACTCTGGATGAAAGCGAAGCGTACCGGCTGTTCGATCGGGTGGGTGTTCCGCACGCGCCGTTCCAGGTACTCGAATTGCACGAGCCTGTGCCCGTATTGCCTTTCGACTATCCCGTGGTCGCCAAGATTCTGGACCCTGATATCGCCCACAAGAGTGATGTCGGCGGCGTGGTGCTGAACATCAGCGACGCCGCACGACTGGGTGAGGCGATGAAGAAAATAAGCCGTTCGGTTGCCGGGCATTTTCCCGAGAAGAAACCACACCGGTTTCTGGTGCAACCGATGTGCGCCGGGTTGGGGGAGGTGCTGATCGGTTTCCGGCGCGACCCGCAGGTGGGGCCTCTGGTGATGCTGGCCGCCGGCGGCATTCTTGCGGAGATATACCAGGACAAGAGCATGCGGCTGGCGCCGGTGAGCCATGACACGGCCAGGGAAATGATCGCGGAAGTCAACGCGCTGAAAGCCCTGAGTGGTTTCCGTGGCCTGCCCAAAGGTGATCTGGAGGCGCTGGCAGAGGCTCTGGTCGCCGTTTCCAGACTGGCCTTGCTCAGCGAGCCGGTGGTTCAGGAAGCAGAGATCAATCCGTTGCTGGTGTTGCCGGAAGAGCAGGGCGTGATGGCCGTGGATGCGCTGGCCAGCCGGTCGTTCTGATTCCAAAAAGTCATGCTCGGATGCGTTATGCGAAGTGTCCGTGGATGTTGCAAAAGCACAGAATCATTTGCAGAAAAATTATCAGGCGGGAGTCGACATGCAAGATCCGCAATCCTTACCGGAACTGGTGAACAATGATGCCTGGCTCGTTTATCGCGGCCGCTACATCGACACCACCTTCCTGCTGGAAATTGGCGAAAAAAGCTGGTTGATCAGCATTTTCGAGGGCGCTGTGAAATCCGTTCAGAGCGGGCCTTTCGTAATGCCACGCTGGGCCTTCGCCGTTCGGGTGCAGCAAAGCGCCTGGGAAGAATACTGCCGGCCGGTTCCGAAGCCGGGCTACCACGACATCATGGCCCTGGTGAAATTCAAGAGGGCGACCCTGGAGGGCGATCAGCAGCCGTTGATGGCCAATCTGCTCTACTTCAAGGATCTGCTGGCGAAATTCAGGGAGAAGAAGTCATGAGCGAAACACTATTCGAACCGGTGGTGGGTCGCTATCTGCGCCTGAACCTGCTGGGACGGCCACACCGTCTGTATGTGGAGGAGGCCGGGCAGGGCATTCCGCTGCTGTGTCTGCACACGGCCGGCAGCGATACGCGCCAGTACCGTGGCCTGTTCAACGATGCGCAAATTCTGGAAAAATTTCGCGTCATTTCCTTCGATCTTCCCTGGCACGGCAAGACCTCTCCGCCGGAGGGCTGGCAGCAGCGGGAATACAAACTGACGTCCGCGGCCTACACCGACATCATCATGACGGTCTGTGATGCGCTGCAGCTCGATCAGCCGGTGGCCATCGGCTGCTCCATCGGCGGGCGCATCGTGCTGCATCTGGCGCTGGAGCATCCCGAGCGCTTCCGGGCGCTGGTCGGTTTGCAGTCCGGGGCCCATGTGGAGCCTTACTATGATCTGCGCTGGCTGCATCGCCCCGACGTGCAGGGCGGTGAAACCTGCGCCGGTATCGTCTCCGGCCTGATAGGTCCCGAGTCGCCGGACAGCGAGCGCTGGGAAACGCTGTGGCATTACATGCAGAGCGGCCCCGGAGTGTTCAAAGGCGACCTGCATTTCTACAACCTGGATGGCGATATTCGTGGCCGGGTTGCCGGAATTGATACCACCAAGTGCCCGCTTTATCTGCTCAGCGGTGAGTACGATTACTCCTGCACTCCGGAAGATACCCGCGAACTGGGCAAACTGGTCAATGCTTCGGACGTCACCATCATGGAAGGCATGGGGCACTTCCCGATGAGCGAGAACCCGGAAAAATTCCTGCAATATCTGCGTCCGGTGCTGGAGCGGATTCACGCCGACTCTCTGAAGGGACAGTCTGAACAGAAACAGTCCAGACCGGCGGATGATGGCGAGCCTGGAGGGCGGCACTGATGAAACCGACTTATCCTCCTCTGCATCTCTGGATCGACGGTGAATGGTTGCAGGCCGATGGCCGTAACGACATGCCGGTGGTCAACCCGAGCACAGGCGCCGAGCTGGGGCGCTTGCCGCAGGCGAACGAGGCCGATATCGAGCGCGCCATCGAGGCGGCCGGCCGCGCCTTTCCCACGTGGCGCAATGCCGGCCCATTGGCGCGCTCGCTGGTGCTGCGGCGGGTTGCCGAGATCATCCGCAGGGACCGCGAGACGCTTGCCTGGCTGATCAGCGTCGAGCTGGGAAAACCGCTTGCCCAGGCGCGCGGGGAAACCGAAACCGCCGCCGAGATGTTCGAGTGGGCGGCGGAGGAAGGGCGTCGCTGCTACGGCCGCCTGATACCGGGACGCGCACCGGGTTACCAACTGATGGCGGTGCCGGAACCGGTGGGCCCGGTGATGGCCATTGCTGGCTGGAATGCGCCGGCCATCACGCCGTCGCGCAAGATCGCCGGCGCGCTGGCCGCCGGCTGCTCCATTGTCATCAAGCCGTCGGAAGCCACACCGGCCACCGCCCTGTTTCTGGCCCGAGCGCTGGAAGAAGCCGGCCTGCCCGCCGGCACGGTGGCCATGGTGTTTGGCGATCCGGCGGCCATCGCCGCTCAGCTGCTGGATTCGGCGGTGATCCGCATGATCACCTTCACCGGCTCCACCCAGGTGGGCAAGGCGCTGGCGGCGCGAGCCACGCAAACCATGAAGCGCATGGTGTTCGAGCTGGGCGGTCATGCTCCGGTGCTGGTATTTCCGGACGCGGATATCAACGGGGTGGCGAAAAGCGCGGCGGCGGCCAAGTACCGCAACAGTGGACAGGTCTGCACCTCGCCGACCCGGTTTTATGTGCACCGCTCCGTTTATCAACCGTTCGTCGAGGCGTTCGTCGCCCAGGTGACGCAGTTGCGTGTGGGCGATCCACTGGAATCCGCTGTCGATGTCGGTCCCGTACAGAACCGCCGACGGCTCGACGCCCTGGAAGCCATGATCGACGACGCCCGCGGACGGGGCGCCAAGGTTGCCTGTGGCGGGCAGCGGCTGGATGGCCCCGGCTTCTTTTTCGCGCCCACCGTTCTGACCGATGTGGATGGCGGCAGTCGTGTGCTCAATGAAGAACCGTTCGGGCCGCTGGCGGTGATCACGCCCTTCGACGATACGGATGAGGCCATCGAGCTGGCCAACCGGCTGCCGGTGGGGCTGGCGTCCTATGTGTTCAGCAACGATCTGCGGATCGTCGATCGCGTCAGCCGTGAAATACAGTGCGGCAACGTCATCATCAATCACTGGAAAGTGTCCTTTCCGGAAACCCCGTTTGGCGGCATCGAGGACAGCGGCATCGGCCTGGAAGGCGGCAGCGAGGGGTTGCAGGCATTCCAGCAGATCAAGTTCGTCAGCCGGGCCGCGCTCTGATGAAAGCCTTTGTGGTTCGCGCCGGCGATGAAATGAATCCGCAACGGAGAACATGGCAATGAACAACAATACCGATTCAGTGACCCTGGGTTTCATTGGCCTGGGCGTCATGGGCGCACCGATGGCGTCCAATCTGGTTCGCAAAGGCGGCCATCCGGTTCACGTATTCGATCTCGATGACGGGCAGGTCGCACAGCTGGTCAAGCTGGGTGCGCAGGCTTGCGACAGCATCGAGGCGGTGGGCAAGGCGGCCGACATCGTTTTTCTTTCACTGCCCAGCATCACGCAGGTCGAGGAGGTGGCTCTGGCATTGCTGGCCGCGCCGGAAAAGCCGCAAATGATCGTCGATATGAGCACCAGCGATGTGGGCCGCTCCCGTGCGCTGGCGCAGAAACTTGCCGAGCAGGGCGGTATCGAATTCGTCGATGCGCCGGTGGCCCGGCTGCGTCAGGCGGCCCGTGATGGCACTCTGCTGATCGCCGTCGGCGGCAGTGAAGAGCAGTTCAGCCGCGTGCGTCCGTTACTGGAAAACATGGGCTCCGATATTGTTCACTGTGGCGGCACCGGCTGTGGCCAGGTGGTGAAGATTCTCAACAACATGCTGGTTTTCATGAGCGTCAACGCGCTGGCCGAAGCGATTACCATCGGCCGCGCGGCGGGTGTGGACGGCAAGTTGCTGTTCGATGCCATCAGCCTGGGTTCGGGTAACAGCTTTGCGCTGCAACATCCCGGTCTGAAGAACCTGGTGCCGGACGATTTTCCCGAAAAAGTCTTTCCCACCGACTATGCGATAAAGGACATCAGCCTGGCGCTGGCATTGGCGGAGCAGGGCGGTGTCGTCGCCGAGGGCGCCCGGCGCACCCATGATCTTCTGTGCCGGACGCGGGACGCGGGCTTTGCGAAGAATTATTACCCGGCGATGGTCAAATTGATCGACGGCCGGGTGCGGGGCTGAGCCATGAGCCTGCCCGAGTACGAGGTTTTCGCGGTGCGCATGGGTACCGTGGAGCGCAATGCCAGGGACAACTTTCTCGCCGGGGACGGGCACGATGGCCCCATGCCGCTGGATTTCTACATCTGGGTGCTGCGGCACGACGACCATCTGGTGGTGGTGGACACGGCCTTCAGCGAACACTCTTCCAGACGCCGCAACCGCACTCTGGAAGTAACGCCCGAGCAGGCGGTGAGCGCTTTGGGGCACGACCCGCGCACGGTCGACGACCTCATCATCACCCATCTGCACTACGACCACGCCGGCGGGCTGCAATGCTTTCCGCAGGCGCCCATACATCTCCAGGACAGGGAGATGGCTTTCGCTACCGGGCGGCAGATGTGCCATCCCCAGTTGAGTCATTTCTTCGAGGTGGAGGATGTGGTGCGGATGGTCCGTGAAGTATTCGCGGGGCGCGCCCGCTTCCACGACGATTGCGCCGATCTGGCTCCGGGATTGTCGGTACACCGGATAGGCGGTCATACCGATGGCTTGCAGGTGGTGCGGGTGCATACCCGACGCGGCTGGCTGGTGCTGGCCTCGGATGCTGCGCATTATTACGAAAACCTGGAGAGCGACAACCCTTTCCCGGCCATTTTCCATGTCGGCGACATGCTGGAAGGTTACGCCACCATCAAGGAGCTGGCCGCTTCCGCGGAGCACATCATTCCGGGACACGATCCCGCGGTACGCGAGCGTTACCCCTGTCTGTCCATCAACGGCATCGATATCGCCGTCCTTCACGAGAACCCTTTCCAAACCCGTAACTGAGCATTCGGCCACGCATGAGGGCGCGGCTTTGCTTTGTCATTCTGAGGAGAACGAAAAGATGAAAAAAACAATGCTCTTTGCGATTCTGTACGGTGCAAGTGTTTTGCTCGCCGGCAACGCATACGCCTCGGAGGGCGGCAGCATCTCCAACGGTGAGGTGAAGATCGGCGTACTGACCGACATGTCCGGTGTGTACAAGACCAATACCGGTCCCGGATCGGTCACCGCAGCGAGAATGGCGGTGGAGGATTTCGGTGGCTCGGTGCTTGGCAAGCCCATTGAAGTGATCGTCGCGGATCACCAGAACAAGGCGGATATCGGTTCTTCGATCGCCCGGCAATGGATAGACGAAGACCACGTGGACATGATCACCGGATTGGGCAATTCCGCCGTCGGCGTGGCGGTGCAGAATCTTGCTTCCGACAAACACGTCATCACCATCAACACCGGCGCCGGTACCGTCGCGCTGACCGAGAAGCAGTGCACCCGGTACGGCCTTCATTATGTCTATGACACTTATTCCGTGCCCACATCCACGGCCACGGCGGTGGTTGACGGGGGCGGGGACAGCTGGTTCTTCATCACCGCCAATTACTCGTTCGGACATTCCCTGCAGCAGAATGCCACCAACGCCATCGAAGCAGCCGGGGGAAAAGTCATCGGCAGCGCCAAGCATCCGATCGGTACTGATGATTTCGCCTCCTATCTGATTCAGGCGCAGGCCTCCGGCGCCAAGGTGATCGGTCTGGCCGATGCCGGCCGCGATTTTATCAACGCGGTCAAGCAGGCGAATGCGTTCGGCATCATACAGCACGGACAAAAAATAGCGGGGATGCTGGTTTACATAAACGACATCAAGGCGCTGGGCCTGCCGGTGGCGCAGGGGCTGGAGTTCACCACCGCCTTCTACTGGAATCAATCAGAGGCCGCCCGGAAATGGTCGCAGCGTTTCTTCGAGCGCCATCACGCCATGCCCAACATGAACCAGGCCGGTACTTATTCCGCCGTCATGGCGTACCTCAAGGCGATCAAGAAAGCGGGCACCGATAATGCGGACCAGGTTCGCAAGGCGCTCGGTGACACCCCGATCAACGACATGTTCGTCAGCAACGGCCGGGTGGAGCCCAATGGCCTGATGGTGCACGACATGTTTCTGGTCAAGGTCAAATCTCCGGATCAGTCCCATGGCGACTGGGATCTGCTGAAGGTCGTCTCCAAAGTGCCGGCGGACAAGGCTTTCATCCCGCTGTCGCGCAGCAGCTGTCCCTTGTTGGAGAAATGAGGAATGCACTAACCACATCAACGAAGTACAGATAATGCATTTGTGGCATTTTCCCGGTCAGAGTACAAGAAACATCGACAGCTTATAATTTCGGTTGTGCCGGTGCCGCCGGTACAGCCGATTCTTCTTTTCCTGATAAAACCAGAAAGAGGATATTTTGATGGCTGCTGAGGGATTCTATGGCATAGACCGGGCCGGTAGGAATTCCATTCTACTGGCGTATTTCGCTTTTTTCGTCGAGGCATTTGATGCCTTTGTGCCGATCATCGCACTGGCTCCGGCGATGATTTTCTTTCTGCCGGAAGGGCAGTCCGCGGATCTTGAGGCCACGCTGTTTTACCTGACCTTCGGTATCACCTTCGTCGGCAAGCCGATAGGCGGCATCCTGATGGGCTACCTTTCCGACGTGATAGGGCGGCGCAAGACGACGATCATGGCGATTGCCGGTTTCGGCGGCTGTACCATCCTCATCGGTCTGCTTCCCGGCTTCCAGCACATCGGTTATGCCTCGCTGGTACTGTTGCTGATCTTGCGTTTTCTTGACGGCATTCTGCTGT
>Ga0164242_10004321_pt1 | contig 15981 bp, 13 predicted proteins | sample OricomgcompostMG_FD_108783 | JGI IMG/M metagenome (GOLD analysis project Ga0164242, IMG submission 108783) | Miracle-Growth compost microbial communities from Emeryville, California, USA - Original compost - Miracle growth compost (MG) ... | reverse complement strand
GGCCGGAGTAGATGTACGGCGCCAGGCCCTCCAGCGTCGGCGGCAGGTAGAACCCGCGGATCCGCGGCCCGGCGGCGCTGGCGTACTGCACCGCGGCGGCGAAGGTGTTCACCGTCCACTTGCCGCTGTCCAGGCTGTTCGGCGTGGCCACGCCGGCGGCCTTCATCGCGTCGAAGTCGACCAGGTCGGTGTTGTAGTAGACGACGTCCGGATCGGCGGCGTACGGCATGCACTGCAGGTGCCGGTCGGCGGAGAACGCCTCCAGCGCCTCACGGGAGTACTCGTCGCCCAGGTCGACGTTGCGGGCCGCCAACGCCTCGTCCACCGGGGCGATGGTCTTGTCCTGCTCCAGCTCGGCGAGGTCCTCCCGGCCGGCGAGGAAGACGTCGGGCGTGGGGCTGCCCGAGGCCAGGTCCTTCATCATCGCCGCAGCGGTGGGCCAGGTCTGCACGCTGATGGTGACGTCGGTGTGCTGGGCGTCGTAGGTCGAGACCGCCTGCTGGTACGCCGCCAATTCGGCCGGCGACCCGAACACCCCCAGCCTCAACTGGGTGGGACCGGCCGCGGCGGTGTGACTGGGCCGCGTCTTGTGGTGCTTGGTGGCCGCGGCGTGGCCGCCGCAGCCGCTGAGTGCCGCGCCAGCGACGACGGTGAGGGCGATCGCGGAGGCCACCTTGCTCATCGACCTCACTCGCGCGCCTCCGTCATCTCGCCTGGTCTCGAACTGCCGCCTCACTCTAGCGGCCGGCATCTGAGGAGACCCTGAGAGGGAAGACTCCGAAGAAAGGGAGCACGCCGGACCGGGAGCGCCTCACGGCGCGTGGCCGCTCGCAGCGGCTAATTTTGGGACCCGGGGCTGCCGCGGCCCGACGTACTCGTTGTCTATTTTAACGCCCTCACCCCAACCGGTGGGCCAGTTCCGCGTGACCGGCGGTCTCCAGTTGCTCGGCGAGGGTCAGGGTGTGCCGCACCTCGGCGGGATCGTGCTCCAGCGCCGCCCGACCGGTGGCGACGACGCGGGCGAAGGCGGCCGCCCGCAGGAGTACGTCGGCGAAGTCGCTGCCGGCGATGCCGCGCAGCACCTCGTCGACCATCGTCTGGAGCTCCTCCGGGCCCGGCGGCTCGGCCACCCCGGCGACCACGCGGGCGACCTGCGCCCGGGTCCGGCCGGCGTCGAACTGCCGCGCCACCTCGACCGGATCGGCGTACACCCAGCTGCGCAGCAGGTAGAGCCGCCACAGGCACCCCGCGAGCGTGTCGGCCGGGCTGCCGGCCCAGACCTCGGCGATCGCCTCGATGCCCTCGGTGTCGGCCAGGTGCAGCAGTCGCTCGGCGACCTGGGGGTCGCCCGTCTCGCGTGCGCCCCGCACCAGCAGGGTGGCGGCCCGGTCGGCGGCCTCCCGCACCTCGATCGGGTCCACTCCCCCGGCCACCGATTCCAGGAACCGGTCGCCCGGCGTCATCGGCCGGTGATGCTTCCGTTCGGTCATCCCAACACCTTACGGATCCGAGCATCAGAGACGGGCTGAGCGGTGCCCAGCTGCTGGGCCCAGAGCTGGACGCGGTACTCCTCGAGCATCCAGCGCGCCCGGCGCAGCCGCTCGCCCGGCGGTCGACCGGGCGGCAGCGCGGCGAGCTGGTGCAGGTAGTGCTCCTGCAGCTCGGCGATCCGGCCCTGGAGCTCCCGGTCGGCGACCAGGGCGGCGTCGAGCCGCTCGCGGCGCAGCACGATCGCGCGCAGGTACGTCGGATAACGGCGCAGCTGCGCCGGCCCGGCGTCGTGGATGAAGCCGGGCGCCATCAGTCGGGCGAGCTGGTCCCTCATGTCGGTCAACGCCGGCAGCTGGTACATGTCGGCGCGACCGGACAACGCCTTGTCTGCCTCCCGCCAGGCCGCCAGAGCGCGCAGCGCGTCCCCGAGCACGGCGGCGGTGGCCGCGCGCTGCTCCTCGGGCGTGCCGAGCGCCTGTCGCAGCGCCTCGAAGCCCGCCGCGGTGAGCACCCGCGGCCGGGCGTCGACGGCCTGCTGCACCACGGCGGCGCGGCAGTCCTCGACCAGCGCGGCGGTGGTGGGGTACGGCGTCGAGGCCAGCGCCAGCCGGTCGGTCATCGACAGCGCCTCGATCACCTGCTTGGTCGGGTCCGGGGTGGTCAACAGCACCAGCCGGGCGACACCGAGCCGGTGTCGCGCCTCGGCCTCCTCCGGACTGCCGCAGACGACGACGCCCGCGCTGGCGCCCTCGTCGTCCAGCGCGGGGTAGACGGTGACCTCGTGGCCGGCCCGCTTCTCGGTGACCGTCGCCGGCAGATCGCCGATGTCCCACGACGCGAGCCCGGTGCGGGCCAGCCCGGCGTCGTATGCGACCTCGGCGATCGCCTGCCGGAACTCCCCCGCCAGCGGCGCCTTCAGCGCTGCCAGGTCCTTGCCACGGGCCCGCTCGCGGCCGTCCTCGTCGACGACGCGGTACGTCGGGCGCAGGTGCTCGGGCACCTTCGACCAGTCCCAGGCCTCGCGCGGGACGTGCAGCCCGGCCGTGGCGCGCGCCCAGCGCTCGAGCGCGTCGAGCAGCGGCTCCTCGCCCGGTGGCGTCTCGGCGAGGAACTGCCGGGCCCGGTCTGGGGCCGGCACCAGTGCGGTGCGCAGCTGCTTGGGCAGGCTGCGGATGAGCGCGGTGACCAGCTCCTCGCGCAGGCCCGGGACGTTCCAGGAGAAGTCCTCGTCGCCGACCCGGTTGAGCGTGGCGACGGGTACGTCGATGGTCAGGCCGTCCTCGGCGGCGCCCGGCTCGAAGTGGTAGCCGATCTCGAATGTGAGCGGGCCACTCTCCCACTGTGTCGGGAACTCCTCCTCCGACACCTCCACGTCCCGGGTGAGCATGTCGAGGCTGAACGTCAGCTGCTGCTTGTCGCGCTGCTGCTTCCACCAGCGGTCGAAGTGCTGCCCGCTGACCACGTCGGCGGGGATGCGGGCGTCGTAGAAGTCGAACAGGGTGTGCTCGTCGACCACGATGTCGCGCCGCCGGGCGCGGTGTTCGAGCTCCTGGGCCTCCTCCAGCAGCCGGGCGTTGTCGCGCAGGAACCGGTGATGCGTCTGCCACTCCCCGTAGACCAGCGCGTGCCTGATGAACAGCTCGCGGGCCAGCTCGGGATCGATCCGGCCGTAGTTGACGGGGCGATCGGCCGCCAGGGGTACGCCGTAGAGTGTGACGCGCTCGCGCGCCATCACCGCCGCCCGCTTGCGGGACCAGTGCGGCTCGGAGTAGGTCCGCTTGACCAGGTCGCCGGCGAGCCGCTCGGCCCACTCGGGCTTGATGGCGGCGTTCTGGCGGGCCCACAGCCGGCCGGTCTCGACCAGCTCGCCGGCCATCACGAACGGCGGGTTGCGCCGGTGCAGGACGCTGCCGGGGAAGATCGCGAACCGGGTGTTGCGCGCGCCGAGGTACTCCCGCGGCCCCGACCGCCGGGCCTTGTCACCGGCCTTGTCACGGGTTCGCTCCTCCAGCAGGCCGATGTGGGAGAGCAGACCCGAGAGCAGCGCCTGGTGGATGCCGTCCTCGTCGGGGCTGTCCGCGGGGCGGCCGACCTGGATCCTCATCTCCTTGCAGACCTGGCGCAGCTGGGACTCGAACTCCTGCCACTCCCGCACCCGCAGGTAGTTGAGGAACTCGCGTCGGCACATCCGCCGGAACGCGCTGGAGGACAGCTCGCGCTGCTGCTCCTTGAGGTAGCGCCACAGGTTGAGCCAGGTCAGGAAGTCACTGGCCTCGTGCTTGAACCGGGCGTGCAGCTGGTCGGCCTGCGCCTGCTCCTTGGGGTGATCGGCGCCGGGCCTCTCGCGCGGGTCCTGCAGGCTCAGCGCGGCCGCGATCACGATCACCTCGCGCACGCAGCCGAGCCGCTCGGCCTCCAGGATCATCCGGCCCAGTCGCGGGTCGATCGGCAGCCGGGCCAGCCGCCGACCGAGCCTCGTGAGTCGGGGATTTCGCCCCGTTGATTCCGGCCTTCTGTCCCTTTCATTCGGGGATCCGAGCGCGCCGAGCTCCTCCAGCAGCTGCACGCCGGCGGTCACGTTGCGGCTCTCCGGCGGCTCCACGAAGGGGAACCGGGCGATCTCACCCAGGCCCAGCGAGGCCATCTGGAGAATGACGCTGGCCAGGTTGGTGCGCAGGATCTCCGGTTCGGTGAACTCCGGCCGGCCCGCGAAGTCCTCCTCGTCGTAGAGCCGGATCGCGATGCCCGCCTCGACGCGCCCGCAGCGGCCGGAGCGCTGGTTGGCCGACGCCTGCGAGATCGGTTCGATGGGCAGGCGCTGCACCTTCGTGCGGCTGGAGTAGCGGCTGATCCGGGCCAGCCCGGTGTCGACGACGTACCTGATGCCGGGCACCGTCAGCGAGGTCTCGGCGACGTTGGTGGCGAGGACGACGCGGCGACCGGTGTGCGGCTGGAAGACGCGGTGTTGCTCGGCTGCGGAGAGCCGGCTGTAGAGCGGGACGATCTCGGTGCGGGGCAGGTCGCCGAGCGCGTCGGCGGTGTCGCGGATCTCCCGCTCGCCGGGCAGGAAGACCAGGATGTCGCCGGGCCCCTCGGCGCACAGCTCCTTGACCGCGTCGACGACGCCCTCGGTCTGGTCCCGGACGACCGGTTCGCCCTCGTCGTCCGCCTCGGGCAGCTCCAGGAGCGGTCGATAGCGGATCTCCACCGGGAAGGTGCGACCGGAGACCTCGATGACGGGAGCGCCGACCCCGCCGCTCGCGAAGTGCTCGGAGAAGCGCTGGGTGTCGATGGTCGCCGAGGTGACGATCACCTTCAGGTCGGGCCGGCGCGGCAGCAGCCGCTTGAGGTAGCCGAGCAGGAAGTCGATGTTGAGGCTGCGCTCGTGCGCCTCGTCGATGATGATCGTGTCGTAGCGGCGCAGGTCGCGGTCGCGCTGCAGCTCGGCGAGCAGGATGCCGTCGGTCATCAGCTTGATCCGTGACGCCGCCGAGGTCCGGTCGGTGAAGCGCACCTGGTAGCCGACCAGGTCGCCCAGCTCGGTGTCCAGCTCCTCGGCGATGCGCTCGGCGACCGACCGGGCCGCGATCCGGCGCGGCTGGGTGTGCCCGATCATCGACCGGCCCAGCTCCAGGCAGATCTTGGGCAGCTGGGTGGTCTTCCCCGAACCGGTCTCGCCGGCCACGATCACCACCTGGTGGTCGCGGATGGCGGCGGCGATGTCCTCACGCCGCTCGCTGACCGGCAGATGCGGTGGGTAGTTGATCTCCAGGGGTTGCTCGGTCATCGCGCCCCCATTCTCCCCGACGCTCACAGGTGCTTGCGGAAGTGGACGTCGGCCTCGCCCTCGCGCGGCACGCCGTCCCACCGGAACAGCTCTCGATAGCCATGTCGCTCGTAGAAGCCGGGCGCCTGGAACGTGAACGACGTGACGAAGACGCGATCGGCGCCGCGCGCCTTGGCCTCCGACTCGAACGCTGTGAGCAGTCGCGACCCCACGCCCGTCCGGCGCACGTCCTCGCGTACCCAGGTCATGCCGATGCCGGCCGCGATGCCCCAGGTCCAGCCGCTGACGCCGGCCGCGAGCCCGCGGTCATCGACCAGCTTGACGGTCAGCTCCCGCGCGCCGGCGACCCCGGCCGTACGAAGGGCGTTGACCGCGTCGAGCGCGTCGGACAGCTGCCCGTCGAGGTCCGGGTCGCCCTCACCGACGATGAGTTCCATCGCTGCAGCCTGTCAGTGCCGCGGCCGGGACGCGAGCGATTTCCCGGCGCCCCCGCCCGATCGCCCGCTCCCAAAGTGTCACCGTGATAGTTCGCGGCGAGGGTGACACATGCGAAGTGTCACTCCAGGCCCAAAGTGTCACGGTGACACTTTGGAGTCGGGGGTACGGCGGGTGCAGCGGGGCAGCGGGCTGCGGCGGGGCGGGTCAGCCGACCGTGGCCGCCGCCGGCGAGGCGACCAGCGCGGGCAGCGAGTTGCCGAGCAGGTCGAGCAGCTGCTCGCGAGTGACCCCGGCGGGATCGGCCATCCAGGAGAGCACCAGCTCCTCGGCCATCGCCGCCCAGCCCTTGACCAGCAGCCGTACGACGGGGGTGTCGGGCAGCATGCCGGCGTCGTCGGACTCGAAGATCCGGTCGGTCAGCGCGGCGCGGGCCTCGTCGTACACCTCGCGCAGGACCGGATCCCCGGCCGCGCCCCTGACCAGTGACAGGTAGCCCTCGTAGTTCGCCTCGACATAGGCCAGGTACGCCGCCATCGAGTGCAGCAGGCGCTGCTGCGGGTCGCCGCTGGGCGGCGGGGCGGTCTGGGCGACCAGGTCGGCGGCCGCGCGGCGGACGACCGCCTCGCGGAAGCCGAGCTTGTCGCCGAAGTAGTGGTAGAGCAGCCCGCGCGAGATGCCCGCCTCCTGGGCGAGCACGTCGACGGAGAGCTCGTCGAGCGAACGGCGCGCGAAGAGCCGGACGCCGAGGTCGAGCAGCTGCTCGCGCCGTTCGGCGGGTGAGAGCCGGATCCGCGAAGCCATGCCAACAGTCTATTGACATTCGTTCAACAAGCAACCTACGGTCTATTGACGTTCGTTCAATAGACCGCCTACGGTGGGAACGCAGCCAGGAAAGGAAGAGCCATGGCCAAGGAGATCGAGGTCGACCACCTCATCGTGGGTGCGGGCTTCGGCGGCGTGTGCGCCGCGATCAAGCTCGACGAGGACGGCGAGCGTGACTTCGTCGTGATCGAGCGCGGCAACGACGTCGGCGGCACCTGGCGCGACAACACCTACCCGGGTGCCGCGTGCGACGTGCCCAGCCAGCTCTACAGCTACTCGTTCGCCCCCAACCCGGACTGGTCGATGAGCTTCTCCCCCCAGCCGGAGATCCTCGACTACATCCGCCGCGTCGCCGAGGAGTACGGCGTGCGGGACCGGATCGTGCTCAACACCACGATGGACGCCGCCCGCTGGGACGACGAGCGGCAGCGCTGGCTGGTCTCCACCAGCAGCGGCCGGCGCACGACGACGTACGCCGCCAAGACGTTCATCGTCGGACCCGGTCCGCTCTCGGAGCCCAAGCTCCCCGACATCGACGGCATCGAGGACTTCCAGGGCGAGATCTTCCACTCCGCCCGGTGGAACCACGACGTGGACCTGACCGGCAAGCGGGTGGCGGTGATCGGCACCGGCGCGAGCGCGATCCAGATCGTGCCCGAGGTGCAGAAGGTCGCCAGCCACCTCGACGTCTACCAGCGCACCGCGCCGTGGGTGATCCCCCGCAACGAGCACCGCTACAGCAGCCTGGAGAAGCTCGCCTTCCGGCACGTGCCCGGGTTGCAGCGGGCTGCCCGGACGGCGATCTACTGGGGTCGCGAGCTCTACGTGCCGGCGTTCACCAAGAACCCGAAGCTGGCGCTGCCGGCCAAGATGATGGCGCTGCAGAACATCCGCAAGGGCATCAAGGATCCCCAGCTGCGCGCCAAGGTCACCCCGACCTACGAGATCGGCTGCAAGCGCATCCTGATCTCCAACCGCTACTACCCCGCGCTCGACGCGGACAACACCGAGCTGGTCACCGACAAGATCGCCAAGGTCACCGGCTCCTCGATCGTCACCACCGACGGCACCGAGCGCGAGATCGACGTGCTGATCGTGGCCACCGGCTTCTACACCACCGACATCCCGGTGGCCCACCACGTGATCGGGCGGACCGGGCGGTCGATGGCGGACCGGTTCGCCCAGACCGGCGCGGCGGCGTACAAGGGCACGACGGTCCCGGAGTTCCCCAACCTGTTCTTCGTGATCGGCCCCAACACCGGGCTGGGCCACAGCTCGATGGTGTTCATCATCGAGTCGCAGGTGCAGTACATCCGCGACGCCATCCGCACCATGCGCCACCACCGCTACGCCACCGTCGAGCCGCGCGAGGACGCCTTCGAGGCGTGGAACGCCGACCTCCAAGAGCGGATGAAGCCGACCGTGTGGTCCTCGGGCGGCTGCGCCTCCTGGTACCTCGACGAGCAGGGCCGCAACACCACCCTCTGGCCGCGCACGACGTTCGTCTTCCGCGGCCTGCTGCACACCTTCGACGTCGCCAAGTACGTCGTCACCGGCGCCTCCGAGCGCCTGCACGAGGAAGTGAACGCATGAAGAAGTTCGACAACAAGGTCGTCGTCATCACCGGTGCCGGCTCCGGGATCGGCCGCGCGCTGGCGCTGGACTTCGCCGGCCGCGGCGCCAGGCTGGCGCTCTCCGACATCAACGAGGCCGGCCTGGCCGAGACCGTCGACGCGGTCAAGCACCGAGGCGCGGAGGTCAAGGCCGACCGGCTCGATGTCGCCGACCGGGCAGCCTTCGAGGCGTACGCCGCGGACGTGCTGAGCCACTACGGCGGCGTCAACGTGGTGATCAACAACGCCGGCGTCGCGCTCGCCGGCGACCTGGTCGACCTGGAGTGGGACGACATCGACTGGATCATCGGGATCAACTTCTGGGGCGTGGTGCACGGCACCAAGTTCTTCCTGCCCGCGCTGATCGAGTCCGGTGACGCTCACCTGGTCAACATCTCCTCCCTCTTCGGGCTGGTCTCGATGCCGGGGCAGTCGATGTACAACGCCGCCAAGTACGCCGTGCGCGGCATGACCGAGGCGCTGCGCGAGGAGATGCTGATCGGGCGGACCGGCGTGGGCGTCACCGCCGTCCACCCCGGCGGCATCAAGACCGCGATCGCGCGCTCGGCCCGCACCTCGGCCAAGGAGGACCAGGCCGCCACCGCGAAGTTCTTCGACGAGAAGCTGGCCAAGACCACGCCGGAGAAGGCCGCCGAGGTGATCATCCGCGGCATCCAGAAGAGGCAGGCCCGAGTGCTGATCGGGCTCGACGCCCACGCGGTGCACAACTTCGGCAAGTTCACCGGCTCGCGCTACCAGGACCTGATCGCCCTCGGCGCCAAGTACGTGATGCCGCCGAAGTCGCACTGAGTCCGATCTGCGGTAGACAGGTCTCATGCTCTTCGAGGCCGGCCACCCCATCCACATCCGCATGACCAAGTGGGGAGGCCGGCCTCATTGGCGCTACGACGGCGTCTATCTGGGCACCGACGAGCACGGCGACTGGCTCGGCTTCCCGGTGGGCACGCGCTACCAGCGCCCCGGCCGTGACTTCGTCGCCGACTTCGCCTGCGTGAGCCTGGCTCCGCACCACGACGCCGCCCACTTCGCCGGCTTCTACGACGCCGGTCATGACACCGCGGTGTACGTCGACATGACCACGCCGCCGGTCTGGGACGGCGACGTGCTGACCATGGTCGACCTGGACCTGGACGTCATCCTGCTCCGCGACCAGCGCGGGCTGGTCCTCGACGACCAGGACGAGTTCGAGCAGCACCAGGTCGAGCTCGGCTATCCGCCCGAGATCATCTCGCTGGCCGAGGACTCCGCCGACCGGGTCTGGGCCGCGGTCGCCGCCGGCGAGCCGCCGTACGACGGGACCGCGGAGCGCTGGCTGGCCACGCTCGACGCGATCAGCGCGGGGGCGGTGGGAGCGAGTCCGTCGCCTCCAGCTGCTCCATCCCGGTGAGCACCAGCAGGTCCACCACCACCGAGCGGATCTGCACCAGGATCACCTCCGCGGTCATCATCTCCGAGCGCTCCACGGCGCCGGAGGCCTCCCCGACCGCCAGCAGCGCCTCGCGGGCGTCGGCGGCCAGTCGGCCCGCGCGCAGCTCGGCAGCCACCTGCTCGGTGGCGTCAGCGAGGTCGAAGGCCAAGGTCGCGTACGACGCCGGCACCGGCCGGCTGCGATGGGCGGCGACCGCGACCTGACGCACCAGCACCCGGGTGGAGCGCAGGGCACGGTCCAGCGGCTCGACCAGCTCGACCATGCGGCGCACCGACGCCTTGTGCTTGACCCGGAACGGCGAGGACGCCACCACCGCCATGCCCTCGTCGGCGGCGGCCTGCAGCTCACGGATGAGGCTGTCGGTGGCGCGGGCATCGGCGAGGATCGCGTAGCCGCGATCGCCCTCACCCTCGAGCATCACCGCACCCGCGGCGCGCAGCAGCTCGGCGATCCGGATGACCACGCGCGCGGCCTGCTCCCGGGGCCGGCGCAACGGCGCCGCCGGCACCACCGTGGCCGCCACCAGCGCGACGGCGCCGCCGACCAGCGCCTCGGTCCAGCGGGTCCAGATGCCGTTGTTCCCGGGCAGCATCGCGGTGACGAAGATCGACTGCACCGCCGCCTGGTTCTGGAAGATCACGCCGGCGTCGAGCAGGATCGCGACGCTGAACGCCAGCGCCACGATCAGCGCGAGCTGCCACGGCCCCTGCCCGATCCAGGCCACCAGCAGGTCACCGACCAGGACGCCCAGCGACACCCCGAGCGAGACCTCGGCCACGCGCCGCAGCCGCTGGCCGTAGGACGTGCCGAGCGAGGCGACCGCCGCGATCGGCGCGAAGACCGGCGTCGGGTGCCCGAGCACGTGCCGGGCGATGAACCACGCCACCGCCGCCGCGACCGCGCACTGCACGATCTGCCAGCGCTTGGTGCGCCAGCGGGCCAGCCGCGTCCGCAGCGACGTACGGCCGCGGTGCAGCAGCAGCTCGCGCTCGATCACCGCTCCTCCAGCCCGCCACCGACCGCCTCGGCCACGGCGCGTAGCCGGGCCCGGGTGATGTCGGCGACGGTGGCCAGGCCCACACGGTGGGCGTTCGAGCCGGGTCGGGTGGGCTCGGCGTGGTTCACCGAGACACAGGTACGACGACCCCCGTCCGCGGCGTTCTGCAGCGCGACCGCGTGGCCCGTGGTCCCGGACCCGGCGAAGAAGTCGAGCACCCGCGCATCGGTGGGCATGGTCTGCAGGATGCGGCGCAGCAGCCCGGTCGGCTTCGGCGACTCGAAGACGTGGCCGACCAGCGCCTTGAGCTCGGCGACGGCGACGTCGGTGGAGCCGACCTCGGCGGCGGTCCACACGGTGCGCAGCTTCTTGCGCCGCACGGTCCCGGTCGCCCCGCCGACGACGTCGAGCCAATCGCGCTGGAAGACGTCGACCCGCTCCCCCAGCCGCCCAGTGAGCCGCCGGCAGACCAGGTCGTCGCTGCGCTCGGCCACCAGCGGCGCGCTCCAGCGCCACACCGCCGGCGAGCCGTCGCCGAAGACCGGCTTGATCTCCACCGCACCGGGGAACGGCTCGACCCGCACCTCACCGGACTCGGGCGAGCCCCACAGCGGATAGTGCAGCGTGGGCGCGGTGATTGGGTTGAACTTCTTGTTGGTGTTGCGCAACGGCAGCCGCCGGTAGCGCCGGCCGTCGTCGGCCACCAGCGGGAAGTCGCGCTCGTCCACCAGCTCCGGCGAGGAGGCGTCCAGCACACAGGCCCGCGCGTCGCGGGCGTAGACCAGCAGATACTCGTGCGAGGTGGCGAAGCCGCGCCCCAGCTGGCGCCCCTTGGCGTTGAGGCTGACCACGACCTGGGCCAGGAAGTTGGCCCCGCCGTACACCTCGTCCATCAGCAGCCGCAGGTGCGCGGCCTCGTTGTCGTCGATGGAGACGTAGATCGCCGCGCCCCGGCTCATCACCGCACGCGCCGCCTCCAGCCGTGGCCGCATCATCGCCACCCACGCCTCGTGTCGCCCCGCCCGCCGGCCGTCCGGGCCGCGCACGTCGTCGTGGTAGGCGAACGCGCTGCCGGTGTTGTACGGCGGGTCGATGTAGACCAGGTCGAAGGTCTCACCCGCGGCGGCGAGCGCGTGCAGCACCGTGAGGTTGTCGCCCTCGATGAAGGTGTTCCACGGCACGCGCAAACCCTATCCACGTCGAGAGGTCACCTTTGGCCGGTCGAGAGGTCACCTTTGGCGGGTCGAGTGTCCGCCGTGCCGCCGGAAGTGACCACTCAACGCGCCGAAAGTGACCCCTCGAGGGGCAGAAAGTGACCTCTCGGCGGGAGGGTGAAATGCTCGGGGAGTGGCGCGATTCACCAGAGAAGAGCTCGAGACGTTCTACGGCGCCGCGGTGCCGGACCTGCTGCCGGGGCCCGGACAGGAGCTGAGGCTGCTGTTCGTCGGGATCAACCCCGGGCTGTGGACCGCCGCGACGGGCACCCACTTCGCCCACCCGGTCAACCGGTTCTACCCCGCGCTGTTCCAGGCCGGGATCATCGACCGTCCGATCAGCCCTGCCGACGGCATGACCGAGGCCGACCGTGAGCACCTGCGCGAGCGCGGCATCGGGATCACCAACCTGGTGCACCGCGCCACCGCCCGCGCCTCCGAGCTGGGCGCCGAGGAGCTGCGCGAAGGCAGCAAGGCCCTCACCGACCTCGTGCTGCGGCTGCGGCCGCGGGTGGTCGCGATGGCCGGGATCACGGCGTACCGGACCGCATTCGGGCTGCCCAAGGCCACCGTCGGCCGTCAGCCGACCATGCTGGGCGAGTCGGAGCTGTGGGTGGTGCCCAACCCGAGCGGCCTCAACGCCCACGAGACGGTGGCCTCGCTGGCGGCCGCCTATGCGGAGGCGGCGCGCGCGGCGGGCGTCATCGGGGCGCGCTAGCCACCAGTACGCCGAAGGCCACCATCCGGTTGTCGGTGTGGAACAGCTCGCTGCACGTGGTCAGCGTGATCAGCCGCTGCCCGGGCTGTTGCGCGGGCTCGATCCCGCCGGTCGGATTGCGCGGCAGCGGCGTGGTCACCCAGGTCGCCGTCATCGGCACCACCAGCGCGGATCCGGCGTTGGTCAGCCGGTAGGTGTAGGTCCGCGTGCGGGTCTGCACGATCACCTCGTCACCCGACCGCAGATCGGGCATCCGGCGCAGCGGCTCCCCGTGGGTGATCCGGTGGGCGGCCAGCGCGTAGTTGCCGACCTGGCCGGGACCCGCGGTGCCGGTGAAGTGGCCGTAGCCGGTCGCCAGCACCGCGGCGGAGGTGCCCTCGAGCACCGGCACGGCGTAGGAGGAGCCGAAGCGTGGGATCCGGACGATGGCGTCCGCCTCGCCCCACGACGTACGCACGGAGCCGTGTCCGCCGCGCCAGCCCTGCTCCAGCCGGCTGAGCGCCTGCTCCCGGTGCCGGTGGCTGACCCAGGTGGTGCCGTAGAACTCCCAGGCCACCCAGCCGAGCATGGCCAGGCCGGCCAGGATCAGGCCGAACCCGGTCCAGGTGAGGATCCGCCGCGCCCGCACCGGCGTGCTACCAACGCGGATGGATCGAGGCGCGCAGGTGGGTGTCGTAGATCCGGGTGATGCCCTCGAGCAACTCGGCCGAGAGCGCCGGCACCAGCCCGGCCGCGGCGTTGGACCGGGCCTGGTCCACGTTGCGAGCACCGGGGATCACGGTGGTGACGCCGGGCTGTTGCGCGCACCAGGCGATGGCCACCTGCGCGGGCGTCGCGCCCTCGGGGCCGTGCGCCCGAACCAGCTCGGCGAACTCCTTCGCCGCCGCCACGCCGGTCTCGTAGTCGACCCCGGAGAACGTCTCACCCACGTCGAACGCCTCGCCGTGCCGGTTGTAGCTGCGGTGGTCGTTGTGCGCGAACACGGTGTCGCGGTCGTAGCGACCCGAGAGCAGCCCACTGGCCAGCGGCACGCGCACGATGATGCCCACGCCCGCCCGCGCCGCGGCGGGCAGCACCTGGTCCAGCGGCTTGAGCCGGAACGCATTGAGGATGATCTGCACCGTGGCGGCGCCGTGGCGGATGGCGGAGAGCGCCTGGTCGCAGGTCTCGACGGAGACGCCGTACGCCGCGATGGCCTCGGCCTCGACCAGCGTGCGTAGCGCGTCGTAGGTGACCTCGTCGTCGATGGTTGCCGACGGCGGGCAGTGCAGCTGCACCAGGTCGAGGGTGTCGACGCCGAGGTTGCGCCGGGACCGATCGGTCCAGGCCCGGAAGCTGTCCAGGGTGTAGTTCTCCGGGATCTGCTCGACGCGGCGACCCATCTTGGTGGCGACCGTGACCGACGCCCCGGTGGAGCGCAGGAAGTCGCCGATGAGCTGCTCGCTGCGCCCGTCGCCGTACACGTCGGCGGTGTCGAAGAACGTGACGCCGGCCTCGACGCTCGCCTCCAGGACGGCACGGGCGTCGGACTCGCTGACCTCGCCCCAGTCGGCGCCGAGCTGCCAGGTGCCGAGCCCGACGATCGAGACGTCCTTGCCGGTGGTTCCGAGGGTGCGCTGCTCCATGGCCCCATCTTGTCCGATCGAGCGCCCGGGGAGCGAGCCAGGTGTCAGGCCTCGGTCTGAATCCAGTGCGCGACCGCCTCGCCGAAGATGCCGGCGCCGTCGGCGGTGGGGTGCAGCCGGTCGCCCTGGTAGGGCAGCTCGATGCCGAGCGTCGACATGTACGGCACCCGGGCGGCGGCGCACAGCCGCGCCAGCAGCGCGTCGACCGGGTACACGCTGTCGCCACGCTTCGGGGCCGCGGTCGGCCCGATGACGACCACTCGGTGGCCGTGCAGCACGCTCATCAGTCGGTGGAACCCGCTCACCACGTCGGCGGGCGGCTGGTCGGTGTCGTTGAGGCCGCCCTCGACCACCACCAGCGAGGCACCGCCGCGCAACGCCTCGGGGGCGCGGTCGGCGTACGACTCGTGGCGGCAGTGGGTCGCGCCCTCGCTGAAGCCGGAGCCGGAGAACGCGGCGACGTGCACCCGCCCGGGCAGGTACGACGGGAACGACCGGCCGATGTTCCACAGCCCGAAGCCGGCCGCCCACGAGTCGCCGATCACCAGCGTGCGCGGGCCGTGGCCGGTCACGATCGAGGCGCGCGCCACCGAGGCCGCCTGGGTGCGGGCGCACCACGACTCGGCCGCGCTGGCGCCGTCGTGCAGCAGCACCACCACGACGCCCAGGGTGGCGAGCACGGCCGCCACCGAGGCCGCCAGCACGAGCCGGATCCTTCTGGTCACCGGACCATGATCCGGCCGATACCGACGAGGCGCAGCAGATTCACTTAAACGTTGTACGACGACAGCTCCGCGGCCAGGTCCTCGTTGGCGCGGCCGGTGATCTCGGTGCCCTCGCCGGTGTGCTCCAGGTGGTCGATCTCGCCGTGCTGGTGCACCCGGTTGACCAGGTCGCCACGCTCGTAGGGCAGCAGCACGTGGAACGGCACGCCCGGCCGCGGCAGGTCGGCCTCGACCGCCGCCAGTGCCGCCGCGATGCCCTCGCCGGTGCGCGCGGAGACGGCAACGCTGTGCGGCTCCTCGCGCAGCAGCCGCTGGACCACCAGCGGGTCGGCGGCGTCGATCTTGTTGACCACCACCAGCTCCGGCACGTCGGCGGCGCCGATCTCGGCGAAGACCTCGCGCACCGCTGACAACTGCCCCTCCGGGTCCGGGTGGGAGCCGTCGACCACGTGCAGGATCAGGTCGGCGTCGGCGACCTCCTCCAGGGTCGACCGGAACGCCTCGACCAATTGGTGCGGCAGGTGCCGGACGAACCCGACGGTGTCGCTCATGGTGTAGACCCGGCCGTCGGCGGTGGTGGTACGCCGGGTGGTGGGGTCCAGCGTGGCGAACAGCGCATCCTCCACCAGCACGCCGGCGTCGGTGAGCCGGTTGAGCAGGCTGGACTTGCCGGCGTTGGTGTAGCCGGCGATCGCGACCGCGGGGATCTGGTTGCGCCGTCGAGTGGCCCGCTTGGTGTCGCGGGTCGACTTCATCTCGCGCAGTTCCCGGTTGAGCTTGGCGATCTTGGTGTTGATCCGGCGCCGGTCGGTCTCGATCTTGGTCTCACCGGGGCCGCGGCCACCGATGCCGGCGCCGCCGGCGACCCGGCCACCGGCCTGGCGCGACAGGTTGCCGCCCCAACCGCGCAGGCGCTGCTTCATGTAGTTGAGCTGGGCGAGCTCGACCTGGGCCTGACCCTCCTTGGACTTCGCGTGCTGGGCGAAGATGTCGAGGATCAGGGCGGTCCGGTCGACCACCTTGACCTGGAGGCGGTCCTCGAGGTTGCGCAGCTGGCTGGGCGCGAGCTCACCGTCGCAGATCACCGTGTCCGCGCCGGTG
>Ga0164242_10004319_pt1 | contig 15986 bp, 19 predicted proteins | sample OricomgcompostMG_FD_108783 | JGI IMG/M metagenome (GOLD analysis project Ga0164242, IMG submission 108783) | Miracle-Growth compost microbial communities from Emeryville, California, USA - Original compost - Miracle growth compost (MG) ... | reverse complement strand
TATTGAAAATGAACTCAATAGTGCGAATGACAATCCGATCATCGATGCTGAAAATGAATGTGTATTACACGGTGGACATTTTTATGGTGGTCATATCGCATTTGCCATGGATAGTTTAAAAAATATGATCGCTAATATTGCGGATTTACTCGATCGCCAGATGGCGCTGCTGGTAGATAGCCGTTATAACCATGATTTGCCGGCGAATTTATCCGGCGCCAAAGGCAGGCGTGCTGCTATAAATCATGGTCTGAAAGCATTGCAGATTAGTGTATCGGCGTGGACGGCGGAAGCACTTAAATTAACCATGCCGGCCTCGGTATTTTCACGTTCAACGGAATGTCACAATCAAGATAAAGTCAGCATGGGCACCATAGCCGCGCGTGATTGTCTGCGGGTATTAGCACTGACTGAACAGGTAGTGGCGGCATTATTAATTACCGTTCGCCAAGGTATCTGGTTGCGCTGCGCGCAGCAAAATAAACTTAAATTAACAGCGCCAGTGGCAGCCATGCAAAATACTTTAGCCGCTGATATTCGTCCTATTGAAGAAGACCGCATGTTAGAGCCTGATTTACGCTTGCTGTTGCAACACATTCAAACACGTAAATGGAGATTATATGAATAACGATAAATCGCAGTGGACGGCTGAAGTCGTTATACCAGTACAATTTTATGATGTTGATTTAATGGAAGTGGTTTGGCACGGTAATTACGTGCGTTATCTGGAAGTTGCCCGCTGCGCGTTGCTGGATAAAATTGATTATAATTATTTACAAATGAAAGCCTCTGGTTATGCCTGGCCTGTGATCGATATGCATTTGCGTTATATTGCACCTGCTACCTTTAGCCAGCAAATTAAAGTACGCGCTGCGCTGGTTGAATGGGAAAATCGGTTAAAGATCGATTATTTAATTACAGATGTAACAAGCGGACGTCGTTTGACACGCGCCAGCACTATCCAAGTTGCAGTAAATATGGCAACCCAAGAAATGTGTTTTGCCTCACCGCCGATATTATTAGAAAAGTTAGGAGTTCAGCCATGTTAAAAGCATTTTTCAGCGCCTGCGCGATTATCCTGAGCTTAATATTAACAATAATGCCTGCGCAAGCGGCTGCACCTATTGCGCAAATTCAAGCTATGTTAGTTAAACCCAATATTATGTGTGGGCGTTTTGATCAAACCAAACAATTAACCGGTATAAAAAAACCCTTAACTTCAACCGGCCGTTTTTGTGTGGTCGCTAATAAAGGTGTGCTATGGCGTACCTTGCAACCTTTTCCTAATATTCTGCGTTTAACACAGAATGAAATTATACAGGTACAGGATAATCGCACTTCCATGCGCTTGGATGCTAAACAAGAACCGGTGGTACGCATGATTAACAGCGTATTATTTTCACTGCTGGCGGGTGATTTAAGTCAATTAGATAAAGTATTTGCACTCAATGGCAGTGTGCAGCATAACCAGTGGACTGTAACGCTTAAAGCACGTGCACCTGAATTAGCCAAAGCCATTGGTGATATTAGCCTAACGGGCGGCAAGCATGTAGAACAGGTCACTATGATTGAACCTAATGGTGATCGTACGCATATTATTTTTTCTGATATTAAAAGCGGTAATGCTGCTATGACAGCCGCAGAAGGAGCATTGTTTGAGAAAAAGTATACATAATTGCTTAGCACTGTTGTGGTTATTAATTGTTAGCTTATTACTGGCTCATAATGCTTATTTATGGCTGGATAAGCGCATTACACTGAATACCGATATCCTCGCGCTGTTGCCAAAAGAACAACGCGATCCGGTTTTGCAGCAGGCAGTTAATCATATGGTGGATTCCGCGCAGCAGCAGGTGGCTGTATTAATAGGCGCTACTGATTGGGGCCAAGCAGTGCGTGCGGCAGATGCTTATAATGCGGTTATTCATTCACGTCCTGATTTAATCCAAGCCAACCGTGCTGTTTCGGCGCAAACCCAAAATGACTGGCTGGCGTTGTTTGCCAAAAGCCGTTTAAATTTATTAACGCCCACACAGCAAATGAATTTACAGACGCAGCCGCCGCAATATTGGGTCGATAATGCGCTTAGCAGCTTATATAATCCTTTTGCAGGTCCTAAATTAGGCAATTGGCAGGATGATCCTTTTGGTTTATTTATGGGATGGATACAGGCGCGTGCACAGGAAACTCCCGTGCGGCCACGGGATGGAAAATTATTTGTTGCCGATCAAAATCATGCTTATGTAGTGTTGTTAATGCAGTTGCGCACGCCGGCATTTGCCATGCCGACACAACAGGCCGTAATACCTTTATTAGAACGTGCAAACGCCGCTGCGCGCGCAGCAGTTCCGCAGGTTAGCATTATTTCTGCTGGGGTGGTGTTACACGCAGCGGCGGCCAGCCAGCAGGCCAGTCATGAAATGTCTACCATAGCAGTAGGTTCTTTGCTGGGAATTATTTTATTAATGTGGCTGACTTTCCGTTCATTAAAACCCATTGTATTAATTGGTTTGTCCATTGGTGTTGGTTGTTTAGGCGCTTTTTCTGTGTGCTGGATTTTATTCGGGCAAGTGCATTTATTAACATTAGTATTTGGCGCCAGCTTAATTGGAGTGGCGCAGGATTATGGGATTTATTTTCTGTGCAGCCGCTTAGGTGCAGCATCAACGTTAGATTCACGTCAATTATTACAGCGTTTGTGGCCAGGTTTAATCTTAACATTAACAGCGGCCGTTGTGGGTTATGCAGGATTAGCATTAACACCATTTCCTGGTTTACAGCAAATGGCATTATTTTCCGGCTTAGGTTTGTTATTTGCCTGGTTAAGTGTGGTGTGCTGGTTTCCGGTATTGATTAAGCCGGATACTTTAAAAATCACGCCATTTGCCAAACAATTCGGCGCCAGCCGTGCTTATTGGCCAACTGTGCAAATGAATAAGCTAACAGGGTTGGCAGGATTATTATTGGTAGTATTTGCCGTGTTTGGCTTAACTAAATTAACAGTAAGCGATGATATCCGCGCTCTGCAGAAACCAGCACCGGTTTTATTAGCGGATCAAATTAAATTGAGTCAATTACTCGATGCGCCATCACCCGTACAATTTTATTTAGTGCGCGGTGCTAGTGAAGAAAAAGTGTTGCAGCATGAAGAGGCGCTAAAACGTTTATTAGAACCGTTAATTCAGCAAAAAATTATGAGTGGTTATCAGGCGATGTCAAACTGGGTGCCGTCAGTACACATGCAAACTGCCAACCAGACTCTGGTAAAAAATAAATTGTATGCTGATAACGGACCTTTAAAAGACCTCGCAGTTAAATTAGGTGAAAATAATGCCTGGGTTAAGACAGTAAAAAATCATATGCTGGCTGCAGGCGCATTAATAACGCCGGCTGAATTTTTAAAAACGCCCGCCAGTGATCCGTGGCGTTATTTATGGTTAGGGAAGGTTGAGGGCGGTTATGCCAGTATCGTGGCGTTACGTGGCTTAAATAATTATGCCAATTTACCGCAACTACAAAAAATTGCCGGACAAATCCAAGGTGTGCAATGGGTAGATAAAGTCAGCGCAATTTCTGCTGTGCTTAAGTATTACCGGCAATATATGAGCTGGGTAGTGGTGGGTGCTTATCTCACTATTTATTTATTATTATTGATACGTTATCGCAGCGCGGCCTGGCGCGTGTTGATATCACCGGCATTAGCCAGTGTTACAACGTTAGCATTGTTGGGTATTTTTGCGGTGCCGCTGCAATTATTTCATGTGTTGGCTTTAATGCTTATTTTAGGATTAGGGGTTGATTATGGTATTTTTCTGCAGGAGCAACCCCATCGGCATGAATGTTTTGCCTGGCTAACCGTGGGCTTATCTGCAGTCAGTGCACTGTTATCTTTCGGTTTATTGGCTTTAAGTAAAACTCCACCACTACACGCATTTGGACTGACTATGCTGATTGGCATGGCGATCGTGTGGCTGCTCGCTCCCTGTTTTGGAAGACATGAAAAAGAGTAATTAAAAAAATGAATGTCGAACAATCTATTGAATTCTGTGATGTATTAATTATCGGTGCAGGCCCTTCCGGCGCAGTAGCGGCTGCTTTACTGCGGCAGCAGGGCAGGCATGTCATTATTGTTGAACGCGAACAATTTCCCCGTTTTAGTATTGGTGAAAGTTTATTGCCACAGTGCATGGAATATTTAGAACAAGCCGGACTGTTGCGGGCAGTGGTAGAAGCTGGCTTTCAATTTAAAAATGGTGCAGCGTTTGCGCACGGTGATCAGTATACGGAATTTGATTTCCGCGATAAATTTTCACCGGGCTGGGGCACCACTTATCAGGTACAGCGCGCGCAGTTTGATTTTATTTTAGCAAACGAAGCTGCACGTCAAGGCGCGGAAATACGTTATAAGCATGAAGTGGTTGCAGCCGATTTTACCGCTAAAAAACCGCGCGTTACCATTAAATCATCGGAGGGTAAGCAATATCATATTGAGGCTTATTTTGTATTAGATGCCAGCGGTTTTGGCCGCGTGTTACCACGTTTATTGCAGCTGGAAATACCTTCGGCGTTTCCAGTGCGCAGCTCTATCTTTACCCATATTGAAGATGGTATTCCTTTAAATGGTTTTGATCGTAATAAAATTCGTATTAGCATTCATCCAGACCATTGTGATGTGTGGTATTGGCTGATCCCTTTTGCCAATGGGCGTTGTTCGTTGGGTGTAGTCGCCGAGAATAGTTTGCTTGAGCGTTATGCCGGCACTAAAACAGAACGTCTGCAAGCATTGATTAATGAATATCCTTCACTGCAAAGATTATTAGCCCATGCAAACTGGGATACACCGGCTAATCAAATATCCGGTTATGCTGCTAATGTTAAATCACTCTGGGGCAATGGTTATGCGTTATTAGGCAATGCGGGTGAATTTCTCGATCCTGTTTTTTCATCAGGTGTCACCATTGCGGTTAAATCCGCCAGCATGGCGGCCGCAATGTTGCAGCGACTGTTTGCCGGTGATGCCGTTGATTGGGAAAATGATTATGCAGTACCCTTAAAACGAGGTGTTAATACTTTTCGTACTTTTGTTGAATCCTGGTATGCCGGTGGTTTTCAAAAAATTATTTTTTATCAAAAACAGCAACCGGAAATTCGCCGTATGATTGCGGCAATTCTGGCAGGTTATGCCTGGGATCAGAACAATCCTTTTGTGCGTGAAAGTAAACGGCGATTAACGGCTTTGGAGATAATATGTTCACAAGATTAATACCTTATTTTGTTATATTAAATTTATTAATAGTATTGTCTGGTTGTGCCACTACCCATCCCGTGCAAACTACACCACCGGCGCGCATCGGTTTGCAATTAGCGCCTGCTACCTTAGGCCAATCACTGAATCTGCAACAACATCTCACCGTAGCACGTGCGGGTCATATTTATAATCTCGATACCGTATTGCAAATTGATCCGCAACAACTAGATTTAGTTGGCCTTGCTTTGGGGCAACGTGTCATGACACTGCATTATGATGGCAAGACTTTGCAAACCTGGCGCTATCCCCGATTGCCGTCACAGGTCAGTGGTGAGAATGTGTTAGAAGATATTGAGCTTACGCTATGGCCTGCCCATGCTATCCGCCAGGCGTTACCGGCTGGCTGGTCTATTATCGATAGCCATAAGCGCCGTACGATACTGTTAAACAACATACCTGTAGTAATTATCGATTATTCGAGCAGTGGACGTCGTTGGGGCAGTAAGGTAGTATTAACCAATCTGCGCTATCACTACCAATTAACCATCCAGTCCGTAGCCATTTAAATCTGACCATGACACTATGATGCTTTATCTGAATCAACTCGGACTGGCCTGTTCACTAGGCTTTACGCACACCGAGATAAAACAAAATTTATTTGCGGGGCAAAGCGGTATTCAATTAACTGATCGCTATACCTCAGGTCGTCTGTTGCCGCTGGGTTGTTTACCAAAATCCGATGCGGTTTTGCCAGATAAAAATCAATTGCCTTTACGCGAACGTAGCCGTAATAATCAAATTGCATTGGCGGCGCTTGCTACCATACATGATGCAGTAAACGCCGTGATTACACGTTATGGCACTGATCGAATAGGCGTTGTGATCGGCACGAGTACTTCTGGTATTGCTGAAGGTGAAGCGGCTTTTCGCCAGCATACCATTGATGGCACGTTACCAGCGCGATTTCATTATGGTCAACAGGAAATGGGATCGCCTGCGGCTGCATTAGCCGAAATATTAAAGATTACCGGTCCCGCCTATACCCATTCCAGTGCCTGCGCATCCAGCGGTAAAGCCATGGCAAGCGCTGCGCGTTTAATTAAAATGGGTTTGTGTGATGCCGTGTTAACAGGTGGTGTTGATTCGCTCTGTGCATTTACAGTAGCAGGATTTTCTGCGCTTGAATTAGTTAGTAATACGCGCTGCAATCCTTTAAGCATTAATCGTAATGGTATTAATATTGGTGAAGGCGCCGCCTTATTTTTAATGAGTAAAGAACCGGCTACCGTTGCATTGCGTGGTTGGGGCGAATCATCCGATGCATATCATATTTCAGCGCCTGATCCTGCTGGTGTAGGCGCACGTTTAGCCATTGAGCAAGCACTTGCGCGTGCCAATATTACAGCTAAACAGATTGAGTATATTAATCTGCATGGTACTTCCACTTTACAAAATGATGCGATGGAATGTGAAATTATTCATGATTTATTGGGTGCGGAAATACCGGTCAGTTCTACCAAAGCCTTTACCGGACATACCTTAGGAGCAGCCAGTGCAATTGAAGCCGGTTTATGCTGGCTGGCCATGCAGGATGATAATAAAACGGGTTTGTTACCACCGCATTTATGGGATGGCATGATGGATCCGGCGTTACCGCCATTAACCATCGCAGAAAAAAATCTCAGTTTAGGACATCCATTACGTTGGGCCTTAAGTAATTCATTTGCTTTTGGTGGCGCCAATGCAACTTTAATATTGGGGCGCGAATAATATGACATTCCCTGCTATGCGTGCGTTAGTGCCGCAATCGGATGCGATGGTGTTATTGGATCGTGTTATTGCGGCCGATGCAGAAAGTTTATGCGCAGAAGTTACCATTCGGCCAGACAGTTTATTTTATAAAGACAAAGGTGTAGGCGCCTGGATTGGTATTGAATATATGGCGCAGACGATTGCCGCTTATGCTGGTTATATCGCCTTACAACACGGCGAGCCGGTTAAAGTGGGTTTTTTATTAGGTGCACGCCGTTATGAATGTACGCAGGATTTTTTTGCATTGGGCACTACTTTGCAAATTTACGCACGTTGTCTTTTACAAGCCGATAATGGTCTGGGTTCATTTGAATGTACGATTAGCGCGCATAATAAAATAATCGCCCAGGCAATTATTAATGCATTTCAACCGGATAATTTACAGCAATTTTTAACAGGTACTATAAGTGAATAAAACCATATTAATTACAGGTTCCAGCCGTGGCATTGGAAAAGCCATTGCATTACGTCTTGCGCGTGAAGGTTACGATATTGTGTTGCATTTTAATTCGCAGCGTCAGGCGGTGGATGCAGTCGCTGCAACCATTAATACTTTAGGTCGCCAGGTGCGCGTATTGCAATTTGATATCGCACAACGTGAAACCACTGCAGCAACCTTGCTGGCAGATGTAGAAAAACATGGTTGCTATTATGGTGTGGTTTGTAATGCAGGTATTGCGCGCGATAATGCTTTTCCTGCTATGTCAGGAGCCGATTGGGATAGTGTATTAAGAACTAATTTAGATGGTTTTTATAATGTGCTTAATCCATTAATTATGCCGATGGTGCAACAACGTCAGCCAGGTCGTATTGTTACGCTGGCATCGGTTTCCGGATTAATTGGTAATCGTGGCCAGGTCAATTATAGCGCGGCGAAAGCAGGTATTATTGGCGCAACCAAAGCACTCGCGCTAGAACTTGCTAAGCGCAGGATTACGGTTAATTGTGTAGCGCCTGGTATGATTGAAACGGATATGAGTGCAGAAGCGCCGCTTGAAGAAATACTTAAATTAATTCCATTGCGCCGTATTGGCAAACCAGAAGAAGTAGCCGCGGCTGTTAGTTTTTTAATGTCAGAAGAAGCTGCTTATATAACGCGGCAAGTAATTTCAGTGAATGGGGGTTTAGCATGAATCGTCGGGTCGCCGTTACAGGGATGGCCGGGATTAGTCCAATTGGAAATGATTGGCACAGTGCACAAAAACAATTACGCAGTTACCGCAACGCTATTGTGCGTATGAATGACTGGGAACAATATCAAGGCTTGCACACGCAATTGGGTGCGCCTGCCGCTGCGTTTACTTTATCAAAACGTTTCACGCGTAAAACGACGCGTGGTATGGGACGCGTGGCATTAATGGCGGCACGTGCGAGTGAGCTGGCCTTAATTGATGCCGGTTTAATCGACGACCCTATTTTAAAAAGTGGCATGGTGGGTATTGCTTATGGTTCCTGCACCGGCACGCCGGAAGCCATCGGTGCATTTAATACCATGCTGGTTGAAAAAACGATTAAAGATATTAACGCGACTACCTATATTAAAATGATGCCGCATACTGCGCCGGTTAATATTGGCGTGTTTTTCGGTATTACGGGCCGTATTATTACCACATCCAGTGCGTGCACTTCCGGTAGCCAGGGTATTGGTTATGCCTATGAAGTCATACGCAGTGGCCGGCAACGCGTAATGATTGCCGGCGGCGCCGAAGAATTATGTGCCACTGAAGCGGCGGTATTTGATACGCTTTACGCAACGAGTGTGCGTAATGATAATCCAGCCATTACGCCCAGCCCATTTGATGCACAGCGTGATGGACTTGTTATCGGCGAAGGTGCGGGGAGTTTAATTTTAGAAGATTTAGAGCATGCGCTTGCGCGTGGTGCGAAAATTTACGCAGAAATAGTCGGTTATGGCACCAACAGCGATGGTTGTCATGTCACTAATCCTAATGCAGATACGATGCGAATTGCCTTGGAATTAGCTTTGCAGGATGCGCATTTACCGCCGTCAGCGATTGGTTATATCAATGCGCATGGTACGGGTACACAGCAAGGCGATGTAGCGGAATCACAGGCAACGGCTCAAGTATTTGGCAACAAAACACCGATTAGCTCCTTAAAAAGTTATATGGGGCATACGTTAGGTGCGTGTGGTGCCTTAGAAGCCTGGCTGAGTATCCAGATGTTGCAAGATAACTGGTATGCACCTACCATTAATCTCATGCAGGTCGATCCGCAGTGCGCTGAATTGGATTATATTATGGGTGAAGGACGTACCCTGCAGTGCGAATATGTGATGTCAAATAATTTCGCTTTCGGTGGTATTAATACATCGTTAATTTTTAAAAAATATTAATCGCTAATTAAATAACGAGGAATGGCATTATGAAAAAAATATTTGCAGTGTTCATTGCATTAGGTATTTTGCTGACTGCTAGCACAGTGGCTGACGCACGTAATACAGCCTATTATCTTCCCATTAAGGCAGCGATGAATTCTAAGCCGGGCACATTGGATGGTACCGTAAAATTCTATTTTGCGGGTCAATCTCATCCGCGCGTGTTGCAGGATTTTGGTTCGGATATTTCTAATCGTAAAACAAATGCTTTTGGCAAATCTGATTTAACTGCTTGTAACTGGGCTTTTTTATCGGGTCTGGTTGCATTACAACAACAGGCGCATAAACGCGGCGCTAATGCGGTAATTAATATCGTCAGCTACTACGATAAAAGAACGATGGCCAGCAGTACTCAATTTGAATGTCATGCCGGTGGTGTGGTTGCTGGTGTTACGCTGAAAGGTGATTTAGTTAGAATTGCCAATAGCTGATTTTGGTATACCATGCATCACATTTCGCGCAAGCTTAATAGCTGTTTGCCGTGGCTATCAAAATTTTCTGGCTTTAACCAGCGTTGCAATTTAGTTTTTAACGCGGGCCATTCGCTATCAATAATCGAGAACCAGGCGGTATCGCGATTACAGTTTTTAACAACAAGGTGTTGACGGAAAATACCTTCAAATTTAAAACCTAAACGTTGCGCGGCATTGCATGAAGCTTGATTGAGTGCGTTACATTTCCATTCATAGCGGCGTCCAGCTATCACCCGGATTATCGATTGCTAATGATTCAAATAATTTCACTGTATGCTTGTCAATATCGAGTGGTTCCAGTATGCAATAATGACCGTGCATAGCTGTTTTTGGTGGTAGTTTAGCAGGTTGCCAGTTTTCTATGGAATAACCTATTGGTTGATTAAATTCATTTTTTTCGTGCATGATAAAATTATCTGTCATTATTTATAATGTTAATGCAATCTCAGGAACAGGAGATGAATCATCGTGTTGATACTTTTCAGGTCTAGTTGCTTTCCCAGTTAAAACAGGGCTGGATGTTGGATTAGCAATAAGTGCTTGCAGGCTTTGCTGGTCTCTGCTGGAATCGGAAGGCGCAATATCATCATTCTGATTTTCCACGTTTGCAATGACCGCAGGTGCTGTGGCGTGTTGCAGCCTGGTACTAAAATAGGAATAACCAAAAATGGCGGTAAATAAAATGCTGAAACAAATAATAAGAACAGTGCGATGAGTTGCAGTTGTTTCAGCCACTGTGAATCCAGTGAATAATAAAAAATAAAGTGCAGTGAAGCTATTTTCAATAATATGCGGCCAACGCAATTTTTTATTAAATAGCATATGAGTGTCAGTAGAAGGCGGTTGTTGCCAGCCTTGATAAGATTGGTAGAGAGCATACAGACCACTGGGAACATAGCGTACGGTCATGCTGGCAGGCGAAGTAAGCGTATTTAATTCAGGCCGCGCCATCTGAATGATTTCCTGCACACCAAATATAATGCCACGCGTTATCGCAAAACCACGCAATAATTCGAAGAACGTATCAAACATTTTTGCAATTATTCCACGTGGTAGAGCGCCTACGCATAATTTTCTTAACTGATTTCTGGTTGCTGAGTTTGATAGAATTGCAATGAGTATGCATGGCGCAACTTCTGCTCCCCAGAAAATTTCCTGCAGGACTTTTTCTTTTTCCTGATAAGTAGTTTCATCCATACCTCTGAGCGATAATGTATGCATGAAAAGAATAAAGCCTAAATAGAAATAGTGCATGCCTAAGATATCTACAATAGCATTCCAACATTTTAAAATTAATTGTGCAGGTATTTTTTGTTGCGTTTTAACGCGCTGAGCGATAATTTGCAGTGTAAAATTAATGGCAGCCGCACTTAATGCAATATAGCTGGATTGCAGTTCGATAGTCTGGCTGCATAACTCTTCCGCTGGCATACAATGCTGAATCACTCGCTGATATTGCACCCAGTTGCTATCAAAGGAACCGGTAGCATCAATAGTATTAGCGGTTAGATTTAAAAAGCTTTTTAAAAAGCGCGTAAGCTTAGAGTTGACAGCCGGAGGCTGTGGTTGCAGTGGTCTTTGCTCAGACCGGTTACGGAAATGATCAAATAGTCTCATCATAATCGATTATTCACCATGGACCGCCACAATTAATACAGATGCTATCGCCATTAATTAATATGACGATGTGTTGTAACAATGTCTTAGGAATTAAAAAAGCTTTATCGTTATCATCATTTGGCAAATCCAGCTGATAAATTACCTGTTTGCTATTAGGGGTATGGATTATATTTTTGATATGAGCATTATAATAAATTATATCGTGGTTATTTTTAATGGCGATAATTTTGGCATCAAATGGATGATGATTATTCGTTTTAAATGCTTGTTGCATGGTTTGATAATATTGTTTTTGTGGCATAAAGCTAGCTGATTTTAATTGTGGCTGTGCTTTTAATGTTTGATCAAAATAAGTAAGCCATGGATCAGGTTTAGTTATTGTTAAGAGATAGCTCTTTGCATTTTTTTGCAAAATACCAGTAGGAGCTGTTTGAATTAGCATAACATGTTCTTCGCTGACATTATTAGCAACAGCAGGGCTTATATGATGTAACGTCATAAGCAGAAATAAGCCTATGATAATAGATGTTGTCTTTACGGTATACATATTAGAATTTTTACCATAAAGAGCGCTTTATATCTGTCGCAAAAATAGCGCTAATTTTTGTAAGTAATACAGCAGCCTATGTGTGAAAATATATTTATTGAAATATAGCCAAATCATATTATAATTTTCCCAGGCCAATAGCTTTAAAGGAATAATATAAAGGTATCAGCGGCTGCTGGATATGCTCTTGCGTAAGTAACTTCACCCTGGATGTGTTATCTCATAATTTTGCGGATGCATCGCAAGCCATTTATCAATGTGTGCTTAATCATTGTTTGCCTTATGCCATTTGTTTACAGGATGCACACGGAGCGTAATTAGCCTTTTATTAAATTTAATAATTTTTGAGGTATTTATGAAAATAGAGCTACTAGAAGATTATCAGGATGTATTACGGCAGATAAAAAATAGTAAAGAACCTATCATCATGTCGGAACTTATAAAAAATCTTTATGGATGTGTCAAAGAAGATAGGCAAAAGTATGGCCAATTTAAAAGCAAAGTAAACAATATTATTCGGCAATTAAAGAGAAAGGATATGGTAACAGATGGGAAAATTGCGAAGGAAAGAAAAAGTAAAGGCGTAGCATTTGGCTATGTCCTTACTGAAACAGGCGAAAACTATTTTAGGGGAAATACGCTTTTAAATACCCCTGTCAAGCAAAGAAAGCCGCTTATTATGAAAATAAAACTACCACAACCTGTGATTGTAAAACCAGCTATCTCTGAAATACAGTCAAACCCTCCTTCTTTAGAACAAGTACAAGCGTCTATTGGACAAAAACGTACTTTTGCTGAAGTAGAATCTGTAAAACAGCCTCCCCTTGTAAGTCAGGAATTATTTCTAAAGCAAGCTTTTAAGCAGTTAAAAACTTACTCAGTAGATCCTGCGTATTCCCAGGTTTTAAATACGCTTTATGAAGAAGGGCAAGACATAAAAGAAAGCCGATTGGTAATTAATGAAGAACAACTACCAGAAGCTGTTAATTTAGAGTGGAGATTTCCGCAATTAAAAAAACTTTAAATATTGATAACATTAGCAAATAAAGGTGTTAAAACAGGTAGATTGCAAATATATTTTTCCTGAATGGGGCAGTGAAAACACTGGTGTGAATATATTTAATAATTATGCCGTTTAATTTGCTGGCTGTGCGGTACCGCATTGCCAGCACTGCGCAAACTGTGCTTCTAGTTGTTCACCGCAGTTTGGGCATTGCCAGGGTTTGCCTGTTATCGGAATGGCTTGGTTGGCTTTAATTATGGTTTGTGCATCCTGGAGTTGGGCATCGTTAACCAGCCATAATTCTGGCCAGCATTCAATAGGGGGGATTTCACCCATGCCGCCAGTTAGATAATAGTTCTTCATAACACAAATAACCCCTTGATTTTCCAGGATATTTTTTAGATGGGCGACCAGGCCTAAATCGGGTGAACTGAATACTTTTTGCATGGCAATTTTACGGCAATGAATGTTTAATAATAAATAGTATGACAAATATCTTATCTTAAAAACACACCTTTTATTTACAAAATGTCTGGTTGTAAAGAAACTGTCTATTTATCAAAGTTAAAAAATAGTTTAGTATCGTAGCCTGTAGCAAATAGAGCAACAGGAGGTTTCAGACATGGTAAAAAAAGTCGGTTATGCTCAGGGCTCGGTATTGGAGCAAGATGTTCTGCAACAAATGAAGGTGTTAAAACGAGCAGGTTGCAAATATATTTTTCCTGATTGGGGCAATGAAACTCAAGAAAAGCGCAGCGGTTTACAGGAAGCGCTTAAACATTTACATGAAGGCGATACTTTAGTTGTGTGTAAATTGAAAGCTTTAGGTAGCTCCACTGCTAATTTAATTGAAGTTATTAAGGGCTTAAAAAAACAGGGGGTAGGCTTTAAAAGCGTGCAGGATAATATTGATATTGCCAGCAATAATAGCGAACAGCTTTATAATATTTTTAACTCATTAATTGAATATCAGCGCGATATTATTCGCGAACGTACTCATGCAGGTTTAGAAGCTGCCCGCGCACGTGGCAGAAAAGGCGGCAGACCTAAAGCAATTGCACCTAAACAAATTGCTGCTATTAAAAAATTGCATGCAGATAAAAATAACTCCATTACCAGTATTTGCAAAATGTTTAACATCAGCCGGCCGACTTTATATGCTTATTTGAAGCTGTAAAAAAAGGTAGGTTTTTATTACTTTAAGTCTATTTATCAAAGTTAAGAATAGAGCAATAAACAGTAGTAAAAACCATACTTAACATGAGTATTTGCTACGAATATGCACCCTTTCAATCATCCTATAATATTCTCTTATTCCTTTTATCAATCTATCGATTATGGCAACCAATACACAGGCTTTTGATTTCTTAAAGACCGCTTACAGAGATATCTGGCAATCCTATTCAGCCGATGATTTAGGCAGGCATTATAATAAAAAATTACGCGCTCATTCAGCCGGCAGAGCGGTTTATTTCGAAGAGCTTCATAATTTACTCAAACAGCATTCGGGTGATTTAGGCTATATGCAGCCAAAGTTTCATCATGTGGCTGCGCACGGGCAACATCAATTAGTGGCCTGGTTTACTACAATGCATTACTACCCAAATGGTCATGAAGCTTACCATTTGCATACTATGGCGAATTACACCATTAAGGATGACAAAGTCGTTAACCTTGAATTTATGTGGGATAAACCGATAGATTTTGTTCTGCAACGCCAGTATTCAGCGGCATCACTGTTGCGTATTGCGAATCCAGCAATTGGTAAAGCACTTTCCCAGCGCGAATTACAATGTTTTTTTTATTTAATTCAAGACCGTTCAGCAAAAGAAATTGCTAATATCATTCATATTTCCAAACGTACGGTAGAAGCGCATATTAACAAAATTAAAAGCAAACTTAATTTACTAAATTCACGCGATATTATTGATTTTGCCATTGCTAATGGCTATTTAACGATAGCGCCTATTTTTAACAGTATTTTACCTTCTCTTAATGGAGACTCTCATGAATCAAACTGAAGCGAAAAATTATTTGCAAGCAATTGCTAATATCTGGACCAAGGGTGATATAAAACAGCTTGAAAAATATTATGCCCAGGATTTTCAAGCGAATTATTATGGCAATAAGATTCATTTTAATGATTTAGTTAATCGGCTTAATTATCTTAATTTACATCAGCGGGATCGCAAAATGGATATTTTTGATGTGATGACTGAGCCAGATAAAATCGCTGTGCGTTTTCATTATTATGCAATAGATGATGTCGATGGCGTTATCAATACGGAAGGTCTTGCAATTTATCACTTGAATAAAGAACAAAAAATTGTGCGTGCCTGGTCTTTTGCTGATAGGTCTATTGATTATATTAAATAGACATACCGAATGTGCTAAATCTGAAAGTTCCGGTGGTAAAAGTTGATGGAAATTACTGATGGAAAAAATGAACAATACGGCCTATGGCAATTGCGAAACAGCCTGTTTCGCAAAGTTTAATTGAGGATAGAGTTGAGCAAATCGACGCATAAGTACTTGCATAAATATTAGCCAGTTTTGTTTCCCTGGATTTTTGCTGACACTCAATCCAGGCTACTCGCTGTAATGTGTCCCCAAGGTAATTGGTCCACAGTCTGTGGGCTTTTGGTAAAGTTAGGATATTCCTTTACTAAAATTCTCATTCTTTTAAGATTGGTAATAGAAAATCCCTGCATCTGTTAAATATTTAAAATCAACTGCTCACTAACGGTATTTATTGCTTTTTCTTCATCACGAAAATGTACACCAACTCCCAGTAATCTTACTGGCAATTGGTAACGTTGATAGGCAGTCTGGCAAAGCTGTTGGAAAACATTGAGTTTTAAATCTGCCGAAATACATTCAGCCGT
>Ga0164242_10004318_pt1 | contig 15988 bp, 28 predicted proteins | sample OricomgcompostMG_FD_108783 | JGI IMG/M metagenome (GOLD analysis project Ga0164242, IMG submission 108783) | Miracle-Growth compost microbial communities from Emeryville, California, USA - Original compost - Miracle growth compost (MG) ... | reverse complement strand
TCCAACCCAGCGTGCCGTACATGGCCAGCGGGTTTTCGGTGTTACCGTCGGTGTAGCGGAAGGTCTTGATGCTTTGCAGGTCAGTGATACCGTAGGCGTCCTGACCGAAAACATAGCTGGTGTGGACATCCACGCCGGAAGCACCGCTTACGGTCGGGATGTTGTTGCTGCGGACAAAGCGGATGCCGTTGAAGGTGGTGATTTCACCCTTCTTCAAGTTGCCATTTGTGCCTGCTACGCTGCGGATAGCGGCGTCACGGAAGTCGCTGTCTTTCATCAGCTGTTGTTCAACAACCGGGTCAATGACAGCCACGAACATACCGTCAGCAAACTCGCTGGCACCGTTCAGGCGCAAGTTCGTTACGGCGCTGGCAAAGGTGCTCATCGTTGCGGTATCGGTAGCGGCCAAGTCAGTCCGAGCCGAGTTACCGGTTCCAGCGTAGATAACGCCGGTACCAGCCACAACGACCGAGTTGATCTGACGGTCATAGCTGCGGGCAGCCTGTTGGGCCAAGCGCTGCAAACCGGCCTGAACTGAGTCGTGAGCCGGTGTCAGCATGGCCAGGTCGGTCAACTTCAGCACACCGCCGAGCTGGTCGATGGTGGCGTTGACTTTGGTTGAAACCAGTTCAACCGCGTCGGGGTTAACACCCTCGGTCAGGGTGCTGGTTACCGGGTCAAGCGCGTCGTAACCGACCCACTGGACTTCTTTACCGCCGTGAGCGGGGATTTTGGTTTTGCGACCGAACCGGTCAAGGACGGTCTGATACTTGGCGAGGGTGAGCAGTTTCTTGTCAAAATAAATCTGCAAGTCCTTGTCCACGCCAGCCGAAGTAGTAGTGAGAACTTCACTCATTTTTATTTACCTCGTTTGGTTTAGTTGTTAGGCGAGTGGAACATCTTTTATCCGGTCAAAGAGATCGGACAGCTCATTTTTGCCACTCGTGCCGGGTACTCCGCTCGGCGCGTCGGCGTTGGCCATCATCTTTTCGGTTGCCCGTTGGGCGTTGGCTTGGCCGATCGCTTCGCCTTGAGCTTTGGCTCCGGCGTAGGATTTAGCCGCGAATTTGGCTAATTTGCGGGCTGAGACATTAGAACCGACGAGAGTCGCCTGTGTGTCCGGGTTGATACCATTCGCAAGTAAGACCGCACGGGTGGCCTGTTGGCCGTCCGCTAACTGGTAAATCAGGCTGTCATTCAGCATTTCGCCGAACTCTTGGCCGATTTCCGGGTTGTAGTCCTTGCTTTGGGGATTAACCAGTGGGTTTTCGGCAACAGCGCTCATAATGTCGTCGTTTATAGCCCTTTGGTTTTGTTCAACCTGTAGGCTGTAAAGTTCCTGACTATTGCGCTCTTGCGCACCCTGTTGGCTGTTGAGCCAATTTATCCGGTCAATCTCCTGCGGCGTGTAATAGTCGCCGGTTTCCGGGTTTATCTCGTTCAGTAACTGCTGCCCATTGGCAATTTGGGCTTGTTGTGCCTCTAGTTCAGCGATCCGGCGTTGGGCCTCGCGGCGCTCATTAGCCATTTGCTGAAAACGCTCTTTGGAACTACCCTTTAGGCTGTCCCAGTCGTCTTGTCCAGTTACTTCTTTTGTCTCTGTTGGACTGTCGGCTGCTGTTTCTTCGGCTGGAGCGTCAGATTGGCTATCGCTAGCTTTTTCTGGTTCGCTTTCGCCTTCTGTGACTGCCGATGGGTCTAAGGACACGTCTTTGACGGCCTCAAACGCTTCATCCAAGGACTTGTCTTCGTTTTCTACGTCTGCTGAGTTCGTAGCGGCTTCGTCCAAAGCCTCGTCTTTTACAGCGGTGTCGTCTTTCGACATAGCATCTCCTTAAATCCATATCCCATAACCACGGCCAAGATGGTTAATTGTTATTCAGCTTCGCAATCGAACGGTTCGACAAGTTGCGGTTTGACCTCGATAATTACGCGGTCATCTATCATTGCCGCTGCATTTAGCGAGTAGTAGTTCTTCCCAATAAGCACATAAACATCATCGGAACGGTGGTATTGGTTTCTCTTGAGCAAGCTCGTGAGAAAGTCAATCAGGTCTTGGACGTCATCTAGCTTTGTTGTTAGCGGAATATCACGACGTACTTCTTTAGATTGAGTTACTTCCATATACAGTCCTTACTACTTGGCCGCAGATAGGGATATGAATTGTTAATGTACTTTATTCTCGTTAACGCTGAGAGGGCGGGAGCCTGAGATTAACTCCTTTGAGGCCGTCTATTTGGGGCGACCTCAAAGCAACTAACCTTTCCGGTTGGCAGCCCGGCTTATCCGTGCTTCGATGTACGTCCTTTCTTCGACTAAGCGCTCGTTAATTTCGCTGAGGGCGGTCAGGGCAGTCTCCAGGCTGATGTTCTTCTTAGCAGCAAGTCTCTGGGCTTGATTGATTGAGTCGGTCAGGGCAATTTGCTTATCCAGCCGTTTCAGAACCTCTTTAATCAGGGGCACTTGTGACAGCGTTTCCTCGATTTCCCGTAGAGCTGTGTCGTTTTGCCTGCGCTCGGTTCTAACGAGCATCGGCGAACTGTAACCAGAGGGTGAAATGTCGTTATACATTGCCGGTTCCTTGGTTCTGGTACTGCTGGATGGCTTGGGCGATTATGTTATCCGGTACGCCTTGGGCTCTTAGTTCTTGAATATGCTGCTGGGTAACCGGCGGCAGTTGTGGTTGTTGCTGCGGCTGAACTGCCCCCACATCTTGTGGCGATAGCTGAATACCGGCTTGGGCCGCTTCCTGGATTTGTCCGGCAGCCGGTAAGTCTTTGAAGTTAATGGCTTCAGTGGGCATTTTTTGACCCAACTGGGCCAAGCGCTCAACTACTTTGTCTTTTTCCTCGTCCGTTATCTTGAGTTTTTCGGGGTCTTCCAAACCGACTAAGCCGATTACCGAATTAAGGATTGAGATAGCCTTTTCGGGCAGGATGGTGAATATCTGCTGAATGGTCTGGGAACTATCAATAAACTGCTGGAGCGTTTCGAGTGCTTTTAGCTGGCTGGCGTCGTCTTGGACTTTGGAGCTGCTGGGGTCAACCTTAAAGCGTAGGGCAGGGGTTGCGCTGTCGTAGTCAATAATCATCTGGTTCTTGGCCAGTAGCGCCAGGCCGTTCTTATCGAGGACAAGGTGGCCTTCGTCAATCAAGGCACGGAGCTTGTCGGCAGTGACTTCATCGAGTTGCAACAGTTCTTTACCGGCCCGTTCAGCGAAGTAGCGGTTAATCGCGTCCTCGCTCCAGCTCTCCCACCAAGCCTCAAAGTGCTTTCTAAGCGTGTTGACATCGACATCCAGCCGAGCGTTTTGGGAGTTAATAGCTGCAGGGGTCTTGCCGTCGGTAATTACGCCTGAACCGGATGGGATGTTGGAGTGCTGGCCGCCGACCCGTTGGTAAAGCTGTGACTGCAAGTAGGACTGGGATTGGATGTAATCGTTTTGAGCCGTAGTATTTACATCCAGCGGGATAATCTTGGCGTCGGGTGTGGAGGCGTGGAAAACGGCATTTGGAAGGTATTCCACGGCTTCGTTAAACTCACCATACACGACCGTCGGCGGGTTCAGCTCTAGGGCAGAAGCGTAGCCGGCCATCTGCATACGAGCATCCATGAAGTTCTGAATCGCACCGACCACTTCGGGGTAACCCCTGCCGAGTGGATTTGTGCCGTCAATCTCGCAGTAGCACCACTGAATCGGCATTTTGCCGCGCGGGTCGTTGTTTACTTTGGTTCTAACTATCTTTTTTGAGTTGGGTTCAAAGGTATAAAAGTTGGCCTTGACGCCTTTTTGGAAGCCGGTAATAAGCTCAATGCCGTTCGCATCCAGCCCCCTGTCTTCTTCGGTTTCAGTAGTGGCTTGCTGGTCTTTTTCGGTGGCGCTGTCTAAGACCGCCTGGAGAGCTTGGGGGTCCCAAGTGGCCTCATACTTCTCACCGCGTTTCTTAGCCTCTGCCGCCCGTTGGTTCTCGCTATCAATAAGAGATTGAATGTCGGATTTCTGCCACCAGACACGGTAAAACAAATAAGAACAGGCTTCCCCGGACTTCTTGCCCTTTTGCAGCATCAAATCACCCCAGTAGATGATTTCGGGGTCGGGGCCAAAGTTAAAATCGTGCTGGGCGAAACGGTCAAAGGTGGCACAGGAGCCAAATGCTCCGGCGTTCTTGACGACTAATTGTGATTTTTCGAGTAAGTCATAGTCTGCATTGGCGAAGGGTAGGATTTTCTCGCGGTAGATAAAATCGGCCACGATCGGCAGCCAGTCGTTCTCTTGGTCGGAGGTCACTACGCCAGTCGGGGCCTGTTGGACAACTTGACGGGAGTTTTCCTCGATGATTGAGGACAACGTACCGTCAGTAACCGCCGGGTACGGCGCGATATTAGGGGCCGGTTTGTTGCGGGCCAACCTGGCAAACTCCGGGAATGGAGTCGTCAGCTTATCGGTGTAACGCTTGGCTTCCTCGTAACGCCGGAAGATGTTAGTTTTGGTGAGGTACTGATACGCCAAACAAAAAAACGGCCTTTCTTAATCGAAAGCACCGTTTTGTTGGCTAACTATCGTTATTCGGGTGTATTATACCAAATCCTCTAGCGGTGTACAACAATCGAGTAGCAGCTGGTCAGGCGGATCTTACCGGCTTCTTTGCCACTGGTCATCTTCTTGGTTACAAATGAGACATCGAACTTGTTATCATCGTCAATTATCTGTTGCATGTGGGCGGCCATCTCGGTCGTTTCGTGAGGGTAGAAGTAACTGTGCAGCTTGTAATTATCCCTGTAAAAATCCCCGACGCTGGTGCTGTCCTTTTGGTGGCCGACTGTTGAACCGTCCGGCCCGACTACTTCTATTCGTTCGTGTGTGCCGATTACCCTAGTCATAGCACCTTCCTTAAAACTTTTGCCATCTCAGGAGTTACCACAATAGGCGGCGCTTTTAGAAAAAGCTCGGCATCAATATAAGTCATTCCCGTGGGTGGTATAGCTGGCAACTCATAAACTTTCATTTCCACACTATCGGGATGTCCCCGAAGAACCCCATTATTAAACTTGATGTGCCCAGATTTGAAACGCCTATCTGGCTTTATTATGAGAGGACTTTTAGCCATCACCGTACCTCCTTAGTGGTTAAATAGTTTCATTAAATTGCCTGAACTGGCTTTTTGGGTGGTGGTTGGCTTGGGCCTTAGGCCATCAAAAGCGTAACGTGTAGCGTCTAGGGCGTGGTCAAACCCATCTTCCGGCTCATTGGTGGTCTTGCCGTCTTTATCAGTCAGCCAGAGGTATTGCCGGTACTCTTTGATTAGGTTGACGCTTCGTTTTGTTACGGATATGCGCTTTTCTTGCACGTTCTCGATGGAATAGCGCTTATATGATTTGTTATTACCGCCTTTTTTGGTTACACCGAGTAGGGGTACACCTAATGCCTGGAGTTCAGCAATCTTGCCCGGGTCGGCACTGTCGGCCATGATCAGGGTGTTCGGCTGGGCGAAGTTCTTAACAAACGCGGCAATGTCGCTGTTCAGCATACCCTTGCGGTACAGTCGTTCATCCAGTATCCAACCGCCGTTGTAGTAGTACACATCCACTATGGCCGTCGGGTCGTTCGTGAAGCCGAAGTCCATACCACGGCGCTCTAAGCGGGCTTCGTGCGGTATTTCATCAATAATTTTCCAGTCTTTGTAGATCCTGGCTTCAATTTCACCTCGTTTGCCCTCGGCGTAGACTCTGCCCCAGCTAGGATTAGACGCTGCCCGGCGTTCGATTTCCTCGACAATGGCCGGTTCCAGGGCTTCATTATCTTTGTAGGTAAGGATAAGGGTGTCTACACGGTCGTCGGTGCTGGTAATGACTGGGCCGCTGTCATCCAGTCCATAATCTTCGTACATGTAGAAGTCGCTGACCGGGTTCCAATCGGCTATGGCGAACTCCCGGGTACGAAGTACAAGCTGGTCCCAGGTTTCTTTTGGCATGTTATTGACCTCATTGCCAAACAATCTGTCGCGCCTCGGGCCTCTCACTTTGCTTGGTTGGTCGCCGCTAAAGAACTCGATCTTGCTGCCCGTCCAGTCTTTCATCTTGCCGGTTTTCGGGTCACGCAAGGGGAAGGTATAAATACTGTCGGTCTTATTCCAGCGTTCGGGTTCAAAATACGCTGCTGTTGAGTTATCGCTGGTCGGGGTTTGCATGATGCTTAGGAAGTCGCGGATTGCGCCTCTTTTCAGGTGCGGGAAACTCTCCGAAACCACACTGGTTAGGGTTGGCTTGGTGTCGGACTGCGCTAGGGCGATGAGGTATAGCAGGATTGAAACGGTTTTAGAAGCCGAAGTGCCGCCGGGGATCAGCCGGATGCGCTTGGTCAGGTGCTTAATCTTGGTTGCAGCTGTCGTTTCAATGTAGGGCATTTATATCACCGGTTAGATAATTTATTGATCTCGTTTTGTACACCGCCCGCATTTTTTGGCACCGTCTTTGCTAATCCATACCACGGACGATATATTTTGCTGGGTTTTCCATATAAATAGGCGGCTAATCAGTCTTTTTATTGACATCATCCAGTCTCATAATCGGCGCAGGCAGGTCTTTGCCGTTAGTGGTCATATCGAGCTTCTCGCCATATTTGCGGGGCTTCATCTTGGACATGTGCCACTTGCGGACATCGACTCTTAGCTTTGAGCGCTCTACGGCTTCGCGGTTGACTGCGGCATGGCCGTTTACCGTCATCCAGTCGTTTGTGCTGTTGTCTGCAATCTCGAGGATGTCTTCGCCAAAAGCCTCTGATCGTTCCTCGCAAGACTGCGCGTATTGTTTAGCAAGGTCCTCGTTTTCGCGTAACCATTCGTACCAATACAAAGGGTTCGGCCGGTCTAATGGCTTCAGGGCGCTTCTTAGACTCATGCCGTTGATAATGTCTGCACATATAGCGTCACCCACTTCTTTTGTGTATTTAGTGGGTCGCTTGGGACTGTTAGGATCGGGCTGAGGCTGGTAGGTATCTTCGTCGCTTAGTACTACTTCAGGTGCAGGCTTGCCGCTGCCTTTGCCGGTGTGTTTAGCCATTGCTTTTATTCCTCATTTTTAATAAACATTCCCGGAGGGTTTCTTGGCTGTTGACGATGCTTCGTACCATAGCTTGCTTTTCGTTGGCTTGAACATAACTACGGACAGGCGTACCGGCGGCGGTATGGGTTTTAGTGGTACGTCACGAGTTTTGTATGGTCCCGGGACTAATCGTATGGAGGTTCCAAAAAGTAATGTAGGCCGGGTGCTGTTGACATACACAACAGCTATTCATTGTTCGTAAAAGGTGCGACCGCTCGCCCTGTAAGAACGGGCATCAAAGAATCTGCGAGGGTTCTCTATGCCCGTAGCTACGTTCAAATTGTTAGTGTTTTCCAAAGAAAAACTGCTCAAGAAGCAGCTTGATACTTGTATTGTAGCATAAGCGTTCGTAAATGTAAATTATTTCACAGTAATAAGCCGACAGGGGTGGTAAACTGTCGGCAATTGGAGGTTTTGTATGGACAGGCAGCACAAGGTGGGCTGTAGAAGCGCCGGTGAGATCCTACGGGATATGCACCCGGGCTGGTTTCGGTAAGCAAGAGAGCCGGGGTTAATCCTGGCTCTTAGTGACGCCCAGTACCGCCGATAGGACAGACGGGGGTATGGCTTGTATCTGAACTTCTCTGTGGGGCTTTTTCGCCGTAAGTGCCATGACTGGTATCTGCTGCTCCACTAGTGCGGTGTAGACGGCTTGCTTGAGGGCGGTTTTGGCTTCGGTCAGTTGTTCTTTGGCGTACCTAACGTCTGCTGCACTTTCAGCCCCTCTAAGATTGTCTTTTGCTTCTAGGGCTAATTCCAGCAGTTCGTCAAATGCCGAATCGAGCGTCGGGGTCTTACTCATCTCAATCTTCCTTTCTATTACGTTGGGTATCCTGCTCCCCTTCTGTACGGGTGCGGAGAGTGGCTTCCAGTTCTTTTCTTAGGGCTTCGTGCCTGTCGATTGAGCGACCCTCGTGTAAGTTGGCTTCTTTTACCCGACCACGTAGTTCTGCCACTGCCTCGGCCTGTTCGATGTAGCGGGTAAGGTCAGCTAACGCCCGGTCTATGTAATGCTGGTCCGGGTAGTTGAACATGGCCGGTTCAATGATTTTGAATAGCTCGTTCTGAGGCTGGTCTGGTGTGGGGGTCATGGTTCGCCCTCCAACCTTGTTCGCATTGAATCTATGGCTTGCTTGCCTTTATCGGTAATCTCAAAATCGCCTCTACACCCGCAGCAGCACCCCTCCACCAAGCCCTTTTTGATTAAGGAGCGCATTTTGGCGAGAATTAACTTTTCAGGCGTTCGGCCTTTTTCTGGAAATGCCCAAAATATACGAGAAGGATTTTCATCCAAGAACCGTAAACACCAATGGCCTTCTGGATTACAGAACCTACCACATCTTTGGTGAGGTGAATTATATTTCGTTAAGTGCCGAAGTATCGGAGAGTCTGGTATATCTTTTACTTGCATTTCTTCTCCGGCAACTTCGCCAACATCTGCCGCCGGGCTTCTGCTTGCCAGGTGGATTTGAGGGCTAGTAGGCGTTGCTTAGCTTCGTCTATTGACAAACTGCCAGGTAAAAACGGGTTGCCCTCTGGATTCTCATCGGTCTTCAAACTGTCCACCTTCTGAAGTATCTCGTCCAAATCCCCATCTTCTGCTTGTGTGGGTTTGGGGTGGGAGGCGAGTCTCAAATGCCAATCTATGTGCTGCTGCTGTTCATGCGTTGTCGCATATTCTTTACCACAAGAACAGCGCATTGCGACTGAATTGGGTACTAGCGAAAAAACATGTTCTTCGTTCTGATTGTTGGGGTGGGTCATTTGCTTATAGTCCTTTCTTTAGAAAATAGCAGCGGATGCCATTTATCTATAAAACGCTTAAACTTAGCATCATAAATATATTCTGAGTAGTGCTTAGTTTTTAAGCGTATCCCCGAACCGTAGTAACCGAAAGCGTGGCCGGTTGTGTAGCTGCACCTGTTCTTATTGGGTGCAAATGTAATCATTCGCAGGTTATCGCCAAAATACGCAGGCTCGATACCTATATGTATATCAGACCCATCAACTCCGGCATCAACACCGCCAAAGTCTAATGATGTACCCTTAAAAAATGTTTCATAGCACTCTTTAGAGCAAGTATTTATACTTGCATCGAATGATTTGTCGCCAGTAGATTGGCCGTTCATTAGCTCAGGATCTGGATTTCCAAGGCCCGTAATCGCTCCGCTGCGCCTAACCATTGGTGTCGCCTGTATCTGCATTACTATTGTCTGTCATAGCTCCTCAACCTCCCCATTTGACCATTCCACACGAGTACCGTAATCGGGGTGTGAATAGATGTGAATTTTGTATAAGTTCTCAAGTTTATCCCACCAAACTGAACTACCCTCACCAACTAACCATCTTTGGGCTACTCGGCCATCAGAGAATACACACATCTCAAACTGTGGCACATCAGGCTCGTTGTATGAGTCTTTTTCGATGTCTGGTTTTAAGTCTTTAGCCTTAGTTCGATAAACGATTGCTGTTCTAATTTTGCTCATCTTTCTCTCCTCTCCTAATTAAATTGGTCTAAAGGGTTTACTTATTTATGGGTGGGGGCTACTGAACTTGCTTAATGGTCATCTTAGTAGTGCCACACGCAAACGGATTGTTAGAGAAATAGAAGTACGGTGGAATATTTACCTGTACTTTTTTGCCTGAACCAACCAATTCAGCTATTTGCTTTCCGGCCTTACTGTCAGACTTCACACAAAAACTTGGTTGTTCGTCGGTGCCAGCGTTTTGGCTAAAACGAATATGTGCGGTGGTGTAACCAAACGCGCTATCTGATGAGTAGATGTAACCGCTTAGGTGTGTACTCGACACCTGGATATTCAGAGAGAGTAAAAACGAGATAATCCATATGACACCGAACACCCAAAATAGGATTGCGCCATAGAAATTTCCTTCGTAGCCATCCTTTACCCGAGTAACTAGCCAAAGTATCCCGCCAGTTAACGCTATTAGACCTGTGATTATTGCTGTTATTAACATTGTTTTCTCCCTTACTTAATATTTCGTATAGCAGCAGACTGGACCGCCAGCTCCTTATGCAGCGCCTTCATGTCGGTATATTTACCGTACTCAAACGCCTGGCCCTTTCCACAACTACATTTGCGGTACAGGATGGCTTTGTCGCCTGCCGTACCGGCATAGTTTTTGTGGACTTTGACGATACGGAACAGTTCGATTGTCTCGTAGTTATGTTCGTGCTTTTCGTTCATGTTGTCCTTTCATAGCAACAGGCTGGACGGTATGAGCCTAGAGTCTGTTGCCCCCATGACCATTACGATCTGGTGAACTCACGCCCTCCGGGCTGCTGCTATTTTGCTTAAAGCTCTGTGGTGCTGGCGCTAACACCGTTTAGCTTGTGATGTGACACTCCCTCGGGGCATACTAAACGGCCACATGTAGCTGCCAGCATACAAAGCTCTAAGCTGTGATTGAGTACCTGCTACAGCCTTACTACCAGCACTACTGCACTCAATCTTGTTAATGTACTTGCTAGCGGCTTTTAACGTCATCCGCTACAGGACGTTGGATAATTTACCCAATACAGCCTTATTAATTTAGTTACTGCGGCGTTCAATCCAGCACCACAGGCATAACTTCTCGTCTGTTCTATGATCGTAGTAGTGGGCCGGTTGACCGCAAGGACAGATCATTGTTTCGGTAACAGCCGATAGATTATGTGGTTCACTGTCCTGACCGGGCTGATCGGACGGGGCCAGCGGGTTAGTCGGGGCTTCGGCGTGGCTCGTGGCTTTTCGTATCGTAGGGTATAGGTATCAAGCGGGCTTTTGGTCATCTTGGGCTTTCTTCTGCGCCCGGTAGCGACGCTTGTATTCACGTTGGTAGTTGCGGTAGTGTTCTGCGTTCTCGGCCCGCCACTTCTGGTTTCTGAGCCGGGCCTTTTGTTTATCTTCGGCCATTACTTCACCTTTGGTCCACGGCGGCTGATCCGGCCACCCTTGGCACCGGCGATACGAGCCAGTTCCCGGTTAGCATAAAAGCCGCCGGTGCGGCCGTTCTTGCCACCCTTGGCTCCGATCCGGGCGTAGTAGTCTTTACCGTATTTCTGTATGTTAGTGTCGCGGGCCATCAGGCCGCCTTCTTTGGTTCCGGACATGTTAGTCCTCCTTCTTAATTTGTTTGTGACGGCTGCCGTTTTTGATTCGGCTGATTAGGGCCGGCGACACGTTGTACTCTTTGGCTAGGTCAACCCGAAACTCTACCATTGCTCGCCGTCTAATATCTGCTACTTGCTTCTCGGTTAGTGTGCTTTTTCTGCCCATAACTTCTCCTTATAGTGCATTAACTACAGTGAAATTATCACCGTACTGTTTTGCTGCATTGTTGTAGGCTACTGCTGCTTCTTTTTCTGTGTCGTATGCACCCCAGTACCTTTTACTTCCAGATTTAGGGAACTTAGCGTACACGGCCCATTTGATCTTCTTGTATCGTTGTGTCCGTGAAACGCCGTAAAACCGACTTGTCTTATTGGGGAGCTTTGTTTTGTTCCTGGCATTTTGTTCTGGTGTGCAAACTCTAAGGTTCTTTCGGCGGTTATCTAACTTGTCCCTGTTTATATGGTCGATGTGACCATCACTATCTAGGACAAGCTTGTGCAGCCTTTGAAGCCGACCATCTATCCTAGCAATCGCATAGCCGCTAGAATCCACGCACCACCGATACGCCAGAAGCTCATCGAGCATGTCTAATGGCACTTTTGTTATGCCGACTACCGAGCATGACTTATTCCTTAGGTCAATCTCTCCGTAATTTGCTTTAGTTCGGTAGGAGTTTGGGTCTCCGTACACTCGGCTTTGTGGACTACCGTACTTTTTCAGCCGGTAATAATGGTAGCTACAGTAGCCCTTGCAGAAATACTTGATACCGCTTTTGTCAGCAATACCGTTTCGTTTACAGCCTTCTATAGTACAGCTCTTATATTTCATCTAAGTCTTTACTCATCTTTCTGGCATTACACTCGGCGCATGTGGGCTTAAAATTGTTCGGGTCGGTTCTGAGGTCTGGTCGTCGGACTTTACTCTTAACGTGTTCGGCCATGAGGTAGTCGATTTTCCGGTGGCAGATGTAGCACTCGTAGTAGCCCTGATGGTCTGCTTGCTGGGTTTTCTTCCACTTGGCGACGGCTTTGGCCGTTTCTTTGCCGACCCGGCCGATTTTGTTCATTGGTTTATGAGCGGTCAGTCGTGGCCGGGGTCGGTAGGGGCAATGGAAGCGGCTGTGCCACTCCGAGCCACACTCTTTGCAGGGTTTAGCTTTTAGATCGGGCATTTGCAAGCAATCCGTGACTTTGGTTTGTGTGGTAGCTGAGGACGATGGCAGATTAAACAGATTCGTTCCACTAGCCTAGCCATCTTGCTTGTCTCCCAGATAGACATAGCGGTAGAGACCGGGCTTTTCGTACTGTGAAACAATAACGTGGCCTTCCTTGCGGAGTTCAAAGATACGGCTCGATACGCCGGTACCGTAGTCGCGCATGATTTCTGCCGTGGTAAGTTCGCCTTTTTGTTTGAACATCTGTAACAACGTTTTCTTCTTGCTGATACGCCGTTTCATTTCTTCTCGCATATCCGGGTGCTTGCGCGGTCGTCGGATCCGGTCTAATACGTTAGTCATCTTCACCCTCCTCGTCCTCAATGCCGTCATAGATCATATCTACTAGGTCGTTCAGGACTTCTTTTATGTCGTCACGGTTAAAATCTTCGATTACCCATTTAGCGATAGTCTCAATGTCGCCTTTAGTGCCAACACCGAGGTATATCTTTTCGTCGTGGCTCATGTGCCTCACCCCTTCTGTTAGTACGGTGTATCCTCTTCTTCGGGCGCCTCGTCGGGTTCTTGCCAATCGTCCCGCTTGAACACCTTGCACCAACCGTCGCCTAGTGGGGTCGAGTCGAGCTTGATCGTCATGTTGGTCAGGTGCGGGCTGGCAAAAACCGTACCGATCTTGTGGTAACGGTTGCGCTCCTTGCCGTCCTTCATGTATTTGCCGGTCACTACCGATATATCGGCGTAGGGCCGTAGCTTCTTTTCTTCCATTTACCCCTCCTTCTTGAAGCCGAACTCCGGCAGTTTATCGTGTGTCGCAAAAGCGGCGATCAGTTGGTTTACCATGTTGTCGGCTTGCTGCTGAAACGCTAGTTGGTCATCGACCTCCGGCTGGACTTCTTGGCGTGTTACCGTAATGACGTGCATCTGGTAGTCGCCTAGCTCAGGGCTGATGCGGTCGTCGTATAGAACGAAGTACAGCGTTTGCAGGTGTTCGTTGACGACGAAGTAGTGTATTACTTGGTCACGAAACCAGGTGGTACCCTCGTTCGGCACCGAATTGATACCTTTGTAGTCGTCCTTGACCCGAGCAACTAAGTCCTTGTAGATAAACTTCAAATGATTAGCGCTCGACAGGCACTTGGCTTCGGCGGCCCAGCTTGGCTGATCGCTGTCCTCACACCCGTCCGGTGACACATAGATGTTGTCGTTGCTGTCGCTGACCCAGACACATGACTCGGCCTTTAGTTTCAGGTTGTACTTCTCGGCGAGTTTTGCAATCGCCACGGCTTCCAGCCGGTGGCCTCGGTCAATCGGTGCTTCACCACCGGCGTTGTCGGCCACTCGTTCGGCTAGCATTGTCCAGACACCTTGGGGGGTGCGGTCAGCTCCCCGGCTAAGTGGCTTCATGGTCTTGGAGTTGCTGCCGCCGATCTTGCCTTTACGAAACTCCAGCCATTCTTCGCTGTTCTGATTTATGCTTAGGATTTTCATTGCTTGACCGCCTTAGCTTTCGCAATGAATTGCGACTGACGTACAGTAGCCGGTTCGTCATCAATCGGCTCATAGGTCACGTCGTCAGCACCCGAGTCAGCGGTTGCCTCTAACTCGGCCACATCTTCCCAGCGCTCGACGGCTTGCGGCAGCGCCCAGTTTGGTAGCTGGGGCTGGACGGCCAGTTGCTTGTGGTCGTTCAGTTCAACCCAGACGTTCGGTAGGTAGTATAGATACCGGCCAATGCCCCAGGTAGCAGCGGCTCGTTTAAGGGCGTCGCTGGCACCTCCCTTAATCGGTTCGACTTTGGTGTTACCGGCAGCGTTGGACTTGGTAATCCACTGGTCGCCAATCTTAATTGACAGTTCACAGATAAACCCACCGTCCATCGGTATGTATTTATCCTGCCAGCCATCGACCCCACAGACGTCATCGAGTCGTTTCATGACTTCTCGGCTGTCGATGTAGGCGAGGGCAATGCCTTTCGTCTTGTCTTTGTTGGTGGCACCGACGCGCCACTTCACAAACTTCGGGTCAAAGGGATTCTTCAGTTGTTTGAGTAGGGTTTCTTGTACGTCTCGGCTCATGTTTACTCCTTACTGTGGCTTAGAGCCACGCTTGTGATGCCTTTGTTACCGGGCGGCGTTCCTGAAGAACTTACTCAGCAGCAGGGCGGCCGGTACCAGTACGAATGCGCCCGATACGATCAGCACGTCTTGCCCCCACGCCGGGTAGGCTTGGGTGTACGCCTGGTAGAGCGCAAACAAACTGGTGACGAGCAGGGCTGTACCCTCGGCGAATGTCCACAGACCCTTGATGGTCAGGACGAAAGCTGAATGGGCCAGCCGGTCTTTTGCCAGCTCGGCCTTTTTGGCTTTAATCTCTTTCTCGATAGCGGTTTTACTCATAGTTCCTCCTAACGCAGCACCAGCTTGCGGCTGGTCTTAATCGGTTCCTCATCGTAGGTAATAGTGTCGTGCCACCCGTCATAGTCGTCGTCGGTGTAGCACCAGGCGCTGCACTTCATGCAGACCAGGACGCTCCGGGGCGTACCGGCCAGCAAAAAGTCGGTCGGGTCGTACAGTTCCGGTTCGTTTGTGGCATGGTTGCAGGTGCCGTTGACGACAATGCTGATGTCACCGTCGTCCCAAATATCCGGTTCAATGGTTGTCACAGGTATCTTCATAGTTATCTCCTTTGTCGGTTGCTAAGTCAGTCATTACAGGGCATGTCTGCTTCCACACCCTGGAAGCACTGACCTAACGGTTAGTGCTGCACGAGCGCCAATGACGAACGGCCGGGGCTTAGTAATCCGGCACGGTCGTCCACCAATGGCGCTCGTGATCTCACCACCATCGGTTGCCACGCCAGAACGCAAAAGCGCTCCACCAACCGCCGTAACGGTTTTCGGCGTATCTGTAACACCATTTCAACTGTGTAACCGGGTTTGTCTTGTAATCCCGGCCGACGCTGGACATCTTACTGGCTGGATAGGCTTGGCATAGCCCATAGGCTCCGGTGCTGGCATTAGTTGCTCGAGGGTTCCAGGACGACTCGTGGCTGACGATGTAGGACACCGCCGCCCAGTCGTTCTCGGGTATACCGGCCCGGATCATAAGGGCTTCATGTGGTGATATGACCGCCAGCTCCTTGCGGGGTTGGTCGGTCGGTGGTTGCAGCGGACTGAGCGCTATCGGGGCAATGGCTGCCACTTGGGGGTTGCCTGGCTGGTGCGGTGTCCTTGCTGCTGAATTGTGAAGGTTGGGTGCGTACCAAATTAGGAGCGCACCTAATAAGGCTGTAATGAGGTATCTCATTCAGTCTCCTGTGGTGTTTGACCGAATAACTCCACCCCGGTCATAGGTCGCTCAAGCTAGTTATCTTCGGGGTACTGTTTGGGTCGATACCCGAGTACCATGCTCGAAGTGTTCGCTTGGTTGTTTACTCTGTTGAGGTCACAGCCTTCATGCCACGACCTCAAGTAAATAAAAAACCCTGCGGTGTACGCAGGGTGAAATGTCCATTACTGTGCGAGGGTAGTAAAAAACCGGAGATAACCCCGGTTGATACTACCATCCAAACATAGGTGTCATGTTTGGTCACATAAAGC
>Ga0164242_10004317_pt1 | contig 15990 bp, 17 predicted proteins | sample OricomgcompostMG_FD_108783 | JGI IMG/M metagenome (GOLD analysis project Ga0164242, IMG submission 108783) | Miracle-Growth compost microbial communities from Emeryville, California, USA - Original compost - Miracle growth compost (MG) ... | reverse complement strand
TTTCTCCCCCGTTGTGTTTTAAGCTGACATTATTATCTTTACTGCTTTAGGGGAGAGCGTCAAGTCAATGAATTGGAAATCTTTATTCAGAACGAAGCCCACGGATCAGATTCTTGCCGAAGCGGCGCTTGAACCCGAAACTCACTCGCATCCCGATTCATCGCCTGATTTATCGTCGGGCTCCCTCCGACGAACGCTCGGCGTGTTTGACCTGACTGCACTCGGAATCGCAGCCGTGATCGGCGCCGGAATCTTCTCGACCATCGGCACAGCGGCTTCGTCGGGCGGCCCCGCCGTCGTATTTTTGTTCATTTTCACCGCGATTGCCTGCGCATTTTCGGCGTTCTGTTATGCCGAATTCGCATCCAGCATTCCGGTCGCGGGCTCGGCTTACACTTATGCTTATGCTTCGCTGGGCGAGTTTTTGGCCTGGATTATCGGCTGGGATCTTTTGATGGAGTACGCGATCGGCAATATCGCCGTGGCGATTTCGTGGAGCGATTATTTTACCTCGATGCTGGCCGGATACGGCATTCATCTGCCGTCGTACCTGACGATGGACTGGCTGACGGCCTCGCGCGGGGCTCACGAGGCACAAGCTGTGCTCGATACGGGTGTGGCCGTGGCGGATCTCGCGGCCAAAGGAGTTTCAGCGGGAGCCATCGAGGCTTATCAAGCATGGCTGCATGCACCGCATATTTTTGGGATTCCGTTCGTGTGCGACCTTCCGGCGATGTTGGTCGTCGTGTTGGTCACCTGGATCGTCTACATCGGGATTCAAGAGTCGAAGCGCGTTTCGAATTTCATGGTGATGCTGAAGATTGCGGTGCTATTGCTCGTGATCGGCCTCGGTGCCTTTTACGTGAAACCCGAAAACTGGTCGCCGTTCATGCCGAACGGCCTTCCGGGCGTCTTAAAGGGGGTCTCGGGCGTGTTCTTTGCTTACATCGGCTTTGATGCGATTTCGACGACGGCCGAGGAGTGTAAGAATCCTCAGCGCGATCTGCCGCGCGCGATGATGTATTCGCTCGTGATTTGTACCGTGCTTTACATCCTCGTCGCCCTCGTCCTGACGGGCGTGGTGAATTATCAGAAGCTTGCCGTCGGCGATCCGTTGGCTTATGTTTTCGGCCCCGAAGGAGCGGGCGTGCATTGGATCGCGGGGGTGATTGCAATCAGTGCGGTCATTGCCCTGTTCACGGTATTACTCGTGTTTCAGTTGGGGCAGCCCCGAATTTGGATGGCGATGAGTCGCGACGGCTTGTTGCCTCCGATTTTTTCGTCGATCCATCCGAAGTTCAAAACGCCGTGGTTTTCGACGATCGTGACCGGTGTTTTCGTGGGGATTCCCTGCCTGTTCATGAATCTGACCGAAGTGACCGACCTGACGTCGATCGGAACTTTGTGCGCGTTCGTCCTCGTTTGCGCCGGGGTTTTGAAGATGGACCCGCATCGCCCGAAGGTACCCGGCCGGTTTTACACGCCTTACGTAAACGGAAAATATATTTTTCCGGTCTTGGTCGTGCTTTCGGCGCTGGCTTGTTTGATCTTCAATACCGATGCCGTGACGAATTTCTTCTCGTTCCACGGCGGCTGGGAGGTCTGCAAGCACAAGATTCCGCTTTTTGTGTACTTAGTGGGCATGGTTTACCTGTGCTGGCTCACGTTTAAGAAAAATTTCTCGTTGATTCCGCTCTTGGGGCTGACCAGTTGCGGCTATCTCATGACCGAGCTGGGAATCGTCAACTGGATGCGATTCCTGCTTTGGCTCGCCGTGGGGTTGCTGATTTTCTTCTTTTACAGTATTCATCACTCTCGACTGAATCCGAAACGAGGCCAATCATGAGCGAAAATCCACAAACTCCTCAAAAAGAAAAAGACTCCTTCAACGTTCCGGTTGAAAAAAGCCCGTGGCTCATCTACGCGCTTTTGCAGATTCCGCTCGTGTTGATCATGGTCGTGATCGTTTATTTCATGTATCAAGCGAGCCATGGGAACTAAAACCCCGCGGCTGATCGGCCGTGAATCCGAAAAGCAGATGATTCAGGCCTTTCTTCAGGCGGGTAAACACGTGTTGCTCGAAGGTCCGGTCGGAGTGGGGAAGACCACGCTCGCGCAGACCGTGGCCGATTCGCTCTCGAAAAAAGTCATTCGCGTCGACGGCGACGGACGCTTCACCGAGCAAAAACTCGTGGGCTCGTTCGATCCGAAACTTGCGCTTGATCTCGGGTTCTCGAAAGAGAGCTTCATCCCCGGGCCGTTGTACCAGGCGATGCAAGAAGGCGCGATTTTGTTGATGAACGAAATGAACCGCATGCCCGAGATGGTTCAGAACGTTCTGCTGCCCGCATTGGACGAGGGCAAAATTCAGATTCCGATCTTGGGCGAAGTCGTGGCGAAGCCCGGCTTTTGCGTGATTGCGACCCAAAACCCCCGCGAGTTCGTGGCGACTTCGCCGCTCTCGGAGGCGCTGCTCGATCGTTTGGAGTGGATTTCGGTCGCCTACCTGGACGCGCAAGAAGAAGAGGCGATCGTGCTGGCGCAAACACCGCAATTGCCGGCGATTTTAAAGCCCTGGGTTCATCGCGCGGTCCTGCTGACTCGACTCACGCGCGAGCATTCGAAAATTCGTCGCGGCGCCTCGATTCGTGCCGCGATTTCTTTGATTCAAGTGATGTCGGCCGAAGTTCGCCACGGCTCTTCGAAGCCGGACGATGCCGAGCTTTCGAAGTTGTTTTGGAAGACGGCTCAATCCGTCTTCGCGAACCGGATTGAACTCCAGGTCGGCAAGTTTTCGAAGCAATCCTACTCGGTGCTGCTCGATGAGCTGTTCGCGGATTTGAAATCCGAATTAAAAAAAAAATCCGCTTGACGGCGTCTGACGCCGGGACGTTGAACGGTGCGGACGCGCATGGTACGCTCGTCTTTCACGCCGATTCGGTGGCGGATGACGATGATGAACCCCAGGCCGGAGAAAACGATGAATCGAGCCGCCGCGGCGAGCAGATGGACCCGGTGGGGCACGATCGGAAGGATGAATGGGATCTGGCGATTCGCTTTCGCGACATCCAGCGATTCGGTTATCTTCAGCCGAAGCAAAAAAAGGAACAATCCGAAAAAGCGATTCAAGCGGTCATGGATCGCGCGCACGAGTCGCTGGGACCGATTCAGAAGCCTTATCGTTATGAGCACGTGAGCGAGTCCGAACTCGCGTCCTTTCCGCATGCCGTCCAATCGGCCGAGTTGGAGATCGAAGAAACATTGGGACGAATTCCACTCGATCCGGTTTATCAGGTTCGCATCGAAAAAGATCACGGACTGGTGCTCGTACTCGATACGAGCCTCAGCATGAAGGGCGAAAAACTGGCGCTCTTGGGCGTGACGGTCGCAGCGATCGCGATGAGTCTGCCCCCCGAAACCTTTGCGATTCTGGGGTTTGATTCGGAGATCCATGCGGTGAAGCCGTTTTCAGATCCCGCACGGCCCGAAGAGTGCGTCGAGCGCGTGCTGTCGATCCCGCCCGGCGGATTCACGAACATCGAGCGCGGGCTTCGGTTCGCGAAACAGTGGATTCAAGAAAGCCGTTATCCCCAAAGCCGGGTCATCCTCGTCAGCGACGGGCGCTATACCGAAGGCGCCGATCCGACCGTCATCTCGCGCGAGTTTCCGTTCATTTATCCCGTGAAGATCGGAAAAGACCCCACGGGCCGCGAAGTGATGCGCGAAATCGCCGACGGAGGTTTAGGAAGCTTCACCGAAGTCCGCGAAATGAAAGATCTGCCCAGAATGCTGTTGAATCTGATCCGCGCGTGGGTGCGGTGAAGGATGCTTAAAGCGGATTCAAATATTCCTTGAGATGATTCTTCTGGAACTCGGGCAACAAAAACGCGCCTTCGTGAATCCCGGAATTGTACCACTTGAACGACAGCCCCGAAGCGGCGATGCGTGAAGCGCTCAGATCGTCGATCGGATGGATCGCATCGGTGGCGTAGCTGAACGACCACAGGCCGCCCGGATAGGTCATGTTCGTGAAGTTGAGAAAGTGCACGCGTTTGAAATGGTTTTTCAGCACGCGCGCCAGCGTCTTTTGCATTTTCTCGGCGTAGAACGGGCTTTCGGCCTGCGAGACGATGATGCCGTTCGGGCTTAAGATCTTTTTCAGGTTTGCATAGAACTCATCGCCGAACAGAGGCTGAGCGAAGCCCACCGGGTCGGTCGAGTCGACGCAGATGACGTCGAACTTCTGCGTTCCTTCTTTTGCGGCCCGTTCGACCCAGGCGATCCCGTCTTCGATAAAGGTTTTCAGTCTTGGGCTCGAAAAAACCGAAGCCGTCTGGGGGATGAACTCCTTGCAGGCGCGGACCACGGCTTCGTCGATCTCGACGAGCACGCAACTTTCGAGCGAGGCATGGCGCAGGAGTTCGCGCGCGGTGCCGCCGTCGCCGCCGCCGATCACGAGGGCATTTCTTGGGTTCGGATGCAAGAACATCGGAATGTGGGCCATGGTCTCGTGGTAGATGAACTCGTCGCGCTCCGAGAGCATGAAGCATCCGTCGTTGAGCAGGATGCGTCCGTGCGTCGGCGATTGAACGACTTCGACCGTTTGAAAAGCGCTTTGTTCCGAGAACAGGATTTCCGAGCGCGGAAACCCGAACTGGACCTGACCCTCGAAAGTTTCAGTGACCCATTGAGAAGGCTTTACGGATTGATCCATACGGAATTCCTTTTGACCGGGCGCGGGTAGAGCGGCGAGGTCAAGGCCTCGGTGCCGCGGATGGCGTTGAAGCTGAAGATCACGCCGGGCGGAAGATCGAGTTCTTTCGTTTCGGAGACGTCGAACGACGGAAGCGTCTCGCAACGGAAAATTTCGCGGCTTTCGTGATGGAATTGCACGAGTAGCGAAATTTGAGGTTTGAACGCGTTCAGCACGGTTTGGATCGCCTTGCGGAATTCGCGTTCGTTCGCGAATGCGTGATTCGTCTCCAGACTGACGTACGAAGCTTCCTCTTCGGGCGTGATGTGAATCGTGAAATACTCCCGGCCCGAGAGGGCATTCAGGGAATAGCCGCAGGGATCGAACCAGAATTCGTCGACGAGGAAATTCGGAAAGATCGAGTTGAAGTGAAACAAGCGGCTCCATTTCGCGCGGTTCGTTTTCGAGGTGTCGCGCAAGGCCGCCAGGACTTTCGGGTCGAGATCGTGCATCAGCAGTTCGAAGGTACGGGCCTGCTCGGGCGACGGCGCGGTCTTGCACCAGTGGAATAGGCGGATGTAACCCCCGACCGCTTCGTACTCGATGTGGTGGATCTGACCGTCGTCGAACCAGTGCTTCAGGGTTTCGACGTCGTTTTCGAAAGTGCTGAGCTGCGCTTGCGGAAAGGCTTCGTTTTTGCGTTCGAAGAACAACGCATTGACCTGCTCGATGCCGACCTTTTCGATGACTTTTTTAGCGGCCTCGATCAGACGGGTTTGCCCGCATGTGATCATCAGGATCCGGTCGCGAAAAACGAACAGGGACGATTCAGAAAGCAGATAGGCATCCACCTCAAGCGTCGAAAGCTCGGAGAGAATGCGGGCGCCCGTCGCCTCGACGACCGAGCCCCAGAACGCGCGAGGAAGGTAACGGAGCGATTCGAGCTTGCTTCCGTCTTTCGTCGAGAAAGTGATTTCCAATTTTTTTTCAGAACCTTCAAAAACGGTCCCCTCGAATGCCCAACCTTGACTCATGCTTCATAAATAAAGGCAGAGGGGGGTGGGTGCAACCTTTTTTTGCCCCTTGTGGCAAAAAATATCCGAAAAATTAATTTATTTTTAATGATTGTTTAATTCTTAGAGATCGATCTGCGTGCCGAGCTCGATCACCTGCTCGGGCGGCAATCCGAAATAATCGGTCGCGTTTCGCGCATTTCTCGATAAAAACGCGAAAATCGCTTGTTGCATTCGAGGCATCGAGCCTCGATCGTGCTCGACGAAGGTTTCGTGTCCGAGCACGTAAAGAATGTCGCGGGCCCAGTAATACAGATCGAGCTTTTGAAAGGCTTTCTCCATGACCTGCGGAATGTTCGGAACTTCCATGAAACCGTAGCGAACGAGCACGCGGTAAAAGCCTTGTCCGAGTTCGGCGACGTCGACACGGTTTTCTTCCTCGCTCTCGCTGCAATAAAACGGAATGTTCTCGGAGGTAACAGTGAGCAGGATCACCGTTTTATGCAGGGTATGGAATCGTTTCACCATCCGCATGACGACGGGAGGAACTCCGTTCGAGTTCGAGGCCAGGAACACGGCCGTTCCCGGAATGCGGAAGCTGATTTTTTTATCGAGGTGTTCGAGAAACTTGTCGATCGGCGGCGAGTTCGTGATGAAGTGCCGGGCGAGCAGGCTGCGGCCCACCTTCCACAGCCACATGACGACGAAAAAGCCCGCTCCGACGAAGACGGGAATCCATCCCCCTTCAAAAAACTTTAAGGCATTGGCCGAGAAGAGGGGAATGTCGAACGACAAAAACAAGGCCAAGACCCCCCACGACGCGAGTGGGTGCCACTTCCAATGGTGGCGAGTGACGAGAAAAAAGACGATCGAGGTAATCACCATCGTGCCGGTCACGGCCAATCCGTAAGCGGCGGCCAAGCGGGCCGACGACTGCATCTGAAGTACGAGCGTGATGCTGATCACCGCGAGCACGGTGTTGATGAATGGGACGTAAATTTGGCCTTCGCCCTTTTCGGAGGTATGCTTCACCGTCACGCGCGGAAAGTACCCGAGGCGGATCGCCTGGTGGGTGAGCGAATACGAGCCCGAGATCATCGCTTGTGATGCGATCACGGTCGCGATTGTGGCCAGGATGATCATCGGATACAGAAGCGCTTGAGGGACGAGACCATAAAAAGGATTTCCTGCGAGTTCGGGGTGTTGGATCAACAACGCTCCCTGGCCCAGATAGTTCAAAACCAGGCACGGAAACACGAGAAACACCCACGCCGTCTGAATCGGCTTTTTACCGAAATGGCCCATGTCGGCGTACAGCGCCTCGGAGCCGGTGAAGGCCAGCACGATCGAACCCAGCATCCGAAAGGCGTGCCAATGATGGTGCTCGAAAAACTCCAACGCATAAACGGGTGAAAGCGCTTGGAGCACGCCGGGAGCCTGGAAGATGTGGATCAATCCCAAGCCGCCGATGCTCAGAAACCAAAAGAGCATCACGGGCCCAAACAGGGTACCGATCCGTTCGGTTCCTGTTTTTTGAACCCAGAAAAGCACCACCAGGATCGCGACCGTGATCGGAATGACAAAATGCTCCAGCCCGGGGGCCGCGAGCTTCAATCCTTCGACGGCCGAGAGGACCGAGATCGCGGGCGTGATGACGCCGTCGCCGAACAGCAAAGCCGCTCCCGCAATCACCAGAAGTGCGGCCGTTCCCATTTTACCGGGATAAGGCACCTTCAGCTTCTCGGGCAAAAGCGAAAGCAAGGCCATGATCCCGCCTTCGCCGCGGTTGTCGGCCTTCATGATGAAGTAAATGTATTTGAACGAGACGGTCATTGCGAGTCCCCAAAAAATCAGGGAGACGATTCCGAAAAGATTCGAGGCAATATCGGCGCTCACGCCGTGTCGGGGATTTACGCATTCCTGCACGGTATAAAGGGGGCTCGTGCCGATATCTCCGAACACGACGCCCAAGGCGCCGAGCGTGAGGAGACCGAAACTTCCCTTGTGATGTTGAAGAGTTGAGTTATCCACGATGTTTTCACCCTACCCGAGTTCCTTAAAGTCTGCATCAAGAAAGAGCGCTCGGACAGAAAGCTTTGACACCCCCTATCCCCTTTGCTAAAAGTCCTCTCGATGAAAACAGGGTGGGTTTTAGTCTCGATTCTCGCGATCACGACGTCTTCGGCATTCGCCGATCAATGGAATTCCCGGAACGATCCGGGGATCATGGATCCGCATTTCGTTTACCAACTTTCGAAGCTTCCGACCGAGGGCAAGCTCGATGTGCTCCCTTGGTCCGAAACCTATTGGCCCAGCAAACAGGGCAGCATCAACGTGCGGTGGAATCAGCCGCATCCGGAGGGGTTCAAATACGTTTCTCCGTCACGCGCGGAAGTGATGCAGATGTCGCGGGACGAACTGAGCCGCCTTTCTCCTTCCGAAAAATACGATATTTTTATGGGTCGCTACGATTATCCGCTCAAGAAAGAAGTGAGCGGGATTGCGACGCCGAACGCCCGTTGGTGGGCCGGCATTTGCGACGGCTGGTCGATGGCGGCGATTCAATACGCCGAACCCATGGCCGTCGATGCAACGAATCCCGACGGCGTGGTCGTGCCGTTCGCTGCGTCCGATATCAAAGGCCTCATGAGTTACGCGGCCGCGATGCACTTTCAGGTCGAGACCCGTCAGGTCGGCAGCAAGTGTAACGGAATGGGACGCGTGTTCGGCTCGGCCCAGTGCGGGGACATCAATCCCGGCGCCTTGCACGTCATCCTGGCCAATCAAATCGGATTGAAGAAACAAGGCTTCGTCACCGAACGCGATCCGGGCAATCAGATTTGGAATCAACCGACGTACGGATTCAAATTCCGGATGATGGGTTCGGCGAAACCCGAAGACGGCGCTTACGGCATTCGCGTGCAGGCCACGCTCTATTTTGCCGATGAATTGGATAAACCGGAATGGCTGCCAGTCGTCGGTACTGACCGGTTCAAAGAGGGCAAAATCGAGATGGATTACATCCTCGACCTCGACGCCGCCGGCAACATCATCGGCGGCGAATGGGTGGGACACTCCGACCACCCCGATTTCGTGTGGCTGCCCGTCAATCACCTCGTTTTCGCGGGCGATTTGGACGGAATCAATCGACTCTACAAACCGAATCGTGTTACTCCTTAAGGGGTGAAACACGTCGTTTTCTTTGACGGAATCTGCAATCTTTGTAACGGCTGGGTCGATTTTCTGCTTCCGCGCCTGAAGGTCGATTCCTCGCTCACCTTCGCTTCGCTTCAGGGAAAGGCCGCTTCCGAGCTGCTGAAAAATCCGGGCCTGACCTCGATTGTCCTGTGGGAAGACGGCGCGGTGTTCACCGAATCGGACGCGATTTTGAGGATCTTGGGCGATCTTCGCCGGCCGTGGTCGTGGCTTCGCATTTTTCGCGTCATCCCCCGCCGGCTCCGCAATGCGCTTTACCGGGGGATTGCCCGCCGTCGCTACCGTTGGTTCGGCAAGCGCGAGACCTGTCGGGTTCCCCCCCCTGAGGAGCGGGCGCGTTTTCAAAACCGGTTTTTAGAATAGCCATGGCAAAATCCTCCGTTCTTCTTTCGCAAATTCTTCTTGGCGGGACGCTCAAAGACAAACTTTCGGGAGCGCGTCTGTCGCTCTCTGAAATCGAATGGGATTCGGCGCGGGTGACGTTACCCGAAACTCCAGGACGTGAGGGAACGCTTGCGCCTTCGTCGCGGGGGCAGAGCGGTTTCCCGAAGCGGTCCGAGCTGAAGCAGGATTCGGCCCGGGGACGCTTGCTGCATTTTTTCGCCAATCACGAGCTGCTCGCGATCGAGACGATGGCGTACACGCTCTTAAAATTCCCGGAAGCGCCCGAAGAGTTCAAGCGAGGCGTGATGAAGACCTTGCAAGACGAGCAGCGGCATCTCGGGCTTTATCTGGCCCGGATGCGCGAATTCGGTGTCGATTTCGGAGGCAGCCTCGGGGCCGACTTGGGATTGTACCTTTGGAACGCGCTGAAAACGATCCGAACGCCGCTCGATTTCGTGACTCGCATGAGTTTGACCTTCGAACAGGCGAACCTCGATTTTGCGCTTGAATACGCGCAGATGTTTGAGCACGAAATCGGCGACGAGAAAACAGCGAAGTTACTCAAGACCGTACACGACGACGAAATCAATCACGTTGCCCACGGCCTGAAGTGGTTCAATGTCTGGCGGGATCATGACGAAAGCGAATTCGAATCCTACGGAAAGCTGCTGCCGTTCCCGCTGACCCCGAGGCGAGGAAAGGGCAGCCGGTTTTTCTCGGCCGAATCGCGAAAAGCGGCGGGGCTTTCGGACGAGTACATCCTGGCGATGAAGGTCGCCGGCGGATCGCGCGGGCGGGTGCCCGATTATTTTTTCTTCAACCCGCAATGCGAAATCGAGGGGAAGGTCCGTCTCAGCGCCCAAGTGAAAGAGAAAATTCGTGATCTCGCGCCACTGATGCTTTGGCTGGCGCAAGAAGACGACGTCGTGGAGTTGCCAGCAAAGCCCGATTTAAAATGGCAGAACGAGATTTTCGAGTTCAAGGGCGAGATGCCTGAGATCGTCATCGCCGAACCTCAGGCGATGCCCGAGGCCGCTCAAAAATTCGTCGCCGTTGAATCGCTCCAGCCCTGGGGCTGGGGGCCGAGCGCATGGTCGCGGTTTTCTGAACTCGAAGAAAAAATCCGGTGCAAGCCCGCATTTTCGGCAAGCGACGTTCAAGAACGATTTTTTTCAAAGGCCTGGTGGAAGCGCGAGCTTCAAGCACGCGGGGCTGAGGTCGAAGGCTGGGCGCTGTTTCATCCCGACGAGTTCGATCGTTGGAGGGCTGAGCTTTCAGCTCGGGATTCGGATTCGAAATTTCTATTGAAATCAGCCGTGAGCACGAGCGGGCGAGGACATCTCGTTTTTACCCGATCGATGCTTGAAGATTCTGCGCTCGTGACAAAGATCCGAAAGCGGATTCAAAGCGAGGGCGCCGTCGTGATCGAGCCGCTGCTTCCGAAGCGAATCGATTTTTCGACTCAGTATCGGCTACTTTCCGACGGATCGTTTCGAGAAGAAGAACCCAGACTTTTTCTGACCGATTCACGCCATCAGTACTTGGGGGCTTTGCTCGGTGACTGGGGGCCGCGCACGGCCTTTGCGGCCGAGACCCGGTTTTTGCACACCGAGCTGGGCCGGATTCGCGAGCAGCATCGGCAGGTGGTTTCGATTTTGAAAGAGCACCGTTACGTGGGCCCGTTCGGCATCGATTCGCTTTTGTACGAGCAGAACGGAGCGCTTCGGGCCGCGCCGATCATCGAGGTAAACGTGCGATACACGATGGGTGCTGTCGCTTCGAAAATCGAGCGAGCTTTGGAGCGTAAACTCGGACGTCGTCCCGCGCTGTGGGCGTTTCTCGACCGAGCCAGGACGACCGCTCGCGATCTCGATGATCGTTATCCCGGTAAATGGCTGGCAACGACCCCAGAATCGCAGGCGAAATCGACTTGGACGGCGGCGATTTGGGATGAGTCGGTTTTGAGTGCCGAAGAAATTCGGAGGTTCTTGGAATAAAAAAGCCCGGTGAAAACTTCACCGGGCTTTTTTGATTTTCATTCATGCAATCCGCTTAGAGAGCCGGATGATGAGGGCGTGGCATCGGGCGCGGCGCCGGATGGGGATGCGGAGCCGGGCGCGAAGGTGCCGGTCTCGGTAATGGGCGTGGCGCAGGTCTTGGCGCCGGACGAGGTGCCGGTCTCGGCGCGGGACGTGGCGCGGGTCTCGGAGCCGGGCGTGGCGCGGGTCTTGGCGCCGGACGCGGAGCTGGCCGAGGTGCCGGTCTGGGTGCAGGCGCAGGTCTCGGCGCGGGACGCGGAGCCGGTGCTGGACGTGGCGCTGGCGCCGGACGTGGGCTTGGGTTCACTGGACCCGGACGAGGTCCCGGATGAACGGGGCCAGGACGCGGACCGGGATTGACCGGGCCAGGATGTGGGCCTGGGTTCACCGGACCTGGGCGCGGGCCAGGACGTGGACCCGGATTCACTGGTCCCGGATGGACCGGACCTGGGTGTGGACCCGGATGAACCGGACCGGGATGTGGGCCCGGTACTGGCGGACGCGGATGCGTCGGGAACCGAGGAGCACGTTGCGCCGGACGAGGCGGATAGCGGACCGGATGTTGATACGGATAGTGCGGAACCGGGTGGTGTCCGATGTACCGAGGCGGAATCGGATGCACCGGGTGCATGATTCGACCTGGGAACGGATGCGGATACGGATAACCGACCGGCCAGCCGTACACGATCACGACCGGTGGAGGCGGAAACACGTACACCGGATAAAAGATCGGATCCGGATAAGCGCGCGGAGCCGGCCATGGATTTTCAACCACGACCGAGCCGTTGGCCGGAGTCAGATCGTCAAGCTGGAGGTACCAAGTTTCGCCGTTCGGATAGGTGACTTTCGCCATTCCGTTTTCGTAAAGATCGGCAATGGTTCCGAGATAACCGTCGTCGTCCCGAACCGAATCGCCGATGCAAAAGCCGTAAAGGCATTGCACTTCGCGAGAAAGGTATTGCAGGTCGATCGTGTTCGTGTCGCCGTTGTCGTAAGCGACGACCGCTGTTTCATCCGAGTAGATTTGCTGAATGAAACCTTCCATGTTGCGGTAATCGATCACCCGGTCGTTCATGCAGATCGAGGATTGATCGTCGCGGGTAAAACACTGTGGAGTGGTTGGAGGAGTGTCGGTTTGTGCGTGAGCCGGAAGACCAGTCCCTTCACAAACGAGAAATAAGGCCAGTAATAGATACTTCATACGATCCTTTCGTTTGATAAATAGTCAGTGGCTGCCAGCGGATGTAGCACCCCGTTGGAGTCAATGAAACTCAATTCGATTTGGAACGGATGAGAGTAGGGGTGAGAGCAAGAGCGGTGCGTTATGTTAGTCTTGAGGTTTCAAACCAACATAAAGACGATGCACATCGTCGTTATCGTCCAGATCGCCCAAGAACTCCGAGACTTCTTTCATTTGTTCGTCGTTGAGGTCGACGAAGTTTTTGGCGAGAAAACTGAGCTCGGAAACGAGAATATCCCAGCCGTTCGAGCTTAAGAATTTGTTCACGGTATCGAGTTCGGTCATGCCGCAAGTGAAGCGTGCTAGCGTTCCGTCCGTGGGTTGTCCTTCGCCTGGCTTCAGCGGTTGCACGTCATCGGCACCCGCTTCGATCGCGACGCTTTCGAGATCGACCCCTGTATTCGTGGAGTGCGCGTCCACGACGCCTTTTCGGTCGAACATCCAGGCCACCGACCCTGACGAGCCCAACTGTCCTTTGCGAAAAAGACTGCGGACGTCGGCGGCGGTGCGGTTTCGGTTGTCGGTCAGACATTCGACGATGACTGGAACTTGATGGGGAGCGAACCCTTCGTACATGATCGTTTCGTATTGAACCGGATCGTCCGACAGGCCGGCACCGCGTTTGATGGCGCGTTCGATGGTGTCGCGAGGGACCGAGTTTTTGCGCGCGTCTTCGAGTGCGGCGCGAAGACGGAAGTTAGCGGCAGGATCGGGGCCACCCATTTTGGCAGAGACGATGATTTCTTTGACGAGTTTGCCGACGAGTTGGCCTTTTTTGTTCGCGGCCTGCTGACGGCCCGCGTGTTTCCACTGTGCTCCCATGACGTTGATTTCCTTTGAGTCGAGTATGCCAAAAATTCATGCTAAAGTCGAGGGATGGACGCGCAACATCAGTCGAGATTTGAGGCATTACAGGGGGCAGAACGCAAATTAGGCCAGTTTCAAGCTTTTTTGTACGATTGCGACGGCACCCTGGTCGACAGTATGTTGCCGCACAAAGAGGCTTGGGCGCACGAGATCCAAAAACACGCCCCTGAAATTACGACCGAGACGATTTACGCATTGATCGACGAACTGGCGGGAATGCCCGGAACGAAGACGATCGAGGTTTTGAACGCGCGCTACCGGATTCATCTCGACCCGCAGGAGCTTTCGCGGGCGAAAGAGAAGAATTTTTTCGAGAACTATCTGGATCGCGTGACGCCGATTCCTCACGTCATCGAAGACCTGAAAGCGCATGCCGCAAAAGGGGCCAAGATCGGAGTGGTCTCGGGTGGACGGCAGCGGGTGGTGAGCCGGATGCTCGAAATCGTCGGCGTCGAATCGCTGGTGGACGTCGTCATCTGCGCCGAAGACGTGAAGGTGGGCAAACCCCATCCCGAGCCGTTTTTGATGGCGGCTCAGAAACTGGGCGTTCCTCCGTCTGAGTGTCTGGTGCTCGAAGACGCGCAACTCGGAGTCGAAGCCGCGATCGCGGCCGGAATGAAATGGGTGCGGATCGATCAGGTGTAGGGCCAGTAAGGCCAGAAACTAGAGATCCTGCCGCATGGCGAGCAGGTGAAACACCTTGAACTGGGCCGCTCCGGCCGTGTACATGATCTTTCTTAACGTGTCGTACTTCACGCGCTTGTCGGCTTCGATCGCGAGCACTCCGTCGAACGGAAGCGGATTGCCCGCGGAGTCGCGCGCCGGCGATTTCGCGCGCAGAAGTTCGGCCTTTTCACGGGCATGGTTCAAAGCGTCGTACAAACGGGCGATCCTCATTCCGCCTTCGTCGAGATCTTCGTTCTTAAACTCGTACGAGGGTTGATCGGCGTTGAGCGAATCGGCGGTCTGAACGAATTCCACCACGCGCTGGTTATCGAAGGTGATCGCTTCGGGCGTCACGATCAACAGCAAGCTGTCGGGAGTGAGTTCCTGCGTCTTCGAGATCGGAAGCTTCATGCCCGGAACCGACGAAAACGAGTTGGTGCTGGTCGAATAGCTTTTCAGCAGGAAGACGAGGATGATGACGAGAATGTCCATCATCGATGTCAGTTGGAGTTCGAAGTCCTTATGGATGATTTTGCGGCCGCGACGGTTGCGGATGGATCTGCGGAAGGCCATCAGTCGTCTCCCAGAAGGTTGCCGAAAACGACCTCACTGAAGAGGTTTTTCGCTTGTTCTTGAACGCCCGTTTTTTCGTTCTTCACGACGATCACCGGATCGGTCTTGTCGAGCGCTTTCGAGGCGTCGAGCACCGTCACGATCGTATCGTAAGAAGTGTTTTTCTGCGGAACGAGGATGATTTTATCTTCGGTCGGGAACTTCTGTTTGATCGCGATCAGCGATTCGTGAAGCTTCAGCACGTCCACCGTTCCGTCCTGACGATTCGGGATTTTTTCCTGCTTGATCAGGTTGAACGGGCTCCAGATCACGACGTCGTGATCGTTCAGCGTGACCGTCAGCTGCAGAGGCTTTTGCTTCAGCTGCTGCTGGTTTTGCTCGCTGCTGACGAGCGGAAGGGGGGATTCGACCATGGTCAACGAAAGAAACGCCATCGTGTACATGAGGAACGAAATCATCGTCACCAAAGCGTCGAGCATCGGAACGAGATTGATCTGAATCTCGGCGGGCTGCGAACGTCTTCGGGCGGAGGGTCTTTTCAGCACTGGAAGTTCTCCTTTAAGCGATTAGCGGCTTTCCGAGGAGTGTTGAACTTTGCGTGCCGAAAGAAGGTCGAGCAGCTTCACGCTGTGCTCGTCGATGTCCGAAACGATTCGCGAGGCTTTCGCGGCCAGGAACGAGTGGGCGACCATGGTTCCGATCGCGACGACGAGACCGAAGGCGGTGGCGTACATCGCTTCCGAAATCCCGGCCGACAGAATGGCCTGGCGTTGGGCGGGGTCGGCCATCGAAACGGCTGCGAATGACTTGATCAGGCCCGAGATCGTTCCCAAAAGACCGAGGAGGGTCGCGATGTTCGCGATCAGGGCCAGGTACGGAAGGTTGCGTTCGAGCTGCGGAAGCACTTCGAGCGAAGCCGCATCGATCGCGTTTTGAATTTGCTCTTCGCTGCGGGAAGCGCGCATGAGGCCCGCTTTGATCACGCGGGGGAGCGCCGCTTTTTCGGCGCCGTTACAGACGCGGATCGCGCCGTCCAAGTCGTTGGCGAGAACGTATTTTTGAATCTCGAACATGAAGGAAGAACCGTTCACGTTGAGACGCATGAATAATTTGACGAAACGTTCGATGATGAACGCGACCGCAAAGGCCAGGGTGATCGCGATCAGGTAAGTGGCAAAGCCTCCGTGCTGGAGGGCGACCAGAATTCCGGTTTGAGTGGCTTGTGCTGCGTCTTGAGCAACTTGTGGATCCATCCGTGTGTTCTCCTATTTCTTCCGTTTAATAAAAGGATAGAGAACC
>Ga0164242_10004316_pt1 | contig 15993 bp, 16 predicted proteins | sample OricomgcompostMG_FD_108783 | JGI IMG/M metagenome (GOLD analysis project Ga0164242, IMG submission 108783) | Miracle-Growth compost microbial communities from Emeryville, California, USA - Original compost - Miracle growth compost (MG) ... | reverse complement strand
CCTCGGCGGCGGGTTCGACGCCGTCGGCGTGTGGTCCGGCATCGTGATCATCTTCTCGCTGGTCCTGTCGGACTTCTTCGACGTCATGGGCACGACGATCGGCCTGGCCAGCGAGGCGAACCTGCTCGACAAGGACGACAACCTGCCCGGCATCACCAACGTGCTGCTCGTCGACGGCCTGGCCGCGGTGGGCGGCGGCGTCGGCGGCGCCTCGTCGGCGACGACCTACGTCGAGTCCGCCGCCGGCATCGGCGACGGCGCGCGCACCGGCTTCGCCAGCGTGATCACCGGCCTGCTGTTCGTGGTGACGGTGTTCCTGTCACCGCTGGCCGCGTACGTGCCGTCCGAGGCGGCCGCGCCGGCGCTGGTCGTGGTGGGTGTGCTGATGATGCGCCAGATCAAGAACATCGACTTCCAGGACCTGACGATCGCGGTGCCGGCGTTCCTGACGATGGTGCTGATGCCGTTCACGTACTCGATCACCAACGGTGTGGGCGCGGGTTTCATCGCCTTCGTCGCGATGCGCACGGCCACCGGCCGGGCGAAGTCGGTTCACCCGCTGCTGTGGGTGATCTCGATCGTGTTCCTCGTGTACTTCATGATCGAGCCGATCAAGGCCTGGTTCGGCATCAACTGACGCGGGTCAGAACCAGGCGCCGGCGAGCAGCTCCACCGAGCGCAGCCGCTGCGCCGCCGACGGCGACTGCAGCGCGACGATCAGCTCGTCGGCGTCGGCGTGCTTGACGAAGCCCTCGAGGTAGTCGCGCACCTCGTCGGGCCGGCCGACGCCGCTGTAGGTGACCATCGACTCGATGTGCCGGCCCTCGGGTGAGGAGAGCACGGCGTCGGCCTCGGCGTCGGTGAGCGCGCGGCCGGGGCGGGCCAGCGCGCGTACCCGCCATCGCTTGGCCTCCTGCAGCTGCTCCGCGGCGTCGTCGGCGGAGTCGGCGACGATGGCGTTGACGCCGGCGATGACGTAGGGCTCGGTCAGCTGGGCCGACGGCTGGAACCGCTCGCGGTAGACCTCGACGGCCTGGGTCAGGGCCTGCGGGGCGAAGTGCGAGGCGAACGCGTACGGCAGGCCGAGCACGGCCGCCAGCTGGGCGCCGAACAGCGACGAGCCGAGGATGTACAGGGGTACGTGCGAGCCGCTGCCCGGGTGCGCGCTGACGCCCGGCACCGACGATTCGCCGGCGAGGAAGGCCTGCAGCTCCTGGACGTCCTCGGGGAAGCGGTCGGCAGCGTCGCCGCGGCGCATGGCCCACATGGTGGCGCGGTCGGAGCCGGGCGCGCGGCCGAGGCCGAGGTCGATGCGGCCGGGGTGCAGGGCGTCCAGTGTGCCGAACTGCTCGGCGATGACGAGCGGCGAGTGGTTGGGCAGCATCACCCCGCCGGACCCGAGCCGGATCGTGGAGGTGTGCGCCGCGACGTGGGCGATCAGCACGCTGGTGGCCGAGGAGGCGATCGTCGCCATGTTGTGGTGCTCGGCGTACCAGACGCGGTGGTAACCGAGCCGCTCGGCGAGCCGGGCGAGCTCGACGCTCGCGTCGAACGAGTCGCGCGGGCTCTCGCCGGGTCGTACCGGTGCCAGGTCGAGGATCGAGAGCGGGACTCGTGCCATACCGGGCCCAACGCGCCTGCCGCGTCCCGGCATTCCCCGCATTCCCCGCAGGCTGAGCGATGGTGTCTACAGGTACTGCCCGGTCGACTGGGTCGGTCGCCACCGGCCGCTGCTGGCGATCTGCACGAGATGGTCGGTGGTGACGTTCGGCCCGCGCTCGAGCACGGCCCGGCGGACGACCTCGCGGAGGTCGGCGCCGGTCAGCCCTTCGGTCCGCCGGGCGATCGGACGGACGTCGACATCGCAGATCGGTGCGAGGAAGCGGTGCAGGATGCGCTCCCGTGCCGCGGTGTCCGGTGCCGCGATCTCGACGATCGCGTCGAACCGGCCGGGTCGTAGCAGCGCGGGGTCGAGTGCGTCCGTCACGTTCGTCGTGGCCACCGTCAGCACGGCTGCCGCCGGGCGCAGACCGTCGAGCACGGTGAGGAACTCGCCCAGCGCCGGGCCGGCTCCGCCGGAGCGGCGGCTGCCGGCAACCAGGTCGATGTCGTCGAGGAAGATCGCCGCCGGAGCAAGATGATCGGTCCAGTCGTAGAGCTGCGCCAGGCCCCATGGGCTCAGGCCGGGTTCGGCGAGGATCAGTGTGGTGTCGGCCGGCAGTTCGCCGGCGATGACGCGGGACAGCGCGGTCTTGCCGACGCCGGGCGGGCCGGCGAGCAGAATGCCGCGTGCGGCACCCAGCCCGGCCGCGGCGAGCGCGTCGCCGTAGGCGACCAGGCCGCCGACGTTGGTGTCGATCTCCGCCCAGACCGCGTCGGAGTGGATGACGTCAGCGCGGTCCGCGGTGACCGGACGCACGGGTGTGAGCTCGGGAGCGCCGTTCGGGTGTGGGGCCGCCCGGAGGGTGCGACCTCGGTAGAAGTTGCCCGGTCCGCGTGCGGCGGCCAGCAGCCCGGCCGCAGCGTCGCGGGCCGCGTCGGCGATCTCGCTGTGGACGTACAGAGCCAGCTTCGGCAGCTGGTGGGGGCAGTGCAGAACCAGGACGCACGGGAACTCGAACACGGTGCCCTCGGGGAGGTACGCGGCCAGGTCGTCCGGCGCGGCGACGTGCTCATCCACGTCGACGGTGACGAGGTCGTAACCAGATGCGTTCACCCCGTAGTCGTCGCGCAGCACCGCGCCGGCAGCGCCGTCCAGCCGGCGAGCCACCTCGACCCGGACCAGCGGCCAGTCGATACCGCGCAGGGTCGCCGAAACGACCCGGGTGTCAGCGGCCGGACGCCCCAGATGCATGGCCACGAACGACGCGAGGTCGTGCGGACGTTCCGGCTCCGCAGGCGCGCCGAGCAGCCGAGCGATCGCGCGCACGGTGTCACGCACCGTCTGGGACTCTCCGGACAGGCCGGGGACGTCGACGGTGTGGTCGGGCAGTAGATCGATGGTCATCTCGATGCGCGGTAACCCTGCGCGGGATAGGTGATGGCAGAACGATCGAGGGTCCTCCGGACGCGGATCGGCGGCAACCGAATATTGCGGGCGCGTCTGGCGTTGCCATCGGCGGGACGACGCGACGACAGCGAACGCATCAGGAGGACATGTGACGGCACAACTCGGCAGGATCGGCGTGTGGGCATCGGGTGCGCTGCTCAACCCGGAGCTCGCGCAGGAGCTCGAGCGCATCGGGTACGGCGCGATCTGGATCGGCGGCTCACCGCCGGCGGAGCTGGAGTTGGCCGAGCAGCTGCTGGCGGCCACCGACCACATCGTCGTCGCCACCGGCATCGTCAACATCTGGACCGCCGACCCGCACGTCCTCGCCGCGTCGCACCACCGCCTGCGCGAGCGCTTCCCCGACCGCTTCGTATTGGGCATCGGCGCCGGGCACCCGGAGGCCATAGCGGAGTACACCCGCCCGTACCAGGCACTCGTCGACTACCTCGACGTGCTCGACGCCGAGGGCGTGCCGGCCGGCGAGCGGGTGCTGGCCGCGCTCGGCCCGAAGGTGCTGCAGCTCGCCGCCGACCGCACGGCCGGCGCCCACCCGTATCTGACGACCGCCGAGCACACCCGCCGGGCGCGTGCCCAGCTCGGCCCGGGCGTGCTGCTGGCGCCGGAGCAGAAGGTCGTCGTCGACCCCGACGTCGCGGCCGGCCGCGCGCTCGGGCGCCGCGCCGTCGCGAACCCATACCTCGGGCTGCGCAACTACGTGTCGAACCTGCTCCGGCTCGGCTGGGGCGAGGCCGACGTCGCCGGTGAGGGCAGCGACGCGCTGATCGACGCGCTGGTCGGCCTCGGCGACGCTGAGCAGGCGGCCCGGCCGGTGCGGGAGCATCTCGACGCCGGCGCGGACCACGTCGCGATCCAGCTGCTCACCCCACGCGGGGCGGACCCGCTGCCCGGCTACCGCGCGCTCGCCGAGACACTCGGGGTCTGACAGCTGAGGGGAGGCGCGGCGGGCCGGCATGGCAAGGTGGGGCCATGGCGCTGATCTCCACCGGCAAGCTCGGCTTCCTGCTCGCGGCCACCGGTGTCGCGCACTTCGTCGTCCCGGATGCGTTCGAAGGCATCACCAAGGCGGCGTTCCCGAAGGACACCGCCGCGTGGGTTCAACGCAACGGCGCCACCGAGATCGCGATCGGCACGGCGCTGATGCTCAAACCCAGCCGCAAGCTGGGTTTGCTCGGCCTGCTGGGCTACGCGGGCTGGCTCGGCTACAACGCCGCTACCGCCCCGCACTGACCCCTGCTCTCCACGGTGTGATATAGCATCTACGGTATGGCTTGGGGTACCGTCGAGCTGGAACCGGAAGTGCGGAGCTGGTTCGAAGAACTGCCCACGGCCCGATTCGCTACGGCGGCGTTCTACATCGACCTGTTGGCCGATGAGGGACCGCTGCTCGGCGAGCCGTACACGAGACAGCTGGATGGCAAGCTCCGTGAGTTGCGGTCCCATCTCGACCGGCAAGCGGTCCGGATCACGTACTGGATCGCCAGCGGCCGGCGGATCGTGCTGCTGACCGTGTTCACCAAGGCCCGGATGCGCGAGGACCGCGAGGTCGAGCGGGCCCGCCGTGCGCTGGCCCGGTGCATCGCCGAGGCCCACGGCACGGACACCGACGACGACTGATGAAGGAGGCGGCAATGAGCGAGCGAGACAACGCGAGAGAACGCGCCAGCTGGAGTGATGTGCGCGATCGGCGGATGAGCGAGCCGGGCGCGGGTGAGGCCTACGCCGCGGCGAAGCTGGCTTTCGAGCTCGGCCGTGCCGTGCGCGGGCTTCGTGAGCAGCGCGGGTGGAGTCAGAGCCAGCTCGCGGCCGCCGCGGCGATGACCCAGCCGGCAGTCGCCCGCTTCGAGGCCGGCGGCACCGTGCCCAGCCTGCCCGTGCTCGAGCGCCTCGCCAGCGCGCTGGACGCCGAGCTCACTGTCAGCGTCACTCCTCGCCAGCACGTCGCGTGATGACGCGCAACCCTCGCCGGGCGCGCGTCACCGACCAGCGCCCGATCACGCCAGGAAGGCGGCTACCCGGTCCTTGGGGCGGCCGATGATCGCGCGGTCGCCGCGCACCAGCACCGGCCGCTGCATCAGGCGTGGGTGCTCGACCAGCAGGTCGGCCACGGCGTCCGGCGTCGTGTAGTCGGCCGCGTCCAGCGACAGGGACGTGAAGAACGGGTCCTTGCGGACGAGATCCGCCGGCGGGTCCACCAGCTTGCCGATCAGCGTCAGCAGCTCGTCACGGGTCAGCGGGGTCTTGAGGTAGTCGACCACCTCGACGTCCACGCCGGCGGCCCCGACCTCGTCGAGCGCATGGCGTGAGGTCGAGCAGTTCTTGTTGTGCAGCAGGGTCAGGTCGGCCATCGACCGCGTCCTTTCCGTCAGGCGGGCAGGTGCGGACTGACGGTATCCGGCGGCGTCACCCGGGCGACGGTCGGCAGCCCGGCCGCCTGCCACGCCACGAACCCGCCGACGACGTCGGTGGCCGGGACGCCGATCGAGGTGAGTGCGTCGGCGGCGAGGGAGGACGTGTAGCCCTCGGTGCAGACGACGATCCACTGCTGTCCCGCCACCGCCTGCGGAACGCGCGCCTCCGACGTCGGGTGCAGGCGCCACTCGAGATGGTTGCGCTCGACGATCAGCGCCCCGGGGATCTCACCGGCCTCCGCGCGCTGCCACTGCGGCCGGATGTCGACGAGCAGCGAGCCGCCGGCCACCGCGGCCGCCGCGTCGTGCGGGGTCAGCCGGTCCAGCCGCGAGCGGGCGTCATCGAGCAGCTCGTCGACGGACGCGAACCTGGCGACGGGAGGCAGCGTCATGACGCCTGTTGTACTCCGCTGGAGCCGAACTCGGGCTCCGGGTCGTCGGTGGCCAGCGAGGTGATCGTCTCGAGCCCGCCGGCGCCGAGGTCGTAGTACGTCATCGTGGTCAGCGGCGGCGAGTAGGCGTGCACGCTGACGGCCGGCGAGGCGGACAGGTTGCGCACGTCGTGGACGTAGTGGTCGCCGAAGCCGACGCTCTCCCCGGTGGCGCGTTCGTGGTCGACGAGGGACGTGCCACCCGTGACGACCGCCTCGGCCAGGCTGCCGGTCAGCACGGTGAACGAGCCGGACGAGCCGCCGTGGTCGTGCAGCTGCGTGCCCTGGGTCGGCAGCCAGCTGATCAGCCAGACGTCGACGCGGCGGTCGCGGTAGATGCGCTGGTGCCAGCGCTGCTCGGGGTCGAAGTCGATGTAGGGGTAGGCGCCGCGGCCGACCTCGTCGGCGTAGAAGCGGGTGAACTCGATGAGCTGCAGCGGCGTGAAGAACAGTGGGTCAGTGCGTGACACGGTGAGGCACCTTCAAGGGGGACGAGTGGATCGGGGCGGCTTCAGCTGCCCTGACACCACTCGTCGAAGGCCGCCGCGCGGCGGGTGGTCCACACGACGTCGAGCAGGCCGGCCTCAGCGGGCGTGCCGTGCGCTGTCGGGACCATGACGCCAGTATGAACGCGCGGACAACGCAATGTCCATTTAACCAGTAGGAAATACCCGGAAGGTCACGTCAGCGGGTGACCATGCGGGTGCGTGGCCAGCCCTCGCGCCGCTGGATGCGGCCGAGCTCCTCGGCGAACCACGCCGCGCTGGGTGGCCGGGCGGCGGGGTCGGAGTGCATGCCCCAGGTGATCAGGTCGGACAGCTCGATCGGCACCTCGCTGGACACGATCGGCGCGACCGTGCCGCTCAGCACCCGCACGATGACCTTCGCCGGCGACTCGCCGAGGTAGGCGCGGAAGGCGGCCCGGCCGGTGATGGTCTCGTACAGCGTCGAGGCCAGGCCGTACACGTCCGAGGCCGGACCGGCGGGCTGCCCTTCGAGCAGCTCCGGCGCGGTGTGCGCGGTGGTGACGTGCATCGGGGGGTGGCCGGCGCCGATGTCGGTGGCGACCGCCTCGTCGAAGCCGGCGAGGACGGGTTCACCGAGGTCGGTGAGCAGGATGTTGCGGGGCCGCACGTCGCAGTGCAGCACGTCCGCGCGGTGCAGGGTCTCCAGCGCGCCGGCGACCTTGATGCCCAGCGAGGCGACGGCCTCCGGCGGCACCCGGCCGTCGCCGCGCAGCACGTCGTCCAGCGAGGTCGGGCAGTACTGCATGACGAGCGCGGGGCGGCCGTCGGTGAGGGCGTACCGCTCGTAGTACGTGACGATGTTGGGATGCGCGCCCACGCGGGCGAGGATGTCGGCCTCGTGGTCGAGCACGTCGTGCAGCCAGGGCCCGATGTTCTCGTCCGGGACCTTGACGGCCACCTGGCGCTGGGCGCTCTGCTCGGTGCCGACGTACACCGTGCACCGCGTGCCGGCGCTCTGCAGGCGCACGTCGGTGAATCGGTCGCCGAGTTCGGCACCGGCCAACCAGTCGCGGGCTGCGAGCGCCATCGTCACCTTCCGCGTGTGCTGGGAGGTCTGGGGAAGACGTGCCGAGTCTAGTTCACCGCAGCTTAACGTGCTCGTCGAGAGTGGAAGATCAAGAGCGGAAGATCTTTACGGGACGACGGTGATCGGCCACGCCGCGTCACGGACCAGCCGGCCGGCGAGCGAGCCGACGAAGCGCCGCCCGGAGCGCGTCGAGGAGCCGATGATCACCGCCTCCACCTGCCGGGACTCGGCCACGTCGAACATCTCCCGGTACGGGTTGCCGTAGCGGACGATCAGCTCGGTGTCGATGCCGAGGCGCCGGGTGCCCTCGACCAGTTGCGTGCGGATGTCCTCGCCGATCTCGGCCTGGGTCGCGAGCATCGCCCCGGCGCTCATCGGCGACTGCGCGGCGAGCGCCGAGGTGGGGACGACGTAGAGCACGATCAGCTGCGCGCCGTGCCGCCGGGCCATCCCGGCGGCGTACGCGGCGGCCCGCAGCGAGGAGTCGGTGCCGTCGACGCCGACCAGGATCCGGGACGGACCGTCGGTGCCCAGCTCGAAGACCGCGCTCTCCACGCTGGCACAGTAGTCGAGGCGGTACGGTTCGCCGCACACCCCGAAGTGACGCGACCTCTTCACCCCGGAGGCCTTGTTCGTGAGCACGTCCCCCAGTCCCATCCGCCCGCTCAACGACCCGATCGACCGGCGCCTGGCCGCCGCGCTGGTGGCCGACGGCCGTAGCACGCTGAAGTCGCTCGCCGAGCTGACCGGCCTGTCCGTGTCGGCCGTCCAGGCCCGCGTGCGCCGGCTCGAGGCCGAGGGCGTCGTCCGCGGGTACGTCGCCCAGCTCGACCCGGAGGCCATCGGCCTGCCCCTGGCTGCGCTCATCGCGATCACCCCGCTGAACCCCGCGCAGCCGGACGACGCCCCGGAGCGGCTGGCCGACCTCACCGAGATCGAGGCCTGCCACTCGGTCGCCGGCGACGACGCGTACGTGCTGTTCGTCCGGGTCGCCTCGCCGAACGCGCTGGAGGAGCTGATCCGCGAGATCCGCAAGCGGGCCCACGTCTCGACCCGGACCACCGTCGTCCTCCAGACATTCTTCGAGCGGAACCCGTCTCCGCAGGAATAGTTACGTAGTTCAGGCTTCTGAGCCGTAGTTCTTCCGGGTACGGTGGCGGCATGACGACGCACGCCCCCGCCTCGCGCTCCACCGTGCTCGGCCCCGCGCAGGTCCACCCGACGATCGCGGCGCACATGCTCGCCGACGGCTACGACCTGGTGCTCGACCTCGACGCCTCGCAGGGCTCGACCCTCGTCGACGCCCGCGACGGCACGCGCTACCTCGACCTGTTCACCTTCTTCGCCTCCTCGGCGCTGGGCATGAACCACCCGGCGCTGACCACCGAGGAGGCGCTGGCCGAGCTCGGGCGCGTCGCGGTCAACAAGCCCAGCAACTCCGACGTCTACACGGTGCCGATGGCGCGCTTCGTCGACACCTTCGCGCGGGTGCTCGGCGACCCGGAACTGCCGTACCTGTTCTTCGTCGACGGGGGCGCGCTCGCGGTGGAGAACGCGCTCAAGGCCGCGTTCGACTGGAAGTCACGGTGGAACGAGGCGCACGGCGTCGACCCCGCACTCGGCACCCGCGTCCTGCACCTGGAGCAGGCGTTCCACGGCCGCAGCGGCTACACGATGAGCCTCACCAACACCGACCCGAACAAGGTCTCCCGGTTCCCCAAGTTCGACTGGCCGCGCATCCCGTCGCCGTCGGTCAACGGGCACGCCGACGTCGCCGCGGCCGAGGAGGAGTCGCTGGCCGCGGCCCGCGCGGCGTTCGAGCGGCATCGGCACGACATCGCGTGCTTCATCGCCGAGCCGATCCAGGGCGAGGGTGGCGACAACCACCTGCGGCCGCAGTTCCTGCAGGCGATGCAGCAGCTGTGCGAGGAGTTCGACGCGCTGTTCGTCCTGGACGAGGTGCAGACGGGTGTCGGTCTCACCGGCACGGCGTGGGCCTACCAGCAGCTCGGCGTGCGGCCGGATCTCGTCGCGTTCGGCAAGAAGGCGCAGGTGTGCGGCATCATGGCCGGCGGCCGCATCGACGAGGTGCCCGACAACGTCTTCCACGTCTCCTCGCGGATCAACTCCACGTGGGGCGGCAACCTCACCGACATGGTCCGGGCCCGGCGCATCCTGGAGGTCGTCGAGAGCGAGGCCCTGATCGACCGCGCCGCGTTCCTCGGCGCACACCTGCTGCACCTGCTGCAGGAGATGGCCGCGGCGCACCCGGCGATCACCGACGTGCGCGGTCGCGGCCTGATGTGCGCGCTCACCCTGCCTACCGCCGGGCAGCGCGACGAGGCCGTCACCCGGCTGCGCGCGGACGAGCACGTGCTGATGCTCGGCTGCGGCGAGCGCTCGCTGCGCGTGCGGCCGGCGCTCACCGTCGGGATGGTCGAGCTGGAGGCGGGCGTCCAGGCGCTCGACCGGGTGCTCGGCCGGCTCGGTCTGTGACGCGGCCTCAGCGCTCGAGCAGGGCCCGGGCCGCCTCGTCGATGTCGTGCTCGTCGAGCAGGACGAGGTCGGCGGCCGCGCCCAGCGGCACGAAGCTGTCCTGACCTGCCACGCGGCGCAGCCGGCCCGGATAGCCCGCTTCGGCGAGCAGGGCGAGCACGCCCTCGCCGACGCCGCCGCTGCGCCGTGACTCGTCGACGACGAGGACCCGGCCGCACGCCGCCGCGGCGAACAGGATCTGCTCGCGGGGCAGCGGGGCGATCCAGCGCAGGTCGACCACCCGCACGCGGATGCCGTCTCGTTCGAGACGTCGTGCGGCGCGCAGGCTCATCCGCAGGCCGTTGCCGAACGTGATGAGCGCGAGGTCGACGCCGTCGCCGTGCACGCGGGCCGAGCCGAACGGCACGACGGCGTCGGGGGAGTAGTCGCCGAGCCAGCCCTGGTCGCCGGGCTCGTGCAGGTCGCGCTCGTGGTACAGCGCGATCGGTTCGAGGAACACCGACACCTGCCCGGTGTCCGCGGCCGCGGCGAGGCACGAGCGCAGCATCGGCGCGGCGTCCTCCGGGCGGGACGGGACGGCCACCGCGAGGCCCGGGATGTCGCGCAGCACGGCCAGCCCGTTGTCGTTGTGGAAGTGCCCGCCGAAGCCTTTCTGGTACGCCAGCCCGGCGACGCGCACGACCATCGGGTTGCGGTAGGCGCCGTTGCTGAAGAAGCGCAGGCTGGCCGCCTCGCCGCGCAGCTGGTCCTCGGCGTTGTGCAGGTAGGCGAGGTACTGGATCTCCGGCACCGGGAGCATCCCGGACAGGCCCAGGCCGAGGGCGAAGCCGAGGATCGACTGCTCGTCGAGCAGGGTGTCGAAGACCCGCGCCGCGCCGAAGCGCTGCTGCAGGCCGCGGGTCAGCCCGTACACGCCGCCCTTGCGGCCGACGTCCTCGCCGAAGGTCAGCATCTCCGGCCGCGCGGCGAGCGCATCGGTGAGTGCGGCGTTGATGCTCTGCGCAAGGGTGAGCGGGCCGCTCGTCTCCGGCAGGCGGCTGCCGAAGACCCGTTCGCGTGCGTCGGCCGACGCCGGCTGCCAGGTGGCCGGGCGCGGTGTCGGGGCCAGCGGCGCCATGACCCGGCGGCGGTCGGTGAGGGTCGGGGTGCCGGTCAGCTCCTCGGCGAGCTCGTCGAGGGTGCGCGCGATCGCGTCGTAGCGTTCGGCGAGCCCGGGCACGCCGATGCGTCGCGCCAGCGCCAGCAACGGGTCGCGGACCCGCTCGGCGGCGAGATCGGATGCGCTGCGGTAGGCGGTCTCCAGGTCGGTGCCCGCGTGCCCGAGGTAGCGGACGGTGCGCAGGTGCAGCAGCACCGGCGCGCGGGTGCGCCGGGTGCGTGCGGCGGCCTCCTGCGCGGCCTGCGCGACCGCGTCCGGGTCGTCGCCCGCGGCGTGCAAGTAGCCGATGCCCGGGCGCTGCGCCGCGGCCGCGACCCAGCCCGACGGTGAGCGGACGGAGATGCCGATGCCGTTGTCCTCGCAGACGAACAGCAGTGGCAGCGGCAGGCCCTGGGTGGCGGCGTAGCCGGCGGCGTTGAGCGCGCCCGCCGCGGTGGAGTGGTTGATGCTGGCGTCGCCGAAGGAGCAGACGACGACGGCGTCGGCCGGCCACGCGCACGGCACGCCGAGCCGCTTCGCCCGGGCGATCGACAGCGCGACGCCGAGGGCCCGGGGCAGGTGCGACGCGATGGTGGAGGTCTGCGGGATCACCGCCAGTGAGGCGTCACCGAACACCTTGTGCCGGCCGCCGGAGGCGGGGTCGTCGCTGCTGGCGAGCAGCCCGAGTAGTACTGCGCGCAGCCCGTCGCGCAGCGGCCGGCCGGCCTGCAGCGACCGGGCCAGGAAGAAGGCGCCGGAGCGGTAGTGCAGCAGCGCCGGGTCGGTGGGCCGCAGCGCGGCGGCGACGAGCGCGTTCGACTCGTGGCCGGCCGAGCCGATCGTGTAGTGGCCGCGGCCCTGCGCCCGCAGCCGGCGGGCCGCGACGTCGAGCAGCCGGCTGCCGGCCATCGCGTCGAAGTGGGCCAGCCACGCCGGGTCGGCGGCGGCCGCGGCCGGGTGTTCGTCCAGCTCGGCGAGTTCGGCGCGCAGGGATCGGTCGAGCTCGTCGTGCGGCGTCGTCACGTCGCGCATCATCTCGCCCGTGCGGGAGTGCCGTCGAGTCGGCGCCACCTGGCCATATCCATAAGGCAGTTATATATTTGAGTGATGGGTATGCGGCTCGCCGAGGTACAGGCCATGGCCGGGGGCATCGAGGAGCTGGCGCGCTGGCTGCGCCGGCAGGTGCCGTCCGACCTCAGCTTCTCCAGCCTGATGGCGCTGGGCCGGCTCAATGAGCAGGGGCCCCTGCGGGTCTCCGAGCTCGCCACGCTGGAGGCGATGACCCAGCCGGGCAGCACGCTGCTGATCAACCGGCTGGCCGACGCGGGCTACGCCGAGCGCGTCCCCGACCCCACCGACCGCCGCGCCACGCTCGTCCGGATCACCGACTCCGGCCGCGCGCTGCTCGCCGAGCGCGTCCGCCAGCGGTCCCGCCTGCTCGGCGAGCGGATCGAGTCGCTCAGCGACGAGGACCAGCACCACCTCGTCGCCGCACTCCCCGCACTCCGGCGGCTCGTCGCCACCACCGACGAACCCGCCACCGTCGACAAGCAAGGACGATCATGACCACTCACCACGCCGGGCCCGACGCGCCCAGCCCGTTCAAGCAGCCGAAGGCCGTCTGGGCCGTCGCCTTCGCCTGCGTCATCTCCTTCATGGGCATCGGCCTGGTCGACCCGATCCTCAAGACGCTGGCCGGCGACCTGCACGCCAACGCCGACCAGGTCGAGCTGCTGTTCACCAGTTACCTCGTCGTCACCGCCGTCGCCATGCTCATCACCGGTTGGGTGTCCAGCCGGATCGGGCCGAAGTGGACGCTGATCGCCGGCCTCACGCTGATCGTCGCGTTCGCGGCGGCCGCGGGCTCGGTCAACTCGATCGACGGCATCGTCGGCTTCCGCGCAGGGTGGGGCCTGGGCAACGCGCTGTTCATCGCGACCTCGCTCGCGGTGATCGTCAGCTCGGCCACCGGCGGCTTCGCCGGCGCGATCATCCTGTACGAGTCGGCGCTCGGCGTCGGCATCGCCCTCGGCCCGCTGCTCGGCGGCGTGCTCGGCGAGGTCAGCTGGCGCGGCCCGTTCTACGGCGTCTCGGCGTTGATGTTCATCTCGCTGCTGGCCACCGTGTTCCTGCTGCCGAAGACGCCCCGCCCGGCGCACCGGGAACGGCTGCGGGAGCCGCTGGTGGCGCTCAAGCACCGCGCGCTGGCCACCACGTCCGGCGTCGGCCTGCTCTACAACTGGGGCTTCTTCACCATGCTCGGCTGCACGCCGTTCCTCATGGGCATCGAGAGCCCGGTCAAGCTCGGCCTGGTGTTCTGCGGCTGGGGCGTGCTCGTCGCGATCTTCGCGATCTGGGGCGCGCCGTGGTTCAAGGCCCGCTTCGGCACGCCGAAGACGCTGTACGGCAACTTCGTGCTGATGGCCGCCGACATCGCGGTGGTCGCCATCTGGTCCGAGCACCCCACCGTGGTCATCGTCGCGACGATCATCGCCGGCGCGTTCATCGGCATGAACAACACGCTGGTCACGACGGCCGTCATGAGCATCGCGCCGGTCGAGCGGCCGGTCGCGTCGGCCACCTACGGCTTCGTCCGGTTCATCGGTGGCGGCCTGGCCCCGTACGTCGCCACCAAGATGGTCGGCGGCAACCTCGACGGCTCGGCGCACCTGCCGTTCGCGGTCGCGGCGGGCACCGTGCTGCTCGCCGCGGTGCTGCTGTCGACGGTGCACGGCGCGTTGGACCGGGCCGACCGCGGCGAGATCGCCCAGCCGGAGCCGGAGCTGCTCGACGTCGCGGAGCGTGAGGACGAGTTGGAGATCGGCGCCGGCATCGGCAACGAGACCTGATCGTCCTGCGGCCGCGCTCATCCTGACGTTGCTCCCGCCGGGCGTTGATACCCTCGGCGGGAGCTCTCAGGGGAGGTGTACGTGGCGCGTCTGCGCAGGGGGAAGGGCGCCGACAACGAGTTCTTCCCGGGCTTCACCGACATCGCGGAGATCGGCATCGGCAGCCTCGCGACCGTCTACCGAGCCCGGGAAGTCGGCACCAACCGCAGCGTCGCCCTCAAGCTGCTCAACGTCCGAGACGCCTCGCCACGGGCGATCGAGTCCTTCGAGCGTGAGTCGGTCGCGCTCGGCGCCGTCAGCTCGCACCCGAACATCGTCACGCTCTACCGCTCGTTCCGCGCCGCCGACGGGCGCCCGGTGCTCGTCCTCGAGCTGTGCCGCGGCTCCATCGGCGACACGATGGTCAACGGGCAGGGGCTGCCCGTCGCCGACGTCGTGGCCATGGGCATCAAGATCGCCGGCGCGCTCGAGACAGCACACCGCGCCGAGATCCTGCACCGCGACGTCAAGCCGCAGAACATCCTGATCACCGAGTTCGGCGAGCCCGCGCTGGCCGACTTCGGCGTCGCCATGCTGCAGTCGTCCACGCAGACCACGGCCGGCCTGTTCGACTTCACCACGCTGCACGCGGCGCCGGAGCTGCTCGAAGGCGGCGAGACCTCCGCGGCCACCGACGTCTACGAACTCGCGTCCTCGCTGTACCAGCTAATCGCCGGCAAGTCGGCGTTCCGGGCGTACGACGGGGAGTCGCCGGCGTCGGTCATCCTGCGGATCCTGCGCGACCCGGTGCAGCCGCTGGTCAACGCCAACGTCCCGACGCGGCTGTCGGATCTGCTGCTGCACGCGATGAGCAAGGACAAGGACGCCCGGCCGCCGACCGCCGCCGAGTTCGCCAGCGAGCTCGCCGAGGTGGAGGCCGCGGAGGGATGGTCGCGCACGCCGTTCCTGATCCGCGATCCGGACGGGCGGTCGGTCGGCCCGCCCAGCGTCACCCGGCTGCCGGCGCTGCGGTCGAAGTCGGGGCCGCCGGTCGGTTTCCAGCCTGCGGTCGGGGGAGCCTTCGGGGGACCTGCAATGGCTGGGCCTGCTGGTGCGGGGCCCGCTGCCGTCGGGCCTGCGGTGAGTGGGCCGCCGGCGGGCCAGCTGCCGTCCGGGCCGCCGTCGTGGTCGTCCGCCGGCCAGGTGCCGTCGGGATCGCCGTTCTCGCTCACTGACCCTCCGACGTCGGGGCTGCCACTCGCGGATCCGACGCCCGCGGGGCCGCCACTCGCGGACCCGCCGCCGTGGCCGCCCGGGCCGGTGGTGCCGGCAGACCCGACCAGCTGGGCCCCGGCGCCGCCATCGCCCCCGGCGCCGCCATCCGCTCCGCCACCTGCACCGTCAGCTGCGCCGGAGACGGTCGCCGGCCCGGAGCCCGAGGTCGCCCCCGCACCGGCCGCACAGCCCCGGGACGGCTGGGGTGCTCCGGTGCTGAGTCAGCATCATGACGAGTCGGCGGGCGTGCAGCCGGTCGAGCCGCAGGCAGCCGTGGGCGAGTTTCAGGCGCCGGTCGCTGAACGCCAGCCGATCCGGATCGATGACGACGACTGGTCGACGCCGCGCATGGTCAGTGTCGAGAACGACGCGCCGGCCGAGCCCGCGCCGCCGGCCGACCCGGCCCCGCCTGATGGGCCCGCGCCGCTGGCCGAACCTGCGCCGCCGGGTCTCGCGACGTCGCCCGAACCGGCCGCTCCGGACCTCGCCTCGTCCGCGCCGGTGGCAGAGCCACCGGCGCCAACTGTGCATCCAGGCCCAGCTGCGCAGCCGGAGCCGGTCCGGCCGCAGCCGACGCCCCGCCTCGCTGAGGGAGACGCGGTCTGGAGCCCGCCGGTCGTCTCGGCCCCGTCGCCGGAGTTGGTCGACGAGCCGCCGATCGCCGTGCCTGAGCCCGAAGCAAGCGCAGTACCGGCTGGAGAAGTGGAGCCCGCCGGTACTGCGCTTGCGTCCGGTGCGGGTGATGTCGGGGCGCCGGTCTGGGACGCGCTCACCCGCGGGCCTGCAGGTG
>Ga0164242_10004315_pt1 | contig 15997 bp, 12 predicted proteins | sample OricomgcompostMG_FD_108783 | JGI IMG/M metagenome (GOLD analysis project Ga0164242, IMG submission 108783) | Miracle-Growth compost microbial communities from Emeryville, California, USA - Original compost - Miracle growth compost (MG) ... | reverse complement strand
GAGGTGCAGATCCTCGCGGACCAGGCGGGGGAGACGGTCCACCTCTTCGAGCGCGACTGCTCCGTCCAGCGCCGCCACCAGAAGGTCGTCGAGATCGCACCGGCGCCGAATCTCTCCGACGACATCCGCCAGGCGCTCCACCGGGACGCGATCGCCTTCGCGCGGTCGATCGGCTACGTGAATGCGGGGACCGTCGAGTTCCTCCTCGACACGGCGGGCGAGCGGGCCGGCGAGCACGTCTTCATCGAGATGAATCCGCGGATCCAGGTCGAGCACACCGTCACCGAGGAGATCACCGACGTCGATCTCGTGGTGGCGCAGCTGCGGATCGCGGCGGGCGAGACGCTGCAGACGCTCGGCCTGACGCAGGACGACATCCGCATGCGCGGCTCCGCGATCCAGTGCCGGATCACGACGGAGGACCCCGCGCAGGACTTCCGGCCCGACACGGGACGGATCACGACCTACCGCTCGCCGGGCGGCGCCGGCATCCGGCTCGACGGCGGCACCGTCGCGGCCGGCGTGCAGGTGAGCCCGCACTTCGACTCGATGCTCGTGAAGTCGATCGCCCGCGGCCGCGACTTCCCGGCCGCGGTCCGCCGCTCGCGCCGCGCCCTCGCCGAGTTCCGCATCCGGGGCGTCGCGACGAACATCCCGTTCCTTCAGGCCGTCCTCGACGATCGTGACTTCGTGCTCGGGGATCTGGCGACCTCGTTCATCGAGGAGCGCCCGTACCTGCTCGGCGCGCGGAAGTCGCAGGACCGCGCGAGCCGGATCATCCAATGGCTCGGCGAGGTCACCGTGAACCAGCCGTACGGTGCGGGGAACGATCTCGCCCGGCCGGCCGAGAAGCTCCCGCTCGTCGACCTCGCCGCGCCGGCACCCGCCGGATCCCGGCAGCGGCTCCGCGAGCTCGGGCCCGCCGGCTGGGCCGCGGCCCTTCGCGCTCAGCAGGCCGTCGCGGTCACCGAGACGACCTACCGGGACGCGCATCAGTCGCTGCTGGCCACGCGCGTCCGGACGCGCGACCTCGTCGCGCCGCTCCCGGCCGTCGCCCGGCTCACCCCGCAGCTCCTGTCGGTCGAGGCGTGGGGCGGCGCGACGTACGACGTCGCCCTTCGCTTCCTCGGGGAGGACCCGTGGGAGCGCCTCGCCGCGATGCGGGAGTCGCTGCCGAACGTCGCGATCCAGATGCTCCTCCGCGGTCGCAACACGGTCGGCTACACGCCGTATCCCGAGCGGGTCACCGAGGCGTTCATCCAGGAGGCGGCGGCGACGGGCGTCGACGTGTTCCGGATCTTCGACGCGCTCAACGACGTCGAGCAGATGCGACCCGCGATCGAGGCGGTCCTCGGCACCGGCACGGCCGTCGCCGAGGGCGCGATGAGCTACACGGGCGATCTGCTCGACCCGGCCGAGCCGCTCTACACGCTCGACTACTGGCTCCGGCTCGCCGAGCAGCTCGTCGGCTCCGGCGTCCATGTCCTCGCCATCAAGGACATGGCCGGTCTGCTCCGGCCCGCGGCGGCGGCGACGCTCGTCCGGGCCCTTCGGGACCGCTTCGACCTCCCGGTCCACGTCCACACGCACGACACCGCCGGCGGGCAGCTCGCGACGCTCCTGGCGGCCGCGGGCGCCGGCGCGGACGCCGTCGATGCGGCGAGCGCCCCCATGGCCGGGACGACCTCTCAGCCGCCGCTCTCGGCGCTCGTCGCCGCGCTCGCGCACACCGAGCGGGACACGGGCATTCCGCTCGACGCGGTCGCCGCCCTGGAGCCGTACTGGGAGGCGGTGCGCTCCGCCTACCGTCCCTTCGAGTCGGGGCTCCCGGGTCCGACCGGCCGCGTGTATCACCACGAGATCCCCGGCGGGCAGCTCTCGAACCTCCGGCAGCAGGCGATCGCCGTGGGGCAGGGGCACAACTTCGAGGCGATCGAGGACTACTACGCGGCCGCCGACCGGATCCTCGGCCGCATCCCGAAGGTGACGCCGAGCAGCAAGGTCGTCGGCGACCTCGCGCTCGCGCTCTCGGCGGCGAAGGCCGACGTCGCGGACTTCGAGGAGCACCCCGAGAAGTACGACATCCCGGCGAGCGTCATCGGCTTCCTGGCCGGCGAGCTCGGGGACCCGCCAGGCGGCTGGCCGGAGCCGTTCCGGACGAAGGCGCTCGCGGGTCGCGAGGTCTCGATCGGGGTCACCCCCCTGTCCGATGAGGACGAGGCGGAGCTCGGCGTCGCCGGTCCCCGCCGGCAGGCCGCGCTCAATCGGCTGCTCTTCCCGGGACCGACCCGGACGTTCACGGAATGGCGCGATGCGTACGGCGACCTCAGCGTCCTCGACACGCTCGACTACCTCTACGGGCTCAAGCCCGATGCCGAGCACATCGTCGAGCTCGAGAAGGGCGTCCAGCTCTTCGTCGGGATCGAGGCGGTCGGCGAGCCGGACGACAAGGGCATGCGCACCGTGATGCTCACGCTGAACGGGCAGCTCCGCCCCGTCGCCGTCCGCGACAGCTCGATCGAGGTCGAGGTCCGCTCGGCCGAGAAGGCGGATGGGAACGTGCCGGGTCAGGTCGCCGCGCCGTTCAGCGGCGTCGTCACCGTGAAGGTGGCGGAGGGCGAGCAGGTCGAGGTCGGCCAGCAGATCGCGGTCATCGAGGCGATGAAGATGGAGGCCGCCGTCACGGCCCCCGTCGCGGGCGTCGTGCGCCGGCTCGCCGTCCCGCCGACGGCGCGCGTCGAGGCGGGCGATCTCGTCCTGGAAATCGCCTGAGCGTCCGCCTGCCGATAAACTGACGGCCACCCGAGGAGGATGCATGGCTGCCGCAGACGAGGACGCGCACGATAAACCGCGCACGGATCAGATCATCACGATCGTCGTGCCGGAGTCCGCTCGCATCGTCCCCGCCGACGAGGTCGCGATCTCGCTCGATGCCATCCCCGTCGATCCCGTGATCGCGAAGCCCGTCGAGGAGATCTCGACGACGACGATCACCATCCCGTCCGTCGAGGCCGTCTCGGGGGCCGAGACGCCCGCCGATCTCACGCTCGATCGACTCGTCTCGCCGCGGGGCCGTCACAAGCCCGCGCCCCCCGAGGGCGGCTGGCGGCGTCTCGTCTACGAGCTCACGTTCCACGGCGTGAATCCCGGGGATTCGCCGACGGCGCGCGCGCGGAAGCAGCTCGAGGAGCGGATCTCCCGCCGTCTCGACGGCTCGACGCGGTACGTCGCGGTCCTCTCCCGGAAGGGCGGGGTCGGCAAGACGACGGTCTCGACGCTCCTCGGCATGGCGCTCGCCTCGATCCGCGAGGACCGGATCGTCGCCGTCGACGCGAATCCGGACCGCGGCACCCTCGCCGAGCGGATCGTGAAGACGACGGACGCGACGAGCCGGAATCTCGTCGACGAGCGCGAGACGATCCACGCATTCAGCGACTTCCAGCGGCGCGTCTCGCGGGACGAGACCCGGCTCGACGTGCTCGCGTCCGATCACAACCCGAATCTCCAGAAGGAGTTCGACGCCGAGGACTACGACGTCGTCGCGGAGCTCGCACGGCGCTTCTACTCGATCATGCTCACGGACTGCGGCACCGGCATGGTCCATTCGGTGATGCACGCGACGCTCGACCGCGCCGACCAGCTCGTCATCGTCTCCGGCGGCTCGATCGACGAGGCGCGGCTCACCTCGGAGACGATCAGCTGGCTCGAGGCGAACGGCTACGAGGAGCTCGCCCGGAATGCGGTCGTCGCCCTCAACACCGCGACCCACGGCACGAACCTCGTCCGCATCGAGGAGATCGAGGACCACTTCTCCTCGCGGGTCCGCGACATCGTCCGGATCCCGTACGACCCGATGCTCGCGACCGGCGCGACCATCCGCTTCGACTCGCTCCGGCCGCTCACGCAGGAGTCGATCCGCGAGCTGGCGGCCTCCGTCGTCGACGGGCTGCCGGATCGCTCGGACGAGGAATGACCGCGACGGCATGACGGCCCGTCCCATCCGGCTCTTCGGCGATCCCGTGCTCCGGAGCCCGTGCGATCCCGTGCGCATCGGTGCGCCCGCGAACGCGGGCCTCGTCGAGGACCTGCTCGACACCGTCCGCCTGCCCGGCCGCGCCGGCGTCGCGGCGAACCAGATCGGCGTGCCGCTCCGGGCGTTCAGCTGGAACGTCGACGGCGAGGTCGGGGTCATCCTGAACCCGCGGCTCGTCGAGGTGAGCGGCGAGCCGGTCCTCGTCGACGAGGGCTGCCTCTCGGTCCCCGGCCTCGGCTTCGCCCGCCGCCGTCACCCGCATGCACGCGTCGAGGGGGTCGACCTCGACGGGAAGCCGGTCGTGCTCGAGGGCGATGGGCTCATGGCCCAGATGCTCCAGCACGAGGTCGATCACCTCGACGGGCACCTCTTCATCGAGGGGCTCGAGGGCGGCGTCAAGCGCGAGGCGATGCGGGCGATCCGCGAGAGCGACTGGTACCAGCGGTAGCGCAGCCGCCGCAGTCCTGGGCTACCGGGTCGGCACCGATTCCGTCACGTTCTTCGCCCCGGCGTAGATCTGGTCGATCGCGTCGGCGAAGTCCTTGAGGATGACGTGCCGCTTGATCGACATCTTCGGCGTCAGGTGGCCGGACGCCTCCGTGAACTGCGTGGGGAGGATCGCGAACTTCCGGATCGACTCGGCGCGCGACACGTGCGTGTTCGCCGCGTCGATCGCCTTCTGCACCTCGGCGAGCACCTTGGGGTGGCGCGAGGCGTCCTCGAGCGACATGCCGGGGTCCTCGCCCTGGTTCTGCAGCCAGGTGGGCAGCATCTCGGGGTCGAGCGTGACGAGCGCCGCGATGAACGGCCTCTGGTCGCCGACGACGACGACCTGGCCGACGACGGTGTTCGCCCGGATCGGGTCCTCGAGCATCGCCGGCGCGACGTTCTTGCCGCCCGCGGTGATGATGAGCTCCTTCTTCCGGCCCGTGATCGTGACATAGCCGTCGTCGTCGATCGAGCCGATATCGCCCGTCCTGAACCAGCCGTCCTCGGTGAACGCGTCGCGCGTCGCGGCCTCGTTCCTCCAGTAGCCCTCGAAGACGCAGACGCCCTTGGCCTCGAGCTCGTCGTCCTCGCCGAGGCGCACGGCGTTCCCCGGCAGGGGGAGGCCGACGGAGCCGATCTTGAACTTGTCGGGGACGTTGACGGTGACGGGCGCGGTCGTCTCGGTGAGGCCCCAGCCCTCGAGGACCTTGACCCCGAGGGAGCGGAAGAAGTGGCCGAGGTGGTGCCCGAGCGGCGCGGAGCCGGAGACGGCGTACTCCATGCGGCCGCCGAGCCGGGCGCGCAGCTTCGAGAGGACGAGCGCGTCGAGCAGCCGGAACTTGATCGCGAGCCCGAGCGGCACATGGCCCGCGTCGAGGGCGACGGAATGCGCGACCGCCGTCTCCGCGGCGGCCCGGAAGATCTTCCCCTTGCCGCCCGCCTCGGCGGTCTGCTCGGCCGTGTTGTAGACCTTCTCGAAGACGCGCGGGACGGCGAGGAGGAACGTCGGGCGGAACGCCCCGAGCGCGTCGACGAGCTTCGTCGTGTCGGGCTGGTGGCCGACCTTGACGCCCGCGTCGATGCAGGCGACCGAGATGAAGCGCGCGAAGACGTGCGCGAGCGTGATGAAGAGGACGGTGGAGGAGCCCTCGCCGATCACCTCCGCCATCTCCGCCTTCGTGTTGCGCGACAGCTCGACGAAGTTCGAATGGGTGAGGACGCAGCCCTTCGGCCGGCCGGTCGAGCCGGACGTGTAGATGAGCGTCGCGAGGTCGGAGCCCTTCGCGAGCCGGCGGCGGCGTTCGATCTCCTCGTCGGGGACGGCGGCGCCGCCGTCGCGCAGCTTGTCGAGGTCGCCGAGGTGGAGCTGCCAGGCGCTCCGGACGAGCGGGAGGTCGGCGCGCACCTCGTCGAAGCGCGCGAAGTGGTCGGGCGTCTCGAAGATCGCGGCGACCGCGCCCGAGTCCTCGAGCTCCCACTGGATCTGAGCCGGCGCGCTCGTCTCGTAGACGGGCACCATCGTCGCGCCCGCGAACCAGATCGCGAAGTCGACGAGCGTCCAGTCGTACGTGGTGCGCGCCATGAAGGCCACCTTGTCGCCGGGCTCGATGCCGGCGGCGACGAGGCCCTTCGCGATCCGGATCACGTCGGCGTGGAAGTCCCTCGCCGGGATGTCGCGCCAGCCGCCGTCGCCCGTCGGCACGGCGAAGAGGGCCTTGTCGGGGGTGGCGTTCACGCGCTCCACGAGCAGGTCGGTCACGTTCGCGCTCGGGTCGGCCTGCACCATTGCAGGCACTGCGATCTGCTGCACGGCAACTCCTTCGGGTCCGGTGGCGGTTCAGTGTACGTCTGTGGGCTCTCTGTAGGCTTGCCGGGATGCTCTACTGGCTTCTCAAGCACCTGTTCCTCGGGCCGCTGCTCTGGATCGCGTTCCGCCCGTGGGTCCGCGGCATCGAGAACGTGCCCAAGGACGGGCCGGTCATCATCACGGGGAACCACCTCTCGTTCGTCGACTCGATCTTCATGCCGCTCGTCCTCGACCGGCAGGTGTTCTTCCTCGCGAAGAGCGAATACTTCACCGGTCGCGGCTTCACGGGGTGGGTGCAGCGGGTCTTCTTCACGGCGGTCGGCCAGATCCCGATCGACCGCTCGGGCGGCAAGGCCTCGGAGGCCTCGCTCAACTCCGGACTGCAGGTCCTCTCCGAGGGCGATCAGCTCGGCATCTACGTCGAGGGCACCCGCAGCCCGGATGGCCGGCTCTACCGGGGGCGCACGGGTCTCGCGCGCATGGTGCTCGAGTCGGGCGCTCCGGTCGTCCCGGCCGTCATGTTCTACAGCGGACCCGTGCTGCCGACGGGGGCGAAGTGGCCGCGTGTGCGGCGCGTCGGCGTGGTCTTCGGCGAGCCCATGGACTTCTCGCGGTACGCGGGGCTCGAGTCGGACCGCTTCGTGCTCCGGGCGATCACCGATGAGATCGTCTACGAGATCCAGCGGATCAGCGGTCAGGAGTACGTCGACGTCTACGCCTCCTCGGTGAAGTCGAGGGCCGCCGGCGCCGTGGTGCAGAAGGCCGCGGCCTAGGTCCGCAGGGCCGCGGCCGCGTCAGGGGGCCGGAGCGCCGAACACTAGGCTTGGATCTCGTGTCCGAGATCACCGAGCCCGTCGTCCGCGCCGATCCGCAGGTCCTCGCCGGTCTCGACTATTGGCGCGAGCTGCCGATCCGGCAGCAGCCGCAGTGGCCGGACGGCGAGCGCGCGGCCGAGGTGAGCGCGAAGCTCGCCTCGCTCCCGCCGCTTGTCTTCGCGGGCGAGGTCGACAACCTCCGGGACCGTCTCGCCGCCGCTGCGGCCGGCCAGGCGTTCGTCCTGCAGGGCGGCGACTGCGCGGAGACCTTCGCGGGGGCGACGGGCGACAAGATCCGGGAGCGCGTGAAGACGCTGCTCCAGATGGCGGTCGTCCTCACCTACGGCGCATCGAAGCCCGTTGTGAAGATGGGCCGGATGGCGGGGCAGTTCGCGAAGCCGCGGAGCTCCAATGTCGAGACGCGGGGTGATGTGACGCTGCCCGCCTACCGCGGCGACATCGTGAACGGCTATGACTTCACGGCCGAGAGCCGCACCGCGGATCCCGAGCGCCTGCTCGACGCCTACCGGACGAGCGCCTCGACGCTGAACCTCATCCGCGGCTTCACGCAGGGCGGCTTCGCCGACCTCCGGCAGGTGCACGCCTGGAACCGCGGCTTCGCCGCGAACCCCATGATGGGCCGGTACGAGCAGCTCGCGGGCGAGATCGACCGGGCCATCAAGTTCATGGAGGCGGCCGGGGCCTACTCCGACGAGCTGAAGCGCGCCGACTTCTGGACGGCGCACGAGGGGCTCCTCATGGAGTACGAGCGGCCGATGACCCGGATCGACTCGCGCACGGGTCTGCCGTACGACACCTCGGCCCACTTCATCTGGATCGGGGAGCGGACCCGCGCGCTCGACGAGGCGCACGTCGACTTCTTCGCGCGCGTGCGGAACCCGATCGGCGTCAAGCTCGGCCCGACGACGGATGCGGAGACGATGCTCCGGCTGCTCGACCGGCTCGACCCGGAGCGCGAGCCGGGACGCCTCACATTCATCACCCGGATGGGCGCGGGCAGGATCCGTGAGGCCCTGCCGCCGCTGCTCGAGGCGATCAAGGCGGAGGGCTCGACCCCGGTGTGGGTGACGGATCCGATGCATGGCAACGGCATCACGACGCCGACCGGCTACAAGACCCGGCGCTTCGACGACGTCGTCGACGAGGTGAAGGGCTTCTTCGAGGCGCACAAGGCGGCGGGCACCTTCCCCGGCGGCATCCACGTCGAGCTCACGGGCGACGACGTCACGGAGTGCCTCGGCGGCTCGGAGGCCATCGACGAGGCGACGCTCGCGACCCGCTACGAGTCGCTCTGCGACCCGCGGCTCAACCACATGCAGTCGCTCGAGCTCGCGTTCCTCGTCGCCGAGGAACTGGCGCAGGTGTAGCGGCCCTCAGGTCCCGAAGTCGGTGATCGTGACGACGGTGCCCTTCGGCTTCATCTCGCCCGGGCCGGGCGAGATCGCCTTCACCTTGTAGATGTTCTGGAACGGCTCCGGCATGCCCGGGTCCGCCACCTTGAAGCCGGCGTCCTGCAGGTCCTTGATCGCCTTCTTGATCGTCTCGCCGGTGACATCCGGGATGGCGAAGAGCTGCGGGCCCTTCGAGACGTCGAGCGTCACGGCCTCGCCGTACAGGAGGTCGCCGTCGTGGGGCGGCACGATCTTGATGACGCTGCCGGCCTGGACGGTGTCCGAGAAGTCCTCGGTCGTCCCGCCGACCTGGAGGCCGACGCCGTTCAGCATCGAGGTCGCGGCATCGACGGGCTGGCCGCTCACGTCCGGGATCGGCCCGGCCGAGATGGTGAATGCGATGGCCGACTGCTCGGGCAGATCCGCCACGCCCTGGAGCGACGTCCCGTCAGGGCCGGTGTAGTCGAGCACGACCCCGTACGGCTGCTCGTGGTAGACGCGCGTCGCGCTCTCCGGCTTCGAGTCGACGACGAAGCCGAGCGCACCGAGCTCGTCCGCCGCGTCGGCGAGCTGCTGCCCGATGATGTCCTGCGGCACCGGGATGGAGCGCGGCCCCTGGGAGACGACGAGGTGGACGCCGGCCCCCTTGAGCTCGAGGCTGCCGATCGCGGGGTCGGTCCGGATGACGTTCCCCGCGGCGATCGTGGTCGAGTAGTCCTGCTCGGGCTCGAGGACCGTGAAGCCCTCATCGGTGAGCATCCCGGTCGCGACCTCCACGGAGGCGTTCGTCACATCGGGGATCGCCACCCGGCCGCCCGGGCCGAAGCCGAACCACCAGCCCGCGAAGGCGCCGCCGAGCGCGAGGACGAGCACGAGGAGGAGCCAGAGCCAGCCGCGCCGCCGTCGGCGGACGGACTGGATCTGCAGCGTCTGCGTCGTGCGCGAGACGGCCGTCGTCGGCGCCTCGGCCGCCGCACGCGGCCCGCGCCGCCCGAGCACCATCGTCTCGCCGGTGTCGTGCGGCATCGCCGCGTATGCCATCGTCTCGCCCGTCGTCTGCCGGCCGATGCCGGGGAAGACGGCGGTCCGGGCGCCCGTGTCGCTCCCGGTGCCGGGCAGCGCGGTCATGAGGGAGGAATGCGTCTCGAAGAGCTGATCGAGCAGCATGCGCGCGTCGGCGGGCCGGTCCTCGGGGTGCCGGGCCGTCGCCCACAGGACGAGCTCGTCGAGCTCGGCGGGGACGCGCGGGTTCTTCAGGGAAGGGGCGGGGACCGTCGAGTTGGCGTGCTGGTAGGCGATCTGGACGGGCTGCTCGCCCTTGTACGGCTGCTCCCCGGTGAGCATCTCGTACATCATGATCCCGATCGCGTAGATGTCGCTCCGGGCGTCCGCGGTGCCGCGAGTGACGAGCTCGGGGGAGAGGTAGGCGATGGTGCCGAGGAGTGCGGCGCCCGTCGCGGTGTTCGCCGAGACGGCCCGGGCGAGGCCGAAGTCGCCGATCTTGATGCGGCCGTCGTCGGCGAGCATGACGTTCTCGGGCTTGAGGTCGCGGTGGACGATGCCCGCCTTGTGCGCCGCGGCGAGGCCGGAGAGGACGGCCTCCATGATGTCGAAGGTCTGCTCCGTCGTGAGGACCCGGTGCTCCTGGAGCAGCTCGCGGAGCGTCATCCCCGGGAGGTACTCCATGACGAGGTAGGCCATCCGCTGGTCCTCGCCCTGGTCGAAGACGGCGACGACGTTCGGATGGGCGAGCCGCGCGGCGCTCCGCGCCTCACGGATGAACCGTTCGCGGAAGGCCGCGTCGTCGGCGAGGTGGCCGTGCATGATCTTCACGGCGACGCGGCGCTCGAGCCGGAGATCGGTCGCGAGATAGACCGTCGCCATGCCGCCGCGCGCGATCCGCGAACGGATCTGGTAGCGACCGTCGAGGAGGCGGCCGACCAGCGGATCGGCGGTCGCGTTCTCGCTCACCGTGGCAGTGTATTCGGCGGTCATCCGAGTGCCTTGAGCCACGCCCTGGCGGAGGCCTCCCACTTCGCGTAGGCGCTCGGGTAGGCCGAGCCCTGGACGGCCTGCGCCGCCTGCGTCACGGTCATCGACTGCCAGCCCGGGATGTCGAGGAGACCCCGGGTGATCGTCCCGGACGGACCGGACACGCCGAGGTAGAAGCGCCGCGTCGCCGTCGCCGGATCCGAGAGCTCCTGGACGCTGCCCCAGCCGACGGACGGCCGCTGCTGGAACATGCCGACGGAGTCCCGGTCGCCCTCGGGGAGGTTCCGCAGCTGCGACTCCTGCGCGGCGGCCGCGAGTGCGACGACGATCCCGTACTCGGGGACGCCGAGCTGACGGCCGACGGCGATGACGGTCTTCGCATTCGCCTGCTGCGCCGTCGTCAGCGCGACGACGTCGCTCGCCGACGCGGGGATCATGAGCCTCGTCGCGGTCGGGACGGCGGGCTTCGCCGCCGCGGGGTTCGTGGCCTTCGGGGCCGTCCTCGGCGCGCCCGCAGGGATCACGATGGTCTGGCCGGGATAGATGATCGAGCTCGGCGAGAAGCCGTTCGCGGAGAGGATCCAGGCGAGCTGGATGCCGTAGCGCTGCGCGACCGCCGAGAGCGTCTCGCCGGCCGCGACGGTGTGCCGCTGATCCTGGGGGACCGCCTCGGCCTTCGGCTGGGCGGGCGCGACGGGTCCGGCCGCCGTGAGCTTGAGGATCTGACCCGGCACGAGGGCCGTGCGCCAGCTGAGGCCGTTGAGCGCGAGCATCTGCGCCAGCTTGAGGTCGTAGCGCTCCGCGATGGCGAAGAGCGTGTCGCCCTCCTGCACGGTGTAGGTCGCGGGCGGGCTGAGGGTCGCGCGGAGCGCCGTCGCCGCGGTCTTCGCCGCCCGGCGCGCCTCGTCGAACGCCTCCCGCACCGTCTTCCCGCGATCCGTCGCCGCCGGTCGCTCCGGATGCCGCGGCTTCGGCTTCGCCGGCGCGGCCTCGGCGGGCTGGATCGCGCCCGTGAGGTTCGCGGTCACCGCGAGCGTGCTCGCGAGCACGATCGGGATGAGCGGGTTCCCGCGCCGCGCACCATGCCGGGAGGGCCGCGCCCACCGGGCGGCGCGGGGCGCCAGGGGCTCAGCGGTCATGGTCGTTCCTGCGCTCTCGTCCGGCCTGAGAGGGATGGGGGTCCCGAGACTGCTGACAAGATTGGCAGACAGCGAGTTGCAAGTCAATCAATGTGATGCATGTTAAAGCAGTTTACAAAACCGAAACAATTGCCGATCACGGCTTCGCCACGGTCTGCCCACGGCGCCCGCCGTCCGTGGCACGATCGGAGCGTGACGGACTTCCCCGACGTTGCCTGGGTCGCCATTCCTGACATCGCCGAGCGCTTCGGCCTCAAGCTGAGCCAGGTCCACCGGCTCGTCGAGGAGCATTCACTGCTCGCCGCCCGGGTCGACGGCGTCCTGAAGGTCCCGGAGCTCTTCCTCGGCGAGACCGAGCCGCTCCGCGAGCTCCGCGGCACGGTCATGCTCCTGCTCGACGACGGCTTCAGCGCCGACGAGGCGATGTCCTGGCTCCTCGAGCCGGAGGACAGCCTCGGGACGAGCCCCGTCCTCGCCCTCCGCGCCGGCCGGAAGGCGGAGGTGCGCCGCGTCGCGCAGGCGCTCGCCTTCTAGCTAGCCGCCCGGCCGCGAGCGCGGCGCTCGGTCGCCGCGCCGGTCGGCTACGCCGAGCGCTTCGATGCGGACTCGGCGAGGGCGACGAGCTCGGCGCGCGCTCCCGGGGCGAGATCGGCGGACTCGATCGCCGCGATCGCCTGCTCGAGGTGGCGGTCGATCGCGCGCTCGACCCGGTCGACCGCGCCGCATTCCCGAAGCGTGCGCCGCAGCATGTCGATCTGCCCCTCGTCGAGGTCCGGATCGCCGAGCAGATCGTCGACGAGCGCGCGCATGGACCCCGGCAGTGACGCCCGGGCGACGGCGATGAGCACCGTTCGCTTGCCCTCGCGGAGGTCGTCGCCCGCCGGCTTGCCCGTGACCGCCGGATCGCCGTACACCCCGAGCAGGTCGTCGCGCAGCTGGTAGGCGATCCCGAGTGGGATCCCGAAGCGGCGGAGCGCCTCGACCTGCTCCTCGGTCGCGCCGCCGAGTCGCGCGCCGATGACGAGCGGCGCCTCGATCGAGTACTTCGCCGACTTGTAGACGACGACCCGCTGCGCGCGGGCCGCCGCATCCGCGTCCGGCCGGACGATCCACGAGTGCTCCTCGAGCACGTCGAGGTACTGGCCGAGCGTCACCTCGCTGCGCATCGTCATGAACTCCTCGCTCGCCGCCGCGCCGCGCCCGGCGTCCCCGAGGCGAGCGGCGCCCGCGTGGACGAGGGCGTCGGCCCAGCTGAGCAGCAGGTCGCCGAGGAGGATCCCGCCGGCCTCGCCGAACCGGGCCGCATCGCCGCGCCATCCCGAGTCGCGATGGAGCGCCGCGAACCGCTCGTGCGCCGAGGGCGCCCCTCGCCGCGTCGCCGACCGGTCGATGATGTCGTCATGGACGAGCGCGGCGGCGTGCAGCGACTCGAGCCCCGCCGCGACCCGGACGACGGCGTCGAGCACCGGATCGTCCTCGCGCGGCTCCGGCATCGGGTCGAGCGGGTCGGGGACGTCCACCGCCCGCCATCCCCAGTAGCAGAATCGGGCCCGGAATCGCTTGCCGCCCGTCAGGAGCGCGCGCGCCGCCTCGCCGACCGGCTGGAGATCGGGGGAAATGCGCCCCATGCGGGCGATCTCGACCCCGAGGAAGTCGTCGAGCGCGGTCTGGACGAGCTCGGTGAGACTCCCGCCCGTGGCCACCGCTCAAGCTTAGGCGGCGGGAGAAGCCGAGGTATCGCCTCTCAAGCCTCCCGGCGTATCATCGCGGCCATGGCCCTGTCGGAGCACGAACAGCGTCTGCTCGACGAGATGGAGCGGAGTCTCTATCAGAGCGACGCGGATTTCGTCGCGGCTGGCGCGCGCCGCGGCGCTCCGAGCTACGTCGCTGTGACGCTCGGCGTCCTCCTCGCGCTCCTCGGCCTCGGTGGTGCGATCGCCGCGGTCGCGGCGCAGCTGCCGATCCTCGGCGTCGTCGGCTTCGCACTCATGGTCGTCGGCGTGCTGCTCGCCTTCCGGCGCAAGCGGGAGGACGGCCCCGAGACCGCGGCCAGGTCCGCCGCCAAGCGCGCCCATGGCGGCTCGCCTGTGATGGGCGCGTTCGAGGACCGCTGGGAGAAGCGCCGCGAGCGCCGGGATCGCTAGCCGCGGCCCCTGATTCCCCTCCACGAAGAGAACCCCTGAGAGATCAGGGGTTCTTCGCATTTCGGCGTGTCTTTTCCGAGTGACTTCTCACGTAAGTGGAGGGAAGTGGAGTAAAGTGGTGAAAACCAAGGAGAAGGCCGGAATCCGTGGGCCCGGGAGGGCGCAGAGGGGAGCGACGCGATGCTGCTCGGCACGTACGCCCCCAAGCTCGACGACAAGGGGCGCGTGATCCTGCCGGCGAAGTTCCATGAGGAGCTCGCGAACGGCGTCGTCGTCACCCGCGGCCAGGAGCGCTGCCTCTACGTCTTCACGGAGCGCGAGTTCGAGGCCTACTACGAGAAGCTCCGCCAGGCGCCGCTCTCCTCGAAGCAGGCCCGCGACTTCATCCGCCTCCTCACCTCCGGGGCGAGCCAGGAGCGTCCCGACGCCCAGCACCGCATCACGATCCCGCCGGTCCTCCGCGAGTACGCGGGGCTCGAGCGCGACCTCACGGTCATCGGCGCCGGCACCTATGCCGAGATCTGGTCCACCCAGGCCTGGGAGTCCTACTACGAGGGCGCCGAGAGCGACTTCTCGAACACCTCGGAGGAGGTGATCCCCGGCCTCTTCTGATCTCCCAGGCGCCGATCTCCGGCCGACGCCCTGCCTCGCTTCCCCTGAGGCAGGTCGGCGGAAGGGGATCCGCGCAGGGGAGCCGGCCAGGACTCCCATGGACGACGCCGCGATCCACACCCCCGTCATGCTCGAGCGCACGCTCGAGCTGCTCGCGCCCGCCCTCGAGCGGGAGGGCGCCGTCGCCGTCGACGCGACGCTCGGCATGGGCGGGCACGCGGAGGCGATGCTCCGCGCATTCCCGGGCCTCCGCGTCATCGGCATCGACCGGGACGAGGACGCGATCGCGATCGCGCGGCGCCGGCTCGCGTTCGCCGCGGACCGGCTCACGATCGTCCATGCCGTCTACGACGAGATCGAGCGGGCGATGAATGAGGGGGCCGTCACGCGCGTGACCGCCGTCCTGTTCGACCTCGGCGTCTCGTCCCTCCAGCTCGATCGCGCGGAGCGTGGCTTCGCGTACGCGCAGGACGCGCCGCTCGACATGCGGATGGACCGAAGCACCGGCCCCACCGCGGCGACGATCCTCGCGGAGTACCCGGAAGGCCGGCTCCGCCGGATCTTCGAGGAGTACGGCGAGGAGAAGCTCAGTGCGCGCTACGCCCGGCGGATCGTCGAGGCGAGGGCCGCGGAGCCGATCGCGACGAGCGCGCAGCTGGTCCGGATCATCGGCGACGCGACCCCCGCCGCGGCCCGGCGCCCCGGGAACCCGGCCAAGCGGGTCTTCCAGGCGCTCCGCATCGAGGTGAACGGCGAGCTCGACGCGCTGCAGCGCGCCCTCCCGGCGGCGCTCGACGCGCTCGAGGTCGGCGGGCGGATCGTCGTCCTCGCCTACCAGTCGCTCGAGGACCGGATCGTGAAGCGGGAGCTCGCGGCCCGCTCGGCGTCGACCGCGCCCCGCGGGCTCCCGATGGAGCTCCCGCAGCACCGCCCCGAGCTCAAGCTGCTCGTCCGCGGCGCCGAGCTCGCCTCGCCCGCGGAGCAGACGCGCAATCCCCGTTCCATCCCGGTGCGTCTTCGCGCCGCCGAACGCCTCCGGCCCGCCCTGAGCGAGCGGAGCGAGACGAAGGGTAGACGCGCATGAGCACGGCCCAGGTCCCCATCATCCGACCGGCCCAGACGTCGCCCCGCCGCGCGCCCCGCGAGGAGCCGCGTCGCCGATTCGTCATCGTCCCGTCGAAGACGCAGCGCCGCCGCCGGCCGAGGGTGCTCCATGCGGTCGTCGCGGTCGTCGGCCTGCTCGTCATCGTCGGCGCCCAGCTGCTCATCTCGATCGCGGTCTCTGGCGGCGCGTACGCGATCCAGGGGCTCCAGACGCAGCAGCGCGCCCTGCAGCGGCAGAGCTCGGCACTCGACGAGCAGGTCGAGGTGCGGGCGTCGACGCAGTACCTCGCGCAGGCGGCGGCGTCGCTCGGCATGGTCCCCGCGGCGAACCAGTTCTACCTCGACCTCACGAACGGCGCCGTCACCCAGGCGCCGGGCATCAACAACGTCTGGGGCTGCGGCGGCGCGTGCAACCTCGCCACGAACACGCTCATCGCGGGCCTCCCGCTC
>Ga0164242_10004314_pt1 | contig 15999 bp, 10 predicted proteins | sample OricomgcompostMG_FD_108783 | JGI IMG/M metagenome (GOLD analysis project Ga0164242, IMG submission 108783) | Miracle-Growth compost microbial communities from Emeryville, California, USA - Original compost - Miracle growth compost (MG) ... | reverse complement strand
GTAAGAGAGGTCGGCATGGCCGTCGCCGCGCCGCGACGGCGTGCCGACGGCGATGAACACCGCGTCGGCCTCCGCCACCGCGGGCTTCAGCTCGGTGGTGAATTTCAGCCGCCCGGCGCGGACATTGCTGGCGACGAGCGCATCGAGGCCCGGCTCGAAGATCGGCATCACGCCCCGTTCCAGCGCGTCGATCTTGGACTTGTCCTTGTCGACACAGGTCACCTCGTGGCCGAAATCCGCGAAACAGGCTCCCGACACAAGCCCGACATAGCCGGTGCCGATCATGGCAACGCGCATTACACGTCCGCCTCTGTAAAGATGTGACTGTCAGACATTAAGCGTTAACGGCCAGCGAAGGATATTCTACGTGCCCAAGAAACCCGCCGCATGAGCAACACACGATTTCCTCCCTTTTTTCAAGGCTCGCGGAAGGAGATCGCGCGCTAACTATTAACTTCAACTCCCACAGCACACGAAATCGACAGGCTATCAGCAGTGTGCTATTGTCCCTCGCTAGTATCTCACGCCGACCCGGAAAAGCGCATGGTCCGCTCGCTGTTACCTCTCCGTTTCTTTTCCCAACGCGAGCTGTTGGAGCGGTCCCTGCCGGCTTTACAGCAGGTCAGTTACGAACGAATGCGGGCAGCCGGTTTCAATCCATCGACGATCGTAGACATCGGCGCTTATCACGGGGAATGGACGCGGACGGTATCGAAGGTTTTTCCGTCGGCGCAGATCGTAATGATCGAGGCGATGGATGAAAAACGACCGATCCTCGAGGCGGTCGCGAAGTCGAACCCGCGTATCAGTGTCAAAATTTCCTTGCTAGGCCGGAGCGTAAACGAAGAGCGTCAGTTTTCCGTGATGGAGACAGGATCGTCGCTCTACACCGAGCGTAGCGACGCACTGCGTTCTGTCCGATTAGTAAAAACCCAGACCCTGGACTCAACGCTTAGCCGGAATGAGCTGAGGGGGCCAATCTTCGTCAAGATTGACACGCAGGGCGCCGAACTTGAAATCCTACTCGGCGCGACGGAGACTTTGCTCCAGACGGAGGTCGTTCAACTGGAACTTGCCCTCCTGCGTTACAATGAAGGAGCTCCGCTTGCTGTGGACGTGATCGCTTTCATGGATCGAATCGGATTCAAGCTGTTCGACATAAACGGTTTCGTGAGGCCAAACGGGAGAGACCCCGCTCAGATTGATGCTCTGTTCGCACGAGAGAACTCCTCGCTGAGGCCAAACTTTTTCGAGTTCAATCACCATAACTGACTGGAATTGAGATACCGATCGGTCCTCGTTGATAGAGGTCCCTGGTTGGAATAGGGAATTGCTTTCCGGGCGTGTTCGGGGTGGACCAGGTCGTCCGCTCATTCAGAAACTGATCACTTGCGATTGCTCGGGAAGGCAACGCTTTAAAGCAAAAAGGGCCGCCCCGAGGCGGCCCTTCCTTATCTTAACTCCGCCAGTTGAAACTAGGCAGCAGCGGCACTGTTCGCGCGAGATTTACGACGCCCACGCCAGGTCTGCAGACCGCCGGCGCCCGCCAGAACCGATCCAAACATCCAGACCGCGGCCGGGAGCGGGGTGGTGTCCTGACCGCCGCCACCCGTCGTCGAGTTCGTAAAGGTGAACGTTTCTCCGTCCTGGTGCCAGCAATCTTCGAAGCACCAGCTCACAAAGCTGTTGTAGTTCGGATCGTAATACGGCCCATCAGGGGCCGAAGTCAGCTTGATACCAGTGACGGTGCCGGTGGAGAACGAAATCGGGCTCGTGAGGAGACTGCTCAGCGAGTAATTATTGTTGTCGTATTTCGCGACCGACCAATCCAGGACATCTGTCCAAGCCCCGTTCAGGTCGATCAGCAGCGAGAAGCTCGTCGGGTGCCAGAAGACGCCGTCGTAGGTGCCGGAACCGCCGATCCCAGTGAGTTGGTTTGCGGTGAAACCCGCGAAAGTAATGCTGGCGTCGTTGAAGCTAGAACTTCCAGTCCAAGTCACGGTAGTCGAAGCGCTCGCACCAGAACTGACCGCGAAAGCCATCGCGACGCCTGCTACCAGCGACGACAAAAAACGAGACGTGCGCATCGCCCCAATCTCCTCTCGATTTTGCCACACGCTATATTTTTAACAAATTTAAATGGTTCGTCAACTAATAAGAGCCCGCAACGACCCGCGCAGCATTTTCGTGAGAAAATTCAGCTAGATAAATGCTATATCGTCGCAACGCAGCAAAAAAAGCAAATGCTTTATTGTCGGATACCAGAGGGTTCCCGCTGCGTTGAGGTGGATATTAGCCGAACATAATTAGACCGATCGGGCCACGAGCGCACACCCGCCAAAAACGATCAGGGGCCGCGGCAAAGCGGCCCCTGCGTGTTCATTCGATGGCGACGCTACCTCAAGCCGCGACCGTCACAGAGCGCCGCTTGTTCCTACCACGCCACCTCTGCAGGCCGCCCGCTCCTGCCAAGACGGACCCGAACATCCAGGCTGCGGCGGGGAGCGGAGTGGTGCCCTGGCCACCGCCACCGATGCTCGTGTTGGTGAATGTGAACGTTTCCGAATTGCTATCGCACCACCACTGCGAAAACGTCTCGTAGTTCGGGTCGAACCACTGGCCAGACGGGCTCGACGTCAGCTTGATTCCGCTCACCAGCGCGCTCGAAAAGTTGATCGGGGTGCTGATGCTGCTGAGCAGATATTCCGGCGGGTTCGCCCCTTTGGAGACTGCCGGCACTGACCAGTTCAGAACGTCGGTCCAACTTCCGTTGAGATCGAGGTAGAGCGAGAAGCTCGTGGTCGTGTACCCGACACCTTCGTAAGTCCCAGGTCCGCTGATGGACGTCAGCTGGTTGGCCGAAATCGGAGCGAACGAAATAGATGCCGAATTGAAGTCGGAAAACCCGTTCCAGCTTACGGTTGTCGAAGCATTGGCCGCTGCACCGAATGCCAGACTGGCAACGGCCGCGCCAATAATCACCAGAGAACGGCCCATACGCACCGCCCATCTCCTGAGTTCATAGATACGCCACGGATGCAATCTCCTCCCGCGCGTCCTTATTGTCAATAATTTACTAACATGATCGAGAAAGCGGAATATTCTTATGAGTCAATGTGTTACATACCTTTAGCGGGATTGCCGCTAACGTTACTTCCGAAAACATTGTCCAAAGGCCAAGGAGGCTGTCCACGCCACAAGGGGAACCTCCAGCTGACGCGCCGTGCCTCGACACCCAACGAGCCCATAGTACCAGAGACTATGATCCCAACGGGGCAATTTTCGAGCTGTCGCACGCAGGTCACAGCGCTCAGCGGTGAAGGGCCGTCCGGCAGGCGACCAAGGTCGCCTGATGAATCGCGCGGGCAGCATCGTGCGGGCTGCCGCGCTACAACAAAAATGGATCGGCCCATCGAGCACTGCGGGGTCGGGCCTGCCTTCGTTCGGCGAATCGAAAGGATTTCGTATTAAATCCTAGGCACAGCAGCGATGCCAACTGTTCTCCGCCATCGACGAGCCTATGCCAGTCAGGCGTAAGGCTGCCCTGCCTTGTCGAAGGTGATGACTTCTTCATGCGTGCAGGATGCACAAACAAACGACCTAAGCTCATAGTTGGAGCCAAAGTCCGGATGAGATGCGCTTGAGGCAAGCTTCAGCTGCGAATTGCAGGCAGGGCAGATCGGCTCTAGGATCCGGCCATTAACGCGACGATCGACGGCCGCCGCAATCGCCGAGAAAGCCTCTGATGCATTCTTGGCGAGACTGTCTGGAACTAGCGAGGCATGAGCCTTGGGATCCACCCTGCACGCCCGAACCATCCTCCGAATGTCGTTGGGGGATGTATAATACTTCCGGCCAATCCTGTAGATCGTCAGACGCCCCTTCTTTGCCTCAGAACGCAACGTGGCAACCTTCAGCCCGAAACGATTCGCGGCTTCATCGAGCGTCATCGGGTCATTGTCGGCCACTTGCAGTTCCTTCAAGGTACTGACTGATCAGGCAAAGCGAGCATCGTTGGAATTTTCCAGTCTATTTCACACCAATAAAGCGACGTCATCAATCCGGTCAGACTTGTTAAGCTTACTGCCGACATCGCGTATGCCTGCGACGACGCCAAAGAGCGCCGATTGTAGCAACTCCGCCCAAAAAGAGGGGCAGCGTGCCGCCGATGGGCGTGGGAGAGGCCAATTCACACAAGCCACAGCCACTGCCGCCTAGAATTTGAACCGCTCCGACGAAATCATCATGATCCGAATCGAGCCCGCCGTTATCGTTGAATTCAAATACGACCGATGACGATGGGGTAGTCGTAAGCGAATATATACCCGCCACCGGGTCAAAATTGGCGTAGGAGAAGATTAGATTCGAGCCGCCGCTCGTCGGACTTGGATTTACCGCACCGTTCTGTAACGAATGGCCCGTGTTCAAATCGGTCAAGCCGAAATCGACATTAGGCGCCGTTCCGGAACTTAGACCGACAAACACCGCGCCAACTTGTGGCGACGGAATCGAGATCGAAAGCGCACATGTTCCGCAGTTGTTGTTGGCGTTGTATTCATCGAAGACGTTAGAACCGGCGGTCAACCGAATTGTGTCGTTCGATTCCGAGCCCAGGTAGAACCACCCGATGGTGTAGGAGCTCGCTCCGAGAACCTGAAGAATGGAAGGCGACGAGCTTGATGAGGCGATCAACGAGGACCCCAGTTGACTTTGGGTGTCGATAACTGCCCCTCCGCTGGTCCCGGAATTGACTACGTTGTCTTGTGTTACCGCAGTTCCGTAGCCCGCGAACTGCCCAGATTCGCTCAAGAGTGGAACGCCGCCACTGATGGTGAAGGTGAGGGCGGAAGACTGACTAGGCGCACCAACGCTTGCGGCCAGCAAGCAGACTATCAACAGCGCCACTCTGTGAACAACAGAACGCATGATGCGACTCGCCGCAGCCGTGAGTACACCGGTCGCAATTGACCCGGACCCTGTCTAATATACCTTGTTACCGCAGGCGTATCTAGTGCACGACAACTCGCGGCGGCAACAGACTACCTTACCTTCCTGTTTAAAAATGGTCTTAAGCACTCCTGTCGCGGCCTCACGCAGGTCCACTCCCCATGGAAGTATCTTTCCGCCGGGCTAACTCCTAGCATCGACGTGTGGGACCAGCGGTCGAACTCAAGCGCGACCGCCGGAAGTGGATTGCTGGATCACCTGCCCCATTTGCGTCCGCGACAGTTAAACTCGGTGGAGCGGCTCGAGATATTTTTTGTAGATCCACCTACCGGCGTCGCGCCTTCGCCAAACCGGACCAATTGTCCAATGGCCCGAGATAGTGCGCCTCGGCAAACCGATCCTGCAGAGATGCCAGACCTGCTCGTTCTCCCTGCTCGGCCGTCCATAGGCGAGCCAAGACCAACGCCAAACAGCTGCCATGTGAACAGCTCCCCGCCTAGCCCGCTAAGGCATTCGCGCGCTTAAACCTGCTTCTACAGGTTTAAATATTGCCGGGTCTTCTGCCGCCGTTAAATACCATTAGCCTCTTAACCCTACCCGGTGAGGTTACTCCGCAGAACCAGGCGCGGGATTGTCGATCCGGTGCTAATTGAAAGACAGCGATTGGGCTCGACCCAGTCGGAACTCATCGCTCGACGGGGCCGCCGTCACGCCACACCGGCGGCCCCGTTCGTCACGACAAACGGATCAACAAACGGGTTCAGGCCGTGCTCCATAAAGTTAATCATCATGCGGTCGGCCTGCTTGCGCTTATGATCCTGTCAATCGGGGTGAGCGCGACCGCCGCCTGGACCGGGCTGATCGTCTGGGCTGTGTGGCGCGTCTTGTGAGTCCATCGCAATGACAGGTCAATGACCGATCCTCCGGCTCCAGGGGATAGCCAGCCACACTTGGTCTGCCGACAACTTCGTCAACGCTGCTCGAACACGCTATGCCAAGCGCGATCCGTCAACGCAGGCTTCGCGGTCAGCCAGCACTCTCGCGTTGGAGAAAAAACGTCTCGGCGTTCGGCTGACGTTCGGGCCGAAACACCGCTGGCCCAAACGCTCGTCCCGACGAAATCAGGGGTGCGAGAGCCGGCGGAAACCTGAAGCCCGCAAATCGGCGTGACCCAATCACGCACCTCCGGGATAAACCCCCGCAAATCAGCATCAAGTTCGCTTTGCGTTATCCAACGGACGGATGCCGGCGGGACGGAGTACATTAGGTCCACATATTTACCAGGGACGTCCATCTCAGCCAGATAATCTCGAATATCGTCATGCATGCGCCACACAAGGCCAACTGGCGCATCCTTTGCGAATTTCCCGTCAGGACCCATCGGGGCTGGCCGATGAATTCCGAGCCTCCCCGCCCACGCTATCTTCCTGTTTATACCTGCTACGTATACGAGAAAGCAGGCGCTGGCGCAGAGGTAGTTCTGGCTTGGCTTGACCAAGTCGGGCGGCAATATTGTGGACGAACCAATCCGCTCCGGACCGGCCGGAGGCCCGGACGGCCCATCGGTACTAAGACGAAGCGACCTTATCAATCTTCCTATTTTTATGGCTTCGCCGATGTAGCCCCCTGGCGATGCCAAAAAGACACCTGAATGGATTTTGTCGAAATTATTTTTGTTCGCCAGAAACTCTCGCAATCGCTCATAATCGCCTTTCTCAAATTTACCCTCTACCAGAAGAGCCCCCCTGAACACTCTTGGCTGCTCCATAGCAGACGAATGCTGCGTAGCAGACAGAAAGATCGAGGCAACGGCCATCAAACGAAAAATGACCACCAATCTCTTGCAATACCTACGCATCGCACACAGGCCCCCGGGGAAAATCTGCAGGTGGACCTACCTTCAGGTCAAACTAAGGGTAGTGCGTATTCTCCAAAAGAAGAAGTATTACTTGGATCGCTGCACCTACCTCCTCAGTAGCATTATCGCGTATTTCCCCGCGCAACAGACATTCGCGACGCCTCCGGCTACACGACGACGTATTGCGCGATCACAATGCTTTAATCAGAGGATGAAGTGATGATCATGAACCACCGCCCGAACGTCTAGATGCGTGCCTTCAACGGTCACCGAATGTAATGCTTCGGGCTGAATGCCGTGCGTCATAACCGCCTGGACACTGGCAAGGCTTGGCGTATTTGCCTGTTCAAGCGCATGATATCCGCTGATATGGTTGTCAGCCGTATCCCACGGTTGCGAAGTGAGATTCGCCTCGCTGTGCCCACTTTGCGGCGTTTGGAAGTCGAAGTTGAAGCTGTCGAGAGCGGTCGAGAGAGAATGCGGCACCACGATTGGATGTTCAGGCGAAGCCCCATTGGCCTCGTGCATTGGAAGGTCCGCATTTGTAGCACCATGAGCCGACGACCCGCTGGCGGGCGCTGCGGACTGGGCCAACGCCAAATCTGACGGTTTCTGTTCCGGTGCAGCCCCTTGGTCTACGCCTTGTGGATGACTCTCCGCAGCATTCGTGCCTGGCGCATGGGCCTCGCTTACAGTCGGCCCGCTGCCGACACTGCCGGACACAGCCGGTATCTGGCCAGCAGAGGCTTGGCCGTGGTGGCTACCGTCCGGCGAGGCACCACCATTGGTATCTATCCCCGCGTGGGTACCTCCAACGACCTTCGATGGATCGGAGTTGGCAAGTGGCTGCGAGAGGGAGTTCGTCCCCGAATTCGGGCCCGTCGCAACGTTCGCCGGACTGCTGATGGCCGAATGGGACGACGCCGACGGACTGCTAACAGAGTTGCTGCCGGCGGCCGAGGTCACAGCACTGGCAACGTTCGTCGCCGACGGTGCCGCATTCGTTGCGGTGACGGCCGGCGGACCAATGATTCCGTCTCCGTTGAGGTCCTGGTGCAGCGTCATCTCAAGCGATTGCAGAACAGCGCTCGAACCGGATACCGATCCGAATAGATTCGAGACATAATTGCCGTTGCTGTCGGTGTTCCAGGCCGAGTATTGGTCGGTGCCCGGAATCTTCCAGGCAACGATGTAGCCGGTCGACGACTGCTCGACGCCGATCGGCGTCCACCCGCCCAGTTGACCGGCGTTGAACGCCGAGCCGTTATATTTGAGGTCCGGCCCAGCTCCGCTGCTGTTTTCAAGATATAAGGTCGCGCCAATCTCGACCAGGCTTGTCGAACCCGCAGATTCGATCAAGGTGCCCGACCCAATAACGCCGTCGCCATTAAGGTCCTGGTGCAGCGTCGTCTCGAGAGACTGCAGAACAGCGCTCGAACCGGACACCGAACCAAACAGGTTCGAGACGTAATTGCCATTCCTGTCCGTATTCCAAGCCGAATACTGGTCGGTGCCCGGGATCTTCCAGGCAACGATGTAGCCGGTCGACGACTGCTCGACGCCGATCGGTGTCCACCCGCCCAGTTGCCCGGCACTGAACGCGGAGCCGTTATATTTGAGCTCCGGCCCAGCCCCGCTGCTGTTTTCGAGATAGAAGTTGGTCCCGACCTCAACCAGGCTCGTCGAGCCAGCCGACTCGATGACCGTCGACGGGGGAGCGGCTACGACCGGAGCAGGCGCACCGATGATGCCATCTCCATTCAGGTCCTGGTGCAGCGTCGTCTCGAGTGACTGCAGAACAGCGCTCGAGCCGGACACCGAACCGAACAGGTTCGAGACGTAATTGCCATTGCTGTCCGTATTCCAGGCAGAATACTGGTCGGTGCCTGGGATCTTCCAGGCAACGATGTAGCCGGTCGACGACTGCTCGACGCCGGTCGGTGTCCACCCGCCCAGTTGACCGGCACTGAACGCGGAGCCGTTATATTTGAGCTCCGGCCCAGCCCCGCTGCTGTTTTCGAGGTAGAAGTTGGTCCCGACCTCGACCAGGCTCGTCGAGCCAGCCGACTCGATGACCGTGGTCGGAGCAGTCACAACCGACGGAGACGAGCCGGTCAAGTTCCAGCCGATCGCATCCAGTGTGGTCAGATCGGAAGTGCTGATCGGCTCGACCGTCCCGGGCTGAGAAAAGGCGAGAAACGCGTCCGCGCCTGCGGAAGTTGCCAAGTCTCCGAGATCGCCACCGGCTTGTGAGTTAAAGCTGTTGAGGTTCGTCGTTCCGCCATTGATTGAGAAGTATCCCGGTTGAGACGCAGACAAATCGCGCACACCCGGGGCCGAGTAGTCGAACAGGTTCAGAGGAGAATATGTCCCACTTCCGCCAGCGGAAATGAACCGACCCAAGACCTCAGAAATTTCGTGGGCGACAGTCCCATAAAAATCGTACTGACCGGCGCTAACGCCATCGCTATTGTTATAATCGAAAATATTCGCAGCGCTGCTGAAACCAATATAGCCATCGATACCGGTCGATCCGGAGGCTAAACCGAGCGCTTTTGCGTTTGCGCTTGAGAGATAGAATGTCCCGCCACCGGTCGGATCGCTCGACGGCAAGCTGCCGACCGCTGTTGCGTCATTCGCCGAGGTAGCCCCCGCCGCTAGCGAATTCTTGACCTGCGAATAATTGAAGCCATAGAGACTGTACATGCTTTGGCCCAAGGCACCTGAGCCCAGCGCCTGGCCGCCGCCTTCCCCAAAGCCGACGTCGATATTAATCGTGACGGGATTTGAAAAATGTGACTCGAAATATTGAACAACTGCAGCGACGTCGGCCTGAAATCCTGCCGGCGCGTTTGCGACGCTTGAATCATAAGTGACGTTTATGATCAGGCCAGAACTGACCGAACCGCCCATCAATGAAGTCGTCGACGTCGTTCCTGAAGTTTGAGTGGACGTCGTAGACACCGCAGTAGCCGCACTCGATCCTACTGGACCCAACTCAGGCTGCGGTACTACGACTGGGACGCTTGCTGCATTCGGTGAAGCGCCAGGCGCCAAATTCGGATCAAATGCTCCGACATGCATCTCAGGCACGATCGAAGCGGAAGGCAGCGAAGAGCCAGCCTCTGAGGAATTAGGGAGCGATGCAGTCTCGCCAGCCGGCAGATCCGCGAGCTGTGGCGACAACCCGTGATGCTGATCATAACCAACGTCAGTCGGTACAGAGACAGTATGGACTGCCGCGGTCTGGGTCGAAGAGGTATCAGTTATCCTGTCGCTTTCACCGCCGTCCGAGCTGACTGCAGTGCCGACGGTCGCGTCGGTAGCAACTGAAATCAGTTCATTCGCGCCATGGCTCAGAAGGTGCGGGGATGCATCTTGTGACTCTGCGGCATTGACGGCTGCATCTGCGGCGATACCGCTGTCCGAGCCGACGTCGCCAACGTATGATTCCGGTAGTCCGTTGAGATATGAAAGGTCGCCCGCCAGGACGTGGCGCATCACGCAATTCCCCCCTTACTTAAAGCCGAATCAATTCCCCAAACTCGAAGGCAGAGAAAAGAAGTAATATGGCTTTTCTGCGAGTCACCATCCAAGTACGACGAGGCGAGCAAGTGGCAATTCGAACTTTCCTCGGGCAAGGCACTACGGTGAGGTCGCGCCACAGGCCACTACTCCGGATCGCGGGATCTAAAGCGGCTTCATGCGCATACCTGAGGAGCAAGGCTCAGGCCAGATTGCGAGTTGCGATTTTTTCTCCCGCTTTCAATGATATACGGCGAAACGCTCACGCAGCGAACGGCCGCGGTATGGCCAAAATCTGCCGCTGGTGGGCAAAAAGTTCCTACTGCCACGCCAATAAAGGACTGGTGCACTGAATTACAACTCTGCAGAGATGTTGCACTCGCAAAGTCCGCATCGCCGTCAGCGTGCTGTCCGGGGCCGAAATCCAACTGCAGGTTGCCCAGCCCGCCCGGACTGAGGCCTCGTCTTCTCACCGCTGGCGAAATGCTTTACGAGCCTCTCTTCCACGGAAGCGGCGCGATCGGTCGAACCTGCGGGATCGATTGCTCGTTACGGCTTGAGCCAATATGCAAAACCCATGGTGCCTGCCGAAACATAGATCAACCCGTGCGTATTCCAATCGCCGTCAATGGTGGTAATGCCACCGAATTGACAACTTATCGGAAGATCTGCCGCCAGTCCCGTCTCCCCAAGAACCTTCCAATTCACGGTTTTTGTTGCCGGATCAAAAGCGCCGTAGTGGAGCTTGCCGGCATGACCGTATACGCCGTCATAGAACGAGCAGAAGAGCGTGGCATACTCGCCGCTGTCTCCTTTGCCGATAGCGAACTTACTAGGGACGGTGTATGTGGCGGGTGTATTGAGCTTCGTCCACGTAGCGCCTCCGTCGCCGGAGAACAAAATCCCCGACCCGCCACTGCTGGTAAAGCCCGCCGTGAAAAAAAGATGGCCCGCGTGACCACGGACAGCAAACAATAGCGGCTCTGTATAGTTGCCTCCGCGGCCAACCTGGATTTCTCCTACCTTCGACCACGAGCCTGACTTTCCATAGGACCTGGATCGCCAAATTTTAGATTTCGTATAGCATGCAAAGGAGGCATGGGCGGTGATGCCACCGAGATCGAGTTCATAGGTTCCAATGCCACCCCTGCCCGTCCGCAATGATATGATTTTTCCTTTTATTAGCTCGCCCACATTGCCAACATAGACAGTCTGCCCGACGGCAAAGGCACCGCTTTGTACAGCGGTGATTGTCATAATGGACCCTGCGTGTCCGCTAAATCTTCCGGCTCCCGATCCGTCGTCAATGAAGCCCGTTCCATAGGCGCTGTCATCAAAGCATTGGATGCCGTAGACCGTTCCGGGGATTGCCTCGTCGGCAGTGAATGGACGAGCGGCTGTGCCAGAGGCGTAACCTCGGCGACACCAACTCCACGCTGGTAAATCCTCGACGGGACGCCAGTCGCATGCGCCCGTTGCGGTTTGGGTGACAGCAACCATTCCCTTTTGGCCGCCGCTGTTGAAGATTGAGACGAGGTGATGATCTTCGTCCATCACCACAACTTGGCCCCCAACCGTCAACACGTAGCAATGCATGCCCTGAGACGCGGTGTCGGGCGTCTGAGTGGTAGAATAGGTCCCTTCCCGCCATGGCGTCCCATTCGGATTCCTGTTTGTGAGTTGCTCAACGACGCTGCCGGATTGCGCGCCTGTGACGCGTCCGAGATAAATCGCCGCGCCTGGCATGATATAGCCACTGGCAACGCTGGTTACGGTCATGACGTTCGAAGCGACACTGGCCGAAAATGCCGCTTGATAAAGTGGGTCTGGCTGATTGTGGTATTCGGTCCATGTCCCGGCTTGACCGAAATTGTTGGAGTAGCCGCTTTTGCCGCAACTCTCCGGCAAAGTCGCTTCTTTGCAGACGCGCGCGGCGACAAAAGCCGGTCGTGCCGGTGCGTAGCTTAGAGACGTAGCGTCGGATCGCTGCGGACTTGGATACCAGAAGCTCTTGTAATCCCTCGGCACATATGACACCGGATGAACGCCGACGTCTTGCATCGCTGCCAATGGAGAAAGCGCCCCCGGCGGGCGCATCACGCATTGAGCAACGGTCGCTTCGGCCCCCCGACTGATCGATACTGAGTAGGTAGTGGGCCCGTAGAAAAGATTATGCGTGTAGGTTGGAACAACCGGCGTCTTCAGATCGGACTTTGTAAAATACCACAGGACACCCTGCTGGCCGCACCACCAGCAATAGCCTGCATGGTCTATGATGCACTTGGCCGCGTCCGTAAAGTAGCCCGTTCCGTTCGCGATCGTATCGCTTAGATATGGCACGTCATAGGAAGGAGCTGCGATCGTTGTATGCTGACCACCCGTGCCGCCGGTCCACGTCACTTCGCTCGCCGAGGCTGCATTTGCGTTTTGCGAGGTGAAGCCGGTCCCGATGCCGTTCGGGCCGAAGACGCTCACAAAGCCTTGGTGCCCCTTGCGCGGATCTACGACCACGTAGATTGAGGAACTGAAGGCAAGATAGTTCCTTCTCGGAAATTCCCGCTGGGCGCTCAATTCGACCCACGGACCGCCGGGACCTGAATACCGCCACAAATGTGCAATGCTGTTAGGCACTCCTCCATAACAAACGAGCGCGTAATAAACTCCGTCATGATCCATTTGTGCTTTGAGCACCGCAATATCGGAGCGACCGGCGGCCGTCGCCAGCCCGGTTCTCCTGAAGGTCTGGCCTCCATCGACCGACTCGTAAACGTCTGCGCCCCCGATGGGTAGGATGACGCGTTTGGTCCGCTTCTGGGCCCCAACCAAGATCGTGCCGTGGCTTTTATCGAACATGATTCCGCGACAACCGGGGGCGGATGTACATGCGGGTAAGTTTGACGTCCCGTCATTAACAGGCGCAAAAGTTCTGTGGTCGAACGACACGAAACAGCCAGCCGAAGCACCGCTGCCCTTCGGGTCATTATTCATCATGCCGGCATAGACAACGTCTTGGTTCGCGGGATCCACTGCGACGACCTGATCCGTTCGCCGCCATACTCCATTGGAGCCGCCGTCAGTGGTATAAATCGTCAGCGGGGCTCCTTTCGCCTCACACGTCATCCACGTCCCGCACGAGTCGTCAGAATAGTACAGAGCCCATTGCCAATTCGCGCCGTGGTCACGCGGAAACCATCCGTAGATCCGACTGGTCAGCGTAGGCGCGATGGCCATACCAAGCGAGCCAATCCAGACCGTCGATATGGTCGCAGGCGCCCAATCCCTGCCAAAGGTGCTGTAGCCCATCACCTGGCGCCAATACTTACTGGCATCCGTTGCGTCAGCCGGCAGCTTGCCCGTAAAGATATAAGCGCCACCGACGTCGCTCCAGGCCACGGCCGTCCCGTCAGGAGCGATATCGAACCCGATTACCAAGCCACCCGAACCGATCGGCAGCGTGTGCCAGCCGGCGGCGATCGAGGGGGGAAGATCTCCAACCCTGTCTCGGGAGGCAGCCGGCGCTCTTTGGTAAGGAAACCCAAACGACGCCGCGCACGCGACGCTCGTGGTCAACAGGTCCCGCCTGCTTATCTCGAGAAGTTTAGACATTCCCAATGCGCTCCTGCGGCTCGCTCTGCACCTTGCTTTGCCCTGGCCCACCGGGCCGCCTCTTCTATCTCGCCTCCGTAAACCGCCTGCGGCCTTATTGAGGAACCGAACTCCATTTATCTGTGCAGCGACTGAAAGATAAACGTCCAAGAAGAAGTTAATTAGCGTGCATAGAAAAACGCGCCCAGCAAGAGCAGAAATGAGCCGGAAGACGGCGCAGGATACGCGAGGCTCAGTGGGTCTCGATCGCTCAAGGCGACCGACACGAGATCAAACTTCATTTCGTGGCTGCAGCCGGTAATTGGACAACATCTTTAGGCCTTCGTAATGCCACAGCCCCTTCATGTGAGGCCACAGTTCCAGAACCATGCGCCAGCTCGTTAAGCCTGATCGTCCCCATTGGGAACAGCATCGAAACCGTATCGCAGGATTGCCGGTCCCGCCATTCATGGCGACTTCCGACAATTGACAGTGGTCAGACAACGTTCTTCCGAACCAACAAATCAAGATTTTCCGGGGTACCGGGCGCTGAACATTTCAAGTTGGACTGAATCCTGAAGTTACCGACCCGAGGTCAATGCGCCGGCGCACTCACCAGGGCATTTACGATCGGTCTGTTTTCAATCCGCCCGCGGGCCGTTCGGTAAACAGCTTGAGATCGGCCTGCACCATCTCACTAACCAGATCCGCAAACGCCACTTTGTGCGTCCAGTTCAACTGACGGCGGGCCTTTGATGGATCACCGAGCAACAATTCAACCTCTGTCGGCCTGAAATAGCGCGGATCGATCCGCACCAAGATCCGCCCTGTTTTCGCACAGCGGCCACACTCGTCAGACTCGGTTCCTTGCCATTCGATTTCAGTTCCCACTACCGCAAACGCGCACTGAACAAGCTCCCGAACAGAGTGAGCTTCGCCGGTCGCCAGTACATAGTCGTCCGGCGTCGGCTGCTGCAGCATCAACCACATTCCCTCTGCGAAGTCCCTGGCGTGCCCCCAATCACGTCTGGCGTCCAGATTACCGAGGTACAAGCAATCCTGCTTCCCAAGTGTAATCGCGGCTACCGCCTGCGTGACCTTCCGGGTTACGAATGTCTCGCCTCTTCGAGGACCTTCGTGATTGAACAAGATGCCGTTCGATGCGTGTATGCCGTACGCCTCTCGGTAGTTTACTGTAATCCAATAAGCGTAAAGCTTCGCAGCCCCGTAGGGGCTCCGTGGATAGAACGGCGTCGTCTCGTTCTGGGGCGCCTCCTTCACCTTCCCGAACAGCTCTGAAGTGGACGCCTGATAGAAGCGGGCCTCGTCCTTGAGATTGAGGATTCGAATTCCCTCGAGTAGACGCAAAGTCCCCAGCGCATCTGCGTTTGCCGTGTACTCAGGGGTCTCGAAGCTCACCTGGACATGGCTTTGCGCCGCAAGATTATAGACTTCGGTCGGCCGAACCTCCTGCAGCACACGAATGAGATTGGTCGCGTCGGTCAAATCGCCATAATGAAGAAAGAACCTCGCACCCGGCATGTGGAGGTCTTGATAAAGATGGTCTATCCGATCTGTGTTGAACGAGGACGATCGCCTCTTTATGCCATGAACCCTGTATCCCTTCGCCAGAAGCAATTCAGCAAGATAGCTGCCGTCCTGGCCTGTCACGCCCGTAATCAAAGCTACTTTTTCCGCCATCGTATGACTACCGCGCAGCACTTGAATGCGCCGGCCCTTTCGACGTCACCCGTCCGCCATTGGCGACAAAGTCTCTGTAAGTCGTAGATAATCCGTCGCGAAGGCTCGTCCGCGCCTCCCAGCCCAGCCGTCTCATCTTCGAGACGTCCAGGAGCTTCCGTGGCGTGCCGTCTGGCCGAGATATATCGAAAGTCAACTCGCCTCTGAATCCAACGACGTCGGCCACCGTGAGAGCAAACTCACGGATGCTCACATCCAGACCTGTTCCGACATTGAGGATTTCCTCACCGGAATAGTGCTGGTCTGCAAACACGCATGCGTCAGCAGCGTCATCGGCAAACAAAAATTCACGTCGGGGGGTACCTGAACCCCACACGGTCACG
>Ga0164242_10004312_pt1 | contig 16002 bp, 12 predicted proteins | sample OricomgcompostMG_FD_108783 | JGI IMG/M metagenome (GOLD analysis project Ga0164242, IMG submission 108783) | Miracle-Growth compost microbial communities from Emeryville, California, USA - Original compost - Miracle growth compost (MG) ... | reverse complement strand
ATGCGTCAAGCCGCGCGTCCGTGCCACGCGGGGTGACGACGATCTCCGCACTGGAGGTCAGCGTCGGCTCCCAGTCGAACACGATGCCGTTGTCTCGGCCGATCACGACCGTGGAGCCAGCGACGGCACCGGCCTTGAAGAGCTGGTCTTCGACGCCGAGCTTCGCCAGCCGATCGGCCAGGAACCCGACGGCCTCGTCGTTGCCGAAGTCGGTCTGCGCGACCCATCGTTCCGGCTTCGCTCCGAGCACGCGGTAGACGGAGCCGCCCGAGCCGCCCTCGACGCGGACGATGAAGCCGGCGTCGTCCACGGCGCGTGGCCGCATCACGATGCGCGGCTTGGTCTCCGCAGCCGCCGCTGATTCGACGCGCGCGGTTTCGACGAGCTCGCCCAACGCGAAGGACAGCTGTCGCAGCCCCTCGTGGCTCACGGTGGAGATCTCGAACACGCGGTAGCCACGTGCCTCGAGATCGGACCTCACGAAGCTGGCCAGGTCGCGGGCATCCGGGACGTCGATCTTGTTCAAGGCGACCAGCTGCGGACGCTCGAGCAGCGGAGTCTGGCCCTCTGGCACCGGATAAGCGGCGAGTTCGCGCAGGATGACGTCCAGGTCGCTGACGGGATCTCGGCCAGGCTCCAGCGTGGCGCAGTCGAGCACGTGTAACAGGGCGCTGCAGCGCTCGACGTGCCGCAAGAACTCGAGGCCGAGCCCCTTGCCCTCACTTGCTCCCTCAACGAGGCCGGGGACGTCGGCGATCGTGTACCGCACGTCGCCGGCCTGCACGACACCGAGATTCGGGTGCAATGTCGTGAACGGGTATTCGGCGATCTTCGGGCGCGCTGCGGACAACGCGGCGACCAGGCTCGACTTGCCGGCCGACGGGAAGCCGACCAGCGCGACATCGGCGACGGTCTTGAGCTCGAGCCGAACATCGCCCTCCCAGCCCGGCGTGCCGAGCAAGGCGAACCCGGGGGCCTTGCGCTTCTGGTTCGCCAGCGCGGCATTCCCCAGCCCGCCGAGGCCGCCAGGAGCGACAACAAGACGCATCCCCGGTTCGGTCAGGTCGGCCAGCTCGGCGCCGTCCGCGTCGCGCACCACGGTGCCGATCGGCACCGGCAGCTCGACATCCTCGCCCTGAGCGCCGCTACGGTGATCGCCCATGCCGAATCCGCCGTTGTGACTGGACCGGTGCGGGTTGCGATGATAGCCGAGGAGCGTTGTCTCCTGCGGGTCTGCGACGAGCACGATGTCCCCGCCGCTGCCCCCGTTGCCGCCGTCCGGGCCGGCGAGCGGCTTGAACTTCTCGCGCCGGATCGACACGCATCCATTGCCGCCGTGACCGGCGCGCAAGTGCAGGGTCACCTGGTCGACGAACGTGGCCACGTGCCCTCCTGAATCACGAATGGATGCGCCGCGCGCGATCCTCTTCTACGCTAGCGCCCCGATGGCGGCTCAAACGCGGGATGGGCGGGCCGAAGCCCGCCCATCCCGATGGTCTTCTTGTCGGCTGCTTGCTCGATCGGTCAGACGCCGGCGACGATGTTGACGACCTTGCGGCCGCCCTTGACACCGAACTCGACAGCGCCGGCCTCAAGCGCGAACAGCGTGTCGTCGCCGCCACGACCGACGTTGACGCCGGGGTGGAAGTGCGTGCCGCGCTGACGGACGATGATCTCGCCCGCGTTGACGACCTGGCCACCGAAGCGCTTCACGCCGAGGCGCTGTGCGTTCGAGTCGCGACCGTTGCGAGTGGAGCTCGCTCCCTTTTTGTGTGCCATGAGTGTTCTCTCCTCGCCGAAACTACTTGATGCCGGTGACCTTGACGCGCGTGAGCTCCTGACGGTGCCCCTGGCGCTTCTTGTACCCGGTCTTGTTCTTGAACTTCTGGATGACGATCTTCGGACCGCGCAGGTCGCCGAGGACCTCGGCCGTGACAGTGACCTTGGCGAGCGACTTGGCGTCGGAGGTGATCTTCTCTCCGTCGACGAGCAGCACCGCAGGCAACTGGACGGTGCCCTTCGCGTCGGCCTTGACCCGGTCCATCGTCACGATGGTCCCGACCTCGACCTTTTCCTGCCGACCGCCGGCGCGCACAACTGCGTAAACCACTCTAGGTACCTACTTCTCGTATGGAGCCGGGGCTCCGAATCCGTCATTCGTTCGGAATGTCACTGGCACACTCGCCCACCGTGACCGGTGGTCATCATGCTCAGGAAACCGTGGAGATCGTGCGGGCGCAGCCCAACACACACCAACGGTCAACTTTACTCGATGGCATCCTGACGGTCAAACTCGGTCGTCCGCGCACGACCAAGCAGCCACACCGCCAGAACCGCCGCTGCCAGCAGCACCGGCAGGTTGTTCAAAAAGCCGGTCACCAGGCCATCGGGCATCCGCGCGAAGACATCGCCGGGGACGTTCACACGCCGCGGCACGGCCGTGAACCATGCCCCGCTGACCTGCACCATTCCCACGGCGTCGATCGCCGCAGCAAGCACGGCGCCCGCCCCGGAAGCGACCAATGCACGCACCGCGATCCGGGGAAGACCGACGGCGCCACGCCAGAGCAGAAACACGAAGAACGCGGCAAGCGCGTACGGCAGCGGCCCAAGCAGCGTCAACACCGAGATGAGCCAACGATCCGGACTCATCGGCTGCGCGAACAGCACGAGCCACAGCGACAGCAGCGCCGAAACCGCCTGATACCCGTAGAAGAGCGCGGCGACAACGAGACCAAGAACCGACGGTGGTGTACGCATTCCTAGAATCTACACATGGCGGTTCTGATCGATTCCCCGGCGTGGCCGGCACACGGGACCCTCTGGTCCCACCTGGTCAGCGACAGCTCGCTCGAGGAACTGCACACGTTCGCGGCGGCGCACGGAATTTCACGGCGCGCGTTCGACCGGGACCACTACGACGTTCCCGAGAGCAGTTTCGATGCCCTCGTGGCCGACGGAGCAGAGCCGGTCGGCATGCGCGAACTCGTCGAACGCCTGCGCGACAGTGGGTTGCGCGTCACGGGCGCACAACGACGCTGACGAATCAGGCTCGGGCGAAGGCGCGGGCGTTACTCGGCGCTCTCGCCCGTCCGCGATTCGGGGGTCACCACGGTGCCACTCAACGCGGCGGTCGTCACACGACGGCTGCGTCCTCTGCCCTGGCCCGGCTGCTTCGGCGCAGGAAGAGCCTCCAGCACCGAGTCGAGCAGCTGCTCGGCCTCGCGGGTGTCCAGTCTCGGCTTCTTCGCCGGTGCCGTCCCTGCCAACGGAAGATCGAGGATCGCCACCGTCTCAGACACGCCGGCCGACGACTCCGGCGTGGAGGCCGACACGGACGCCGACGCCCCCGCCGCGCCACCGTCCTGCTCACGACCACGCGACGACCGGCGTCCTCGACGCGGTGCTCGATCTGACTCGGAGTCCGACGGCGTTGACGGACCGGATCCGCCGGTCGATGCTGCCGTAGACGTCTCGGGGGCGGTGTCGTCGACGGCGCCGGCTCCGGACACCTCGGCGGACGCTTCCGCGCCGTCCTCGTGCACATGTACGGCGAGCGTGGACGCGGCGATCTGTGCCAGCGCGTTCTTCGCGTCGTCCGTGATCGCGTGGGTGGCCGCATGGCCGTTTCCGCTCGAGGCTCCCGACGACGCATTCGAACCGCCCTTGCCACGTCGCCGCTCATTCTGTGACTGTGATGCGCCACGGTGCTTCGCGACCGGGTCATGATGCACCACGACGCCTCGGCCCGCGCACACCTCGCACGGCTCGCTGAAGGTCTCCAGCAGGCCGAGTCCAAGCTTCTTGCGCGTCATCTGCACCAGCCCGAGCGAGGTCACCTCGGCGACCTGATGCTTGGTGCGATCGCGAGACAGACACTCGACAAGACGACGCAGCACGAGGTCGCGGTTGGACTCGAGCACCATGTCGATGAAGTCGACCACGATGATGCCGCCGATGTCGCGCAGCCGAAGCTGACGCACGATCTCCTCGGCCGCCTCCAGGTTGTTCTTCGTCACCGTCTCTTCGAGGTTGCCACCGGAGCCGACGAACTTTCCGGTGTTCACGTCGACGACCGTCATCGCCTCGGTGCGGTCGATGACGAGCGACCCACCGGAGGGCAGCCAGACCTTGCGCTCCAGCGCCTTCTCGATCTGTTCCGTGATGCGGTACTCGTCGAACGCGTCGCGGTCGGCCTCGTACTTCTCGACCCGGTCGAGCAGGTCGGGTGCAACCTGACGCAGGTAGTTCTCAATCGTCGAGCGGGCGTCGTCGCCGGCGATCACGAGCTTCTGGAAGTCCTCGTTGAAGACATCCCGAACGATCTTGATCAGCAGGTCGGGCTCGCTGTGCAGCATCGCCGGCGCGGGCACCGACTCGACCTGCTTCGAGATGTCCGCCCACTGTGCGGTCAGCCGGTTCACGTCGAGGGTGAGCTGCTCCTCGGTCGCGCCTTCGGCCGCTGTGCGCACGATGACGCCGACGTTCTCGGGCAGCACGGCCTTCAGGATCTTCTTCAGGCGCGCCCGTTCGGTGTCCGGCAGCTTGCGACTGATGCCGTTCATCGAGCCGTTCGGCACGTACACGAGATACCGTCCTGGCAGCGAGACCTGGCTGGTCAGCCGGGCCCCCTTGTGCCCCACCGGGTCCTTCGTGACCTGCACCAGCACGCGATCACCGGGTTTGAGTGCAAGCTCGATGCGCCGGGGCTGGCTTCCGCCGGATGCGGAGTTCTCGGCGGCGGCATCCCAGTCGACCTCACCCGAGTAGAGCACGGCGTTGCGGCCGCGCCCGATGTCGACGAAAGCGGCCTCCATGCTCGGCAGCACATTCTGCACCCGACCGAGATAGACATTCCCGATCAGGGATGCTTCCTGCGAGCGGGCAACGTAGTGCTCGACGAGCACGCCGTCCTCGAGGACGCCGATCTGGATCCGGCCGTTCTTGGAACGCACGACCATCTGTCGGTCGACGGACTCCCGGCGGGCGAGGAACTCGGCCTCGGTGATCACAGCACGACGTCGACCGGCGTCTCGGCCGTCCCGCCTGCGCTGCTTCTTCGCCTCCAGCCGGGTGGAGCCCTTGACCTTCTGCGGCTCCGTGATGAGCACCGGCTCGCGCTGCTCGCGATGCTTCTCCTCGGATGCCTGCCGGCCGTTCTCGCCCGACCGGCGCCGCGTGCGGCGGCGCGAAGTGGATGCCTCGTCGGGTTCGTCGTCCTCCTCGTCCCGCTCCGCTGCCGGCGGTAGGGCGGGCGGTGCCTGGAACAGCAGCGCGGTGCTCGGAAGGCCGGGCGCCTGCGCTGCGTGCGTGACGATGACGTCACCGGCGGATGCCGGGTCGGTTGCGGGCGCAGCGCTCTGCGTCGGCGCGCCGGGTCGGGCGGTGTCCTGCGTGTCGACCTGCTGCGCCGCGTCCTGCTGTGTGGCGTCCTGCTGTGTGGCGTCCTGCCGAGTGGCGTCCTGCTGTGTGGCGTCCTGCTGTGTGGCGTCCTGCCGAGTGGCGTCCTGCTGCGCGGTCGCAGCCTCAGCGACGCCCGATGCCGTTTCGGCAGCGGCTTCCGACTCCTGTGCGGGGGAAGCGGTCTGAGGCGCGGACTCCGACGCCGTCGCGTTCGACTGCTGTTCCGACTCGGCTGCCTTTCGGCCGCCACGGCGGCCGCCGAAGAGACGCCCACGACGCTTCACGCCAGCGCCGTCCCCCTGCGGCTTTTCGGTTGATTCCTGATTCGTTGTATTGGCATTGTCGTTGTCTTCCACCATCGCTGGTGCACTCCTCGGCCGTGCTGGGCGGCCGCGCCACCCTCACGGGTACTCTCGTGCAGTCCCACCGCCACGGCGATGTTCCTGTCAATCCTTCACTCGGGCGGCCGGCTGTTCGCTCTGGCCGCGTCGATCTTCCATTCTCTACCCGATCGTCCTGATCCGGCAGACTCGGGGCGGTTCGTTCGCCCCTCTAAGCCTTCTGACGTTATGTCGGCGCGGGCGCGGCCCGGTCGACTGTTCCCATTATCGCATGCAGGCATCCGTCTCGGACGCACGCTCAGCCGGAGCGTTGTGCTGCTGTGCCATAATCTGCAGCGTGTCGACCCCCGAAACAGCTGAAGCAAAACGCCCGCTCGTCCTCCCGATCTTCCTGATCGTGGCCGGACTCATCGGCCTTTATGCGGCGTTCGCGCTGACGCTCGACAAGTTCCAGATGCTCGAGCACCCGGCCACCCATCTCACCTGCGACTTCAGCGTGCTCGTGCAGTGTGGCGAGAACCTCGCGTCGGCGCAGGGCGCGGTGCTCGGATTCCCGAACCCCATCATCGGCCTCGTCTGCTGGCCGCTTGTGGTCTGTGTCGGAGTCGCGTTGCTCGCCGGCGCGCGCTTCCCGCGCTGGTTCATGGCGCTGTTCAACCTCGGCGTCGTGCTGGCGATGGCACTGGTGATCTTCCTGATCATCACGAGCATCTACTTCCTCGGAACGCTCTGCCCCTGGTGCATGATCACCTGGACGGTGACGATCCCCACCTTCTGGGCCGTCACGCTGTACAACCTGAAATCCGGAAACATTCCGGTTCCGGCATCCGCGCGGCGCGTTGCCGGCGTGCTCTACAGCTGGGTGCCCGTGATCACGCTCGCCAGCTACGCCGTGGTCGCCGTTCTCGCCCAGATCCGGTTGGACTGGCTGCACCACATCTAAGGCGACGGGGCGGCTGCTTCACCGGGCTCAGAACCAGAGCGCGAGCTCCCGGGCAGCTGACTCCGTCGAGTCGCTGCCGTGCACCAGGTTCTGCTGCACGGCAAGACCCCAGTCCCGGGCCAGGTCGCCGCGGATGGTGCCGGGCGCAGCAGTCGTCGGGTCGGTCGTGCCGGCGAGCGAACGGAATCCTTCGATCACGCGGTCACCGGCGACCCGGATCGCGACGATCGGGCCCGACTCCATGAACTCGACCAGCGGCTCGTAGAACGGCTTGCCCTGGTGCTCGGCGTAGTGCGCGGCGAGCAGATCGCGGTCGGCCTGCAGCAGCCGAAGGTCCACGAGGGAATAGCCTTTGGCCTCGATGCGGCGCAGGATCTCTCCGGTCAGTCCGCGCGCGACGCCGTCCGGCTTGACGAGGACGAGGGTCTCTTCCACGGTGCTCACGATGGGTTCTCCGTTTCTTCGGTGGCGGCGCCCGGTTCGGGCGTCGGTCGGGGCGCGCGGTCGAGCCGCGCGCCGGTGATCATGCAATAGGTCCAGAGCGCCGTGAACAGCACACCGACCACGAACATCATGCCGACGAGGAAGCCGGATGCCAGGACGAGTGCCTGCAGCACCCAACCGATCCAGAATCCCCACCGGTAGCGCAACAGCGCGGTCGTCGCGAGCATCAGAACAACCATGGCCGCCCCGCCACCCAGTGCGAGCGGCGCCGGCAGCGCTTTCAGCCCGAAGATCACGAGGGCCCCGAGGAACACCACGATGACCTCGAAACCGAGCACGATCGAGCCAAGGCTCTCTTGGGCGGAACGACGTCGTCGCTGCCTGGCCGGTCTGCCCTGGCGTGCGGCGTCCCCAGGAGCGCTCACGAGCCGGCCTTCCAGCCGCGGTCGTCGCCCAGCGTCATGGCCTCGCCGATCAGCGTGATCGACCCGGTGACGACGATGGCGCGGCGCGGCGACTGCACGGCCCAGTCGCGCGCCGCCTCGATGGCGTCGCCGAGATCATCGAAGGACGCCACGGTCTCGTGCGTCCAGTCCTGGATGTGCTCGGCCAGCTCGTCGAACGGCTCGGCACGTTCGGAATGCGACTGCGTCACGTGGATGCGCGCCGCGAGCGGGGCGAGCGCATCCACGATCCCCTTCGCATCCTTGTCGCGCAGGATCCCGACCACGAATGCGAACTCGTCGAAGTCGAAGAAGCTCGGCAGCGCTGCAGCGAGGGTGAGCGCACCGGCCGGGTTGTGGGCGGCATCCACCAGGATCGTCGGCTCTGTGCCGACGAGTTGAAGTCGCCCGGGCGATGTTGCACCGGCCAGCCCCTCTTCCAGCACGTCGCGGGTGAGCGGACGTTCGCCGCCGCCGACGAATGTCTCGACGGCGGCGATCGCAACGGCGGCGTTCTGCGCCTGATGCGCGCCGTACAACGGCAGGAACAGGTCGGCGTACGTCGCGGCGAGTCCACGCACGCTGATCAGCTGACCGCCGACGGCGACCGCCGACGCAGTCACATCGAAGGCCGCCGGCTGCGCACTCAGCGGCGCCTCGCACAGCTGCGCGGCGCGTTCCAGTTCGGCCATCGCCTCCGGCGGCTGCGCGGCGGTGACGACCGAGGCGGCCGGCTTCACGATGCCGGACTTCGTCCGTGCGATCTCGGCGACGGTGCTCCCCAGACGCTTGGTGTGGTCGAGCGAGATGGGCGTGAACACGGCGACCTGGCCGTCCCCGACGTTGGTGGAATCCCACTCCCCGCCCATGCCGACCTCGATCACCGCGACGTCAACCGGGGCATCAGCGAAGCACGCGAATGCGAGCACGGTGAGCACCTCGAAGAAGGTCAGGCGCACCTCGTCTGCCGCGACCAGCTCGTCGTCGACCATACTCAGGTACGGCTGGATATCATCCCAGTTGCGCGCGAGCGCCTCGTCCGAGATCGGTTCGCCATCGATCATGATGCGTTCGTTGAACCGTTGCAGATGCGGGCTCGAGAACAGGCCGGTCCGTAGGCCCATGGCGCGCAGGATGCTTTCGGCGATGCGGCTGGTGGATGTCTTGCCGTTGGTGCCGGTCACGTGGATGATCGGGTACGCCCGTTGCGGGTCACCGAGCAGCTCGGCGGCGCGGCGCGTCGGCGCCAGCCGCGGCCGCGGGCTCTGCTCCCCCAGCCGATCGAGCATCGCCTCGTACGCGGCGTCGGCCGCCGCCCGGAATTCGCCGTCGTCGCTCATGCCTTCTCCAGCTCGATGATCAGGGTGGATGCTGTGCCGACGGCTCGGGCCTCCGTGCTCGCCGCCGCGTCGTCCGCGACGGAGACCTCGATCTCACGCGCGAGCGTCTCAGCACTGATCAGCCCGGTGTGTCCGCCGACGGCCTCGGCGCCGGCAGCGTCCAGCACGAGGCGCAACCGGATGCGGTCGGAGACGTCGAGTCCGGCGGCCTTACGGGCATCCTGCACGGCACGGACTACGTCGCGCGCGAGTCCCTCTGCTTCGAGCTCGGGCGTCAACTGCGTCTCCAACAGCACGAACCCGCCTTCGGGCAGCAGCGCCAGCACATTCGTCGACTCGTCCGAATCACCGTCGACCTCGAGCACCAGCTCGTACTCGCCGCTCTGCAACACGATGCCGTCGACGGTCACGACGCCATCGACCTGCGTCCATTCGCCCGAACGGGCGGCACGGATGACGCGCTGAACTTCCTTGCCGAGACGCGGCCCGGCCACACGCGCGTTGATCGAGAGACGATGGGTGATGCCGTATTCTGCGGCGCTCTGCTCTCGCAGTTCGACCAGGCGAACATCTTTGACGTTCAACTCGTCGCGCAGAATCGCCTCGAATGGGCTCAACGCGTCAGCGCCCGAGGTCACGACCGTGAGCCCGGCCAGCGGCAGCCGTACGCGCAGCCCCGCCTGCTTGCGCAGGGCAAGCGCGGTCGAGGTGACCTGCCGCACCCGATCCATTGCGGTGACGAGTTCCGGGTCGGCCGGGAACTCCTCGGCCGCGGGCCAGTCGGTCAGGTGCACGCTGCGTCCGCCGGTGAGCCCCGTCCAGATGCGTTCGGTTGCCAACGGCAACAGCGGCGCGGCCACGCGACACACGGTCTCGAGCACGGTGTAGAGGGTGTCGAATGCCTCGGCGTTCTCGCCCTCGGCTCCGACGCCGGTCCAGAACCGGTCGCGGGAGCGGCGCACGTACCAATTCGTAAGCACATCCGCGAAGTCACGCAGTTTTGCCGCGGCCAGCGTGGCATCCAGCGCTTCGAGGTCGTTCGTGATCTCGTCGATCAGCTCCCTCGTCTTGGCCAGCAGATACCGGTCGAGCACATCGCTCGACATCGTCGAGCGACGTGCCTCATAGCCGTTCGGGGCCGACGCGTTCGCATACAGCGCGAAGAAGTACCAGGTGCTCCACAGCGGCAGCAGCACCTCACGCACCCCCTGCCGGATGCCTTCCTCGGTGACGACCAGGTTGCCCCCGCGCAGCACGGGACTGGACATCAGGAACCAGCGCATCGCGTCCGAACCGTCCCGATCGAACACCTCGTTCACGTCCGGGTAGTTGCGCAGCGACTTCGACATCTTCGCACCGTCGTTGCCGAGCACGATGCCGTGGCTCACGACGCGGCTGAACGCGGGTCGGTCGAACAGGGCCGTACCCAGCACGTGCATCAGGTAGAACCAGCCGCGCGTCTGGCCGATGTACTCCACGATGAAGTCGGCCGGGTTGTGCTCGTCGAACCACTCCCGATTCTCGAACGGGTAGTGCACCTGCGCGAACGGCATCGAGCCCGAGTCGAACCAGACGTCGAACACGTCGGCGATGCGCCGCATTCTCGACCGGCCGGTCGGGTCGTCCGGGTTCGGACGCGTGAGCTCGTCGATGTAGGGACGATGCAGATCGGGCTCGCCTTCGGCGTTGACCGGCAGCGTGCCGAAGTCGCGCTCGAGCTCCGCCAGCGACCCGTAGACATCCAATCGCGGATAGGCCGGGTCATCGCTCTTCCAGACCGGGATCGGCGAGCCGAAGTACCTGTTCCGGCTGATGGACCAGTCGCGGGCGCCGGCGAGCCATTTGCCGAACTGGCCGTCCTTGACGTTCTCCGGCACCCATTCGATCTGCTGGTTCAACTCCACCATCCGGTCGCGGAACTCGGTGACGCGCACGAACCAGCTCGACACCGCCTTGTAGATCAGCGGATTGCGGCATCGCCAGCAGTGCGGATACGAGTGCTCGTAGCTCGCCTGGCGCAGCAGTCGTCCGGATGCGCGCAGCAGGGTGGTCAGCGGCTTGTTCGCCTCGAACACCTGCAGGCCGGCGACCTCGCTCACCTGCGGCAGAAAGCGACCGCCCTCGTCGACCGAGATGATCACGGGGATGCCCGCAGCCTCGCAGACACGCTGGTCGTCCTCGCCATAGGCGGGAGCCTGGTGCACGATGCCGGTGCCGTCCTCCGTGGTGACGTAATCGTCGACCAGGATGCGCCACGCGTTCTGTGTGCCGTAAACATCGACGTCGGCGTAGTAGTCCCAGAGCCGGTCGTACTGCACGCCTGCGAGGTCCGCTCCCCGAACCGTGCGGGACACGGCATCCAATGCGGCCTCAGCCGATTCGTAGCCCAGATCCTTCGCGTAGCCGCCGACCAGGTCGCGCGCCAGCAGGTACTCGCCTGCGAGGTCGTCCGGCCGATCGGCCGCGCCGTTCGGGCCCGCCGGCACGACCGCGTACTCGATGTCGGGCCCGACCACGAGCGCCAGGTTCGTCGGCAGCGTCCACGGCGTCGTCGTCCAAGCGAGCGCGCGAACCGCGGTCAACCCCAGCGCCTCGGCCTTTTCGCCGACCAGCGGGAAAGTCACCGTGACGGTCTGGTCCTGACGCATCGAATAGACATCGTCATCCATCCGCAGCTCATGGTTCGACAATGGCGTTTGATCCCGCCAGCAGTACGGCAGCACGCGGTAGCCCTCGTAGGCGAGCCCCTTGTCGTAGAGCGTCTTGAACGCCCAGATCACCGACTCCATGAAGGTGATGTCGAGCGTCTTGTAGTCGTTGTCGAAGTCAACCCAGCGGGCCTGCCGCGTCACGTATTCCTGCCACTGGTTCGTGTAACGCAGCACCGATTCCTTCGCTGCCTGGTTGAAGGCGGCGATGCCCATCTCTTCGATCTGGCTCTTGTCGCTGATGCCGAGCTGCCGCTCCGCTTCGAGCTCTGCGGGCAGCCCGTGCGTGTCCCAGCCGAAACGGCGCTCGACGCGCTTGCCGCGCATGGTCTGGAACCGGGGGAAAAGGTCCTTGGCGTACCCGGTCAGCAGGTGGCCGTAGTGCGGCAGTCCGTTCGCGAACGGAGGGCCGTCGTAGAAGACCCACTCGTCGGCACCGGCGCGATTCGCGATCGAGGCACGGAAGGTGTCGTCCTGCTTCCAGAACGCGAGCACCTCGGTCTCGATCTGGGGAAAGCGTGGGCTGGGCGTCACGCCCTGGGCATGCGCATCGAACGGATCGCCGGCGTGCGGTTTCGGGTACGGCATGCTTCTCCTACGCATTCTCCTGCAGCATGAACACTCTGCACGAGGACGCCACCCGGAGCGTGCGCCCCGAGCGTCGCGGTACCACCCCGCTTGCGACTCGCCCCGCTCACGGACCGAGTCACCGCTCATTGCCGGCTGTGACGGGCCGTACCCGTTCGGTTCTACTGGGCGCCCGGCGATGGCTCGACGTTCGCTGTTCTTCCGAAGACTCCCCGGTGATGCCCGGATCGCAGTCGCTGCCGACAAGTCTACCGCCGCCGCGAAGTGCAAGACTGACATCCATGCCGAAGCAGCAACCACAGAAGCAGCAGAGCATCGTCACCGTCGTCCTGGCGTTCGCGGCGAACGCACTGGTCGCGATCGCCAAGACGGTCGCGGCCGTCCTGACCGGCTCTGCTTCGATGGTCGCCGAATCGGCACACTCCTGGGCGGATGCGGGCAACGAGGTATTCCTGCTGGTCGCCGAGCGACGCTCGGCACGCAAGAGCGACGCGGCGCACCCGCTCGGCTACGGCCGCGAAGCCTACGTCTGGTCGATGTTCGCCGCCTTCGGGCTGTTCGCGGTCGGCGCCGCCGTGTCGATCATGCACGGCGTGCAGGAGCTACTGGCCCCCGAACGTGCGAGCGATTACACGATCGCGTACATCGTGCTCGCCGTCTCGGCCGTCCTGGAGGGGATCTCGTTCGCGCAGGCCTACCGTCAAGCGCACGGCGGAGCCGCCCGGCGCGGTCGCAACACTCTCGATCACGTCCTGCAAAGCTCCAACCCCACGCTGCGCGCCGTGTTCGCCGAGGACGCGGCAGCGCTGATCGGCCTCGCCATCGCCTTCTGCGGCATCCTGTTGCATCAGCTGACCGGGCTGGCCGCCTTCGATGCGGCAGGGTCGGTCCTCGTCGGTGTCCTGCTCGGGATCGTGGCCGTCGTTCTGATGGACCGCAACCGGCGGTTCCTGATCGGCCAGGCCGTCGACCATGAGACGCGGGACGCGGCGCTCGCGACGCTCCTGAAGCGAGAGGACATCGAACGCGTCACGTATCTGCACTTGGAGTTCGTCGGACCGTCGAGGTTGTTCATCGTCGCGGCCGTCGACCTGATCGGGGACGCCGCGGAGAGTTCGGTCGCGCACACACTGCGGGCGATCGAGCTCGACATGGAACGGGAGCCGTCGGTGGCCGAGGCCATTCTCACGCCGGCACTGCCGGAGGACGCGGCACTGATTCCGGACCGCGGGCACGAGCCGCGCTGACGATCTCGACAAACGGGCGGTTCGGACGCTGGACGTAACATCCACCCGCATGGCTGTGCATCCGAGCAGACTGGATGCTCGTGACCAATGCAACGGAATCGACAACGGCCCCCACTTCCGAGTCCACGACGCGCGCGAACCGCACCGCCACCCGAGTCACCCTCGCCTCGCTTGTCGGCACGTCGCTCGAGTCGTACGACTTCTACGTCTTCTCCTACTTCAGCGCCATCTTCAGCGCGAGTGTGTTCTTCCCGGAACAGGACCGGGTCGCCGGAACGCTGTCGGCGTTCGCCGTCATCGCCGTGTCGTTCGTGGTGCGCCCGCTTGGCGCGATCGTGTTCGGCCATCTCGGCGACCGCATCGGACGCAAGCGCACCCTGATCTGGACCATCTCGATCATGGGCGTCTCCACCGGGCTGATCGGGGTACTGCCGGGTTACGCTCAGATCGGTGTCGGCGCGCCACTGCTGCTGGTGCTGTTGCGCGTCATCCAGGGGCTCTCGCTCGGCGGCGAATGGGGCGGGTCCATCCTGGTCGGCGTCGAGCACAGTGTGCCGAAGCGGCGTGGATTTTACGCTGCCCTGCCTCAGCTCGGTTCCCCGATCGGCACCATCATCACCGGCGCGCTCTACCTGCTGCTCAGCGTCACCCTGACTCCAGCGGACATGGCGACATGGGGATGGCGTCTGCCGTTCCTGCTCGCCTTCCCCTTGCTGGCCGTGTCCCTCTATCTGCGGCTGACCATCGACGAGACGCCGGTGTTCAGCAAGCTGGCCGAGGCCCGCAAGCTGCGCAAACTGCCCGTGCTCGACGTCTTCCGGCGGCAGCCGGTCGCGTTCGTCGTCGCCATCGGCGCCGCGCTGCTCGGTATCGGCTCGTACGCTCTGATGAACACCTACACCATGAACTACGGGGTCGCCGTGCTGAAGTTCTCGTACCAAGACCTGTTCGTCGCCACACTGATCGGCAGCCTGCTGCAGCTGGTCACGATCCCGCTGTTCGGTCTGCTGGCCAACCGGATCGGCTCGGCGCGCGTCGTCTGGATCGGGGCGCTGACGACCTTGCTCATCACCTTTCCGATGTACTTCCTGCTGCAGTTCGCCACCTTCCCAATCCTGGTCGGCACGATGATCGTCGGCGGCATCTTCCCCACGCTCGCCTGGTCGGGTCTCGGCGGACTGATGGCGGACATCTTCGGCCAGTCGATCCGGTACAGCGCGCTATCGATCGCGTATGCGATCGCCGCAGCGATCTCGGGACTGATCCCGTTGGCGACCGAGGCGCTGGCCGGCGTGACGGACGCCGCCTGGTGGCATCCGGGGATCGTCCTCGGGCTGCTGTCGCTGATCACATTGGTCGCTGCGCTGTTCGCGGTGCGGATCGCCCGCCGCCGGGACGAGGTGGATGCCGACGCCGCCGACGTGCTCGCGCCGGCCGCGGCTGCCTGAGGCATCCGGCCGGGATTCGGTACCATGGACCGAACCCCACACTCAGGCACCAGTTGACGCGGTGCCGCATATAACGAAGGCCGGTACCGCCATGAGCGACGCGCAGAACACTCCGATCCGATCGGACATCCCCGACAAACCGGCTCTCGAGGGCCTGGAAGAGCGCTGGGGGTCGCACTGGCAGTCCGAAGGCACTTACCTGTTCGACCGGGCCGCGGCGCTGGCCGCCGGTGATCGCACCTGCATCTACGCGATCGACACGCCGCCGCCGACGGCATCCGGCTCTCTGCACATCGGCCACGTCTTCAGCTACACCCACACCGACGTCATCGCGCGCTTCCAGCGCATGCGCGGCAAGCACGTGTTCTACCCGATGGGCTGGGACGACAACGGCCTGCCGACTGAGCGTCGGGTGCAGAACTATTACGGCGTGCGTTGCGACCCATCGCTACCGTACGACCCCGACTTCACGCCGCCTTACCAGGGCGGCGACAACAAGTCCAGCAAGGCCGCCGACCAGAAGCCCATCTCACGTCGCAACTTCATCGAGCTGTGCGAACGCCTCACGATCGAGGACGAGAAGCAGTTCGAGGCGCTCTGGCGCTCGCTCGGTCTCTCGGTCGACTGGAGCCAGACCTACCGCACCATCGGGCGAGAGGCCCTCTTCACCTCGCAGCTCGCGTTCCTGAACAACATCGAGCGCGGTGAGGCATACCAGGCGATGGCGCCGACGCTGTGGGATGTCACCTTCCGCAGCGCGGTCGCACAGGCCGAGCTCGAGGACCGCGACCAGCCCAGCGCCTACCACCGCATCACCTTCCACGGGGCCGACGGTCCGGTCGAGATCGACACCACTCGCCCCGAACTGTTGCCCGCGTGCGTCGCCCTGGTCGCGCATCCCTCCGACGAGCGGTACCAGGGCCTGTTCGGCTCCACCGTCCGCACGCCCGTCTTCGACGTCGAGGTGCCCGTGCTGGCGCATCACCTGGCGCAGCCGGACAAGGGCACCGGCATCGCGATGATCTGCACATTCGGCGACGTCACCGACGTCACCTGGTGGCGGGAGCTCGATCTGCCGAATCGCGCGATCCTCGGAT
>Ga0164242_10004311_pt1 | contig 16003 bp, 10 predicted proteins | sample OricomgcompostMG_FD_108783 | JGI IMG/M metagenome (GOLD analysis project Ga0164242, IMG submission 108783) | Miracle-Growth compost microbial communities from Emeryville, California, USA - Original compost - Miracle growth compost (MG) ... | reverse complement strand
CTCACTAGGTGATATGGTATGAATTGTGTGTCGTTCGTCGATAAGCCCGGAGTGGTACCGTATTCTTGGGTTAGACTCACACAGCGAAAGGGCGAACAAGTCTTGGTCTATCCCGACATAGATTCACTAAAGGAAGTAAGGGAGCAAATGATCAGAGGACCTCTAACAGTGACAGGAAGCCCGGGCTCGAGTGTATCTATTAGTGAATGACGCTTAGAGGCTGCTTTGGATGGCATTTGCAGTTGGCGACGGAAAGGCCCAATTTGCTGGCAATAGAGCCATCGAGTATCCAACCAGGCGACCTGAACAGAGGGGCTTCGTAGTTACGTACTAGGCTTTATAATTATACCCCTTTCCTCTAAACCAGTGAAATACCGTATGAGCTGAGAGTCACGTCCTCCTTCGGCACACGTTACCAAAATCGATCTGTATCGAAATGAATGGCTAGCAATAGACGTAAGGAAATAACGCCAGGCAACGGAACTATCCCAGTAACCGAGTAATCAAGACAGGAAGAATAAATGCAAAATATCTCCAAATATACGTATTCCTTTTTTCCTCGGCCTCCCATACCCTTACTCTCCATAAATCACGTCATCCCGAACGAGGATGGGCCAAACGCAACGCAATCCCCTCAAATCAAACCCCTTCTCGAATCTGGACCCTGCCGAGAACCCACTCCCATAACCATACCCACACCGTACGCCTATCCGTGTTCCTGGCCCTGGCCCTGTCCCGCCGCAGCTCTCTTCGCAGCCTCGGCCTCTCTCTTCTTCGCCTGCTCCCTCATGAACACCTCCGCACCAAACACGCTCTCCGTCGCAGGTTTCGCGATATATGCCGACTGCAAGTCGTCCGAAAGCGTTGCCGGAACGCTGTACGGGTCGCCAAACGGCCTCCATCCCCGGCCTGGAGCAACGCCGCCGATAGTGGCACCGCCGGTGCTGGGCTGAGGCGTCTGCGGGGCAGTACCACCGCCGGAGGCAAATACGGAGGGCCCGGGCTGGGTGCCGAATGGGTTGGAGGTGTTGGCGTACTGGGTGAAGGCTGAGGTCGGCGGAGTGGTTGTTGAGGGCCCCGGTGGCGGTGTCCCGGGCGGGGTGGGCTCGAGGACGTTGGTGACACCGAAGGCCACATGCTGGACTGCAGTGTGAAATGGCGTGGTCGTTTGTGACGGCTCCGCTGTCTGTGCTATAGGTGGTTTTGGTTAGTTAGGATTGGTTCTACAACACGTGACGGGAAGCTACCCTAGAAGAGAGGGCTGCAAAGGGAGAGTAGGGAGGGGTTAACTGGGCATGTAAGAAGTCCATAGCTTACCAGGAGTCCAGGGGGGTGTGTCCGTGGACATCACCGATGGCTTGGCATAATTCGGATAGTTCGGTACCGCATACCGCATGCCGTTTGACTTGGGTCCTTGGAGGATATTTGCTAGACCTGGCCACCCGGGAGCGCCAGAGGCTTTCGTGCATCTCTCACGATTTGCCTGTAGCTCTTTTTCCATTTTGGCAGCCAGCTCTTCGTCTTGCCTCTTGCTCACCGCGTACACATTCTTGTGCTTACCGAGGATAATTCCGATCCGCTCGACGATATCCCTAACGGGTTTCTCGGACTGCAGCATCTCCTTGATGGCGTGCTTCTCCATCATGGCGGTTCGTTGCTTATAACGGCCGGACGGAACGGTTGCGAACTTCCCGCGCCAGCTGTCGTCAACCCGCTGGATGTAGTCAGTGTGCAGATAGGCCTTGGTCTCGGTAAAATTATTCTTGTCAACCTGCAGGCTGGTGAGTATGCGATCGATGTCGGCCGAATTTTCTGGAGTAAGACCGCCAGAGTTGCCAAAGAGCTGTTTCAGATTGCCCAGATGTCCGATACAATCGTCTAGACACCACTCGTAACAGTATACAATATTATCGTAGAGGTAGTAGCCATATCTCTGGTAGAGAACCTTCCGGGCCACTGGGGGCTGCCGGACGTAATCAATAACCAAGCTCTGGGCGTGCTGCAGTTCCACAAGAAGATGGCGATGAATACGATCATAACAGACAATCAGCTTATTGAAGGAATCTTGGATGTCTTTCAGGAGCGACCTGATGTATGACTCCATACTTATCGCAGTTTTACCGGAATTGGGCGAGGAACCAAAGACTTTCATGTTGTGGTCGTGAACGGCTGCCCACTTCTCCGCCTCGGATTCGTTTATGCGTGTGAAGTGGGCTGCTAGGTCGTCCGATTGCTCTTGGGACTTCTCCACCAGCGTTGAGAGCTTTTTGTTTCGCACCGGCCACATCTTGCATTCGTGATGGAATCGTTTTCGGGTCCATACCTCCTCCAGCCTGTCATTAACAAGCTCGCGGAGGTAAACGTAGAGGGTTGGTTTCCTGGCTCGGTTGATCTTATTTATCGCGAGATGCAACCAATGTCCCTCGCCTCTGCCAAAGACGCGCTTCATGTCCCTGAGTCGCGAGTACTGCCGGGTAAGTAGGGCCGGCACTGGTCTATCCGGGACTAGTTTGAGTGCCTGGTGGCCGAACTTCCGAACGTCGCAATCCCAAAAGTGTTGGGTGTAGAGCTTGGTCCAGGACTTCACGGGAAGTGGAGTGATCAACGAGTCTACGGGCAGTGGTGCGTGGGTGAGAATGGTTCTCTCTGCTTTGTGCGGGTCTGGCCTGGAGCTTGGCCACGTATCGACTCCGATGTCAAAGGATACGAATTCGAACTGGGTCCTGGAGCGGTATGCGCCCCCGGTGAGGTTAATGAGCGGTCCGCCCCATAGCTAGGCATTGATCAAACCCGGGTTGGTTAGCCAGGTTTATGAGCGAGACTAACGGATAGGAACCGTGGCGGCGCTGCTGTTGGCTTACCTGCTTCTCAAAGGCAAATCCAAGCTCATCCCGCGGCTCATCTTCCCAAAATGGTTCGGCCGGGCCGACCGACGCGAGTTCCTTGCCTACGTTTTCGAGAGCTTGCAGGACGGCTACATCTAAGCCCTTTATCTGATCGATCGCGCTCGCTCGTTGCTTCGGGCGCCTGGTCAAATTCGCGATTGCATAATTGGTTGCGTGCTGCGTCCAGACTTTTGTCAGAGAGGGTCGATTTATTGGAACTACGCGGAAGTACGGGGTTGGCAGGGACACCTACCGCTAGCTCATGGACAATCGTCGAGGCCAACATGAGCGAAACGCTGGCCTTCTCGGCTTGGGTGTAAGAGGGGACGAGTAACGGCCACAGTGCTTCAGCAGTTATATGAATCTGGAGAGTTAGCATTTGGGGATCTTTTTCGTTCACAATGGTAGTCATGCCCCAGAATGGGTCTGACTTTTCGCCCGAAGGGCTGGCATATGAGCTGGCGATGCCTAGTTCGAGGCGATCCTGAAGGAACTGCGCTACTGCTCTGTTGGAATCAAAGCCGGCGTCTTCCAGTACCCTGGCCTCGGCATGTAGAGCAGGGCATTTTACGTGTTCCCAAATGGACACTAGCTTTTGCGGCGAAGCGCCGAAGGGTTTCCTGTTGTGGGGGACTTGCTTCCTGTTCATCATGTTCAGTAACGCAAGCCAGCACGGATGATTCGAGTTCAGGATGCGGGTGACAAGCTGTAAAGCGGGCTGCAGGGCCAACCAAACAAAGTCATCGTCCTGGGCATTATAGGGTTAGAAAATAACAGCTCACGGCCGGTTGACGAGAGAGTTATGACTACTTACGGCGCAATACTCTCCTCGTCGGCCAAAGAGGTTGTAAAGGTATCTGGGTTTATCCTCTAACGAACCGCGATCGACCGTGGACATCCATCTCTTCCTCGACACGAGTCTAGGTGCACACTTGCGTCAGTATCGAGGCAGTGTTGAGTCAAGAAAACCTTGGGTTGCTGCTTACTCATGTATTGGCCCTGAAAGATCATACGGCACTTGGCCGAGTTCGTCGACCGTATGAATGCCGTAAGCAATTTTCTTGGGAAGCTGCATCAGTAGGGGAACCGTGGAGGAGGGAGGATTATAGAGTGCATTTTTGTCAGTTACCTCGTCGGTTGTCATGTCGATAAACATCGTGCGCTGGAAGTCCTTGTCTTGCTCGCTCATCTCGTGCAACTCAAGCAAGGGATCTAATATTTGTGGATTTGCGCGAGTCTCGCTTAGGCCGGCAAGATAGTCCGTCACGGAGACCCCGAGGTCATTTGCTCGAACTTCGAGGTCGTTCGGAAGGTCCTGGCCGGTTAGGAAGAATCTCCGTTGGCCATCCGCCATCTTTATGGGCTGAGACAGCCCAACACGTCTCGTTGAGGAGGAGGTCGGAGATAACCGGGACCGGCCGTCGACACGGTCAGGGTGTATGCCCCAGCGCTTGGCGTAAGGAGTCGCATTTCTGACCTCGTCGCTCGCGAGAATGGCAGGCCGAAGCGTCCGGGCTATGTCATTGACTTCGATCCTCCGCGGCATCCCCTTTGGCGGGGCAACGGTAATAGAGTTGTCGTCCCAATCCGGGTGTGTCCATTCTGGGATGTACTCGACGAATTTGAATTCCCCGTAAAGGTCGAGTTTCGTCGGGGCGGGATGGGTAGGCGACGAAACCTTGGGAGGCTTTTTTATCTTCTCTTGGGCGGTTATCGCAACAATCATCGCATTCGCGAGCAGAAAGTCGAAGGAGACGGCCTTCCAGTCGTCCACGTCGGTGTCTGTCTCGCTGCTCGAGGTTGAATCTGTGAGTTGGGCTGGGCGGGCCGAGGAACCGGTAGACGCTGGCGTGGCGAGGGAGGCCGCCTGAGCCAACAACCTCAACGGGTCACTTGCTGGCCACATGGTAGGCGAGTTGGGCGATGATCAGGGCGCTTTGATGTGAAGGCTACGACTACTGCTGCTGATCCTGCGCTGAGCTTGCTCGTGGGCTCAAGAAGGGGGAAGTATGGTTCACCAGACCACGCGAGGGGTGTTGAGAGGAAGCAGCGGAGGGAGAGGGAGAAGAAGAGAACGGATAGAGGTGTAAGGCCGGGCTGAGGGATTGGATAAGGTGGCCATGTAGGCAGCAATTGTGGCCTTGCCAAATACCTAACAAAGCTCAGAGGAAACAGCGACGGTAATAATGTTATAAGGGTCGCTTCCGTTTGCGTACACGCCATGTCAAAGCCTGAGGAATGCGTGTTGCAAGAGGAGTGTTTTCATGTTTGGACTCTTCGTGGTCGCTAATCTCGAGAATAGAGGTACGCAAAAGAAGGTATGGAAGAGGCTCGGACTTTACAGAATACTTCCAATAACTGAATACCTCCAGACAGACCTCGAACCCGAAGCCCAAGTGATGGATGCATCTGAATATCGCCTGCCATCCATGATCCCGAATGCTAGACCCTCAATGTTACGAGGCGCCTAGTAGCCTCGATGACGGATCTGGCCTATTTTCATCCAGGGACGGACCTCTTGATGGACTCGTCATTGGCACAAAGAGGAAGCTGACGCGATGTGGAAGCCACTTGGAGCCACTGGATAATCGAAGGTGGGTAGATGTGAGAGAGACAAAGACGGGCATAAAGGCAGGAGAATTTATCAAATACGGTCAGCCAACCGGGGCGGCTGTCGTGGAATGTTGGTTCCCACTTGAGAACCGAACCGGGTTGGACAATTGGAGTACGGAGTACGGATGTACTGTATCTGGAATGGAAACCGGGCGACGTTGGCGATTTGCCTTCTGGACATCGGGATGGGGCATCAGAGTGTGGCTGATGGAAAGTTCCGGGTTCAGTGTGGACTGTGGAACTGTGGCGCCAAGAAGGCAAGGAGTGGGGGAGTTTTGGGGGAGCAATTCTTTTTTCCTGTTGTTCCTGTGAATTCTGCCCATCCAGGTTGCAGTTCCTTGATGTCCCATGATGGAACTCGGCGGCGAATAGAAAAGTTGTAGTCAGTGCATCTGCAACGTAGAAACTGGCGCGCGCACGTACGGCGGAATCCAGTGTAGCCCTACCAAGCAATTATGGCTTGTCTGTAATGATTGGTAAAGGGGAAATGAATCATGGGGTGGTGGCACAGAGCTTGATTGCATTGACTCGTTGAATTGACTCGAGTGGGCTTGTAAGGCTTGGCAATCACACGAAGCTCGACCGGGAAGTTGGGACAGACGAGCGGGAACCAGCTCCTTTTGTGGAGCGCTGGGCTTGGACCCTTGCATGCAAGCAGGGCCGCTAGCACATATTAGCAAGGTAAAGGTAGGTAGCCAGGAACCTCTCTGCATGCGCCCAGATCTGACACCTTCCACATCAAGTAGGTGGGCAGGGTTATCGAAATAAAATGATCCTTTGGCAACCAACTTCAACTTCTCGCGTCCGTCCCAGCAGCAGCCTCCCGGCCATGTCGGTTCCATGGTGCGCGGCCTCGACAGGCCGTCCCTGCGGAATCGTTGTTCGTGGGGTGTTATATAGTGGTGATTACGCGTTGCATTTCGGGAAGGACCCTCGGCACCATGCACGGCGCACCACGATAACAGACAGCGACGCTATTCCCCTTCCACTTCCACTCCGCTTCCGAAGACTCGCGCTCATGCTCCCACTGCGCTGTTGCATTGGGGGCGGGCTGCGGCACGACGCCACAGCAGAGATCGGCGGATGACCAAGAGACTACCGACCTTGTTGGAGCGCCTTGGGAGAAAGTGGAAGGTGGAGGTGGGAAAGTGGAAACCATCCTGAGTCGCGGGTTGCAAATCGCGCTGGAAGCTAGAAGAAGAGCTTGCCCATGGCTAGAGCAGCTTAATCCCATAAATACTCGCGTGTGGTCCCTTCTTGGTGGTTTGCCAGCCCGCAGCCCTTGATCGCGACGGCACCTAAGACTTGCGATCGATCGCGGAGACTCCAGACACCCTCTCCCCCTTCGACAAGCTCGGCATCACAAGATGCGGACCAACTTCTTGGCTACGGCCGCTCTCCTTGCCGGCGCGGGGGACCTCGTCTCCGCGAGCTGCGCGGCCGATAACTGCCTGAGAGCGCTCCGCGCGACCCAGACTCCCGGCCGCCTTGAAAGTGCCCAGGCCTTCTGTGCTACCTTTACCGCAGCTTCTGTGCCACCGACCGCGATCCCGACCTTCGCGGCGGCAAACTGCAAGGACAACCAGAATGGGGACCTGAACCAACGGCTCTCTAGTGCTTGCTCGTGTATTGAGCCCTCGTCCACTACCGTGACCAGCTACCCGACGGCTGCGTGCGCACAGGTTTCCAGCTCATGGGCTGCACAACTCTCGGCAACGCGTGAGTTCTTCGTCAATCTGGCGTCGGATCAACTGGTTCCAGGAAACACTCCCGTAGGAAACTGCTGACGTGACACCCCTCCCAGCGACCCCCACTGTTGCCGCAGCGCTTGCGTACGAGTGCCTAAACTCGGTTCCCTTGAAAAAGGACGCCGCCATTGCACTCGTCGATGCCATCGAGCCGTACCTCGAGTGGCAGAGTGACGCGCCGTACAAGGCAGATCCACCTGCGGATTATTTCTACCCGGGCTATGACATCTTCGCTGCTCTCGCCAAAGTCAAGGCTAATCTCGTGGCCGACAAATACGAGAACGAGTATGCATTCCAACTGGACTTGTACGTGAGCGTCTTCGGGCCGGGTCACGACGGCCACTTCGTCTTCTATCCCGATGCCTTGACACGAGTTTTCGAGTGGAGACGCCAGCGAGCTCTGGTCTCCATCAGCGAGGACGGCAAATCCTTGCCAGTGATTAAACTCTACGGTGCGTGTTTGAATGCAGCGCGGCACGGACCGTATATCGCTCCTAGAAACTGACAACCGGGTTTTAGAGGACGTCATGTCTGCACCAGAACAGGCGTCTGTCGTCAAGCTGATTAACGGCGTTGACGCTGCCGAGTACGTCGAGTCGACCATTAACAAGGCGGGGTACAACCAGGATGTGGACTCGGCGTACAACTCCATGTTCTTCGAGAAGGCCAACTTGGCCGTTTCCGGCAGCAGAGGCTACTTCGCTGACGGTGGTCGAGTTCGGTTCGTTTACCAGGGTCCCAACACCACGTTCACGTTCGAAAACGGGACGGTCCTCACCCTGGAGAACAAAGCGAGCGTCAAGGTACCGATGACTGGCGTTGTTGACGGCGAATCCTTCTACGCCGCCTTTTGCAATCCCGATAAGGCAGCCATTACCAGCGACGATGCTAAGATCGCTTCTGCTACGATCGATGCGGCCAGCGACGGCGTGACTGTGGAAGGGTACCCCGACCCCGTGATCATCACCGACGATGGCATTGTATCCGGTTACTACCTTACGGGCGAGGGCTTCGAGGACGTGGCTGTCATCGTGCTCCTCGCATTCGAGAACGAGCTGCCGTCCGAGTTCCAGGCCGTGTGCGCCGACTTCTTCGCCGAGGCCGCTGCGGCCGGCAAGACCAAGCTGGTCATCGACTTCCAGGGCAACGGCGGAGGCTATATCCTGCAGGGCTACGACTTCTATCGACAGTTGTTCCCCCAGGTCCAGGAGGACGGGTTCAGCCGCTGGAAGGGCAACGACGCCTACATCAGCATCGCCGAGATCGTCAGCGAGGCGGTCGCCGACCTCAACCCCGCCACTAGCGGCGACGCGAACCTGATTTCCTACTACGAGAGCTGGTTCAACTACCGGTACGACCTAAACGTGAGCAACGAGAACTTCCTCACGTTCGAGGACAAGTTTGCGCCGCACGTGCACCGCGGCACGCCCTACACCTCCATCATGCGCTGGAACCTCAGCGACCCGCTGACGACGGTCAACGAGACCTTCGGCATGGGCATGGAGATCTCGGGCTACGGCTCGCTGGCCAACCTCACGCAGCCATTTAAGGCCGAGAACATCGTCATGCTCTACGACGGCGTGTGCGCCTCGACCTGCACCCTCGCCTCGGAGATGCTCCGCATCCACGGCGGCGTCAAGTCCGTCGCCTTCGGCGGCCGTCCCAAGGCCGGGCCCATCCAGGGCGTAGGCGGCGTCAAGGGCGCCCAGGTACTCCAGTTCTCCAACATCTACGGGTACGCAACCGACGCGCTGTCCGAGACCAAGGACCCGGTCCAGCGCGCCGCTCTGTCCCGCTACTCGGACCTCCCGATGCGCCGCAGCACAGCCGCGGCCGTCAACGTGCGCGACCAGATCCTCGACGCCAAGAGCGACCTTCCCGCGCAGTTCGTCGCCGAGGACGTAGACTGCCGCCTGTACTGGACGCTGCCCATGGTGCAAGACGTGTCCGAGATCTGGAAGGCCACCGCCGACGCCGCGTTCAACGGCGCCAAGTGCGCAAACGGTGGGATCAGCAAGCCAAAGGGCAGCAAGGCGAGGAGGGCTCCGGCTGGCGTGTTGCCGCCACCCCCGGCGAGACCGGCCAAGAGGAGGTCCGAGTCGATTGATAGGCGCGCGAGGGTGCCGGTTGATTCTCCGGCTTGGATTGCCATACACGAGCAGAAGGCCGTGCCATGAGGTGGCTCTGTCTGGCCGACGCTAGATAATTGTTAATAGCGCGTAATGTACGTCCGTAGTAGTGTGTAATATACTGAATAGGCGCTGTTCATGGAAATCTTCAACTCGCAGCAGGCAAACCGGAGGATGGCCGAGCCCAGGAAATGTCATCATCCCGGGCCGGCACGTGTAAAATCACGGGGGCCTGTTACGTAGCCGTCCAAGCCGTGCTTGGGGAGAGAATGTGTTGATTCAGAGTCTCGGACATAAATTCAACGATTTCATCCCCTGGCCCCTTTTTTTGTGGCTCCCATCACAAATTCCCCCACAAATTCAACCAATTCACGCAACTAGCGTAGGTGGTCGCCCCAGACTTTTAGCTTGGAGACCTGGGTTCAACTCTCCGCGAGCCATCGGGGGATCCTTGATCTTGGCGGCTTGAAAATCTCTAAATCAGAGGCGATTTGAAGTGGATCTGTCCAGGGTTGCCCGCGTCGGGAATAAACGGCGAGTTTCATCCGTAGGTCGCACCGGCGTTTAGCACAGATGAGCGGATGGATATGTTGGGAATGGCGGCCGAGCCAACCAATTTTGATGGGGGAGTCTTGAGTTGACGAGTTTTGTTTGTGCCGGGCGGGCTGACTTGGGCTGGTGTTCGTGCCCAGTGCTAGTCGTCTCACACCGCCCTCTCAAAAATCCGGCAAGACTTGTTCCTCCCCCCCCCCCACCCGCCAAGGAGGCGGGGTTGGTTCCTTGCCGCCTGTATCCCAGCGGCGACAGCGAGGATAACAGAACCACATGGCAGAGCCCCCCCGCAACAATTTTAAGGTCCAACTTTTTGCGGCTCGACAAGATTTTGAATGCGCGTCGAGGCATGTGTCTCCGTACTTTAGTACCTAAGTACCCTGCGTACCACCTATTTCCGCTTACCTACGACTTTGCGAATCTAGCATCATCGGGCACTTTTGAGTTTGACTTTTGATCGACAAATTCATACCCAAAAGTGAATGCGGCAATGTTTGCACTGTAACCCTGAATAGAGGTCGACAGAGCAATCAACTCACGACATGTGCGGGAAAGTTTCCCAATATTGGTAGCCAATGACGAATCAGGATTGGTGCATGAGTCGTCGGAGCCGCGTATCAGGATCTCTCATATCTGTACTGTGTATAGTTTATCGGTCGCTGAGCTGTCAACTTTAAACCGGATCTATGTTCCGACCGAAGACAACAACAGCATACGGCCTTGAGGTAGTCTCGACGAGGACCCGGACCTACTCTCAGCGGTTACCTCCTCCGGCAAACTACCGCCGACGCATCCATACGACGTACCCGGGTTTACAATCGTCAAACCCCACATTTGTGGCTCCGAGTCGAGCTCGCTTCGGCCGCACACCTTCAATTCACAGCCTCGGTTTTTTGCCTCGGGCTTCTCAGCCGCACAAACCCCAGAGTGCTACTCATCAAACCCTAAAGCCTTCCAGGATGGCCATGTCAACCTCAGTATCGGCCATCACGGCCGAAGAGCAGGCTCTGCTCGTGGAGAAGTCCAAACGCGCGGCGGCCTTCCAGGCAGTGGCGGATTATCTGCAGCCCTCGTATACCCACGTCGGCATTGGTTCCGGCAGCACCGTCGTTTACGTCGTCGATGCCATTGCCGGCCTCGGCGCCGACGTCACCTCCAAGATGCTCTTCTACCCGACGGGCGAGCAGTCGCGGGAGCTGATCCTCAAAGCCGGCCTCCGCCTCGCCTACATCCAGGACCTCCCGGCGGGCGAGCTGCTGGATGTGGCGTTTGACGGCGCTGACGAGGTCGACGAGGACTTGAATCTCATCAAGGGCGGGGGCGCCTGTCTGACCCAGGAGAAGATCGTCGCCTCTAGCGCCCGGAAATTCGTCTGTGTGGCCGACTTCCGCAAGATATCACCGCGGCTGGGCACGGTCTGGAAGCAAGGCGTGCCGATCGAGGTGCTCCCGATGGCGGCCGGTCGGATCCTGGCGGAGCTCAAGCAGATGGGATCTATCAACCCCCGCGTCCGGCCGGGCTTGCCGGGGAAGGCGGGGCCTATCGTGACGGACAACGGGATGCTGATCATCGACGCCCCGTTCCCTCCGCTTCTGCTACCCAAGGATCAGCAGAGCGGGCTACTGGGCGGCGGGGATGGAGTGTGGTCGGTAGATGCATTAGCGCAAAGGCTCATCAGCATCGTGGGCGTCGCCGAGATTGGGCTGTTCCACGGCAAAAACGGGGACGAGGTTGTCAGTGGTGCTCAGAAACCGGTGGCGGCATACTTTGGGCTACAGGACGGCGGTGTCGAGGTCAAGAAGGCAAAGGCCAGTTCATGACGAGCACACTAGATATCGTCAAACCTATGCAACCGACACCCCCAACCATTCTACGGATGTAGACAGCGAGGCATCTCCACCTTGACCACTCTCGAGAGGTATATAGGTATATATATATCAAATGCGGTCGTTTCATTCTACGAGTACGCGACAGTGGATAGTATTCCTTCCAACTTGGTCCTCTGCTTGAGCTGAGATACTCCCTGCGAGCAAGGTACCTGCGCAATAGACGAACCACCCTCACGGTTCTCCGGTACTAACAAGCGGGACGTCTTGCCTGCCAATTATCATGGTGTTTCGGCCCTAGAGATTGATTCGGAGGTCGCCGGTATTAATTATGGCATGTATCTTGCGTAGCATGTACCCTGATGGTGTGACCCCTCTCCCTGAGCCCAGGTCGACGGCGGCAGACTTTCAACAGAAAAAGGGGTGCAACAGAGACCAACACCATCCGGGGCGAGGCCTCGGGGGGTCAGGGGATGCAATCTGGCTCGATCGAATCACAATGCTGGCATCCAACGGGTGGGACGCACTCTAGCCCCCGAGATTCAGGGTTATGTGAGATGGGGCGGGTGGGAGGCGCATCCCCATTCGAGGGAGCGGGGGTCTTCTCGAAATTTTCAGTTTCCGATTTTTTTGCATAACGCTCCAGCTCACCGCCTTGTTGGACCGCCAAATGAAGCTAGACCAGCCGCCGATAAAGCGATAAGCAGGGATAGGGCGGTGTCGGGATCGCCACAAGGGCCAATCATGGAGGGGTAATTGGCAGGTGGCCCCATCTGGCCCTTCGCCTCAGCCTAGCAACAGGGAAAATCAAAGGTTGGATGGATGGAATGGAACAAAAAAAAAAAGAGGCCAGCGAAAACTTTTTCTTCTCTAGGAGACGGCGTTGTCAGGGACAGAGGTACGTACCGTTTTAGCCTTCGCCTCTTCCGTTGCCCCAAATTGATTAGCTTTTGGTGGGATAAAAAGCCAGTAGCAACGGAGATAGGCTGCAGCTGGCTCAACCATTGGTGCGCACCACCACCGGCCTTTTCTGAACTTTTTTTTTTGTCAGCTCCCAGGAGGCGAAGGCTATTTGCATCCGCACAACCCATAAAAGCCCTCTGCGCCTCCCTCATCCTCGCACACAACCCCCCTCCTTTTCCTCTTCTCATCCTTTCCCTTTTTTTTAGTCTCCAAGGTTCGACGGTGGTTCCGCAGGACTTATCTCCACTCAGTCTTTACTTTCGTCCATCTTCTAGAAAGAAGAGCCACGAATAGAGCAAGATCTCTTCGACCCCTCCATCGAAGACTTCTCGCGGGCTCACCATCCCTCGACTCGAATCCCACACCCTCTCCCTCCGATAGATTTCGACTCATCATCGACTAGATCATCATAGACGCAGGTTTCACTTGCCTAGAGTTCTACTAGAGTGTTTTCGGTTTCAGTAATAGATTTCCGTTCCTCCATCGGCACCTATTCTTTTACCCCCCCCTCACGAAGAACGAACCCTCTACGACCCATATCACGACCACCCACAAATCAGCCATAATGCCCGCCATCACAGAATCCCAGGCCGCCGAGAACGCAAAGAGCGTCAAGGTTCTCGACGAGCTTATGCAGAAGCTCAACATCGCCAAGGAGCCCGCCGACACCAAGGAGGCCTCTGCTGCACTTGCGTCCTTCATCAACGGCCGCATCGAGGATCTCGATGTCCCCACCAAGTAAGCAAACCCATTTTCCTCCTGCTGCGATATTACACAAAATGCATTTCCACGGCACGGCTGCCTGTTTTTGTTCAACGACCCAACTTCCCCTTGTGGGACGAAGGGCGGAGGACAGGGCATCATTGTCCAACACTCAGCCTGCTTGAAACTTTGCCAGTGGCAATTCCGTTGCCGCGGCAAGGGGGAATTTTTTTTTTTTTTTTTGGTGTTCGCTCGGTCGGCAATTGAACCGAAGCCGCCTCCTGTGTCTTGGGCGGTGCCACGGCACACCCACACACAAAGTTCCGGCCGCCTTAAAAAAAATCTTTTTTTTGGTCACCCACTTGGTCACCCACTAAAAATTTGGGCATTTCGAACCAACTTGCTGACATGTGATTTCTTCCAATTTTAGAACCGTCGATGCGCTGAAGAAACAGCTCGCCAACAAGAAGGATGCGACAGCCCGCGAGAGGGCTCTCAACGCCATCCAGGCCATCGCTCAGCACTCCGAAGTCTCCGCTCATGTCGAGCCATACCTCATTGCCCTCCTCCCCAGCGTCCTGGCCGGTGCCGGTGACAAGATCACCGCTGTCAAGAATGCCGCCATCGCCGCCGCCATGGCGATCGCCGAGGGCATCAACCCCCACGCCATCAAGGCTGCCCTCCCCGCCCTGATCGACTCTCTCCGCAACGCCCAGAAGTGGCCCGAGAAGATGACCGTCCTGGACTTCCTCGACACCATCGTCCGCACCTCCCCGGCACAGACTGCTTTCCGCGTCCCCGAGCTCATCCCGGCCGTCTCTGACGCCATGTGGGACACCAAGAAGGAGGTCAAGGACCGTGCCTACAAGAGCATGGAGAAGATCTGCCAACTTATCGTCAACCGAGATATCGAGCGCTTCATCCCCGAGCTGATCAAGTGTATCGCCAAGCCCGAGAACGTGCCCGAGACCGTCCATCTGCTCGGTGCCACCACCTTCGTCACTGAGGTCCAGGAGCCCACCCTCGCCCTCATGGTTCCCCTGCTCGACCGTGGTCTTGCTGATCGCGAGACTGCCATCAAGCGTAAGGCCGCCGTCATCGTCGACAACATGTGCAAGCTCGTCGACGACCCCAACATCGTCGCCCCCTTCTTGCCCAAGATGATGCCCGGTCTGCAGAAGAACTTTGAGAACTTGGCCGACCCCGAGGCTCGTGAGAAGACCAAGCAGGCTCTTGACACCATCATCCGCGTCGGAGACGTCAAGGACGGCAAGATCCCCGAGGCCCGCAACGACGGCGATATCGCCATTGTGCTCGGCCATCTCAAGAGCTCCATCCCCGCCAAGCACGCCGCCGCCGCCGAGAAGATGGACGCCGTCTTGCAGTATATCGCAGCCGTTGCTGGCCAGCTCATTGACGAGAAGGAGGTCGAGGCCTCCACCTGGGCCGAGACAGTCAAGCCCTACGTCACCGTCGTCGTCGGCGATGCTGACGCCCAGTCCGTTCTAGACGACTTCCGCCGGAAGGCCTCTCCCGGCGCTGCCGCCGAAGATGAGGCCGAGGCCGACGACGAGGAGGGCGAGGACCTCTGCAAGTGTACCTTCTCGCTTGCCTACGGTGCCAAGATCCTACTCAACCAGACCCACCTCCGCCTGAAGCGCGGTCAGCGATACGGTCTCTGCGGCCCCAACGGTTCGGGCAAGTCCACCCTCATGCGCGCCATCAACAACGAGCAGGTCGAGGGCTTCCCCAAGCAGAGCGAGGTCAAGACCGTGTTCGTCGAGCACGACCTTGACTCCGAGGATACTGAGATGACTACCATCGGCTGGACCATGAAGAAGCTCGGCGAGGCCGGTGTCAGCACCAGCCAGGAGGATGTCGAGAAGCAACTCTTTGACTTCGGCTTCAGCAAGGAGATGATCGCAGCCGACATCACCTCGCTGTCTGGTGGTTGGAAGATGAAGCTGGCCCTGTGCCGTGCCGTCTTCGAGGCCCCCGACATTCTGCTCCTCGACGAGCCCACCAACCATCTCGATGTCAAGAACGTCAAGTGGCTCGAGGAGTACCTCCAGAACTCCCCCTGCACCTCCATCATCGTCTCTCACGACTCCAACTTCCTCGACAACGTCTGCCAGCACATCATCCACTACGAGCGCTTCAAGCTCAAGCGCTACAGGGGTAACCTCAAGGAGTTCGTGCGCAAGTGCCCCTCCGCCAAGTCCTACTACGAGCTCGGCGCCTCCGAGATGGAGTTCAGCTTCCCCGAGCCCGGTTTCCTCGAGGGCGTCAAGACCAAGGCCAAGGCCATCCTGCGTGCCACCAAGATGAGCTTCCAGTACCCCGGTACCTCGAAGCCCCAGGTCACCGACATCACCTTCCAGTGCTCGCTTGGTTCCCGTATTGCCGTCATTGGCCCCAACGGTGCCGGAAAGTCTACCCTCATCAACGTCCTCACCGGCGAGTTGATCCCCACCTCTGGTGAGATCTACCAGCATGAGAACATCCGTATCGCCTACATCAAGCAGCACGCTTTCGCGCATATCGATAACCACCTGGACAAGACTCCCTCCGAGTACATCCAGTGG
>Ga0164242_10004310_pt1 | contig 16005 bp, 18 predicted proteins | sample OricomgcompostMG_FD_108783 | JGI IMG/M metagenome (GOLD analysis project Ga0164242, IMG submission 108783) | Miracle-Growth compost microbial communities from Emeryville, California, USA - Original compost - Miracle growth compost (MG) ... | reverse complement strand
GGCGTCGCGTCCCGCGACCGGCGAGGGGACATCCTCGACGGAGACTGTCGCCCACCCGAAACAGGTACCAAAGCAACGAGTTTCGGCCATTCGTAGGCTCGGTCGTCTGTGGATGCTCCTGGTTGCGGTAGTTGTGGTCGCCGTGGCCGGGTTCACCGTCTATCGCCTGCACGGCATCTTCGCCTCCCAGGACGTCACCTCAACCCCCAAAGCTCTGGACAGCGATGCTGCGCCGTTCAACCCCAAGCATGTGGTAATCGAGGTTTTCGGCCCCCCGGGCACGGTCGCGACCATCACCTACCTGGACGTCGATGCCCAGCCGCAACATGTCGACGCCGCGAAGCTGCCCTGGACCTATGACACCACGACGACCAAACCGGCTGTGGCGGTCAATGTTTCCGCGCAGGGCGACAGCGACTCGATCGGCTGTCGGATCAAGATCGACAACGAGGTCAAGGACGAAAGAACGGTGAACACCCTGCACGCCTTCACCTACTGCTTGGACAAGTCCGGATGAGCCCGCAGCTGTCGCGCCGGTCGGTTCCGGACCTGATTCGGCGGTATTCCGCGTTGATCGCGTTCTTCTGGCTGGGACTGGCCATGGTGACGAATGTCTTTGTGCCGCAGCTGGAGAAGGTTGCCGAGGCGCACAACGCCTCGCTGAGCCCGCAGGATTCGCCCTCGCTTCAGGCCGCCAAACGCATCGGCAAGGTATTCGACGAATTCAGTTCCGACAGTTCGGCGATGATCGTCCTGGAGGGCGATCAGCCGCTGGGTGCGGCGGCGCACCACTACTACGATGGACTGGTCCAAAAGCTCCGTCAGGACACCAAGCACGTCCAGCATGTTCAGGATTTCTGGGGCGATCCGCTCACCGCCGCGGGTTCGCAAAGCGCCGACGGCAAGGCCGCGTTGGTGCAGGTCTACCTCGCCGGTAACCAGGGTGAGTCGTTGGCCAACGAGTCGGTCGACTCGGTACGCAATATCGTCGCGCACACGCAGGCGCCCCCGGGCGTCCGGGCCTACGTCACCGGTGCGGCACCCCTGGTCACCGATCAGTTCGAGGTCGGCAGTCAGGGCACCTGGAAAACCACTCTGATCACCATCGGCGTGATCCTGACGATGTTGTTGTGGCTGTATCGCCGGATCACCACGGCGATTCTGGTGATCTTCACCGTCATGATCGAACTGACCGCATCACGCGGTGTGGTGGCCGTACTGGCCAGCGCGGGCATCATCAAGCTGTCGACCTATTCGACAAATCTGTTGACGCTCTTGGTCATTGCCGCCGGAACCGACTATGCAATCTTCATCCTCGGTCGTTTTCATGAAGCCCGCTATGCCGGTCAAGACCGGGTTTCGGCGTTCAACACCATGTATCACGGCACCGCACACATCATTCTGGGGTCGGGCTTGACGATCGCCGGGGCGGTGTTCTGTCTGACGTTCACCCGTCTGCCTTATTTTCAGACCCTGGGCATTCCCGCGGGTATCGGTGTCCTGGTCGCCGTGTTCGCGGCATTGACGTTGGCGCCGGCCATCCTGGCCGTGGGCCGTCACTTCGGCCTGTTCGAACCCGCACGCGCGATGCGGACAAGAGGTTGGCGGCGCGTCGGCACGGCGATCGTGCGCTGGCCCGGACCGGTCCTGGTGGCGACGATCGCGGTCGCCGCGATCGGGCTGCTTGCGCTACCTGGATACCGGACCAGCTATGACACCCGTCCCTACATGCCCGCGAACTCTCCGGCCAATATCGGTTACGCCGCTGCCGAACGCCACTTTTCGCAGGCCCGGCTCAACCCGGAATTGCTGATGATCGAAGCCGATCACGACATGCGTAACTCGACCGACATGATCCTGCTCGAGCGCGTTGCCAAGGCGATCTTCCATACCGACGGCATCGCCGAGGTGCAGTCCATCACCCGGCCGCTGGGCACGCCGCTGGACCACACGTCGATTCCGTTCCAGATCAGCGCCAGCAGCGCAGGGCAGATCAACAATCTGCCCTTCCAGCAGTCGCAAACCGCGAACATGCTCAAGCAGGTCGAGGTGATCAACAAGTCGATCGACATTCTGCGCAAGCAGTACGCGCTGCAGCAGCAGTCCGGGGCGATCACCGATGAGCAGGCCAAGGCTTTCAAGGACACCGTTGCCACCACGCAGGACCTGCAGCAGAAGATCGCCAACTTCGACGACTTCTTCCGGCCGATACGCAACTATTTCTATTGGGAACCGCATTGTTTCGATATTCCCGCGTGTGCCGCGTTCCGATCGGTGTTCGATGCGCTCGATGGAGTCGATGCGCTCAGTGACCAGCTCAACGACGTCGCGGGCAGTATCGCCAAACTCGATGCGCTGCAACCCAAGCTGCTGGCGCTGATCCCACCGCAGATCGCCAGTCAACAGCAGAACCGTGACCTGACGATGACCAACTATGCGACGTCCTCGGGTCTGAACGACCAGAGTTCTGCCGCTTTGAAAAATGCCACGGCCATGGGCCAGGCGTTCGACAATTCCAAGACCGATGACTCGTTCTACCTGCCGCCCGAGGTGTTCACGAACCCCGAATTCCTGCGTGGCGTGAAGATGTTCATGTCGCCGGACGGCAAGGCGGCACGGATGATCATCACTCACGATGGTGATCCCGCTACACCGCAAGGCATCGCGCACATCGATGCGATTCGCCACGCGGCGCGCGACGCTGTCAAAGGCACACCGTTGGCGGGCTCGAAGATCTACATCGCGGGCACCGCGGCCACCTACAAAGACATCGCCGAGGGCGCGAAATACGATCTGATGATCGCCGGAATCGCCGCGTTGAGCCTGATCTTTCTGGTGATGATGTTCATCATCAGGAGTGTCATCGCCGCGCTGGTCATCGTCGGAACCGTAGCCTTGTCACTGGGCGCTTCGTTCGGGCTCTCGGTGCTGATCTGGCAGGACATCTTGGGTATCGATCTGTACTGGATTGTGTTGGCGCTGGCCGTCATTCTGTTGCTGGCCGTGGGATCGGACTACAACCTGTTGCTGATCTCCCGGTTCAAAGAAGAGCTGAGCGCCGGTGTGAACACCGGCATCATCCGAGCCATGGCGGGCTCCGGCTCGGTGGTGACCTCGGCCGGGCTGGTGTTCGCCGCGACGATGGCGTCCTTCGTGTTCGCCGATCTGCGGGTTCTCGGTCAGATCGGCACCACGATCGCACTGGGCCTGCTGTTCGACACGCTGATCGTGCGGTCGTTCATGACGCCGTCCATCGCGGCGCTGCTCGGCCGCTGGTTCTGGTGGCCGCTGCGGGTGCGGCCCCGCCCGGCGAGCCAGATGTTGCAGCCCTACGGCTCCCGCGCAGCGGTACGCCAGCTGCTGCTCTGGGAAGACGGTGACCCGGTGGTATCGCATACAGGAGGGACATCATGAATCTCTGGGGTGGCCTCACGATCATTTCTGCTGTGGCGGCGGTATTTTTCGCTTCCTGTGCGTTCGTCTACGTCGGCCGGATGGAGTACCGAGCACCCGCTGTGTTCGGCGAGAAGATCGGTGCTCACAAATCGGTGCTGGCCAAACTCCGCAAGCGAGAACCGTTGACGCAGGACGAGTTCGACTACGCGCAGGAGTTGATCAACGACGCCCGGTCGCCGCTGGCGTATTCCATACCCGCCGTGCTGTTCACCGCCGGGTTCTTCTATATCGTCGGCTGTCTCTATGAGCTGCACGTGCACGGTGGCAATCCGTCGTTCCGCACATTCATCGGGGGCTTCACCATGTTGGGCTCGCTGAACATTACCGGCCAATTGAGCAGGGTCGCACGCCTCAAGGGGCGCCTGCGGCAAGCTGTGGTGCTGACCGAATCATCGGCCCGTGTTTGAGTAGCAAGGTAGCGAGGCCATGTCCACCACTGTCGGTACCGTGGAAGTCGTTGCAGACCAATCTTTTCCCGTCGCCCCGGAGCTGATCGACGCCGCGGTGCGTGCCGCCGAAGTCCTAAACCGCGATATCGCCGAGGTGCCGGTCAGCGCGATCGCCGCTGAAGCTCAGATCTCTCGCAGCACACTGTTGCGCAGGCTCGGCGGATCGCGCGGCGCACTCGATGCCGCAGTCCGGGCCGCCGGAATCGAGCTGGGCGGCCGACCGCCGGTGCGGTTGCGTGCGCTCACCGCGGCAGCGGAGTTGATCAGTGAGAATGGCTTGGCTGCAACGACACTGGATGCGGTCGCTGATCGGGCGGACTGTTCGGTGTTCAGCTTGCACGCGGCATTCGGTAACCGTGATGAACTGCTGCGTGCCGTGTTCGACCAGTACAGCCCCATCCGCGACATCGAGGAGTATCTAGCCCATGCTCAGGGCGATCTGTGCAGCACGGTGCGTGGCTTCTACCGTACGGTGGCCAACGCCCTGAGCCGTGAACCCCGCGTCACACCGGCGATGCTGGCCGAGGTGTATTCGAAGCCGGCTAGCGCGACTGTGCGGTCGCTGTCCCGTTACGCGGCACCACGAATGTTCGGTGCGCTGGGATCGTGGTTCGAAGCGGAGATCCATGCCGGGCACATCCGGGATCAGCCGCCGCTGGTGCTTGCCCAACAATTGCTCGGGCCGATCGTCATTCACATGCTGATGCGCCCGGCGTTTCCGGACGTACCGGGCCTCACGCTGCCGGACGTTGAGACGGTCTGCGAGGAGTTGACCACCAATTTCCTAGGTGCGGTGGGCAAACCGACGGAGCCTTGACCTTCGCGGTCAGCGGACGTGTGCGTAGGAGTCGTTGCGCTGCGGCTTCGGCGGCACGGGTGTCTTGCGTGCACGATGCAGGAGGCGTTCGTCGCGGGCGATCCGTCGATTGATGATCCGTTCGTCGTGGGCGCTGACCGTGCGATTATGCCGCGCCAGCAGGTCCAGCTGCATCCAGCTCAGACCATCCAGGTCGCCGTCGGCGTCGTGGGTGGCCACCACGATGGTGCCGCGCAGCAGCGGTACCGATCGCGCGGTGAAAGTGGTTGTCGCCATCAGCAATTCGGTGGCTGTCCGATTGATCCGGTGCTGACAGCCACGTGGTGCCGGGCTGAACCAGAAGTCGAACTGCCGGTCGGCGCTGGTCAGGCATTGCAGGCTTTGGTTGTGCACCAGTTGGGTGATGTCCGCCTGGGTGTAGGCGCGGGTTTCATGGACGGCGCCATTGGCGCTGAGATACAGAACGGTGTTCATGATGATTACCCATTCGGTTCTTTCGTTCGGGGTTTGCATCGGCGTCAGCACCGCACGGTGCTGTTGTCAGTGGTACCCGTGTGACGGTTGGGATAAACATTGATAACGCTCTGCGGACGCCGAATATGCCCGGCGCGGCCCGTGACCACATCGACGGCGGTAGTCCCCGATATCCGCCGGCAACCAGCGCCTCGACGATTGCGGTCACCGGGCTGCCGGTGTTTGGATAACCGGCAGCCCCACCGCAACGACCCGAGGCGTGATGACCCAACCCGACGCATCCAACCCGATTCGATTCGTCGTTGTCGGACAGGACGATCCGCTGGCCAAACCGTTGCTGGACGATCTCACCGCCGAATACCGCAGCCGCTACGGCGCGTTCGTCGATGGTGGTGAGTACGCCGACCTGCACGCCTACCCGGTCGAGGAGTTCGCCGCGCCGAGTGGCGCGCTGATCATCGCGACACTCGACGGGAAGCCGGTGGCCGGCGGGGCTTTCCGTCGTTATGACGAGAGCACCGCTGAGCTCAAACGTATTTGGACGGCGCGCACCCATCGGCAGCGTGGCCTGGGCAAGTTGGTGGTCACCGAGCTGGAGCGCCTCGCGCAGGCCCGCGGCTACTCACGCATCTATCTGACCACGGGCCCGCGTCAGCCCGAAGCCGTCGCGTTGTATCTGGCCCTGGGATATCGGCCGCTCTACGACACCTCGCTGCCGGCGGAAGAGGTCGGCGTGCACCCGTTCGAGAAAGCGGTGTGAGGCAGCGATCTACTGCCTCACGGGTGGATGCTCCACTGCCCGACATCGGAGGCCAGCGCGTCACTGACATCGACCTCGAGCCCCCCGACCACCGGGCCGGGGTTCGATGCGGTGCTCACGATCCGCTGGTAGAGCACCGCGGCGGGGTAGACCTGGCCGTGTGACCATGACCGGGTCTGCCAGGCCCATACGTGCCCGGGGGTGCTCGAGCGGCCGATCACGCCGTCGCCCGCCGCCCACTGGCAGGTGTTGATCCCGCCGTAGATGCCCGTGCGCTGCACGCCGAGCACCGAGTTGATGCCCTTGAACCATTGCAGCGCAACGTTGTTCCATGTATTGCGGTCGATGTCGTCATCGATGGTGAAGAACACCGGTGCGCTGTGCCCGCCACCGGCCGCGGTGTGTAGGGCCCAGGCGGTGCGGGCGTCGGATACGCCGCCGGCGTATCCGCGGGTGAAGTCCGACGGCGCGGTGCCGCCGGGCTTGCCGTACTGGTAGTTGCTGACGATCGCCAACCCGGCCGCGGCCAGCGACTGGGCGTAAGGGCGGGTGATCGGCTTGGCGCCGAAGGAGGAGCCGGGCCGTGACATGGACACGTAGTTGATCACCCCGGCGTGGCCGGCGGCGCGGATGTCCTGAGCCGGGATCTGGCGCATGGCGAAGTCGATCAGCGTTGGAGCGGCGGCCGATGCGGTCGGTGCCAGCGCCCCTGCGGCGGCCGTACCCAGCCCGGCCAGCGCCGATGCGGCCGCGGCGTAACGCAGCACATCGCGTCGAGAAACCGGAGCTGACAGCCGAGGGGGGTGGATCCCCGGGAGGTCATGCATTGGCCGATGTTACCAATGGGACTGTTGTGAATCTGGTAGCCCGCGCCGACCGCGTCAATATTGTGACCGGCCTCGGATGCAACGATAAATCCATGACCGCCACGCTCATCGCGAAGAACCTCGCCGGTGGATTCGCCCACCGCACCCTGTTCGAGGGTCTCGACGTGACCGTCGCGCCGGGCGACGTGATCGGCGTGGTCGGGGTCAATGGCGCAGGTAAGAGCACATTGTTGCGGATCCTGGCCGGCAAACTGGCCCCGTTGGACGGCGCCGTCAGCGTCGCGCCGGCCGATGCGTTCGTCGGTTGGCTGCCTCAGGAACACGAGCGGGTGCCGGGTGAAACTGTTGCCGCATACATCGCCCGCCGCACCGGTTGTACCGACGCGACTGCGGCTATGGAGACCGCGGCCGCGGCGCTCGGCGAATCGGATGCCGCCGATGACGCGTACGCGGTGGCACTCGAACACTGGCTGGCCACCGGCGCCGCCGACCTCGATGAGCGTCTGCCCGTGGTGCTCGCCGATCTCGGCCTGGACTCCGAGGCCGTCCGTCCGGCCTCGACCCTGATGACGGCGCTCTCGGGTGGGCAGGCCGCGCGCGTGGGCCTGGCCGCGCTGATGCTGTCGCGGTTCGACATCGTGCTGCTCGACGAGCCGACCAACGATCTGGACCTGGACGGCATCGACCGACTCGAACGTTTCGTGCGGGATCTGCGCGGCGGCGTGGTGCTGGTGAGCCACGATCGAGAGTTCCTGGCACGCAGCATCACTCGGGTACTGGAGCTGGACCTGGCACAGAACATGACCACCGTGTACGGCGGCGGATACGAAAGCTATTTGGAGGAGCGTGCGGTTGCGCGGCGCCATCGGCGCGAGCAGTACGACGAATTCGCAGACAAGAAAGCCGATCTGGTGGCCCGCGCCCGTACCCAGCGCGAGTGGTCCAGCCAGGGTGTGCGCAACGCGATGCGCAAGGCGCCCGACAACGACAAGAACCGGCGCCGCGCGCAGACCGAATCCAGCGAGAAGCAGGCGCAGAAGGTACGTCAGATGGAGAGCCGGATCGCTCGGCTCGAAGAGGTCGTCGAGCCCCGCAAGGAATGGACGCTGCAATTCACCATCGGCAGCGCGCCGCGATCCAGTTCGGTGGTCGCGACGCTCGCCAATACCGTTGTCCGTCATGGTGATTTTACCCTGGGCCCGGTGTCGCTCCAGGTCGACGCCGGCGAACGGATCGGCATCACCGGCTCCAACGGTGCGGGAAAGTCGACGCTGTTGCGGCTGCTGCTCGGGCGCCTGCAACCCGACGAGGGCCGGGCGAGCCTCGGTGCCAATGTCGCGATCGGCGAGATCGACCAGGCTCGCGCGGAGTTCTCTGGGCCGGACCGACTGGTCGACCGTTTCGAGCAGCGGCTGCCGTCCTGGACTACCGCCGACGTGCGTACCCTGCTGGCGAAATTCGGCCTCGGTGCCGACCATGTGGAACGCCCGGTCGACGAGCTCTCACCCGGCGAGCGCACCCGGGCGGGTATGGCGCTGCTGCAGGCTCGGGGCACCAACGTGCTGGTGCTCGACGAGCCGACCAACCATCTGGACCTGCCCGCGATCGAACAGCTCGAGCAGGCGCTGGATACCTATGACGGCACTTTGTTGTTGGTGACCCACGATCGTCGGATGCTGCAGAATGTCCGGTTGGATCGCTCGTGGCGGGTCGCGGGGGGTCAGGTCGTCGAGCAATAGGCCTCACGGACGCATTACGAGGACGAACAGGCTAAGCCCTTCGCGCATCCAGGCGGGCTTCGAGACCGGCAATGACGATGTCCAGGTCGAACTCGAACTGCGCCGTGCTCGACGGCGAGCCCGCCTCGAACGCGCGTCGCAGCGCGGGGTACTCGCCTACGGATGTATCCTGCAGTGCGGCAATGGTTTCCGCGCCATAGTCGTGCTGTCCTCCGGACGTCCAGATGGTCGTGCGCGCAGCCGTCTGGGCGATATTGGCCAACGTGGTCAAGCCCAGTCGGGCGTCATCGGCCTGGAAGCCGGCGGTGAGTAAGGCATCGAGCACGCGATCGGCCAGGGTCAGCGCCGCGGTGGCCGCAGCGCCCTGAAACGGCGAATGCTCGATGGCCACGCCGATATCGATCAAGCCGCTCCGGAAAGCCCGCGCGTAGCTACGGAGCACGGCCTGCCATTCGCCGCCGTCGGGCAGCTGAACGCGGGCGAGTTCGGACTCGAACCGGTCGATCACCACCAACGACAACAGCCCCTGCCGATCACCGACGTAATAGTGCAGGGCCTTACGGCTGACCCCCAGCGCATCGGCAATCGACTGCATGGTGAGCTCGCCGGGCAGCAGGTCACGCGCCGCGGCGACGATCTGCTCGCGGCGGATCGTGGGCGGGCGTCCGCGTCGCCGGCTTGGCTTGTCGGGCAACGCATCACCGGTGGTGCTGGCCATTGCGGCAGCTTAGTACGACTATTTATCACCGCGCGGTAAAAAATCCCGCCGGATTCGTCCGGAGCGTCTACGCTGAGCGCGTGCCAAACACTCCGTATCGGATAGTTCAGTGGACCACCGGCAACGTGGGCAAGAGCTCAGTCCGCGCGATCGCCGCCAATCCCAACTACGAACTCGTCGGCCTCTTCGCCTGGTCCGACGACAAGGCCGGCCGCGACGCCGGCGAACTCGTGGGCATCGCACCGCTCGGTGTCAAAGCCACCAACGACGTCGACGCGCTACTGGCGCTAAAGCCCGACTGTGTTGTCTACAACCCGATGTGGATCAACGTCGACGAGTTGGTGCGCATCCTGTCGGCCGGCGTCAACGTGGTGGCATCGGCATCCTTTGTCACCGGCCATAACCTGGGTGCAGATCGGCAGAAGCTCGAAGATGCTTGCAAGCGTGGCGGTTCGACGCTCTTCGGCTCGGGGTCGAGCCCAGGGTTTGCCGAACTGCTGACGATTGTGGCGGGTACTGCCTGCGATCGGATCGACAAGGTGACCATTGCCGAGTCGGCCGACACCACGTTGTACGACTCCCCGGATACGGAGCGGGTGGTCGGCTTCGGCGTCGCGATCGATGACCCGGACCTGCAGCCCATGGCCGCCAAGGGCACCGCGATATTCGCCGAAGCGGTACGGTTGGTCGCCGACGCTCTGGGCGTCGAACTCGACGAGGTCGTGTGTACGGCCGAATATGCCGAAACCACAGAGGATCTGGTGATGGCCTCCTGGACGATTCCGGCCGGTCACGTGGCGGGGGTGTTCATCAGCTGGCAGGGCATCGTCGACGGCAAAGCGGTGATCGACCTCAACGTGCGGTGGAAGAAGGGCCAGACCCTCAAGCCGGACTGGAAGATCGACGGCGACGGCTGGAGGATCACGATCGACGGACGTCCCACGATGAACATTCAGGTCGGCTTCCTGCCGCCGCAGGACATGATCGAATCGGCCACCAGTATCGAGGACTTCTTCGAACTCGGTCACATCCTCACGGCGATGCCGCCGATCCACGCAATCCCGGCCGTCGTCGCGGCGGCTCCGGGTATCGCAACCTACAACGATCTTCCGCTCCCGCTGCCACGCGGCGTGGTCCGGGCGCCGGCACGTTAAAGAGGGGGCACCCGGTTGGGTGCCCCCTCTTCGATGCTTGATCAGCGGCTCTGGTGCACCGAAGTGTCGACGTGCGGCGCCGTCGCGTGCGGCTGGGTGTCGTAGACCCAGTCGTGGTGTGAGTAATCCGCAACTGCGGGGCCGGCCAATCCGACCATCGCTGCAACCAGACCGCCGGTGACGATTCCCGCGATACCCAACTTCTTCATGACCCCGCCCCTTTCTTGAGCTCAGCGGCGCCCGTTACGCCGTCCTGAAAGGTTCAACAGCAAGCCCGGTGGACTAATTCCGCCGGTCGGTGTGGCCTGAGTCGTCGGACAAGAACGTCTGCCAGACGGCCAAGGAGGGGCACCCCGCTGGGAGCCCCTCCTTGAGGTTCGTCAACGACTCTGGTGCACCGAGGTGTCGACGTGCGGCACGGTCGGATGCGACTGGATGTCGTAGACCCAGTCGTGGTGCGAGTAGTCGGCAGCAGCGGGGCCGGCCAGTCCCACGACCGCGGCGATCAAGCCACTGGTGATGATTCCTGCGATACCCAACTTCTTCATGGTCTTGCTGCTTTCCTGGAGGCTGTCGGTGCTCTCTGCGCCGGTATGCCAGGTCCAACCGGACGTCACGCGTGTCCATTCCGCAGGCAAGTGTGATCTGCTCGACTCCGGCCGAGTGCCGAGGTCCCTATGAAAAGGTTAGTGCTGCTGTCTATTTGGGTCCACCGCAGAATCGTCGGTCCTGTGTGCATCCAGTTCCTTTGGTGCGGAGGGTGTTTCGATCGCCGGCCGCCAGGTATACGGCTGATCCGGTGCGGCCGGGTTGCCCAGCAGGAACGTGCGGTCGGTGCGGTTGGCGCGGGCGATGGAGCCGAACCAGCTGGCCAGGGTGCTGATCCGATTACGGATGCCGGTCAGGAACGCGATATGGATGAAGCCCCAGCCCAACCAGCCCAACATCCCGGTCAGCTTGACCGGGCCGGCCTGTAGCAGGGCATGGCCGCGACTGATGTAGGCCGCCGATCCCAGATCGCGATAGCGGTAGGGTGTGCGCGGCCGGCCGGAAACGTCATGGCGTACGCACCGCGCCATATGCAGGCCACCCTGCATGGCGTTCTCGGCAACCCCGGGCAACCCGTCGCGGCCGGCCAGGTCGCCGATCACGAAGACGTTCGGATGGCCGGCGATCGACAGATCCGGTTCGACACCGATCCGGCCGGCGTGATCGGCCTTGGCGCCGAACGCTTCTGCCACTCGACGCGCGAACGGCACGGCTTCCACGCCCGCGGTCCACAGCACGGTGCGGGCGGCATGATGCACGTCGTCGCCGCCGCTTTTCGGGCTGGCGGTCAGGCCTTCTTGCCGTACATCGCGGACATGCACGCCCAGGTGCAGCTCGACGCCGAGCCGCTGCAGAATCCGGGTTGCCTTGGTAGACAACGACGGATTGAAACTCTTGAGTACCCGGTCGCCGCCGTCGAACAACAGCACCCGGGCCTCCTCAGGCTCGATGCTGTGGAATTCATTGGCCAGCGTGCGGGTGGCCATTTCCCGGATCTGCCCGGCCAGCTCCACTCCGGTCGGTCCGCCGCCGGCCACCGCGAAGGTCAGCCAGCTGTCGCGTTCGGGGCCGGCCGGCAGCGTTTCAGCGATCTCGAAGGCGCCGTAGAGCCGGCGGCGGATGCTCAGCGCATCATCGAGTGTCTTCATCCCGGGTGCCCAGCGCGCATATTCCGGGTTGCCGAAGTAGGACTGCTGCATGCCGGCCGCAATCACCAGGACGTCGTAGTCGAGGGTGAAGGTGCTCTCGTCAGGCCGGCGTGCGGTCACCTGCTGCGCGGCGATGTCGATGTCGACGGCCTCGCCCAGCAGAGTGGTGACGTTGCGGTGACTGGCCAGCTCCTCACGCAGCGACCGGCTGATCTGCCCGACGCTCAGCGTGCCGGTCGCGCATTGATAGAGCAGGGGCTGGAACAGATGCGAGGCAGCGCGGTCCAGCACCGTGACATCGACATCGGCGCGGCCCAGGCGTCGGGCACAGAACAGCCCGCCGAAGCCGCCGCCGATGATGAGGACCTTCTTGCGAGCAGTGCCCATGGTCCTGAGGTTAGCCCGCGGCGCCGGATCAACACCTCAGCGCGATAGTCCTTTCCCGGCACTGTCGATTACGACGTTACGCGCGTGTACATTCACACGCCGACGAACCTGGTGACTACAGCTCCGCTGCCGTCTTGATCGCCCGCAGGGTCTGGCGCATTCCCGCACGCATGGCTTCGGTGAAGGCCTGCTGCCCGCCCAGATACTCGTCGGCCAGTCGAAGGGAATAGTCGGAGATCCCATCGGGCGTCTCGCGGCGCTGGGTGAGTTTCGTCCCGCCCAGTGCCGTGGGCTCGACACCCAGCGACCAGACGACCCAGTTCTCATGGATCCGAAACGCGATCTCGCTCTCGATGTCCAAGCGTATGACGGTTCCGTGGGTTGTCCAGCGCAGCCCGTTATTGCTGTTGAGATTCGTGAATTCGACACCAAGCGCGATCTGTTCGGCGCCGTGCCGAAGCCGGGTCGACTCGACTTGCGGGCTCCATTCGGCCATCCGGCGAAGATCGCTGACCATTGCCCAGACGTCGGCAGGCGCCGCGGCGATTTCAATGCTGTGCTCCAACAGTGGTTCGTAGTCTGTGGTCATGCGCGCGCTCCACGTTCGAGTTTGACGTCCGATCGGACGCATATATGGTGACGATAGTGTCTGCGCACTGTTTACGTCCAGTCGCACGTATAAAATGCTGAGATGGCCACCGGCGATGTGTCAGACGGGCGGCGCCGACGCGGCGACGCGACACGACGCACGGTGGCGCGCGAGGCGGCCATGATCGCAACGACACATGGACTCGATTCGATCACCGTGGGCATGTTGGCTGCGGCGACCGGTGTCAGCAAGAGCGGCATCCTCACCGTGTTCGGAAATCGTGAGGCGATTCAGGTGGCGGCGGTGGCCGAGGCGCGGGATATCTACCGCGAAGCGGTGCTTTCCGCGGTGTACGAGGCGACGCCGGGAGTGTTACGCCTGCGCGCTCTCATGGACTCCTGGGTGAACTACATTCGCGCCGGGGTGTTCCCGGGAGGGTGCTTCATCGCCGCGACGACATCCGAATATGGGCGCCGTGACGGCCCGGTCGCGGACGCGGTCAGGAGCCTGAAGCGAGATTGGTTGAACCTGCTGGAGATTGAGCTGAGTGCCGCAGGCTCACCGAACCCCGAGGTTGATGCATTCAAGATCGATGCATTTCTCACCGCAGGCAACGCTCGGAGGGAACTGTTCGCAGATGATGCAGAACTGGCGCGCGCCAAGGACCTTGCTACGAGCGTGGTCGATCAACTGAGCTGCAGTGCAGATGTTTGAGATCCGGTGCGCTTACGTTTATCGGTGGAAAGTGTCACCGCCACCGCGTGTCCAGCCCTGGCCCGCAAGCGACGGATCGTCCCCGATTGATGGTTGGTGCGGCGCACGGCGAAGTCTTCGACGAGCCGACGTAAGCGCTCGTGATCTTCGTGTAGCGCATATGCGTCGAGCCATTTGGTGCACGACTGGATGAGACTGGGCTGCAAAGCTATTCGCTTGTCGGCAATCAGTTTGACCAGTATCCGAATGGTGGTGAACGAATCACCGGCCCCGACGCTGACGAAGACGTGATGACGCTCGCGGATGTCCAGTCCGGGCTTGGCCGCTTCGATGAGCGACCAGGCCAGGTCTGCCTCTTGTAGATACTGCACTGTGCCAACCGCCGATTTGTTGTTTCACTGCGCGGGTATGTGAGATCGGAGTTCGTCGGCCGCGGCCGGCAGTCCCGCCAATTCCCATGGGCAGACCATCCGTGGGGTGCCCACCGCTGTCCTGACCGCGACCAGTACCGTGCCGACGTCGGTGACCGTGGCCACCTGCGAGCCGTTACGAACCACATCGCCGACCCGGAACGCGTGCGCGGCGCGGTGTGCACCGGTATGCGATGGTGCGCTTGTCGTCTGATCGGTCATGTCCATTGCCGTCCACCCTCGACGCGGTGCCGGATCTCGGCGACGAATCGCCGGCCCTCGTTGTCGATGACGTCCCAGGAGAACGGCCCGCGCCATTGCGTCTCGCCCAATCGGTGCGCGGTGCGACGCGCGTCTTCCTCAGAACCGAAGTGCGCCTGCCGGCGCCCGTCACTGGTGATGAGAGTCCACATGTCTACTCCCGTAGCGCGCGGATGCTGATTGCCGGCCGATCTTCATCGCGGTTGGCTCCCTTCACTCCTACTAAAGAGCCTCAAACATCTGGAACAACGGCTGACGTTTGACGTTATTTGTCAGAATGCTCGCGTCTGACCCGGTATGTCAAGGTCCAGCGGCCAGAAGATCGACACCAGCATGAAGTTCCGGACATACGTCAAATAACGACAGGTGTTGTGAGTAGCATTAGCGACATGGCAAGGGGAGCCCGCAAGCCGTCGACCGACTCGGCGACCGACGATCCGCGCGAACGGATCCTGGCCGGTGCCGAACGCTGCATCACCCGCTACGGCCTCCGCAAGACCACGATGGAGGACATCGCCTCCGAGGTGGGCATGTCCAGGCCCGGCGTCTACCGGTATTTCAGCGACCGCGACGACCTGCTCATCGCGCTGATCACGGCACACGCTCGCGCATTACGCGATCGCGCCCACAAGCTCATGTCGCGGCAGACCGACCTGGCCGGCCAGATCGTCGAAGGTCTTCTGTATCTGACCGAACAAGCGCGCCAGGACCCGGTGATGCGATACCTGGTCGATCCGGATGGTTCCGGGACGGCTGAGCGACTGATCGCCGCGCGCGTCACCGAGGCACTCGCCGCCGAGTTCTGGGATCCGTTTCTGGACCCGGCCTATGTCAACAACAAACTGTCGCGCGACGTACCGCGGTCGGACGTCTACCTGTGGCTGACGAATCTCGGACTGATGTTGATGCGTGGACTCGATGAAAGCCACGATCCGAACCGTTATCGGTCCATCCTGCGCAACTTCGTCGCGCCGGCCTTCACCCCCTCGACCGCCTGATCCCGTGCCTACCACGCACGACGATGCGACTACCTGCTGCCGTAGAGCCGCAGCGCCCGCGCCGCCACGGTCGCCACATCACCGCTGAGCTTGACGATCGGCGGCCCACCGCGCTGGTGGATCACGTTGGCCAGCACCACCACGTAGGTATCCGACCCCGGATCGATCCATAGCGATACCCCGGTGAAGCCGGTGTGGCCGAAGCTGCCGATCGGAAACAACCGGCCGCGCGGCTTGGACTGCTCGGTGTCGATATCCCAGCCGAAGCTGCGCAGATCCTGGCCCGCGATCGCCGGATAGTGCGGTGCCAGTAGAGGATCGGCGGTATTGGGGGCGTCCCGGACGGCAGCCCGGGTGGCGTCGTTCGCCGCGGGGATCTGCCCGGTGGAATGCCCGGGTTGTTGGGGCGTCGTCATCAATTGCAGCGTTGATGCCTTGAGCGGGAACGTACTTGGGCGCCCGGCCAGACGATCGAGCAGCGCCTGTGAGTACCGGCCGATGTCCGTGGCCGTGGAGAACACGCCGGCGCTGCCGGCCACCCCGCCCATCCGTCGC
>Ga0164242_10004308_pt1 | contig 16011 bp, 13 predicted proteins | sample OricomgcompostMG_FD_108783 | JGI IMG/M metagenome (GOLD analysis project Ga0164242, IMG submission 108783) | Miracle-Growth compost microbial communities from Emeryville, California, USA - Original compost - Miracle growth compost (MG) ... | reverse complement strand
TTTCACCCTTAATCTCAAGCCGCAGGATATCTCGTGCCACGTGCTCTACCTCTTGCTGGTCGCGCACAACTACCACGCCGCCAGCCTTGCCGCGTCCACCGGTATGGACTTGTGATTTCAGGATAATCGGGGCCACAGGGAAGGCATCGCCACTGCGGTAAATAATTCCATTCGGTGTTGGAATACTAAACTCACGCAGTATTCCCTTCGCCTCGTACTCAAGCAGATTCATATACTTGATTATACCGTAGTGTAGGTGTTACTTATGATCTGATATGAATAACGATCGGAACTTCCGTAAACCTGTTTGCTCGGGTGGAATATCGTGTAGCATAATACTGCTGATGTAGCCAGCTGAAACGCGTCGAGATTTCTGTATAACTCTGCGACTAATCAATGAATGGGGTAGATGATAAATACTCATGAGCCACCCCTTTAATGCGGGGATACCTCGCTTATGTACGATAGCATTACCTAATATGAGTACGTATGCGAGTGTAAATCGTGGCAGTATAGTACCCCACAAACGTAGGGGGACATTGCGTAGAAATAGCATTGGGAGGTTTTTGAAAGTATTATAAACTGCTAGACCCGGCACTTTATTAGTACTGGCGCTGAGTTTATGGTATGCAATAGCCTTTGGTGTGTAGCGAACCTTATATCCGGCTAATTGCGCACGGAAGCATAAGTCGACGTCTTCAAAATACATAAAAAACTTTTCGTCGAACATTCCAATACTTCGTAGTACACTAGCGCGTGTGATAAATCCACCGCCAGTAGATGCGAATATAAACTCTGGTTTGCTAGGCGCGTTTTTAAGTAAGGTATCGCGGCCGCGTGGACTTGGGACACCCCAAATACTGTAAATCTCTCCTGTTGTATCTATTGTCTTATAGTCCTGTCTTGCAAGGATACCGGTTGCAATACCTACTTCATTAGATAGATTAAGTTCACTGACTAAATTCTCGACCCACTCTTTACTAGCTACCGCATCAGGGTTAAGGGTACCGATATAGTCGTAATTCTTACTTAATGCATGAATGAACCCAACATTATTACCGCCGGTAAATCCGGAATTTTTATTATTTTTGATAAAGTGTATATTCTGAAACTGTTTTATATATTGATCTAATATCTCTACTGAATTATCACTGGAATTATTATCTACGAGAATGATATCCGGAATTATTGTAGATGATAGAAGAGAATCTATGCAAGCAATAGAATCACTAGCACCATTCCAGTTCAATACAACTATTGCTATTTTAGTTTCTCTCGACATTAGTACCATACTAAATTATAATACAGCAAAGATGAAAGTATATTGGTCTAAAGAGAACAAAGCCCTTCTTTCGGAGCTTGTGCGGACTGATTTTAAGTTGCGATATCAAGGATCGGTACTTGGGTACGCGTGGTCTCTTTTAAAGCCGCTCCTTCTCTTTGTAATTTTATATGTTGTCTTTGTATCTTTCTTGGGAATCGGAAAAGACCTCCCTCATTTTCCTGTGTACTTGCTTTTAGGGATCGTATTGTGGAATTTTTTTGTAGAGATGACCTCTCAAAGCCTCGGATCGATAGTTGGACGAGGTGACTTAATACGTAAGATTCGTATACCTAGGTGGATGATTGTATTAGCGAGTAGTATCCTTGCAACGATTAATATGCTCCTTAGCCTGATAGTGGTATTTATATTTATGATTATTAACGGAGTAGGTGTAACGTGGGGGCTTCTTATGTTACCAATCTACTTAGTCATAATTTATATGCTAGCAATCGGTATGTCGTTCTTTTTGTCTGCAGCATATGTAAAATTTCGTGACATTAATTATATATGGGAAGTGATACTACAAGCTGGGTTCTATGCGACCCCCATCATATATCCACTTCAAATTGTCAAGAATGCGACTATTGAGAAAATCCTTCTTCTTAATCCGCTCGCTCAAGCTATTCAAGGTGCTAGGTATCATGTCGTAACACATGAGACACTTACAGCCGGGGGGATGCTTAGGGGCTCGTGGTATATAATAATTCCTTTTTTAGTTACATTAATTATATTTATTGGTGGAATTCTCTATTTTAGAAGTCAAGCGGACTCATTTGCGGAGAATATCTAAGTATGAACGAAAATACAGCAATTCACATCTCTCACTTAAGCAAAGACTTTAAGTTACCACATGACAGACAGAACTCTTTAAAGGGTCGAGTAGTTAACTTCCGTAAGCGTGGCTACGAGATACAACAAGCTCTTAAAGATATATCGTTTGATGTAAAGAAAGGCGAATTTCTAGGCATTGTTGGGCGTAATGGTTCAGGTAAGAGTACTCTCCTAAAGCTGATTGCTGGAATTTATATGCCAAGCAAGGGTATTATTCAGGTAGAGGGACGGCTTACGCCATTCATTGAGCTAGGTGTTGGGTTTAGCCCAGAACTTTCAGGCAGAGATAATGTTTACTTGAATGGAGCATTACTTGGCTTTAGCCGGGCTGAGATGGAAAGTATGTACGATGATATTGTTGAATTTGCTGAACTAAAGGACTTCATGGATCAAAAGCTTAAAAATTATTCTAGTGGTATGCAAGTCCGTTTAGCTTTTTCTATCGCAATAAAGGTTAATACGGATGTACTTGTGCTAGATGAGGTTCTCGCAGTAGGCGACGCAGCCTTCCAACAGAAATGTTTTGATTATTTTATGGATCTTAAGAAGCAGAAGAAGACAGTTATCTTAGTCACCCATGACATGGGAGCAGTTCGACAGTATTGTGATCGAGCTATCATGATTGAAAAAGGTACTGTAGCCGAAGAAGGTAGCCCTGAGCGAGTAGCCATGGCATACCAGCAATTATTTGTGAAAGAAATTGAAGATCAGCAAGAGCGCGATAATATTGAAGGTGAACGATGGGGGTCGGGCGAGATACGAGCAATAAGCACTAGTACAAAAGTGACTAAAGAGATGGTTACAATTACTACTAAATATATAGCCAATAAGACTACTGAGAATCCCGTATTTGGTATAACAATCTACTCACCGAGCGACGTGGGCCTTATAGATGCAAATACATATCAGGTCGAGAAACGAACCGGCCATATAGAAAAAGGTAAATCTATATCTATGACGTGGGAAATACCCAACCTATTTGTTAAGGGGAGATATAGAGTAAGCACGGGTTGTGCAAGTTCCTCATTTCATCAAATCTATGATCAGGTTATGGGCGCTGCTTCATTTAGAATCGCTCACGATACTCCAACCGGAGGAGTGATTTATCCCTCTGTAGTATTGAATAATTTCTCGGTCGGAAAATCGGACGAGAATCATAGTGTAAATAAGGTATAGATACGTGAAGAAGATATATAAACTATATAAATATACAAAGGACGAAGGAGTAGCGAGTGCAGCCGAGAGGGTGGCGCGCTATACACTGAAACATTTTATAAAATTAAAACATCCTATCGATGTGATGGTTGATCCGGAAGATGTTGTAAAAGCCGACTACATACATAATCCATATATTGCACCCGACAAGATTCTTGGTAAGAAACTAAAGATTGGATGGGTGTTATCTCCGCTTAGTCGAGGTGCGGGAGGGCAAAATACGATTACTCGCTTTGCTCGGCATCTTAAAGATAACGGGCATGAGGTGACTTTTTATATCTATGAGGGAAATCAAGCACAATCTGTAGAGGAAGCCAGAGAGATACTTATAAATAGTTTTAGGCTAGATGTCCCGGTTAGGAGTATTAACGACTATGAAGAGTCAGATGCTTTAGTTGCAACTGGTTGGGAAACTACCTACCCAACGTTCAATATAAACACGCGAGCGCATAAATTTTATTTTGTTCAAGATTTTGAGCCATACTTCTATGGAGTAGGATCGAGGTATATCCTAGCTGAGAATACATATAAGATGAACTTCTATGGAATTACCGCTGGACCATGGCTCACGAAAAGAGTTGGTGAGTATGGTATGAAAGCGGACTACTTTGACTTTGGCGCTGACCTTGATATTTATAAGCCGAAGAGTAAGGCAGTAAAAAAGAAGAAAATCTGCTTTTATGCACGGCCGGTAACTGAGCGAAGAGCATTTGAAATAGGTGTAATGGCACTCGAAATATTTAAAAAGAAACACCCGGATTACGAGATAGATTTTTTTGGGTGGGATACCTCGAATTTCAAACTACCGTTTGATTATAAAAATCGTGCAATTCTAAATCATCATGAGCTAGCAGAATTATATCAAGAGAGTGTCGCGTGTTTAGTGCTATCACTGACTAATGTATCGTTGTTACCTCTGGAGCTTATTGCTTCCGGCTGTGTACCAGTAATGAATGACGGAGATAATAATCGCATGGTTCTTCATGGTATGGATGAATATGTCGACTATACATCAGCTAACCCTATAGAGTTAGCTGAGGCACTGTGTAATGCTGTTGAACGTCGAGATATCAATAAACATGCGGAGCGAGCATCAAAGAGCGTTGAATCGCTCTCATGGGATGAATCATACAAAAAAGTAGAGAGAATTATTATGCGTGAGGTGACAGGTAGTGAAGAATAAGACGCCTTACGCTACCATCTTTATCCCTACTTACTATGGTGAAGATTATCTTGACGAATTATTACACCAAGTCTTTAGTCAAAAAGTTGACTTCACTTATGAGGTGCTTGTCTACGACACGAGCTCAAAGGACGCTACCCCGCAAATTATAGAGAAGTATGCACAGCAACATAAAAACCTACGCTATAAGACAATTAGCAAAGCAGAATATGGCCACGGTAAAACTCGTCGAGACGCAGCATACGATGCTAAGGGCGAGATTATAGTATACCTGTCACAAGATGCGATACCCGCTCATGAAAAATGGCTCTATGAAATGGTAAACCCTTTTAGTCTAAATGAGAGAATTGTTGGTGTAGTTGGAAAGCAAGATCCGCGACCTTGGTGTGTGCCTATGCTTAAGAATGAAATCAAAGCAGTTTTCAATAATATGGGGGCAAATCTCGGGTTATCTCTTTACTATAATGATTATTTTATAAATGAACAAAGTCAATACGACTTTATCTCTTTTTATTCAGACGTTAACTCAGCTGCTCGGCGCAGCGTACTAACCGGTGATATACCCTATAAGCCTGTAACATATGCAGAGGACCAGCTATTTGGACGGGATATTATCGATGCTAATTATATAAAGGCCTATTCACCTCGTGGGAATGTTATACACAGTAACGATATACGTCTAAGGGATTATAAAGCTCGGTTATTTGATGAAACATTAGGTCTACGGAAGGTGGGTATACCTGTCGACGTACCGAGTATTCGATTAGTTGTAAGGATTATCCTAAAAGGATCCTTAAAGGACGTGGTTAGGATATTTAGAGATCACGACTACTCCTGGAAGCGTAAGATATACTGGTTAGTTCTCAACCCATTCTATTACATCGAGAAGTGGCGTGGGATTAGGCTAGGTGCTCAGGTTCCTCTTGATGATTTAGAGAATAGTAAAAAATTCTCCCTAGAACAGAAACAGGCAGAAAAAAACTCTTCACGATAAGGTGTTATAATCGTTTACTAATTGGCATAAGTAGTTTATACTTATATAAACGAGTATTTAATTATGAAACATAAAAAACGTTCTATACTAGCTATATCTATCGGAATCTGTGTAGCAGCCATAGCCTATCTACTTATTGCTTATCTTGGTGATTTACCACCATTCCAGGAGCAAAAATCGTCTGGTGGCGTAAATATGAATCGCACTGATACGGAGATACAAGCCACGGATAATCTAGAGAAAAACCCAGCTAGTAAGCTTGAGAATAACCAAACTGATACACCTCAACCTCCAGGTAAAGATGAGAACTCGGGTAAGAAAGTGGTAAATGTACTCATTACTAATGTAGGTATTAGTAGTGGTACGGTGAGTGCTAGCGGTTTTGTTACGAATATAGTTGAGAGTGACGGGTCGTGTACGTATACATTTACAAACGGGAACAATACAGTGAATAAAGTTGTGGGCACACTGCCAAACGCCACGTCTACCACTTGTAAAACGACTACGTTTTCGTCCGATGAATTACCAACGGCTGGCACATGGTCGGTTGTGCTATCTTATAACTCCACACAATCAATGGGGCAGTCCTCGGCAAGAGACGTTCAAAAATAATACATGAAGAAACTATTACTTATAGTCCTTGTAGCTTGTACTGCAGCTTGTATGCAACTCTTTATGGGGTCTACGAGTTTTGCAGTGAATACTGCAGATTTTGACCCAGGTAGAATTATTGATGATGGCATTTTTTATAATAAAGATAGTATGAGTCTGAATGATATACAGGCTTTCCTTAATGCGCACGTGCCTACATGTGATACTTGGGGAACACAGCCTTCTGGCTATGGTAATTTAACTGATGCTCAATATGCTCAGCAGGTAATGGGATGGCCTGGGCCACCCTATGTCTGTCTCAATAACTATTATGAAAATCCCTCTACTGGACAGACATCATTCGAGATGGGTGGTGGTGCATTTAGTGGCGGTCTCAGCGCAGCACAGATAATTTATAATGCCGCTCAACAGTACAGTATTAATCCGAAAGTGCTTCTTGTCACAATCAGAAAAGAATCACTGAATCTATTTAGTGATTCATGGCCAATGAAATCTCAGTATGCGTATGCAATGGGGTATGCATGCCCGGATAGTGGACCAAATAATTCAGCGAACTGCAACGCCAATTATGCAGGGTTCTATAACCAGGTCACTAAGTCTGCATGGCAACTGAGATACTACTATGATCATATGGGTTCATATAATTATGCGCCAGGAAGGTATAATACAATACAATACAGTACAGACCCTTCCTGTGGTACAGCGAATATCTACATTAAGAACTACGCAACAGCAAGTTTATATATATATACCCCATATACACCAAACCAAGCTTCACTTAATGCTTATCCTGGTACCGCACCGTGTGGATCGTACGGTAATAGAAATTTTTGGTACATATGGCAAGAATGGTTCGGAACAACCTATACAGATGGTAATTTTGTGCGCACTACAGACAATGCCACAGTCTACTTAATAGGTAATAATGAGAAATACCCTATACCAAGCTATTCGCTCATCTCGGCCGCGAGTATATTAGGAAACGTTGGATACGTGTCACAACAGTATCTCGATTCGATACCTACAGGGCCTACTATGGGGCGATTCATACAATCTCCTGATGGTACGATTTACTACTATGATTCAAGTATTAAACTGCCACTTACGAGCTGCACCCTAGTGACTGATTATGGGGGGGCTTGTGGGTCTATACCCGTTCTTACACAACCAGAGATTGATAATTTTGTTACTGGTCCTAGCTTATCGAATTTTATGGGGACGACATCAGGGAAAAAGTTCTATATCAAAGATGGTAAAAAAGAAGAGATACTTGATGACCAATCCCTAGCTAGCACTGGACTCACAATGGGATCACTCAATGTCCTTACTGATTCAGCGCTGGACACAATACCATATGGCACACCAATCGTTAGAGATGGTGTTAGTATTAGAAGTCGCCAAAGTAGTACGGGTAACTATCTAATATCAAGAGGGGGTAAGGTGCAATTACCTGATACCCTTTCTGTGAATAAAACATTTTCTACACTTCCAAAAGGTGTACTTGATCAACAAAGTATAGATCAGCTAACCTCTCAGGGAAGCGCCGATGGGCTTATAAAAGACGAGACCGGGACAACCTATCTTATAACAACTGACGGCAAGAAGATTGTCCCGGATGCACAATCGTTCCCATCAGATAATGTATTAGCATTACCATCACAACTCATTAGCATATTGTACGGATCTGGCTCATTATCTAACCCTTCTCTTATAAAATCTTACGACAACGCAACAGTGTATGCTATTGTTAATGGTCAAAAGCGACCCCTGGTTGCGATGGAAGACTTGAAGTCTATCACGGGTGAGAGCGCCCCTTACATTGCCTGGCTACCAGATAATGTCGTTGACTCGATTCCCACTGGCAATATAATTATCGGGGCAGGGAGGCTAGTTATGACACCTAGCAATGCTACTGTGTATATGACAGATGGTTATGACAAGCTTATACCCATGAGTACATTTGACCCCGCCTTTGATATGGGCACTCCTATACCGATACGAACTATTAGTGACGCTATATTATCAAAGTATAGCGTCGACCATACAGTACTCTCGACATATATATCGTGTAATGGTAATACATATGTAGCGATTGGTGGGTTTATCTACCCAATCACAATTGATGGAAAGATTGCACGTGTGCTCCAGCCGCAAACCTGTAATATGCTTACGATTAAGACTGCGTTGCCAGGTTTTCTCCTAGCGCCTTACGGGACTATATTCCAGTTTAAAAATGGTACACTATACCCAATTAGTAGCTGGTCTACTTATATGTCACTCAGTGCTTCAGGTGGCACCACAGTGACAGCTACCTATTCGACCCTCTCTTTATTTCCACAAGGGCCAACTTTGTAAAATCGTTTATCTGTCTTATACTTAAGATAGTTTATGGGGAAACAACTTATACAATCCTTTAGTACCAGGGTATACCATTGGGCGAATGTTCCAGAGAAGCTATATCTGATAGTAGCGCTTATAGGAGTGATTGGCTTTGCTTTAATTACACCGCCATTCCAAGGCCCAGATGAACAATCTCACTATATTAGAGCACAATATATATCTCATGGTTATATATTGCCAGTAGACGCTAATAAAGCAAATACTCATTTACCCCTAACCGTGCAGAGCTCGATATCCAGTACGCTACTAAAGGACCCGGGTAATGGCGGCTTGAAAAAGTATAATATCCGGGAATCTCTTCATGAGGCGAAGACCCCTTTGAACGCAGAAGGTACATATCAGCCTCCCATGATTTCATATACTGCGGTACCGTACCTTCCAGCAATACCAGCTATTGCCATTGCTAACACCTTGAACCTGAACCCAATAATCTCTATGTATGCTGCGAGGATATCCTTAGCCTTATTTTGTGTATTATTAGCATATTTTGCGATTAAGATAGTACCCCAAAAGAAATACTTATTCACCGCGATAGCATTAACTCCGATGCTGCTGTTTCAGCAGTCAGTAGTTTCGACAGACGGAACATCGTATGCACTCCTGCTATTTTTTATCTGTTTTGTATTATATCTTGGTAAGAAACCTATTATAACTACAAAGCAATGGGCATGGGTTGGCGTACTATGTGTTGCTATCACTCTTGCTAAGCCTTTAGTATTCTTATTCTTACCACTCGTTCTTCTACTGTTTAAGAAGCGCTTAGCTAAGATTTGGATTCCAGCCATAACTATTTTTTGTGTACTACTCTTCGCTGCTACTACTCTTTATAATTCCCACCTCACTGATGGCGTAGTTGATCCTAATGTCCCTAAAGATGCTAATTACTCAAAACAACTTGTAGTTATTAAAGAGAAGCCAGCACGGTTCTTGCGGGTTATGTGGAACACCTACACGTCAACGTACGGTGATAACCAGACTCGGGGTATAATAGGTGTCTTTGGGGCGGCTGATACGTTCTATCCCCTAAGCATGACATTTATATATGTAATAGTCCTTACTTACGTAGCAGCGGTAAGGTTTAAGCGTGAAGATGAAGAGAGGCTGCCTAAGAGTGTACAGTTTTTGTTGATTGGCTGTGGAGCCCTATATTTTTCACTAGTCAATCTTGCTATGTACCTCTCGTTTACACCGGTTGACTTTAATATTATATATGGTGTCCAAGGGAGATATTTTTTACCTTTACTTATAATGGCACCACTTTTTGCCATACCGTTCCTTACGATAATAAAAAAATATCAGCAAAAGGTACTTGTGTGTGTGGGCGCTGGCTTGCTAGCACTTACTATAGTTGCACTATTCATTACATTTCAGCGGTACTACCTTTACACACCGTAGTCTAGTTGGATATTTTCTGTAATCTTTTTAGCTTAGTGAGCATAGCAACGCTCATGATTATTATTTGGGCAACTAAGCTGGCGATTAGGACAAAGCTTGTACCGTTGATGTCAAATATGTGAATAAATGCTGTACTACCGAATAAACAAATGGTAACTGCTACGACAGAAGAGATGATGAGTCCCTTAAATTCTCGTATGACAGTAAGCATTAAACCAATAAACCATGAGAATGCAGTAAGCGAAGATATATACAATATAGGCAAGAAAAGGTAGGTATAGGGACCTATCTGATCGCCAAATAATAACTTTAAGCCAAAATCACCAGCAATTGCACCGATGATAATAGCGGCAATAGATAAGGTAAATATGTATGCAAGAACCTTAAATAGTAATTGATGAAACAATTTAAAGTTTCTTTTATCAACATGATCGGCAAAGACTGTTAGTACGGGAGCAAAAACAAATCCTGCGACAACTTGAATAATCGCGGCCGGAATCGCTATAGATGCATAAATACCAAGTATCTCTGTGCCCCTGATACTTTCTAGGCTAATTCTCGGCACTGCAACAATAAGGTTTGATAAGAGAGTGTAAAGCGCTAATGGTAGGCATTCAAGAAGGAGTAGAGTGATTTGCTTCGCTGATGTAGCATTCTCCTTTCTGTAAAAGAGCTGTACTTTACGGTAATCATATAGATATATCAGCATATATGACGTAACTGTCAGTACAATAATGGAGAGTAGGAGATTTCTTGTTAACAGAGCACATATAATAAATAGCGTATTACTGATTACACCCCTTAAAATAAAAGACATTCCTACGAAGTCCATACGCATGCCTCTTTGAATAATACCGTGGTATACATCTACAAATGCTTCGGACATTTTGAATAGTAGATATGCCAGTATACAGATGGTTGTATAGGTACTATAGTGTGATATGGTGACATATATGCTTACGCCAACTATAGAAAGAATACATGTTACAAGACGTGTGAGAGTATAAGTTCTGTCGCTATATTTTTCGCGGATATCAGAAACCTGATAGCCTCGTATGCCGTAGATAGATGCAGCAAACGCGACGCTTGCAATTGCAACTGCGAGTGAAAAGACACCAGCATCTTTAAAGCCGAGAAGTATAACTACGAGATAGTTGATTAGCCATTGGAAGAAGAGATATATAAAACTACCAAATGAGTTCCATATAACGTTTTTCTTGAGGCTAAGTCTGGAGGGCATATAGGCTCGACTACTTTTGTACCATACGGTTCATACCTGAGAGGTACTTCCTCTGACCAATCTTATGTAGAGGAATATAAAGGCTTCGCGGTAAAGTAAGGTATAGTGTTCGTTGGATTTTAAACACCTTTTTTCGGTGTACCTTTACTTTTTTAAAGTTGTGCCAAGGCGAAAGGGATCGATACTGATCGAATATCCGATTTTGTGGGTGTATGCTGTCCTGTTCCCATGGACGACCCGTCATGGCTCCCATACAGTGGTAGAGGATGGGGGATTTCATAGCTTCTTTTACTTCTTGCTCGGTATTATAATACTCAGGCTTGAGATCATACATATTGAGCGATTCTTTGACACCATATATAAAGAATCCGCTATTGAAATTGTAGGTAAGATTGAGGTATTGGATTTTATCTCTGAAAAGAACATTGATGATGTCTTGATCAACAGTATAATAGCCATGGCGAACATTTTTTAGGTGATCGATAATCTTTTCAGTGCAGTGGTAGCTTTTCCACTTTTTTTGGTTGATAAGCAAAACGCCACAATTGTAGTACCAATCGGTCTCGGGGATGCCAATCATTGGTTTGTAGGCGTTCATTGTACAGTCATATGTAGCTGCGCATATATTATCACCAAGGTCCATGTCGCATAATTCTTTGAGTGACCCATTGATCACTGTATCGCCATCAAGTTGGAGTATTCGATCGTTTTTTACTTTGATTTCGTTAAGTGCAATGAGCTTAAAGTAAGTTGTATAAGTACCTTTGAATGGATGCACCTTGAGTTCCTTGAGCGTCTTGAGGATTTTGTCGGCATTAACAAAAGTCAATGAACACCTGTATTTATCGCAGATCTCCTGCATCTTTTGTTTGTTATCGTTGCTAATCTTATCATCGAGAACAAAAAAGTTTAGGCTGAGGTCTTTATTATTCTCCATGAGAGATGTCATAGAAACGCCAGTAATGGGTGCATAGTAGTCGTTGCTTTGATACAGAATATTTAGTGTCTTTGTCATAGTTTTATACTCCTACTTAATACTCTTTCTAAAAATAAGAATGCCCCAGTTAAGTTTACTGTAGATATTTATAGCAAGAATCACAAGGCTATTACTATAGATTTTTTTCATACCTAAGCTTTCTTTTACGGGGCCATAGTCGACATTATTATATCCCTTAACTCCAATCTCAGATATCACGGCAGCAATGCTAGCCTTGCGTAATTGTTTTGCTTCTGAGTAATTATAACTTTTGCACATTTCAACGGTTTGAAGAAAAGCACACCGTATGGAGTCGTCGCAAACAGATTGTTTTAGAGATTCAGATTCTCCGACGCCTTTATTTGTCAGCTTGGCGGGAAGAAAGCCCGTTGTATGGTAGTAGGACATTTTTGCGGCAAAAGCAAAATCTGAAGAAGGAAAGTATGTGTCGTCAAGTCCACCTATCTCTAGGGCTTTTGTTTTATTAATAAAAGTACTATTCATAACATAGATATGCTTGATGTTATCTTTAAGGGTAAGAGGAATGCAAGCGTCCCGTTTTAGCCTTACGAATATTTCGATAGTTTTATTAAAAATTATTCTTGAGAAAGGAACCTTTTTCTGAGAAGCACCTTCCCTCGTATCGTTTACATCGATATAGACCCCTAGTAACCCAAGATTAGAATCTTTTGTAGCATATTGCATAGTTTTGGTAAGATAGTTTTTTTTCAGTATATCGTCATCATGGAGTAGGCAATACCAGTCGGTAGGAGCTAGTTCGCATGCCCTGTTCCAGTTTGCATACTGCCCCAGGTTTTTTGCATGTCGGTAATAAAGTACATTATCATTCTTTTCGCAGTATTTTTTCATTAGCTTATCGGTTTCTTGATCAAACTCTGAATCATCAAGAACAGCAATTGTGTATGGTTGAGTATAGTCTTGAGCAAGTGCGGAGTCTAGAGCCTCCTTTAAGCCATGTGATCTCTTGTATGTAAGTATCATTATGGATACTTCTCCCATATCTTTCGATAATTTACCGTAAATTAAAGGGGACTGTATGTGGGAATACTTCTGAAAATTATCAGATTTTGAGTTCCACTTTGACCAGTTGGTTGTTATCACTTATGCTCCCCTTATAGATACTAGGTCTCATTATACGTTATTTGAGGTAAGGATAAAATCGTGTAGTTTTTCAAGTAATATATCGCGATTGAGATTCTTGCTATAGTAGCGAGTGGCTCTGTCTCCTAGGTTGTTGCGTTCTACCGATGAGAGCCTATAAATTCTTTTTATATTATTGACGAAAGCTTCTACATCTTCTGCCGCGCCCGCATACCCACAGTGGATCTTATCATTGATAAGATCCCTTGCCTCGCCATCCATTGCTAAAACAATTGGCTTGCCTGAAGCAATATAAGATATAACCTTTGCGGGTATTGTTGCCTCAAGTAGCTTACTATGCGTAAGACAGCCTATTAGTATGTCAGCACGTTCCATATATTTTGGCATGTCTTCTATCGGGCGCTGCCCTTCAAAGCTGAAACAATCTTTAAGGTCATGGTCTTCTATTGATTTTTCAACTTCTTTTCGAGACATGCCGTCCCCAACGATTACCCAATGAATATCAGTGACCCCTTCTTTTTTGAGTGTGGATGCAGCCTTAACTATAGTGTCAAATGATTGTGCTGGGCTGATGTTACCGGTAAATATTACTGTGAACTTATTTTTAAAGCGACGATGAATGCGGTTGTCGTGTATGGGAGTCTCGTATATTCTTTCACAGGCTTGTGGAATAACAGCTATGTCATCGGATGTTAGTTTAGTTACTTCGAGCAACTTTATCTTCATCGTTTCAGATAGGGCAATAAGTTGATTGACTTGACGGTAATGCCAGTGTGATACACTGCTGGCGACCTTGCGTAGCAGGGGGCTTTTAATGTTAAGTACCGAATAAAGATTTTCTGGCCACAGATCAAGCACATACATAGTTGTCTCAGTACGAGTAAGTTTACCTAGTATAATGCCGGCAATCGACATCATGACAGGTGAGAGTTGATAGATGAAGATCTTGTCGTATTTTTTCGTAAGCAACCGAGGAATATGAAAAATGCTAGCAAGGGGGAATGATAGGTAATTAAGGAAAATCCGTAAATTTGAATTATTTCCGCGGGGGATTTCAAATACACGCGTAATGGATACATTTTTGTAAGTTTGTTTGCGTTTTTTAAAATAGCCATATCCATCAGGGAATTGACCTGATGGATAATTTGGTAACCCGCAGAGTACATCTACTTCACATCCCTTTTCATTTGCTAAAAAGTCAGCAATGTCATTGATACGAAATGACTCTGGCCAAAAGTGCTGACCAACTATAAGGATTCGTTTACTCATTTTCCCCAAGTAGTTTTATTGACGATATCGTAATAGCTCTGAATGATCTTACACACTTTAATCGATACGTTTGTGTCCACATAATCGAGTGGCATTGCGACTTCTTCATGATTGTCGCGCATAGATACGGCTAAGCCGATACTTTGCTCAATCGTTTGTTCCTTAATACCGCCAATTACTACGGTACCTTTATCTAGCACTTCAGGCCGCTCGGTGCTTGTGCGTATAAGTACACCTGCGAACCCGAGCATAGCGCTCTCCTCACTAAGTGTTCCACTATCACTAAGTACACAGTAAGCATTCTCCTGGAGTTTGTTGTAGTCCATAAACCCGAATGGCTTAAGATTCTGAACAAGCGGGTGAAACTTAAAGTTCCGCTGATCTATGAATTTCTGGCTTCGCGGATGAGTACTGTAAATGACGGGCATTTTGTACTCTTCGGCAATTGCGTTGATCGAGTTCATGAGGCTCATAAAGTTAGGCTCATTATCGATATTCTCTTCACGGTGAGCTGAGACGAGGATGTATTTGTTAGGTTCTAAATGGAGGGTGTTGAGGACGTCACTTTTTTCAATTTCTTCTGCATGATCACGTAATACCTCACGCATCGGACTACCTGTAACAAAGATCGTCTTACCGTCGATACCTTCATCGAGTAAATATCTTCGAGAGTTTTCTGTGTAGGGAAGGTTGATATCTGATATATGATCAACAATCTTTCGATTAATCATCTCACTGACATTCCAGTCCCAGCAGCGGTTACCTGCTTCCATATGGAATATTGGAATCTTGAGTCGTTTAGCGCTAATCGCTGAGAGTGCGCTATTGGTATCACCGAGCACAAGGAGTGCATCTGGCTTTCCTTTTGCTAAAATTTCATAGCTTTTAGCGATGATATTGCCCATTGTCTCACCAAGGTCTTTACCAACGCTATTAAGATAATGGTCAGGTTGGCGTAACCCAAGATCTTTAAAAAATACTTCGTTAAGTGTATAGTCCCAGTTTTGTCCAGTATGTACAAGGGTGTGGTCGAAATACTGATCTGCCTTTTTAATGACTGCACTGAGGCGAATAATCTCGGGCCGTGTACCAATAATAGTCATGAGTTTCATCTTTTTCATAGTTCCTCTACTTTCTCATAATGGGTATCTGGGCGATTCTTATCAAGTATCTCATTTGCCCAGAAGAGAGTGATGAGGTCTGTGTCGCCTATATTTTTGATTGCATGAACGTAGCCAGTTGGTATATCGACGACGCGCATTTCGTCGCCATCTACTGTATAACGGATAATGTCTTGGCTATTAATTTTATTACGAAAAGTGATCTCTGCTTTGCCAGATACAACAAAAAATTTCTCAATTTTTGTTTTGTGCCAGTGGTCGCCACGTGATATACCTGGTTTTGTTTTAGATACGAATATCTGGCCAAACTGGCGTGATTTAATAAACTC
>Ga0164242_10004307_pt1 | contig 16011 bp, 17 predicted proteins | sample OricomgcompostMG_FD_108783 | JGI IMG/M metagenome (GOLD analysis project Ga0164242, IMG submission 108783) | Miracle-Growth compost microbial communities from Emeryville, California, USA - Original compost - Miracle growth compost (MG) ... | reverse complement strand
CGGCCAGGAACGGCCCGGCCAGGCGCGGCTGCAGATCAACGCGCAGAACTGCGTGCACTGCAAGACCTGCGATATCAAGGATCCGACCCAGAACATCGTCTGGGTCACCCCAGAGGGCGGCGGCGGACCGAATTATGCGGGAATGTAGAAACAAAAAAGCCGCAGTCCGCGGCTTTTTTGTTTCGCCGGTGATTTTCCGTCGTTACACGGCCCAGGTGCCGCCGCGTATCTTTTCAAGCCAGAAAGCGCCGATGAGGGTCTTGACGTCGGTGACCCGGCCTTCCCTCACCCAGGTCAGCAGATCGTCGAGCGAAGCGCGAAAGACATCCAGGAACTCCTCCTCGTCGAGCTTGCGCCGTCCTTCCGTCAATCCGCGCGCCAGATAGATGTCCAGGTGCTCGTCGGAATATGCGATCGCATTGTGGATCGTGCAGACGAAACGCCAGTCGGTGGCGCTGTAGCCGGTTTCTTCCAGCAGTTCACGCCTGGCGCAAGCAAGCGGCTCCTCTCCGGGATCTATCTTCCCGGCAGGAAATTCGACGAAGACCTGATCGAGCGGATAGCGAAACTGGCGCTCCAGCAGCACGGAGCCGTCCTCGAACAAGGGCAGGATCACGACGGCACCGGGGTGCAGGATGAATTCCCGCGTGGCCGGCTTGCCGTCGGGCAGGCGCACCGTGTCGCGCTGGACCTTCAGGAACGCGCCCTCGTAAGCCAGCTCTCCTTCGATGCGTGTTTCCTTCAGATGATCGTTCAATCATGGCTCCCGCAACAACATGCCGCGACACATAGCGGCAGGCCCGCTAGCGCCGGCTCCTGCGCATATAGCGCATTACGAAACCGGGATAGGCAAATACCAGAAATAGACAGGCCGTGACGGCGAAGAATTCCCATCCCTGGGAAAAGACGTTCCCCATGTGTGCCTCGATCAGGTCGGCAACGACGCCCACGCCGAGATAAAGGACGACCAATTCGACCAGGCGAACCCAGGCCGGCTTGACGCCCGCCGCGATCGGCATCAATGCAAACAGGCGCTCGTTGACAAAGGGAAGATTGGCAGCAAACAGCGCCAACAGGATCACGAACCAGCTGGCAAGCGAGACATCCATCCGTCTGGCAAACGACGCCGTCTCAGGAAGCCAGCGTCTTGACGATCGCCGTCGCGCACGCCGTCATCAACGGACCGGGAATCAAGCCCAGCAGCAGCACCGCGACGCAATTCACCGCCAGCGCAGCGCTTGCGCCTTTTTGCGCCACCAGCTGCGAACTGTCGACCGGCTCGTCGAAATACATGACCTTCACGACGCGCAGATAGTAGTAGGCGCCAATCAGCGAGAACAGGACGGCAACCAGCGCCAGCCACACCTGGCCGGTGCTCAGCACGGATTGCAGCACCGCCAGCTTCGCGTAGAAACCAACCACCGGCGGCACGCCGGCCAGCGAGAACATCAGCAGCAGCGTGAGCAGCGCGAACCATGGGCTGCGCTGATTCAAGCCCTTGAAGTCGTCGATGTTCTCGGCCTCGAAACCGGCGCGCGACATCATCATGATGACGCCGAAGATGCCGAGCGTGGTCAGCACATAGGTGACGGTATAGAACATGGCCGCGCCGTAGCCGTTGGTGGTCGAACCGTCGCTGCCGGCCACCACGCCCGACAGCAGGCCGAGCAGGACGAAGCCCATATGCGAAATCGTCGAATAGGCCAGCATGCGCTTGATGTTGGTCTGCACGATGGCGGTGATGTTGCCGATCGCCATCGACAATACGGCCAGGATCGTCAGCATCTGCTGCCAGTCGACCGACAACGACGGCAAGCCCTCCACCAGCATGCGGATGGCAATGGCAAAGGTGGCGATCTTCGGCGCGCCGCCCAGCAACAGGGTCACGGCGGTCGGCGAACCCTGGTACACGTCGGGCACCCACATGTGGAACGGCACCACGCCGAGCTTGAACGCCAGGCCGGCGACGATGAACACCACGCCGAACACCAGCACCGGCTTGTTCACCGTTCCGCCGGCAATCGTCTTCGCCACCTCGCCCAGGTCCAGCGATCCCGTCGCGCCGTACAGCATCGAAATGCCGTAGAGCAGAAAGCCCGAGGCCAGCGCGCCCAGCACGAAGTACTTCATCGCCGCCTCCGTCGAAACGGCGCTGTCGCGGCGCAATGCCACCAGCGCGTACAGCGAAAGCGACATCAACTCCAGACCGAGATAGATGATCAGGAAATTGTTAGCGGAGATCATCACCATCTGCCCCAGCAGCGAGAACATAGCCAGCACGTAGAACTCTCCGCCCAGGTGGTAACTGTTCAGCATCTGCCGGTCCGCGGCATATCGACGCGAATAGATCAGCGTGAAGCCGACCGCGATATACGAACAGATCTTCAGCAGGTTCGACATCGGATCGGAAACGAACAGGTGGCTGAAGGCATAGGTCGTGGCCCCGGCATTGAAATCCCCCAGGTTGATCACGCCGCAGACCACCAGGACCAGAAGGCATAGGCCGTAGGTGACGCAGCGCTTGGCGTGCGGCAGGAACAGGTCGATCAGCAAAATCGCCGCAATCGAAACGGCAAGGACGATTTCGGGAATGGCCGGAAGCAGGTTCAGATTATTCATGTTGTCGCAGTCAGAGTGCGTTCGGTTGCGCCGTCGCGGATGTCGTCATCGGTCAAAGCTTGGAAATCGCCACATGTTTGAGCAGATCCGCCACGGAAACCTGCAATGCGTTCGTAAATGGCGCGGGATAAAGACCCATGACCAGCACGGCGATGGCCAGCAGGCCGAGCATGAAGAATTCGCGCTTGCCGATATCGGTCAGTTCCTCCACGTGATGATTGGCGACGGCACCGAAAATCACGCGCTTCACCAGCCACAGCGAGTAGGCCGCGCCGAGAATCAGCGCCGTCGCCGCCAGCAGGCCGATCCAGAAATTGAACTTGACGGATCCGAGGATGACCATGAATTCGCCGATGAAACCGGAGGTTGCCGGCAAGCCGGCATTGGCCATGGAGAAGAGGACGAACAACGCGGCGAACTTCGGCATCTTGTTGACCACGCCACCGTAATCGGCGATCTGCCGGGTATGCATACGGTCGTACAGCACGCCAATGCACAGGAACATCGCGCCCGACACGAAGCCGTGTGAAATCATCTGCACGATACCGCCCTGCATCGCCATCTCGTTGAACGTGAAGAACCCGAGGGTGACGAAACCCATGTGCGCGATCGACGAATACGCCACCAGCTTTTTCATGTCCGCCTGCACCAGCGCGACCAGCCCGACGTAGATCACGGCGATCAGCGACAAGGTAATGATGAAGCCGGAAAGATAATGGCTCGCATCCGGCGTGATCGGCAGCGAGAAGCGCAGGAAACCGTATGCGCCAAGCTTCAGCATGATGGCCGCCAGCACCACGGAGCCGCCGGTCGGCGCTTCCACGTGCGCATCCGGCAGCCAGGTGTGCACCGGCCACATCGGCACCTTGACGGCGAACGCCATGAGGAACGCGAGGAAGATCGGGATTTGCGCATTCATCGGCAGCGGCAGGTTCTGCCAGGCCAGGATATCGAAGCTGTGGCCCGCCTTGAAGTACAGGTAAATCAGCGCGACCAGCATCAGCAGAGAACCGAGGAAGGTGTACAGGAAAAACTTGATCGACGCGTACACCCGGTTCGGGCCGCCCCACACGCCGATGATGATGAACATCGGGATCAGCGTCGATTCAAAGAACACGTAGAACAGCAAGCCGTCCAGCGCGCAGAAAACGCCGATCATCAGCCCCGACAGGATCAGGAATGCGCCCATGTACTGCGCGACGCGCTTCTGTATCACCTCCCAGGCCGAGATGACGACCAGCACGGTGATAAAGGCGGTCAGGACGACGAACCACATCGACAGGCCGTCGATGCCCAGCGAATAGTTGATGTGGAGCAGATCGATCCATGTCGCCTTCTCGACGAACTGCATGCCGTGCGCCGCATCGTCGAAGCGGCTGATCAGCGGCAAGGTCACCAAAAAGCTGACGAAAGCGCCAATAAGGGAAATGACGCGCGTCATGTTCGGATTGTCATCACGGCCGAACGCCAGCACGAATATGCCGAACGCAATCGGCAGCCAGATCGCAAGACTCAGGAGGGGAAGGGTTGACTGCATCATGTTTTATTCTGCTTTATTCGCTGACTTCTTTATTTGGCGGCAAACGACGGGAGTATCACGAAATAGCTCAGGAAAAAGAGCACCCCGAGTATCATCAGAAACGCATAGTGGTAGATGTACCCGGTCTGCAGCACGCGGACGACGCGCGAGAACCAGCCGACGAGCCGCGCGCTGCCATTGACGATCAGGCCGTCGATCAGCGTGCGGTCGCCGACGCGCGACAGTTCCCCGCCCAGCAGGCGGGCACCGCCGGCCCAGACCACGTCGTTGAACTTGTCCATGTAGTACTTGTTGTCCAGCACGTCGTACACGGCGCGGAACTTGTCGTGCAGCCAGGCGGGCAGGCGCGGATTGACCATGTAGCAGTAGTAGGCCGAGAGAACGCCGGCCAGTGCAAGCCAGAACGGCAGCGATGCGAAGCCGTGCAGCGCCATTGCCAGCGGACCGTGGAATTCCTCGCGCAGGCTTTCCATCGCGGGATGCGACTCGCCGACCGCGATCACCCCGTTGAAGAAGCCACCGTGCAGCAGCGGCGTGATGACGAAATAGCCGATGACGACGGACGGGATGGCCAGCAGGACGAGCGGCACCGTCACCACCCACGGCGATTCGTGCGGCTTTTCTCCCGGCGCCAGTCCATGATGTTCTTCCTCGTGGCCATGGTCGTCGGCCGGCTCGTCGAATTCATGCGGCTTGTCGTGATGGTGATCCTGGCCGAAACGCTCCTTGCCGTGAAACACCATGAAGTACATGCGGAAGGAATAAAACGCAGTAACGAAGACACTGGCGACCACCGCGAAATAGGCGAAGCCCGCGCCCGGCAAGTGCGTCGCGTGCACGGCCTCGATGATGCTGTCCTTCGAATAGAAGCCGGAGAAGAACGGCGTACCGATCAGCGCCAGCGAACCGATCAGCGAGGTGATCCAGGTGATGGGCATGTATTTGCGGATGCCGCCCATGTTGCGCATGTCCTGATCGTGATGCATGCCCATGATGACCGAACCGGCGCCGAGGAACAGCAGCGCCTTGAAGAATGCGTGGGTCATCAGGTGGAACACGGCCACCGAATAGGCCGAGGCGCCGAGCGCCACCGTCATGTAGCCGAGCTGCGACAGCGTCGAATAGGCGACCACGCGCTTGATGTCGTTCTGGATCATGCCGAGGAAGCCCATGAACAGCGCCGTGATCGCGCCAATGACGAGGATGAAGGACAGCGCCGCGTCCGACAGTTCGAACAGCGGCGACATGCGCGTCACCATGAAGATGCCGGCGGTCACCATCGTCGCCGCATGAATCAGCGCCGAAATCGGCGTCGGGCCTTCCATCGAATCGGGCAGCCAGACATGGAGCGGAAACTGCGCCGACTTGCCCATCGCGCCGATGAACAGGCAGATGCAGGCCACGGTCAGCAGCATCCAGTGGGTGCCCGGCAGCATCAGTTGCGCCAGCTCCTGCCGCTTGGCAAACACCTCGGTGTAGTTCATCGATCCCGAATAGGCCAGCAACAGGCCGATGCCCAGGACGAAGCCGAAGTCGCCCACGCGGTTGACCAAAAAAGCCTTCATGTTGGCGTAGATCGCGGTCGGCTTGGTGTACCAGAAGCCGATCAGCAGATAGGACACCAGGCCCACGGCTTCCCAGCCGAAGAATAGCTGCAGGAAATTGTTGCTCATGACCAGCATGAGCATGGAGAACGTGAATAGCGAAATGTAGGCGAAGAAGCGGTTGTATCCCTCGTCCTCCTCCATGTAGCCGATCGTATAGATATGGACCATCAGCGACACGAAGGTCACCACGCACATCATCATCGCCGTCAGGCTGTCGATCAGGAAGCCGACCTCCATCTTCAGCCCGCCGACCGTCAGCCAGGTATAGATCGTCCCGTTGTAGCTCGCTCCGTCCAGCACCTGCAGCAGGGTATGTGCAGACAGGATGAAAGCGATTAGGACGCCCAGTATCGTCACGGTATGCGACGTCCTGCGGCCGATCATGTTGCCGAAGAATTGCGTGCCGAACAGGCCGGCAATCATGGAACCGGCGAGCGGTGCCAGGGGTACGACCAGAAGGAGATATGGGTTGAGTTGCCCCGCCATGATGAACCTTATCGTTTTATTGTGGTGGATCAGCCCTTGAGGCTGTCGAGATCCTCGACATTGATGGTGTCCAGCGTGCGGAACAGGGACACCAGAATGGCGAGACCGATCGCCGCTTCCGCGGCAGCCACCGTCAGGATGAAAAATACGAAGATCTGTCCTGCCGCGTCACCCAGGAAGTAGGAGAACGCGATGAAATTCATGTTGACCGCCAGCAGCATCAGCTCGATGGCCATCAGCAGGATGATGATGTTCTTGCGGTTCAGGAAAATACCGACGATCGAGATGGCGAACAGGATCGCGCCAAGGATCAGGTAATGAACGAGCGATAACTCCACAGCACTCCCCTTCTTACTTTTGTTCTGCCGCGGGAGCAGCCTGCGGCTCCTCGCTCTGGCGCACGGATTCTGCCTTCAGCTGCACGATGCGCAGGCGATCGGCGGCCCTGACCCTGACCGCGTCCCCGGGCGCGAAGTACTTACTGTCCTTGCGGCGGCGCAGCGTCAGCGAGACGGCCGCGACGATCGCCACCAGCAGCAGCAGCGCGGCGATTTCAAACGCATAGAGATAATGGGTGTAGATCAGCTTGCCCAGCTCCCTGGTGTTGCCGATGTTGCCGGAGGACGCCGGCACTTGCGTCTGCGCTGTCCAGAACCCGCGGAACAGGACTGCGGCCATCTCCAGCACGATCACCGCGCCGATGGTCCCCGCCAGCGGGAAATAACCCCAGAAGCCTTCGCGGATCTTGTCGAGATTGATGTCCACCATCATCACCACGAACAGGAACAGCACCATGACCGCGCCGACATAGACCAGCACCAGCACGATGGACAGGAATTCCGCCTTCAGCAGCATCCAAAGCGCGGACGCGGAGAAGAACGACAGGACCAGGAACAATGCCGCATGCACCGGATTACGGTCGGTGATGACCCGCGTCGCGGCGAAAACGAGTATCGCCGCAAACACATAGAACAGAACAGATGTAAACATAGTCAGCCAGACTCAGCGCAATGCCGCCAGTAATGAATTATTCTTGAATCAACGATAGGCCGCATCCGCGGCGCGGGCCGCTGCGATCTCCGGTTCGTACCGGTCGCCGACGGCCAGCAGCATCTCTTTCGTGTAATACAGGTCGCCGCGCTTCTCGCCGTGATATTCCAGGATGTGCGTCTCCACGATCGAATCGACCGGGCAGGATTCCTCGCAAAAACCGCAGAAGATGCATTAGGTCAGGTCGACGTCGTAGCGCGTGGTGCGGCGCGTGCCGTCGGCACGTTGCTGCGACTCGATGGTGATCGCCATCGCCGGACACACGGCCTCGCATAATTTGCAGGCGATGCAGCGCTCCTCCCCGTTCGGATAGCGCCGCAACGCATGCAGGCCACGGAAGCGGGGCGACTGCGGCGTCTTCTCCTCGGGGAACTGCACCGTGATCTTGCGCGCGAACATGTAGCGGCCGGTCAGGGCCAGCCCCTTGAGCAGCTCGCGCAGCATCAGGCTGCCGAAAAAATCCTTGATTGCTTCCATCTTTGGCTTCCCTTTTTGCTCAGCCTTGCTGCATTAATGCCAGATGTTCCATGGCGTCTTCATCCAGACCGCGACGATCAGCAGATAGACCAGCGTCAGCGGAATGAAGACTTTCCAGCCGAGGCGCATGATCTGATCGTAGCGGTAGCGCGGGAACGACGCGCGGAACCAAATGAACATCGTGACGACGAGGAAGGTCTTGATGCCCAGCCAGATCCAGCCCGGCACCCAGGTGAACGGCGCGAAATCCAGCGGCGAGGTCCAGCCGCCGAGGAACATCAGCGACGACATGATGGCAACCAGCCACATGTTGGCGTATTCGGCCAGGAAGAACATTGCAAAGGACATCCCCGAGTATTCGACCATGTGGCCCGCGACGATCTCGGATTCGCCCTCCACCACGTCGAACGGATGACGGTTCAGTTCCGCGGTGCCGGACACGATGTAGACCACGAACATCGGCAGCAGCGGCAGCCAGTTCCACGACAGGAAATTCAGTCCCATGTGCGCAAAGCGGCCGGTGGACTGGCCCATCACGATGTCGGTCAGGTTCAGGCTGCCGGAGACCATCAGCACCACGACCAGCACGAAGCCCATCGCGATTTCGTACGACACCATCTGCGCCGAGGCGCGCATCGCGCCGAGGAAGGCGTACTTGGAGTTCGACGCCCAGCCCGCCACGATGATGCCGTAGACCTCGAGCGAGGTGATCGCCATGACGAACAGCAGCCCGGCGTTGACGTTGGCCAGGGCGGTTTCCGGTCCGAAAGGCACCACGGCCCAGGCCGCCAGCGACGGCATGATCGTCATGACCGGCGCAACCACGAACAAAGCCCTGTTCGAGCGCATCGGCACGACGATTTCCTTCAGCAGCAGCTTCAGGCCGTCGGCGATCGGCTGCAGCAGGCCCGCCGGACCGACGCGGTTCGGGCCGTGCCGCACGTGCATCCAGCCGATGACCTTGCGCTCCCACAACGTCAGATAGGCGACGCAGCCCATCAGCGGCAACACGACCAAGATGATCTTGACCAGGTTCCAGACCAGCGGCCAGTAGAAGCCGAATACGCCCTGCCCCGTGGTTTCGATAGCAGTCAGTACGTGATCCATTACGCCTTCTCCACGCTGAGGGTACCGAACATCGGTCCCAGGGCCGATGTGACGGGATGTCCGGCCGCGACGCGGACGACATTCACGGGCAGCGCCTCGTCCACTGCGGCGATCAGGACCGCACTGCCGCTGCCCTGCGTCACCTTGACGTGATCGCCGTCGGCCACACCCAGCCTTTGCGCCAGGTCCCGCGACAGTCTGGCTTTCGGCGTGATGGCATCGGTCGTCTCCTGCAGCGGGGCTGAACGGCGCACGATGGCGTCGCTCGCGTAGATCGGCACGTCGGCCAGCCGCTCCAATGAGCTCGCCGCCGGCGCGGAAAATTGCGGCGTCGCCTTTCCAAAATTGTTCAGCCTGGACGACAGATCCATCGGCACGCCGCCGCCCAGCACTTCGTCACGGACCGCTTCGGAGGTTTCGTAATCGAAGCCCGGCAATTCCAGCAGATTGCCCAGCACGCGCAGCACCTTCCATGCCGGCCGCGTGTCGCCCAACGGTTTGACGGTGCCATTGAAGCTTTGCACGCGGCCTTCGCAGTTGACGAAGGTGCCGGAGGTTTCCGAGAATGGCGCGACCGGCAGCAGGACGTCCGCATGATCCAGGCCATGCTTGAACGGCGACATCGCGACGACCATCTCGGCCTGGCGCAACGCCGCCTGCGCGGATTGCGGATCGAAGGTGTCCAGTTCCGGTTCCGCATGGAGCAGCAGGTAGGCCTTGCGCGGTTGCGCGAAGGCCTGCAGCGCGTTGGCGCCGGCTCCTGTCGGCATCGCCTTCGCCAGATAGCCGCCCACGGTATTGGCGGCCTCGGTCAGGTAGCCGAATTGGGCTTCGGTATGTTGGGCGATCCATTGCGCGGCTGCGTGTAGCTGCGCCGCTTGCGGATGCTGCAGCACGGCGTTGCCGAGCAGGATAGCCTTCGGCTCGCCGGACAGCAGGCTGGCCGCGATCTGCTTGGCCTCGGCCGACACTTCGGCCTTGTCGAAACCGGCCGGCACGGCGACGTTCTTCGCCTGCGCAACGGCGACGATCACCTCGCCCAGCGCGGACAACCACGCGGACGGCGCCTTGATCATCTTGTTGGCAACCGGCATTAGCAGGTCATCGTCGCTGGCGTGGAGCACGCTGACGCTGGCGCCCTTCTTGACCGCCTGGCGCAAACGGGCAGCGAGCAGCGGATGGTCCTTGCGCAGGAAGGAGCCGACGATGAACGCGCGCTTCAGACCCGATACCTCGGCAATCGGCATGCCAAGCCACGGCGTGATGGCCGGATCGAGCGAGAAATCGGATTGGCGAAGTCGAAAATCGACATTGTCGGAACCCAGGCCGCGTACCAGCTTCTGCAGCAGCGCCATCTCCTCCAACGTCGCATACGGCGCCGCCAACGCAGCGACAGCATCGGCGCCATGTTCGTGACGGATGTTGCGCAGGCCGTGCGCGACGTATTCCAGCGCGGTCTGCCAGTCGACCTCCTGCCATTTGCCGTCCTGCTTGATCATCGGCGCGGTCAGCCGCTCGGCGCTGTTCAGGCCTTCATAGGAGAAGCGGTCGCGGTCGGACAGCCAGCATTCGTTGACGTCCTCGTTCTCGAGCGGCAGCACGCGCATCACCTTGCCCGCCTTGACCTGCACGATCAGGTTGGCGCCAAGGCTGTCGTGCGGGCTGACGGACTTGCGGCGGGACAATTCCCACGTGCGGGCACTGTAACGGAACGGCTTCGACGTCAGTGCGCCGACCGGGCACAGGTCGATCATGTTGCCGGACAGTTCCGAATCCACCGTCTTGCCGACAAAGGACGTGATCTCCGAATGCTCGCCGCGATTGAGCATGCCGAATTCCATCACGCCGGCGATTTCCTGGCCGAAGCGGACGCAGCGCGTGCAGTGGATGCAGCGCGTCATCTCCTGCATCGAGATCAGCGGGCCGACGTCCTTCGGCACCACCACGCGCTTCTCTTCCGCGTAGCGGGAAGTCGAGCCGCCGTAACCGACCGCCAGATCCTGCAGCTGGCATTCGCCGCCCTGATCGCAGATCGGGCAGTCCAGCGGATGGTTGATCAGCAGGAATTCCATCACGCCCTTCTGCGCCTTGACCGCCTTGTCGCTGTGCGAACGGACGATCATGCCCGGGCTGACCGGGGTCGCGCAGGCCGGCAAAGGCTTCGGCGCCTTTTCCACGTCGACCAGGCACATGCGGCAGTTGGCCGCGATGGACAGCTTCTTGTGATAGCAAAAATGGGGGATGTAGGTGCCCAGCTTGTTGGCGGCATCCATCACCATGCTGCCTTCCGGCACTTCGACTTTCTTGCCGTCTATTTCGATTTCAACCATGGCTTTGCTTCTCTCGGCTCGGTGTTCTCTCACTAGCTTAGACTGTCATGAAGCGAGTGCTAGACGTATGTCGGCACCAAGCAGCGCTTGTGCTCGATGTGGTATTCGAATTCCTCGCGGAAATTCTGGATCATCGCGCGCACCGGCATGGCGGCCGCGTCGCCCAGCGCGCAGATGGTGCGGCCCTGAATATTGTCCGCGACGGAATTCAGCAGATCCAGGTCTTCGGCGCGGCCCTGCCCATGCTCGATCCGGTGCACCATCCGGTACAGCCAGCCGGTGCCTTCGCGGCAGGGCGTGCACTGGCCGCAGGATTCCTCGTAGTAGAAATAGGACAGGCGCAGCAGCGACTTCACCATGCAGCGCGTCTCGTCCATCACGATGACCGCGCCGGAGCCGAGCATGGAACCGGCCTTGGCGATGGCGTCGTAATCCATGTCGGTCTGCATCATCACGTCGCCGCGCAGCACCGGCATCGACGAACCGCCGGGAATCACCGCCTTGATCTTCTTGCCGTCGCGCATGCCGCCCGCGAGTTCGAGCAGCGTGGCGAACGGCGTGCCGAGCGGCACCTCGTAGTTGCCCGGTTTCGCCACGTCGCCGGATACCGAGAAGATCTTGGTGCCGCCGTTGTTCGGCTTGCCCAGCGCGGCATAGGCCTCGCCGCCCATCTGCATGATGAACGGCACGGCAGCGAAGGTTTCCGTGTTGTTGATGGTGGTCGGCTTGCCATACAGGCCGAAACTGGCGGGGAAAGGCGGCTTGAAGCGCGGCTGCCCCTTCTTGCCTTCCAGCGATTCCAGCAGCGCCGTTTCCTCGCCGCAGATGTAGGCGCCGAAACCGTGGAACGCGTGCAGCTGGAAGCTGAAATCCGAACCGAGTATGCGGTCGCCGAGCAAGCCCGCAGCGCGCGCCTCTTCCAGCGCCTCTTCGAAACGCTCGTAATCGGCGAAAATCTCGCCGTGGATGTAGTTGTAGCCGACCGTGATGCCCATCGCGTAGGCGCCGATCGCCATACCCTCGATCAGCGCATGCGGGTTGTAGCGGATGATGTCGCGGTCCTTGAAGGTGCCCGGCTCGCCCTCGTCGGTATTGCAGACCAGGTAGCGCTGCCCCGTGTAGTTCTTCGGCATGAAGCTCCACTTCAGTCCGGTCGGAAAACCGGCGCCGCCGCGGCCGCGCAGCGAGGAAGCCTTGATCTCGGCGATTACCTGTTCCGGCGTGATCTTTTCGTTCAGGATGCGCTTCAGCGATTCATAGCCACCGCGCTTGACGTAATCCGCCAGGTGCCAGTTGCTGCCGTCGAGGCCGGCCAGGATCAGCGGTTTGATGTGGCGATCGTGCAGGCTGGTCATTTCTTCAGTTCCTCTACCAGTGCGTCGATCCTGTCGTTCGACATGAAGCTGCACATCCGCTTGTTGTTGACTAGCATGACCGGCGCGTCGCCGCAGGCGCCCATGCACTCCCCTTCGATCAGCGTGAACCTGCCGTCCTCGGTGGTCTCGTGGTAATCCACACCGAGCTTCTGCTTCAGGTAATGCGCCGCCTTTTCGCCACCGGAAAGCGCGCAGGGCAGATTGGTGCATACCGAGATCTTGACCTTGCCGACCGGGCTGGTGTGAAACATGTTGTAGAAGGTCGCCACTTCCTGCACGGCGATCGGCGGCATGCCGAGATAATCGGCGACGTCCTGCATCACCTCCGGCGACAGCCAACTGGTTTCATCCTGCGCGATCGTCAGCGCTGCGATCACTGCCGATTGCTTCTGATCCGGCGGAAACTTGGCGACCTCGCGATCGATTCTCTTGTACGCTTGCTCTGATAACAGCATGTCTACGCCTCAACTATGGATCGACCGTCAGCGATCGATCTCGCCAAACACAATGTCCTGCGTGCCGATGATGGTCACCGCATCGGCGATCATGTGTCCCTTCGCCATCTCGTCCAGCCCCTGCAGGTGGGCAAAGCCCGGCGCACGGATTTTCATGCGGTAGGGCTTGTTGGCACCGTCCGAGATCAGGTACACGCCGAACTCGCCCTTCGGATGCTCCACTGCGGCATAGGCCTCGCCTGCCGGCACGTGGAAGCCTTCGGTGAACAATTTGAAGTGGTGGATCAGGTCTTCCATGTTCGACTTCATGTTCACGCGCGATGGCGGTGCAACCTTGTGGTTGTCGATCATGACCGGCCCTGGGTTGTTGCGCAGCCATTCGATGCATTGCTTGATGATGCGATTCGACTGCCGCATCTCTTCCACGCGCACGAGGTAGCGGTCGTAGCAGTCGCCATTGGTGCCGACCGGGATGTCGAAGTCCAGCAGGTCATACACCTCGTAAGGCTGCTTCTTGCGCAGATCCCAGGCGATACCCGACCCGCGCAGCATCGCGCCGGAAAAGCCCATCGCCTTCGCCCGTTCCGGCGACACCACGCCGATACCGACCAGGCGCTGCTTCCAGATGCGGTTGTCGGTCAGCAGCGTCTCGTATTCGTCGACGTAAGTCGGGAAGCGGTTGGTGAAATCCTCGATGAAGTCGAGCAGCGATCCCTGGCGATTCTCGTTCATTTGCCGGATCGTCTTCTCGTTACGGATGATGGACGCCTGGTATTGCGGCATGGCATCCGGCAAGTCGCGATAGACGCCGCCTGGGCGGTAGTACGCGGCATGCATGCGCGCGCCGGACACCGCCTCGTAGCAATCCATCAGGTCTTCCCGCTCGCGGAACGCGTACAGGAACACCGCCATCGCGCCGACGTCGAGCGCGTGCGCGCCCAACCACATCAGGTGATTCATCAGGCGCGTGATTTCATCGAACATGACGCGTATGTATTGCGCGCGCAGCGGGACTTCGATTCCCAGCAGCTTTTCGATCGCCAGCACGTAGCCATGCTCGTTGCACATCATCGACACGTAGTCGAGGCGGTCCATGTACGGCACCGACTGCAGATAGGTCTTCTGCTCGGCCAGTTTCTCGGTCGCCCGATGCAGCAGGCCGATATGCGGGTCGGCGCGCTGGATGACCTCGCCGTCCAGCTCCAGGACCAGACGCAGCACCCCATGCGCAGCCGGGTGTTGCGGGCCGAAGTTGAGGGTGTAGTTCTTGATCTCAGCCATTATTTCATCCCGTATTGCTCTTCGCGGATCACGCGGGGCACGATCTCGCGCGGCTCGATGGTGACCGGTTGATAGATGACGCGCTTCTGTTCCGGGTCATAGCGCATTTCGACGTATCCCGAAATGGGGAAGTCCTTGCGGAAGGGATGACCGATGAAGCCGTAGTCGGTGAGAATCCGGCGCAGGTCGCTGTGGCCGTCGAACAGGATGCCGAAGAAGTCGAAGGCTTCGCGCTCGTACCAGTCGGCCGCCTTCCAGATGTCGGAGACGGACGCCACGACGGGAAGATCGTCGTCCGGCGCGAACACGCGCACGCGCAGCCGCCAGTTGTGTTCGATGGAAAGCAGATGGGATACCGCGGCGAAGCGCGGGCCTTCCCATACGCCGTCGCCGTAAGTCGAATAATCGACGCCGCAAAGGTCGATCAATTCATCGAACCGCAAATCCGGATGATCGCGCAGCACGCGCATCGCGGAGGCGTAGTCGCCGGAGCCGATGACGATCGTGATTTCGCCGAGAGCGCACACCAGGCTTTGGATTTGCTCGCCCAGCGCATTGCGCAGCCCGGCTTCGAGAAGTTCAAGTTTCGTCGTCATGTGCTCACCACTCTATCCGCGCGCAATCGTGTTGGTGCGGCGTATCTTGTTTTGCAGCTGCATCACGCCGTACAGCAGTGCCTCTGCCGTGGGGGGGCACCCGGGAACATAGACGTCGACGGGAACGATGCGGTCGCATCCGCGCACGACCGAATAGGAATAATGGTAGTAGCCACCCCCATTGGCACAGGTTCCCATCGAGATCACCCAGCGCGGCTCGGCCATCTGGTCGTACACCTTGCGCAGGGCCGGCGCCATCTTGTTGCACAGCGTGCCGGCCACGATCATCACGTCCGACTGGCGCGGCGACGGACGGAACACCACGCCGAAGCGATCGAGATCGTAGCGCGATGCGCCGGCATGCATCATCTCCACCGCGCAACAGGCGAGGCCGAACGTCATCGGCCACATCGAACCGGTACGCGTCCAGTTGATCAGCTTGTCAGCCGTCGTGGTGACGAAGCCTTCATTCAAAACGCCTTCAATTGCCATGACCTTACTCCCAATCCAGAGCGCCTTTTTTCCACTCGAACACCAGGCCCACTGTCAGGACGCCGAGGAAAATCATCATTGACCAGAAACCGAGCATGCCGATTTCGCGCATTGCCGCCGCCCAGGGCACGAGGAACGCCACTTCGAGATCGAACAGGATGAAGAGAATGGCGACCAGGTAGTAGCGCACGTCGAACTTCATGCGCGCATCTTCGAAAGCCTCGAAGCCGCATTCGTAAGGAGAAAGCTTTTGCGCATCCGGCTTATGCGGAGCCAATACGCGACCAAGAACCTGCGGCATCACACCGACACCAATGCCGACCAGGATGAAAAGCAAAACGGGGAAATAGTCTTCGAGATTCACTTTCGCCAGCCTGTGGAACGTTAAACTTGGGAATATCTGTTATTCAAAGCTTCGAAATATCTGTTATTCAAAAAAACGTTTTGCCGTTAAAAAACCAGCTCGGGCATCTGCCCTTTGCTGGTTTCTACTCTGGTGCCGACGGCGAGACTCGAACTCGCACAGCTTTCGCCACTACCCCCTCAAGATAGCGTGTCTACCAATTTCACCACGTCGGCTTCTCATCCAATTATT
>Ga0164242_10004306_pt1 | contig 16012 bp, 8 predicted proteins | sample OricomgcompostMG_FD_108783 | JGI IMG/M metagenome (GOLD analysis project Ga0164242, IMG submission 108783) | Miracle-Growth compost microbial communities from Emeryville, California, USA - Original compost - Miracle growth compost (MG) ... | reverse complement strand
TATGACTCCCCGGAGTCCTGGACGGAAGCCATACGGGAAGGCGGGCGTGATTTTCGTTACATCCTTGACTGGGTAAGTTGCTTTGCCTTGGCGGTGAATGAGGAAAATGCCTCCTTTGGCCGGGTAGTGACTGCCCCTACAAACGGGGCTGCAGGAGTGATTCCTGCGGTGCTGACTTACTTGGTGGTTTTTCAGGGCATGGACAGCCGGGAGACGATCCTGAAATTCCTGCTGACTGCTTCTGAGATAGGATGCATCTTTAAGAAAGGGGCGACCCTCTCTGCCGCCATGGGAGGCTGCCAGGCAGAAATCGGGGTGTCTTCTGCCATGGCCGCGGCTGGGTTGACCGAATGCCTGGGAGGGACGCAGCGTCAGGTGTTAATGGCCGCTGAAATTGCCATGGAACACCATTTGGGACTGACCTGTGATCCGGTGGCGGGCTTGGTGCAGGTGCCGTGTATAGAGCGTAATACGATGGGGGCAGTCAAGGCGATCACCGCCGCACAGCTGGCTTTGCAAAGCAATCCCGACCTGGCCAAAGTATCTTTAGATGCGGTGGTCAGCACGATGTGGGAAACCGCCAAGGACATGGATGGTAAGTACAAGGAGACAGCCGACGGCGGACTGGCAGTCCGGATTCCTGTGAACCTTAGTGAATGTTAGTATTTAAACTGTTCGCTGCCGATGCGTGACCGGGTATGGATGAAAATATGGTGGTGGATTCCGATGTTATGCGGCTGGCAGGCCGGGCATGCGCAATTTTTTGGCGGAAATGCACCCTCGACCGTCTGGCGGCAGATCAACACCGATACGGTTCGGGTAATCTTTCCCCGCGGCCTGGAAACCCCGGCCCGGCAAGTAGTGAACACCGTCCATTACCTGAGCGGTCATAATCGGACCTCTATCGGGGACAAAATGCTTAAGATAGATATTGTCTTGCAAAACCAGTCCGTCGAATCTAATGGTTTTGTAGCCCTGTCTCCGCTCCGATCGGTTTTCCAACTCACTCCGCCTGCAGACAATTTCACTCTAGGGTCGGTAGACTGGGTGCATACGCTAAGTATCCATGAGTATCGCCATGCGTTGCAGCATATGAATTTTCGCAGCGGCATCGGCAAAACCTTCTATCGCCTTTTTGGCGAAAACGGTCAGGCGCTGATCACTAACCTGCTTGTGCCGGATTGGTTTTGGGAAGGCGATGCCGTGTTTATGGAAACCGCATTGACCCCGCAGGGAAGAGGCCGGCTTGCCCCCTTCCTGGAGCCTTTTAAAGGACTTGATTATTCGAAAAAACATTACCGCTATGCGAAGATCCGCAATGGATCCTACCGGGATATGGTTCCGGGATATTACCCCCTCGGCTATATGATGACGGCTTATGGCCGTGATACCCTGGGCGTCCATTTTTGGGAGAATGCCACCCAGCAGGCGTTGCTGAATCATAAGCAGATTGACAGTTTAAACAGGGAAAATCCCCAGAAACCCTACCGTCTTTTTCACTATGGTTTTTATCCGCTCTCTGCGGCGCTGAATTACCTGACAGGAACCAAGATTAAAGGATTTTATCGGCGTGCGCTCGCCGATTTTTCCCACCGTTGGGAGCAAGAACTTGCCGAGCAGACATATACAGCGGTGCATGTAGTGAAGGCCAATTCGGCGCGTACGGTGCTTAATTACCGGTATCCGAAACCTATGGGAGACGGAAGTGTCGTTGCCCTGAAGTACGGGTATGCCCAGAATCCCGAAATTGTACGAATCAATCCGTCCGGAGAAGAAAGCCCTGTCGTGCCCATTGGCCCTAATCCCGAGCACTATTTCTCCTATGGGGCCGGCCGTGTGGTATGGGCCGAGCAGCGTCCGGATGCGCGTTGGGGCTGGCATGGCTATTCGGTGATCCGGTGCTATGATATGCAGCAGGGACATACCCTTACCTTGTCTCACAAAAGCCGGTATTTTTCGCCCAGTCTTTCCCCGGACGGGAAACGGGTGGTGGTGGTGGACGTGTCGGACCAGGGCCGTTACCGGCTGCTGGTCCTCAATGCCCAATCCGGTGATGTCATGGACAGCCTTCCCAATGCTGAGGGGTTGGCCTACACTTATCCGGTGTTTTCTCGCGATGGACAGGCTATTATTTCTGCCGTGCGGTTTTCTTCCGGCCAAATGGCAATCTACAGGCAGCCGTTGCATGGCGGGAACCCTCTGCGGCTGACCCCACTGCTGGGAGGCCCTTTAGGTCCCCCTATGGAGGACAGTGCCTATTTATTTTTCCCGGCCGCACTTTCCGACAATGTACAACTCTATGGTTGGCGCAAGACAGACGGCCGCTTGTTCCAGATCGCGGTTCGTCCCTTGGGCAACTATAGCGTATCGCTCGATACGGCCCGGCATGTATTTTTGCTGGACGAGTTTTCCGTCACCGGTTATCGCCTGGAAGAGTTGCCCTATGATCCTACCCGTTGGAAACCGGTGGCTCCCGATACGCTGCATCCGGTGGCGGATAGCGGAATCATCAAAACTTTCCAGGAAGAAGGGGGAAGCATTCTGTCTCGCATTCCTGACTACCCCTATCCGGTACGCCGCTATCGCCGGGGAATTCATTTGTTCCACGTACATAGCTGGTCGTTGCTTCCCAATTATCCGGACGTAGGGCTTTATTTGCAATCACAGGACATTCTCAATACACTGCAGGTCAATGCCGGGGGAGGCTATAATTTCAATGAACATACTCCTTATGCCGCCTTTAATGCCGCCTACGGAGGATGGTTTCCTGTGTTGCAGGTCGGTTATCGCCGCTCCTTTAACCGAAGCGACTATACGACCAATAACGAGTTGGTGCGCTGGAGTGAATCCGATGGCTATTTCGGATTTTATGTGCCGCTCAACCTGTCCCGTAACCTCTATGATCGGAGCCTCACTACAGGGATCACCCTGCACCGGAACGCCCTGGAATTCCGGTCCACGGAGCATGAAAAATTACCCACCCGACGAGTCAGTTACCTGGAGGCCACTCTGGATCTTGCTAATGGCCGGACCCATCCCGTTCAGGCACTGTATCCCCGGTTTGCGCAGACTCTGAAACTTGACTTGCTTCACACGCTGGGTAAAGTATATGCTTACCAGTATATGGCCCAAGCCAGCATTTTTTTTCCGGGCCTTTTTCGCAACCATAGCCTGTATTTTACCGGCGCTTTTTCGCAGAAAGATAAGCGGAGGCTATACAAGTTCACGGATAATTTCTCGTATGCGAGCGGATATGGCGCAGTGCCTTACCGGCGCATCTATACTGCAGATGTCAATTACCAGTTCCCCGTCGCTTACCCGGATTGGGGTTTGACCTGGGCCTTCCTGTTGCGGCTCCGGATGCAAGTGTTTTTCACCTATAGCCATGCGTGGTTTCAGCCTGAAATTGTACCTGCCCAGGCCACATTCCGATCCCTGGGGGCGGCGATCTATCTGGACAGCCGGCTGCTCTCTTCCTTACCGATACCTATCGGCATACGTTACAGCTATCTGATGGATCCGGATTTCGCCCACCCCGACCGCAAAGGGTGGCTTCAACTGGTCGTGCCTTTGACATTGTTTTGATCAATTTACCTGAAAATGCAGCGACGAGGATAGAAATTTCACCCCCTGTCCCCCGTCGGCAATAATTCGATCGAAGTACAATTCATCGCCGGGCTTGATCTGTGGGCCGATGCGACTGCGCCAGAGCGAATCAAGGCGGTTGCTGTTAAAGTGAAAACTTAGGTAGGAATGGGCGTGCTCCACAGCGCCCGTGGTATCACTACGATAGGAGGTGGTAGTCCGATATCCGAATTCAAAAGAAACCACGCGGTGTTTCACACCCTGGCTATCCCGGGCAATGAGGGTTGAATCCAGCAATTGCCGCATCAGGGAGGCGGGCACCTTATTGCTCAACACGTTGCCCAGCGAAGAGCGGAATACGGGGGCCAAAGCGTGCTTGGCAGGCTCAACAGGTTTGCCCTGGGCATAGAGCATCTGGGTACCGGCCATAAAACTGCCCCACAAGATCCACAGAAAAAGACGCACGCTCATGGCACAAATATCGCAAAAAAAGCCCGCCTTTCTCCAAAGGACTCCGCTCTCTGTGGAGGGCGCAAAGACGGGAGGACCGTCCTTGCCGGAACGCCCCGATTGGCTACCTTTGTCGGAAAAGCCATAGCCCACTGAAGAAGCTGATTAAAATATCATTGATCGTCCTGGCGTCCGTGATTGGGCTGTTGTTACTGATATCGGTATTGGTCAATGTGACCGCCGTCCAGAATTTTCTGATTCATAAAACGACGGCCATTCTTTCGGAAAAGCTGCATACCCGGGTGGCGATCCGGCATGTGAATTTCCGATTGTTTAACCGCTTTGTTCTGGAAGGTACCTATATAGCAGACCAGCACGACGATACCCTGCTGTATGCCGATAAATTGAGCGTCAATGTCACGAATTTCTTTTTTCTCCGTAACAAGACCTACATATACCAGCTTTCCCTGCAGCACGCGACGGTGAACTTGCGCCGTGCTCCCGGCGACTCCAATTGGAATTATCAGTTTATCCTTAATGCACTTGGGACCTCGAGTGACTCCACCCGATCCACCCCATCCAAGCCCCCGAATCTGAGTATCCGACGCCTGACCCTGGAAGATGTGAACGTCAATCAGGTGGATGGCTACCGGGGCGAAGACATGCACGTGCATGCGGATCGTATCGCGCTAAACGCCCGGGATATTGATTTAAGACGGCGTCGGATATTGATCCGCCAGTTGGATTTAGATCATCCGCTCTTCGTGCTGGTCGAGTATCCGAGTACTGCACCTCCTTCTTCACCTTCTGTGTCTCCCCCGGCTTCGGCTTCCCCGGACACCGGTCCACACAAAGATAGCCTCCGGTGGAATCCCGACCATTGGACGCTTCAGGTGGGGCGCATTCAAATCCGGGATGGCGGATTTGCCTTGCTCCATCGCGATGAGCCTCAGGTGGAGCCTTACTTCGATCCGAGGCATATTGCTTTTTTTGATGTGAATGCTACCCTGAACAATACCCGGTTGGTTCAGGATTCGCTCATCACCGATTTATCCCTTTCCACCAAAGAGCGCTGCGGCTTGGTGGTGAAGAAACTGGCGTGCCGGTTTAAATTTTCTCCCGTAGAAATGGAATTCTCGGGGCTTGACCTGATTACCAACCGCAGTCATATTACTGATTACTATGCCATGCAGTATTCCGACTTCAGTGATATGAGTGACTTTTTATCCGCCGTGTTCCTGCGGGGGCATTTCAAAGACGCGACAGTATCCTCGGACGATATCGCATTTTTCGCACCCGCGCTTGATTCCTGGAAGACGGAGATTCGGGTAGCGGGGGAAGCTTATGGCACCATTTCCAATTTGACGGGCAGGGATATGCATATCCGGGCGGGAAATTCCACCGAATTGGAGGGCCGGATCAAGATGCGCGGCCTTCCCGATATCGACAATACTTTTATTGATTTTGAAGCCGACCGCCTGACGACCACGGGTCGCGACGTACAGCAATTTATTCCTGATTTGACGCGCCAGGATGCAGTTCGGTTGGACGGGTTGACACGGATCTCCTTTACCGGAAATTACACCGGCTTTATCCAGGATTTTGTGGCATACGGAGATTTTCAGACCAATCTGGGAAATGTGCATTCTGACCTGAACATGAAGTTTGGTGCGCGGTATGAGGTACCTGTGTACTCGGGTAACCTTTCGGCTGAGAATTTTGATCTGGGTGCCCTGCTGGACCAGCAGATGCTGGGGCCAGTGACTTTTAAAGCGCAGGTCGACGGATCCGGCTTTCAGTTGAACGACCTCAATGCCAAAGTCGATGGCGAAATCGAGCAGATTTTTCTAAACGGATACACCTATCATCAGGTCAGAACCGTAGGGACTTTTGATAAAAAGCTTTTCAGCGGATTGCTTGAAGTAGCTGATCCCAACCTCGCTTTGAATTTCGCAGGAACGGTAGATTTTAACGGAGGAGTGCCGCAATTTAAGTTTCAGTCGGAGGTGGCCCATAGTGATCTTCGCTTGCTGAATCTGACCAAAGATTCGATAACCTTTAGCGGTAATCTGGATCTTAACTTTACGGGCGATCGGGTGGATAATTTCCTGGGCGTGGCGCGCCTGTATGATATTAACTTGTATAAGAGCGCCACCCGGGTAGCGTTTGATACGCTGGTCATCCATTCCCAGCGCGATTCGGCAGGCGGAAAACTATTGACCTTGCAGGGAAACGAGATTCAGGGCTTCCTGAAGGGGCAATACAATTTCAAAGGACTTCCTCATGTGGTCGACCGCTTTCTGAGCCACTATTATCCGAGCCGTTTTAGCCCCCCATCAGATTCCAGCCGCGAGAATTTCACTTTCGGATTTCAGCTGGGAAACGCAGATCAGATTATCCATTCCTTTCTTCCGCAAATTTCGGGATTGGATAATGCGCGCGTAGCCGGCAGTCTGAACTCCGGAGAAGATACCCTTTTGCTGGATGTGGATATTCCTACCATGGGATATGACCGGTACCGGTTTAACGACATCCAGTTACATGCCACGGGGAAAGCCGCCGGTCTGGGCGTCACCACCCGTGTCGGCGAAGTGTTCCTTCAGGATAGCTTGTTGCTTCCGGGTGCGGAAATCAAAATCGCCTCCTCATTGGATACCACCTATTTTAATTTCAAGACCTCAGGTGCCGAAGCCTTAAACAATGCCAATATTTATGCCCGGATTACGACTTTGAAAGACGGCTATAACGTGAAGATTCTGAACTCTGAACTGGTAGTTAATGACAAGACCTGGCGGATCAGCCCGGATAACGAGATCACGCTCCGGAAAAATGGCGTGCTGGTGCACAACTTTAACATTTCTCATAACGAACAACGGATCACTTTGACTTCGTCTACGGAAGCAGGAGATTCCTCGGCATTTCTCATTGAGCTGCAGCACCTGTTTATTTCTGATTTTTCTCAATTCTTCATGTCAAGCCCCAAACTTGAAGGGATTGCCGATGGAGTCATCACGGTCAAGGATCCCCTGGGGGCTATGTTGGCCTCCGCCGTCGTGGATGCCACCGATTTTCGGGTCAATGACGATTCTATGGGTGTGGTCCATGCCACGGCCGGCTACGACAAGAAAGGATCGGCTGTGCAATGGTCTCTGTTTAAAGATGACAATCCTTCACGTAATTTCTCCATGCAGGGGCTGGTAGGATTGGGAAAAGAAAATCAAACCTTGCAGGGAGACTTTAAGCTGAACCATACCAATATTAATATCCTCGGTACATTCATCGGGGATTATGTCAGCCAGTTCAGCGGTACAGCGACCGGTAGCGTGAAACTCGGTGGAACTACCGCTTCACCCGAACTCACCGGGGCAGTCAAACTCGATACCCTGGGTTTGCGCGTGAACTATTTGGGTACTTATTATACCCTGGCGAACGAGACCGTGACCTTTACCCCTACCGCGATTGATATAGGTACGATGACTTTGCACGATGTCTATGGGCACAATGCCGTGCTCAAGGGAACCATTAGCCATCGTCATTTTGATGAGATGAATTTTGATGTCAGCCTCAATACACAGAACTTCCAGCTGATGCACACCACCGACACCGAAAACCCGTTGTACTATGGTGATGCCATTGCCAGTGGCCGGGTGGATCTGACCGGACCCCTGAAAGATCTCAGGATGACGGTCAATATCACCCCCCTGAAAGGGACCCATATTTACCTGCCCTTGTCGGATTCCAAAGATATTGGCAAGCACGATTTTGTGATTTTCAAGCAGTACGGTCATGAGATGAAGCCCGAACGTCCATCCAACAAAGAGGTGAATCTTTCGGTGAAGCTTCTGGCCAACATGAACCCACAGGCGCTGGTGGACGTGATTGTCGATGCGTCCTCCGGAGACCGGATCAGCGCCGCAGGCAATGGTGCTTTGCAGATGAACATGGATCTCGACGGAGATTTTAAGATGTACGGTAATTACTCGATCGAGAAGGGTAACTATATTTTTTCATTCAAAGGCCTGATCTCCCGGAATTTCCAAATCAACCAAGGAAGCACGATCGCCTGGAATGGAGATCCCGCCAATGCCAATGTGGATATTACCGCCATATATGACGTGCCTGGTGGGGCCAGCCTTTATGATCTGGTAGCGGGAGAAGCCGAGACCTCTGCCTCAGGCCTGACCCAGAAAGATCAAAAACTGATGCGGCAGCGGGAAAATGTCGACGTATACCTTACCTTAAAAGGATCATTGAGCCACCCCGACATCAGCTATGACATCCGTTTACCCGACGCGGGTATCAACACCGGAAGTTTTGCCATGACCAAGTTGCAGCAAATTAAACAAAACCCCAATGACCTGATCAACCAGGTGGCGGCGTTGCTGGCCTTTGGTCAGTTTATTCCACCCTCCTCCGGAAACAGCAGCGGCGCATTGCGTTCCGGCGGACTCAGTGGTGCAGGCCAGTGGGTGTCTTCCCAACTATCTGGAGTCCTGAACAATATATTGGGAAGCACCTTCCGGAAACTCGGCGTCGATTTTAGCTTGAACTATAATGCTTATTCAGCCAGCGGCGATTATGGATATCTGCAGCGCAATGACGTACAATTCAATTTAAGTAAAAGCATATTCAACAACCGTGTGCGGATCGAGGTAGGACCTTCCATAGATTGGGGGCGCACCAACACTTCGCAGGCGACCAACAATAGTTACTTTGCGGGCGATTTCCGTTTTGAATACCTCATTACCCCGGACGGCAGGATCCGCTTTATGGCATTCAGCCGCAGCAATTATGATGTGTTGTTAAATGCCAACCTGACCCGCGGCGGTATCGGGATTGCTTACAGCCGGGAATTCAACCGGCTTCATGAACTGTTTTTGTCCCGACAGGAGAAGCAAAGAAGGGACTCTATCCGGACGGCGATCATCAGCCGCTATATGCAGGCCAATCCTGAAGATACCCTGCCGCCGACTCCAGTCCAGGACACCCTGCCGTCCGATACGCTCATGATCCCCCGGGATACGGCCAGAGATTCCACTGCAGACGGTTTTTAAGCGCATTTCAGGAGAGTTCAACCACTTCCAGTTGTTCAATCTTGTCCTTGCGGACCACGAACCGGACCAGTGTTTTGACCCGGTGCCATCCCTGTTGTCCGCAGGCCCCCGGATTGATGTGCAATAATTGCAAATCCTGATCGGGCATGACCTTTAAGATGTGAGAATGTCCGCTGATAAATAACTGAGGTGGATTGGCCCGGATCAACGGACGCACGCGGGGGGCATAGCGGCCCGGATAACCACCGATGTGCGTAATCCAGACATCAAGGTCCTCCACCTGAAACCGAAGATCCTCGGGATATTCGGCGCGGATATCCCTTCCGTCTATGTTCCCGTAGACTGCGCGAAAGGGTTTAAATGCGGACAGGGATTTTGCCAGATCCATGCTGCCTATATCCCCCGCATGCCAGATTTCATCGACCTCGGCAAAATGAGTAAATATCTGCGGATGCAGATACCCGTGTGTATCAGACATCAGTCCGATGCGGTACATAAAATTATTTTACCTTGAACCAGAGTGGTGAGGTATCTTCCAGCTCACCGTTGTAATTGATACAAAGCTCCTCTCCTTTTTTGATGGATCGCCTTGTCCTGATCGACATCGTTTCTTTTTCGAAGTTCATTTCGTGATCACAGTTGGGATCGTATGAGTGATTGTACACCGAGCAGTACCCCAGTGCCATGCAGGTTTTTACCTGCCGTTCTCCCCATAGAAAAAGGTAGTTATGCAAAACGGTTTGGTCCGCATAGCCGGAATCGTTTTTCGATAGTACGATGACAGGTGATTCTTCGATTTTGGTTCCTTTGGGAATGTCTTCCAGGGTGAAGACACCGCGTCCTTTTCCCTTGACAGTTTTTACATACAGATACGGTTTAATCCTCATCGTCGTAGTTTCTTTTTTGGTCAGCGCAAATGTAGCAAATACAAGGGGAATGACCTTAGATTTGTAAAAAGGAGTCCCATCCCACGGAATTGCCCTAGAGGGCGAAGAACGAAAAAGTCCTTACTTTTAGATACGAAAAGGTATTTTGATGAAAACAGCGATTATTTTGTGGGCAGGGCTAATCATTTTTTCTGAGCCAGTCTCCGCCCAGCATCAGGGTAAGCACCAAAGTGATTCCACCTCCACAAACAAAGAGAAAAAAAAGCAGGATGAGGATTCCCTCTGGATACCCAAAGTTACTCATCATAGTGTAACCATCCACGGACAAACGATCCGTTATACAGCCCAAGCGGGTTATATGCCCATGAAGAATTCCGAGGGCAAGATCCTGGCCCGCATGTTTTATATTGCCTACACCAAGGACGGCGTCCAGGACAAGCACAATCGGCCTATTACATACGCTTTCAACGGGGGGCCGGGATCTGCTTCGGTATGGCTGCATATGGGGGCGGTGGGGCCTAAACGTGTAGTCCTGGATGAAAAAGGCGTCTCCCCCGCTCCTCCCTATCATCTGCAGGACAATGCCAACAGTTGGTTGGACCAGACCGACCTGGTTTTTATCGATCCAATTCCCACCGGTTACAGCCGGGTGGAAAAAGGACAGGACCCTGGTCAGTTCAGAGGGTATGGAAATGATATTCGCTCGGTGGGTGATTTCATCCGGCTCTACACGACGCGGAATGACCGGTGGAACTCCCCTAAATTTATTTTGGGGGAAAGCTATGGTACAACCCGGGCCGCAGGCCTCTCAGGATATCTGCAACAGAACTATAATATGTATCTGAATGGGATCATCCTGGTATCTTCGGTACTGGATTTTCAAACAATCAGTTTTGATACCGGCAATGACCTTCCCTATATCTTTTTTCTGCCTACCTATGCGACTAGTGCATGGTATTATAAAAAGCTGAGTCCGGAACTGCAGGCAAAAACTGTAGAAGAAGTCGCCGAGACGGTCAAACAATTTGCCGAAGGGGCGTATGCCCATGCCCTTTTTGAAGGGAATGCCATCAGTGCCCAGGAGAGAGCAGAAATTATTAATCGTTTACATGCCTATACAAGCCTTCCGAAAGAATATCTCCAGCGGGCCAATATGCGCATCCCTGCCCGCCAGTTTTTCAAGCTGTTGTTGCGTGATTCTGCGAAGGTGATCGGACGGTATGACAGCCGCTTTTCGGGAGATGTCATCGATCCCCTCAGTGATCAAATGGTCTATGATCCGAGTGATGCAAACATTAGCGGCTCGTTCGTAGGTGCTTTTAACGACTATGTACGAAACGAGCTGCAGTTTAAGACGGATGAAAATTATGACGCCATGGCTAACGTGTGGCCCTGGGATTATTCTCGAAATCAATATCTCAATGTCGCTCCTACGCTCCATGAAGCCATGACCAAGAACCGGTACCTGCGTACCTGGGTGGTATGTGGCTACTATGACCTTGCTACTCCATTCGCCGCCGCACAGTATGTGGTGGATCACATGGGTTTATCCCCTGCACAGAGACAACGGATCCACCTTACCTATTATAAGGCGGGACACATGGTATATATCAGCCAGAATACCATCGCCCAATTGCATGAGGACGCCGTTCATTTTTATGCGCAGGTATTGCAGTAAGCGGGGATATGGCCTGGTGTCAGATCACTCCCCACTTGCTTGTCATGGATCAAATTAGGAGGGTCCCGCTTTTTTTATGCCCTTTGCTATGCCATCGCCTTCGACGGGGTTGATGCAGGCGCGGCGGACCTGACAGGTCCATGCCCGGGCGCGCACGATCTTCCCTGAGTGCGTCATCGAATGCCCCTATCGGGCTAAACCTGCAATTCGCGTTGTTCATGTGAACAGGAAGACGTATATTGCAACGCATTTTTCGATTGCTCATCTAAGCTTTCTAAAATGGACGATGGAAAACGAGGCTCTGAAAGATCTGTTCCTGACCGATGTTGCGGTACAGGACGATACGGAATTGCATGGGCTGTTAGACAACCAGCTCATCACGGATGTGGCCGAACTCGTTGACGAGTTTCCGGACCATGAGAGCCTTATTATCTCTAATCTATCCATCAAACGTGCGGTCAGCGTATTCAAAATCCTTGATTTCCCGGTACAGGAACGCCTGATTAAGACTTTGCCCCGAGAAAAAGTCGGGGATATTATCAATGAACTGCCTCCGGATGACCGTACCGCACTCTTCAGTGAACTTCCGGGACACCTGGTCAAGGAGCTTCTTAAACTGCTGCGTTTTGACGAGTTAAAGATCACCCTTTCCCTGCTTGGTTATCCGGAAGACAGTGTCGGCAGGCTGATGACACCCGATTATATTGATGTCGAGCCCGAATGGACGGTGCAACAGGGGCTGGAACACATCCGCCAGCATGGCAAAGACAGTGAGACCATTGATGTAATTTATGTGGTGGATGAAGAAGGGAAGCTGATTGACGATATCCGGATCCGGGAATTTCTGCTGGTTGACCCTGCGACCAAAATCAGTGCCCTTACGGACGGCCGCTTCACGGCCTTTAACGTCAACGATAGCCAGGAAGAGGCCATCAATGTCTTTAGAAAAGAAAACCGCGTGGCTTTACCGGTCACCGACGCACACAACACCCTGATGGGAATCGTCACTTTTGACGATGTGATGTGGGTGGCCAATGAGGAATATACGGAGGACATTCAAAAGATTGGTGGTACCGAGGCTCTCGATGAACCCTACCTGGATATTGCCCTGTTCCGCCTGGTCCGTAAACGGGGCGGCGTGCTGGTGTTTCTTTTTATTGGCGAATTGTTTACGGCCACGGCCATGCAATATTACCAAGATGCCGGCATTTTTATGAAATTCGCCGACCTGATTTTATTCATTCCTTTGATTCTCTCCTGTGGGGGTAACAGCGGCTCGCAGGCCTCCACCCTTATCATACAGGCAATGGCTCTGGGAGAGGTAAAGCTGGTGGACTGGTGGCGGGTGATGCGCAGAGAAATCCAATCCGGTTTTTTCCTGGGGTTGCTGCTTGGACTTATAGGTTTTATCCGCATTACCTTATGGCAAATTCTGCATATATACAATTACGGCCCCCATTGGCTGTTAATGGCTGTGACCATATTCGTCGCCCTGATCGGTGTGATTCTATGGGGCAGTATCATGGGCTCGATGTTTCCCATTGTCCTGAAAAAATTCCGCATTGACCCGGCCACTTCTTCCGCCCCGCTGGTGGCGACGGTCGTGGATGTGACCGGCATCATGATCTACTGCAGTGTGGCCGGTATTGTCTTGCATAGCATTTTATACTGACCCCTACGGAAGTGGCGAAGCGGTGGTATCGGCGGACTGGTTCGGTGGTCCGTAAGAAAGCGTGTTGAAAGAGACTTTACCGTGATCATTCACTACCCGGAAGATCAGGTTCCTTACACTATCGGGCAATGGTCCCTGATTATAGTCAGCACCCAACCGCTGAAGGATCACCGGTATTTGTGGCCCATCGGAGACAATGAGAATCTTTCTGCCGTAGTCTCGTGATTGCTCCAGGCGGGCAGTTAAATCATCACCGGTAGAATCTACCAGGTATACCACCGTGTCGATTCTGCGTTGCAGCCGCAGGGAATCGGCAGTTTCCAGGGTTCGCGAATAGGGTGTGACGTATATTTTTTCAATAGCAGAATCCCGCAACAGCCCCAGCAGCGCGCCGGCCCGTTCACGGCCGTACCAGCTCAGGTGCCCGTTGAATCCCGCATATCTTTCCGCGGTCGGTACGACGTAAAAATTGCTCACTGATTTATGGGGATCACGGTGGTTGGTACATGCGGCAAGCAATACCACCCAAAACAATCCCCCAGTGATTTTAACCCATTGATCAAGACGCATATCTTACTTTTTCAGTAACTTGACTGCAAGTTCCCTATTTTTTTCTTCAATTGTCCGCCCAGTATGAAAAAAATTGTATGGTTGTTCCTGTGTATCCCAGTCTTGAAAGCTTCCGCCCAGCAGTTGGCTCCCCTGGCCGTACAAAAGATCATGCGGGACCCGAAATGGATCGGCACCCAGCCTAGTGATGTATTCTGGAGTCCTGACAACAGCCGCATTTACTTTCAGTGGAATCCCACTGGTGCAGTTTCAGACTCGTTGTATGTGGTAAGCCTGAAGGATCACCATCCGCATCAGGTGCCCTCCCGTGAAGCGAGAATCGCCGAGGCGGAACGATCAGGAAAATGGAACAGCACCCATACACGGCTGACCTTCGTGGCAGGCCATTCGTTGTATCTGCTGGATCCTGCCTCCGATAGTCTGCAGCTAATCCTGCATACGGCAGCCAATATTTCTGATCCGCAGTTTAGCTTCTCCGATGAGGCCATTGTCTACCGGCAGGATGACAATCTTTATGCCTGGGATATTAAGGAAGGCAAACTCGAACAACTTACCCACTTTGTGGCGGGAAAGAAGCCGCGCCCTGACACCCTACTCCCCGCTGAGCTGGACCGGTTTCTGCAAAACGATGCTTTGCATAATTCAGCGATACTTCGCCAAGACAAGGAACAGCAGGAAGAGGCCCGGTTGGCCAGACAGCAGGCTAAACCCGAGGAACCCAGGAAGATTTATCTGGGGGATCGTAAAGTCAGCAGTCTTTCCATCAGTCCAGACGGCCGTTTTGTGGTATATCGACTGGCGCAGATCCCCAAGCACGTCAAACACACCCGGATTCCTCATTATGTAACCCGATCGGGTTATGTCGAAGATCTGCCGGGACGACCGGTGGTGGGTGGGCCCCAACCGAGCTTCCGCACCTACATCTATGATCGCCAAATAGACAGCGTATATCCGGTATCGGTGAGTAATATTCCCGGTATCAGGGATTTGCCCACCTATCTGAAAGACTATCCGAAGAAAGATTCTCTGCTCCGCAGAAACCCGCCGGAGCGGGCCGTAGCGATCCTGGACCCCATCTGGGGTTCGGGTCAACTGGCTTGCGTGGATGTCCGCTCCCTGGACTATAAGGATCGATGGATTATGTTGCTGGATCTTAGCCGGGGAACGCTGAAGTTGCTGGACCGTCAGCATGACGAGGCTTGGATCGCAGGACCGGATATTGGCTGGCACTTTCTTTCGGATTATGGGATTGATTTGGCTTATTTTTATAACCTAAGCCAGTCGACAGGGGCATATGGCGAGAAATATGTGGGCTGGCTCAATCCGCATACCGTCTGGTACCAATCGGAGAAGACTGGGTATTCTCATCTCTATACCGTGGATATCGACAATGGAAATAAAAAGGCCCTCAGCACCGGAAAGTACGCGATCTTCCAGGCCATTCTTTCGCCGGACAAGAAGCGGTTTTACATTACCACCAATAAGCAGGAACCCGCCCAACGCCAATTCTATTGGTTGGATATCGCTTCGGGCACACAGACGCCGATCACTACCCGGAGGGGCGCCCATGATGTCATTGTTTCACCAGACGGGGATCATCTGGCCATTCTGTATTCGACCATGGTACATCCCTGGGAGTTATACCTGCAGGATAACCGTCCCGGTGCGGCCCCCCAACAAATTACCCACCAGGCAGAAAGTGCTGAGTACCGTGCTTATCCTTGGAGGGTACCCGAAATCATTACCTTCCGCAATCGGGACGGACAGGCCGTGTACGCGAGTGTGTACCGGCCGGATAGCCTTGCTCCCACCCGACCCGGAGTGATTTTTGTCCACGGAGCGGGATATTTGCAGGACGTTGGCAGGTGGTGGGGGCATTATTTCCGGGAACATATGTTCATGAATCTGCTTGCCGACCAGGGATACACCGTGATGGACATAGATTATCGGGGAAGTGCAGGATACGGCCGGGATTGGCGCACGGCTATATACCGCCATATGGGCGGAAAGGACCTGGATGATGAAGTGGACGGCGCTAAGTATATGGCCGACAGTCTTAGAGTCAATCCCCGGAAAATAGGCATTTGGGGCGGCTCTTATGGCGGGTTCATGACGC